>Ga0075015_100000105_pt1 | contig 22382 bp, 18 predicted proteins | sample AleBraG_ABR_2013_FD_71476 | JGI IMG/M metagenome (GOLD analysis project Ga0075015, IMG submission 71476) | Freshwater sediment microbial communities in response to fracking from Pennsylvania, USA - Alex Branch Run_MetaG_ABR_2013 | ecosystem: Environmental > Aquatic > Freshwater > Creek >...
GTCCTCGAGCAGTTCGGGGGGCGGCCTCGCCGTGCCCAGCGCCATGACGATGGAGTTGGCCCAATCGCGCAGATTGCCCAGGTTGTTTTCCGGCACGCCCATCAGCTGCATGATGACGCTGCCGGTCAGCGGCCGCGCGATCGACTCGATGAACTCGAGTTCGTCCCGCTGCTCGGCCTGGTCCAGCAGCGCTTGCAGGCGCTGCCGGACGAATTGACGCATCGTTTCGACGCCGGACTTGCTGAAGGCCGCATTCATCGGTGGTCGCAGTCGGCTGTGATAGGGCGGATCGGTCATGTTCGCAAACGTCGGCGTGGCGGAGGTCAGCAACGGCACGCGCCGTGGCCATTGCTCCTCGGGTATCGCCGCGAACGCCAGCTTCCCCAGCCGCACGTTCGACAGCGGCAGCTTGCCGCCAAACCCTTCCGCCACGTCCGCGTAGCGGGTGACGAACCAGCCGCGCTGCGCTTCGCTCCAGAACACCGGCTCCGCTTCACGGATCGCGTTCAGACGCGCGCTGAAATCGCTGCCCAGCGCCGCGGGCGCCGCCAGGTCGATATCCCGCGTGCCGGATTGGCCGCTCGTCGCGTTCATGTTGGCTTCCCCCGTCCATTCGCAGCCGCGGCCGGTGCGCCGCACACCCGCCAGGACGTCCGCATTTTGGTGCGCCAGTATACGATACGTAAGGGATTACGGCGATTATCCGCTGTTAAATTACCGCCGCGGCGCCCTGCGGCCGCGCCGCCGGCCGGACCGCGTGCTAGAGTCCGGACGGTCCAGTGAGAACGATGGGTTCCCATAACGATTCCGTCATAACCGGGAGGGGTCCTGCCCATGTCTGCGATCGTCATCGCCTTGTTTGCCCTGGCCGCGGCCGGCCAGCTCGCGGGTGTGGCGCTGCTGCCGCGCACCGCTGGATTTACCAATCCCCTGCCGACGGCCGGTTGCTGCTTGTTCTTCCTGCTCGGCGTGTACGGCCTGGCCGAGCTGGCGCGCCGCGGCGTACAGCTGGGCATTCTGATCCCCATCATGACGGGGATCATTCCACTGACCAGCATCGTCATCGGCATGGTCTTCTATGGCGAGAGCGCCTCGGCCCTCAAGCTCGGCCTCCTGATCAGCGCCTGCGTACTCGTCGGTTACGCCTCGTCCATCGCCTGACGGCCCGGCGCGGGCGGCCTGACGGCCCGGCGCGGCTAGAGGCCGTCCGGCTCCTGGACCATGCGCACGGTCCTGGAACTCAGCGCGTGCACGGCCTCGACCTTCGCATCGTAGATTTCCTGCGTCATTGTGACCTCCATCAGCGACAGGGTCAGCTGCATCAGGCGCCCGGCATCCGGCGGCAGGCGGTCCAGCGGGAACTGATTGAGGTAACTCACCGCCTCGTCCAGCCTCGGACTCATCGCCGCATAGAAGTCGTGCCGCTGCTCCGCCGTGCTGGAAGTCCGCCGCCGGTGACGCTCGGCCATCGTGGCCACGCCCCACTGCGGCAGGAATCGTTCCAGCTCGGCAAACCCTGCGGGGAGTGACCCGGTCGCGCTCGCATTCATACCATCCGCCTCACTTCAGCAGCTGCAGTGAATCCAGATCCTCGACGGCGGCGGCCGATCGTTCAATGACCGCCATGCAGATCGTATCGGGCTGCATGTTCGGCTGCAGCGGCCCGTAGCCGATCGTATAGAGCCACCCCACGAACGTATACAGGGTCTGCCGCCGATACAGCTCCCAGGCCTCGCCGAACGACGGCGCCGAGCCTGCCCCCCAGGCCCGGAGACGCTCGAGGTAGAACGCCAGCAGCTCGCGCTCCCAGCGTCGCCGGTCGTCGACCGCGAGGGACGACAGCAGCGTGTAGGCGAAATCATGGCCCCATCCGCCGCGGAACGTGACCTGCCAGTCGACCAGGCCGACGCGATCCGCATCCGTCCGATAGTAATTTCGAATGTGCGGGTCACCGTGCAGGTAGGTCAGGGGTCCGCGGCTGCTGACCGACATCGCCGCCAGGAAGGCCCGGTAGATCTCCCGGTCCCTGCCCCGCAGCGACGCGGGAATCACCGCGGCCGCGCGCTCCATGCCCACGGCACTGCGCGCCTCATAGGCAATGGCCGGCCCCACCACCCGGATCCACTCCTCGGGCGTACGCAGCCACCTGAACTCATTGGTCAGCCGCGGGCTCGCCCAATAGCGCCCATGCACGGCGGCCAGCAGGTCCAGCATCCCCTCGATGTGCGCGCGGCGGGTCGGCTCCGCGGGGTCGAAGAAGCGCGCGCCGCGCGTTGCCGTGATGTCCTCGAGGATGATGGAGGAACGCAGCGAGCGGCGGTCGAGCGCCGCGTGATAGACCCTGGGCACCTCGATGTCGAGTTCCGGGCGCACCCGCGCGTAGAAGCCGACTTCGTTTTCGAGCGTGCCGCACTGGCGCATGAGCAGCCGGGTGTAGAAGCCCTTGGAACATTTGTTGAACAACCGCTCGGGCAGCTGAGCCTGCCGGCCCGCCTCATTGTAGGTCACGGAAAACGCACAGCGGTCCGATGAACCGGAGCTGGCCGCGCCCAGCCGGATCGCCGTGACCTTTGCGCCCGGATGTTCCCTGCACAGTACGGCGGTCAGCCATTGCGGAGTGAACGCCTCCGTCGACGCGGGCACCTGCGGCAGGCGCGTGGGCCGCGGGCGCACCATCCGTTCCCAGAGGATGTGACGGCCGATCTGGGCGATCGTGCCCGCGCGCCGGGCGTTGTTGCGCAGCGCCGGGATGATGGCCGTCATGCTCCTTCCCCTGCCGCGCGCACACCCCGGGCCGCGCTCATGCCCCGGGCCGCGCTCATGCCCCGGGCCGCGCTCATGCCCCGGTGCGCTGGCACCGTCGGGATACCGGGGCTCAAGCCGCCGCCACCTTGCCGGGCGGCCGCCCCTTCACGTACACGTCCACGCTGGCGGCCAGGTGCCGGCACAGCACCTCGCTGCTCTGGAACTGGAACGCCCGCTTGGCGCCGGACCGCATGGACTCCTGCTGCGTACGCAGCACCGCCAGGTCCTCGGCGGCCGTGTCGCGGTAGGCGGCAAAACTGTATTCCTGGCTGGCCCGCTGACCGGCATTCTGCGCCGGCGGAAAATAGACCGCCGTGGTCCAGCGTGTCAGCCCCGCGGACAGCGGCATCACCTCGTGCGTCAGGTAGAACGACGGTGTCACGTCGATCAGCACGTTCGGGAAGATGCCATGCACATCCATCTGCCAGTTCGGGTGGCGCTGCACCCGGCCCTTGGCCGCGTCGGTCGCTCCCTGCGAAATCACGCCGCCTTGGCGGATCGCAAAGCTTTCAACGAGCGCCGGCTTGTGCTCGAGATTGCCCCAGATACCCATGATGCGGTGCGGACCGAACAGCTCGAAGCCGAGCGGATAGCCAAAGGGGTTGCCGGGCCCGACGGAGCGGTCGCCGACGCTGATCGCGTGCACGAAGCTCAGGTGATAAGTCTCCTGGAAATTGTCGACGATGCATTTCCAGTTGACCGGGATCTCGCATTCGACCCGGTAGGTGGAGGTCCAGTCGGCGAAATCGTGATCGGCCAGCTTCGCATCGATGCCCGACAGGAATTCCTTGAGGCCCTGCTTCGGATTTGGGTCGAGATTGATGAAGATGAATCCGTTGCTGGTCTCGAGCGCTACGGGAGTCAGCCCGTTCCTGGACTTGTCCACGCCGAAGAAGTTGCCCTCATCCGGGACGGCACGCAGCTCGCCGCGGTTCCCATAACCCCAGCCGTGATATTTGCAGGCGAAGCGCGCCGCATTGCCCTTCGGCTCCCACACGACCTTGGCCAGGCGGTGCGAGCACACGTTGTGGAAGGCGCGCAGCTGCCCGTCATCGGAGCGGGTGATCAGGATGGACGCGTGACAGGTCGGAATCTCCTTGACCAGGAAGTCGCCGGCGTTGGGCAGGTCCAGCTCCCGTCCTGCCAGCAGCCATACGCGCTTGAACAGCTGCTCGCGCTCGAGTTCGAAATACTCTTCCGAGCAGTACGCTTCGATCGACACCGGCTCGGTGCCGACTTTGATGATCTCTGCCTTGCTGAGCGTGGTCATGAGTGGTTCCTCAAATTATCCGAAGGTGAATCGCGCTGCTTGTGGATCCCGCGGCTGCAGCGACCTATGGCTTGAGTGGCGAGGTGGACCCGGTCCCGAAGCCCTGCCCGAACGAATACATCCCGGCCGTCACGCCGCCGTCGATGGTGATCACCGTGCCGGTGATGGCCGCCGCTTCATCGGAGGACAGGTACAGGCACAGGGCGGCCACCTCGGACACCCGTGTGGCGCGGCCGATGGGCGCGAACACCTTGCCCATTTCCTCGACCGTCATGTTGTCCGCCAGCGCTTCCTGCAGCGCCTCCGTGTCGGTCATGCCGAAAGCCACGACCACGACGCGCACACCCGCGGGTCCCAGTTCCATCGCCGCCGCCTTGGAGGCCGACTCGAGCGCGGCCTTGGACGCTCCATAGGGCGAATGCAGGGGATTGGGTTTCTGGGCCGAAATCGACGAGATGTTGATCACCACCCCGCGGCCGCGCCTCACCATGCCCGGCACCAGCTCCTGCATCAGCGTGACCGGCGCAATCAGGTTCAGCGCGAATTCGAGGTCCCAGTACGCATCGTCCCGGGTCAGCAGCGGCTGGTACTTGGCGCTGGTCAGCGCCGCGTTGTTGATCAGGATATCGATCTGCCCGCAGCGCGCCGCCAGATCGCGGCAGCCGGCGCGGGTGGCGAGATCGCCGGGCTGGACGTCGCACTGGCCGCCCGCCGCGCGGATTTCCGCCTGCAGCTTGCGCAGTCCGCTCTCATTGCGCGCCGTGGCCACGACGGTCGCGCCGGCCGCGGCCAGCGTCCGCGCAATGCCGTAGCCGGCACCCCGGCTGGCACCGGTCACCAGCGCCCGTTTCCCCTTGAGATCAAACATGCTCCGCCCCCGCTCGTTTCGTGAATGTGATCGGCAGTGCCTTCAGTGAGCGCTCGAGAAACGCGCGCCGGTATTCCAGCGGCGGCCCGGCCGCCAGCCTGAAGTTATCGAGTCGTGCGATCAGGCTCCCCAGCGCGCATTTGAGTTCCTTCCGGACCAGCGTCCGGCCGACGCAGAAATGAATGCCGCCGCCAAAACTCAGGTGCTGCACCGCATTGCGGCGCGCGAGGTCCAGCTGGTCGGCATCGGCGTAACGGGCCGCATCGCGATTGGCCGCGCCGAAGCGCATGTTGACCAGGCTCCCGGCGGGCAGGCGCACGCCGCCGAGCACGGTCTCTTCCTTGACCCGGCGCCACAGGCCCTGGATCGGGGATTCCAGGCGCAGCATTTCCTCGATGAAGGTTTCCAGCAGCGCCGGCTCCCGGCGCAGGCGCTGCACGGCGGGCGGGTGCTGGGCCAGGTACAGCATCGAGGCACAGATCGCGGAGCTCGACGTCTCGTTTCCGCCCGTGAGCAGCTGCTGCAGAATCGAAACGTATTCGTCCTCCCGCAGCGCCCGCGGGCCGGTGGCCTCGTCCTCGATCACGGCGTTCGCCAGCACCGATACCAGGTCTTCGGCAGGCGCGCCGCGGCGTGCATGGAACAGGGCCAGGAAGAAGGTGTTGAACTCGCGCGCCAGCAGCGCCACCTGGCGCTCTTGCGCTTCCGACAGGACGCCCTGGGTGGGCAGCACCAGGGCGGTCGACCAGGTCTTGAACAATTCCAGATGAGTGCACTCGCCGGTGAGCAGCTCCGCCATCAGGTTCATGGGCAGGGGCACGGCGAATTCCCGGTACAGCTCGACCTCCCCCCGGTCGATGAAGCCATCGATCAGCGAGGTGACCAGCGCCTGCAGCCTCGGCTCCAGAGCGCGCAGGCGGGCTGGCGACAGCGCATGTTCGACGATGCGCCGATGCTGCGCGTGCCGTGGCGGATCACATTGACTCAGCGTCGGTGTCGGCAGGTACACCGCCTTCAACTCCGGCGTCTTGACGATGTCGCCACGGATGTCGTTCTGATACAGCTCCGGCTTCCTCAGGATCTCCTGAATCAGCTCGTGGGTGGAGATCAGGAAATACGCGGCACCCGGGACCTGGTAGACCGGCGCCTCGCGACGCAACGCAGCATAGAAGTCGTAGGGGCACTGACTGACCTCCGCCCCGGCCGGATCGAAGGTCGCGGGCGATCGCTGCGCAGGCGTCAACGAATGAGTCTGCATGCTCGCTCTCCTGGCCGGGCGGCGACGCTAAGCCGCCGCGAACAGCGTCCCGGTGCGCGCCACGCGCTCGCGCAGCGCGACACCGACTTCGCCGTTGCACGTCACGCGCGCCGGGGCCTCGCACATCTGGATGCCATCGGGCCGGCCCAGTTCCGTGCCGATGAATTCCTCCATGGGCGCGAAGTAGGTGATCGCATGGGAATGCAGCAGTTCGGCTTCGAGGGTCTCGTTGCCCGCCCCGGTCCTGAGCACGATGCGGAAATTGCGGGCCGCCTCCGAGAGCGGGTCGGCGCACAGGCTCTGCGGCGCGGCATCGCGCGCATTGACATGCGGATGCTCGAGGACTTCGGCCATTTCCAGCGGCGTGCCGTCGCCGCGGTACACATAAGCGGTCTTGTATTCCATCGTCTCGAAGCGCACGACCTGGGTCTGGATCACCTTGCCGCTCGGAAACAGGGCATGAAACCAGATATCGCTGACCACCGGGCCGTAGTCGCGCGGACCGGAGGAGTGATCACGCACGCCCATGCCCCTGAGTGGCACCTGCTTGCCGCGATACTCGAAGCAGCCGTGCATGCGGCAGATCTGTTCGGAGTGGAAGGTACTGGAGCTCCGGCCTTCGCCCAGGTCCTCGGTCCGCCCGAACAGCGGGCCGGCGGCGTCGAAGAACATGTGGAACCGCACGGGTTCGGCCGGACCATCACGCAGCACCTCGCGCGTCAGCACCTGCCGCGTGGTCGAGAAGGCCGCGCCGTCGAAATCGACCGTCCATTGCCGCAGCGGCTCGACGCAGCTGAGCTTGATCGGGCCTGCGCCCGGCCCGCGCAGGTCGCCGTCGCGGCCGTGGTACTTGGCCACCAGCAGTTCCTCGCCGCCGGGCAGGTACATCTGCACCACGGCCCGCCAGGTGCCCGGATCCGCGGGCAGGCGTCCGATGTGCACGTTCATCCCGAGACCCGCGTTCAGGTCGTAACCGTAGAAGAAGTAATGCTCGGTCCAGTTCGGCATGGCCACCGGCGCATGCGGCAACTCGGTCTGCGGATCGTGCCTGAAGGGATTGATCAGTGCATCCGGTATCACGCTGCCCCCGCCCCCGCATCGCCATTGTTGATCGACAATTGCTTTGGATCGCTTGCGAATAATACCCGAATGGACATCCCGGGTCGCGAACCCCGGGCCGGCGGCTCATAATAGCCGGCCGCCGGCCTCTGACCCGACCACAGAGGAACCCGTCGACGCGTCCAAACCTGACCCGGGGGCCTGAATCCATGCAGCCTGCAGCCGCTTTCCACGACATCAATCTTGCCGCCCTGCCGCCCACCGGAGACGCACTGCTTCCGGAAATCAACCAGTTGCGCGACGGCGACCCGCTCTACTGGAGCGCAGCCTCGCAGTGCTGGATCGTCTCGGGCCACGCCGAGGTCTTCGAGGGGTTCAGCGGCACGCTGCCCCTGTCCAGCACGCACATCCCCGCCTCCCTGTATCGCAGCATGCCGCTCGAGCAGATGCAGGTGCGCCTGCCCAACACCCTGCGCTACATGCCCAAGATCGTCACCAATCTCGATGGTGAGGAGCACGCGCACCTGCGCAGGCTCCTGGTCAAGGCCTTCAATCGCAAGCTGGTGGAGGATCTGCGACCCTTTGTCCGCGACCGCGTCGCCCTGCTGCTGGACAAGGCCGCGGCGCAGCGCGAGGTCGAATTCCACGAACAGATCGCTCGGCAGCTGCCCGGTGCCGTGATTCTCAAGCTGCTGGGGATGGCCCCGGAAAACCTGGCGCGCCTGAAGGGCTGGGCCGACGGCGTGACCGCGGCGCTGACTTCCTTCAACCCCAGGCCCGAGTGGCTCGACCAGCTCGAAATCGTGGTCACCGACATGGTGCAGATGTTCCGCGCCGAAATCGAAGACCGCAAACGGCAGCCGAAGTCCGACCTGATCACGCAGCTGCTCACGGTCGCCGAAGGTGACGAGCGGCTGACGATGGACCAGATCATCGCCACCCTGATCCTGGCCATCGTCGCCGGCCATGACACCACCAACAACACGCTGACGCTGGGGATCCGCGCCATGGCGACCCAACCCAGGGCCTGGGAGTACTGGCGCACGCACCTCGACCGGGGTGTCGACTGCGCGATGGAACTGATGCGCTATATCGCCATGTCCACCGCGCTGCCGCGCATTGTCGCCAGGGATTTCGAGTGGCGCGGGCGTCACCTCAGGCAGGGGCAGCTGCTCATGCTGATGATCGCCGGCGGCAACCGCGACCCGAAGGTCTACGCTCATGCCGAACAGCTGGATTTCGAGCGGCCGAACAACGACCAGGCGCTGGTCTTCGGGCCGGGCCTGCACCACTGCATCGGCCACCTGCTGGCGAAGCTCCAGGTCAGTGAGTTCTTTGGGGCCCTGGTGCAGCGCTTCGAGGGCGTAGAGATCCTGGAACCACCGCAATTCACGCCGGCGCTGGTGTTCCGCAGTGTCACGGCGCTGCGGCTGCGCTTCCATCCCCGCGGACTTTCCTGAACTCGGCCTTCCCCGGCCTGAATCCGGCCGCCCCGCCAAACGCTCCGTGCCGGCCATGCGCCGGCACGGAGAACTGGATTGCGCCGGCTCCCGCCCTGCTTGCTCCCGCCCTACTTGAGGTGCAGGTTAAAGGTCACACCGAAGGTGCGCGGCGCCGCGGCGGCGAAGGAGTCCCCGGTGCCCTGTGCGACCGCGTAGATCATGTACTGCGTACTGCCGAGGTTCTTGCCCCAGATGTTGATGCCGTAGCGGCCTGACGGGTCCAGCCAGCCGACGTTGGCATTGACCAGGCTGTAGGCGTTCTGCTGCCGATTGTTGGTCGAATCCCAGTAATACGCACCGGTATACGAATAGCTCACCGTGGCATCGAACTTGCCCTGGGCCGTCTGCAGCGTGTAGGTCGGCGACAGGTTCAGGCTGACCTTCGGCGTGTGCGGCGTGGTATTGCCCGACTGGTTGCCCGAGTAGAGGCAATCGATCGGACCGGCCGTGTAGTTGTTCGCGGCCGGATTGAGGGCCGCGACCGCGCAGCGCGGATCGGTCAGCGGCAGCGTCACCGGACCGTTCGGGAACGAATCGAAGCTGCCCTGCTCGATGGTCACGCCGTAGCGGATATCGAGCGCATCGACCGGCAGCGCCTCGCCCTCGATTTCAATGCCCTTCAGCGTGGCCGAGGCCGCGTTGACCGTCGTCAGCGACGGGCCGATATAGATCGGCAGCTGCATGTTCTTGTACTGGTAGTAGAACCCGTCGACGTTCAGCCGCAGCCGGCCCTGGAGCCATTCGGTCTTGGTGCCGAGCTCATAGGCGTTCAGGGTTTCGGGGTCATAGGAGGTGACTGCGGGGAAGGTGACCGTGTTGAAATTGCCGGCCTTGAACCCGAGGCTGTAGGAGGCATACACCATCGTATGCTCGTCGAACTTGTGGTTCAGGATCGCGCGATAGGTGGCCTTGTTGTATTTCTTCGAACCCGACGGCGTCGTCAGCAGGGTGCTGAGCGTCGCCACGTTGTTGACGATCCCCTGCTCGACATAACCGGTTGCATCGCGCTGATCCGTGTTGTAGCGGATACCGGCGACCAGGTTGGTATCGCCCAGCACGCCGAGCCCCACGACGCTCGCCGGGATCGTGGTCTCGCCGAACACGGCGTAGGTCTTGGTCTTGATGATGTCCTTGATGTTGATGCCGCCCGGCCCGATCGGAGTGGCCGCCAGGCCCAGGCCCAGACCGAGGGGGCCGCTGAAGCCCGAGGCGTTGTTCATGAAGAACGCGCCGCCGATCCACTTGACCGGCGAATCCTTGGGCGACAGGAACTGCAGCTCCTCGGTGACCGTGTGGTAGCGCTGACCGTTGATATAGACGTCCGTGTTGACGATCGGCGACTCGTCATTGTCGAAGTTCTGGTTGGCGTCGAAGTTCTGGTAAGCGGTGATGCTCTTGAATTCGAACCAGGGCTGGTTCGTGTCAATGGTCAGCGAGGCCGTCTCGCCCTGGTTGAACCCGGTCGCGTTCACGTCACCCGTATAGTTGTAATAGTTGCCCGTATAGGTCGTGACATGATCGGCCGCCGTGGTGCCGGGGAAGATCTGCTTGGTGTTGCCCCAGCCGCCCGTGTTCTGTCGCGTGTAGCCGCCCGCGAGCGTGACGCTGGTGCTCTCGGTCGGTGTCCAGAGCCACTTGGAGCGCAGGTTCAGCTCGTCGCCGTTCCCCCAGCCGCTGCCGGTGGTGATGTTGTAGCCGATGGGATTGCCCTGGCTGCGGTAATACACCGACAAGTCCGCCGCCAGATTGGGCGAAATGCCCGTGGTGCCGTACACCTTGAACTCACCGGTGTTGTAGTTGCCGTAGCCGGCGCTCACGTCGAGCGCAGGCTTGCTGCTCGGCGTGCGGGTGAAGACCTGGATCGCGCCGCCGTTGGAATTGCGGCCGAACAGGGTGCCCTGCGGCCCCTTGTCCACCTCCACGTGTTCGACGTTGGCCAGATCGAAGATCGAGGCGTACGGGGCCGGGATCAGCACGCCGTCCAGGTACATCGTGACCGAGGCCTCCTGGCCCGCGGACCCGTCCGGTGACCCGACGCCGCGGATGTAGCTGATCAGCGCACCGGCCTGCTGCGTCAGGTTCAGACCCGGGGTCAGCTGGGCGATGTCCTCGGTGGACGTGACGCCGCCCTGCACCAGGGCGTCGGCGCTCAGCGCCGTGATCGGGATGGGCACGTCCTGCACGTTCTCGACGCGCCGCGTCGCTGTCACGGTGACTTCCTCCAGCGCATCCGCCGCATGGGCCAGATCGGCCAGTCCCAGGCTGACGGCCCCCGTGGCCAGGACGAACGCGAGCGCAATCTTTCGATTGGACATCAGAATCCCCTGCTTGTCGTTGGTGTTGGAGCGGCGACTTCGATAAACCGTGCTTACCGTAAGCCCGCGAAGTACTTTAGTCCCCTGCCGGCAACAGTTCAAGAGCAATGGCCTCCGGACCGCCGCTTATTAACCGCTGTTGGTGTATCGCCCCCGCCACAGGAGGCCCCAGGGTCAGTCATGATAGCCGCGCTCCAGGCCTGGCGCAGTGCAACACCGGCCTCGCGGCCCCGTCAGCGCCGGGTGCGCGTCCGTTCGTAGATTGGATCGGCGGGGTAATGGCCGCCGGTGAACTGCAGCGCGCCAAACACGCCCAGGTCCGTGGAGGCGGGCTGGCGCTGGAAGTAATCCATCACCACCTGCCGCTTGGCGATGCGCCACTCCTCGGCCCGTTTCGCGAAGCGATCGACGTAGCGGCCGCCGAACACCACGTCCTCGCGCCCCTCGCCGACCGCCATGTTGTGGTAGGCCCAGACATAGGACTCGCAGTGCGCGCTCACCGCGCTCTCGAATTCAATCAGCACGTTGGTGACGCGGTGAGCGGTGCGCATGTGCAGCACGGCGTTGTACAGATAATCGAGCAGCGCCTGCCCCCCGCCCTTGAAGACCATGTGATCGTCTTCGGCATCCGGCCAGTAGACCGTGGCCATCGTGGCCCGGTCGCAGCGATCGACGCCGCGCGCATAGCGATACAGGACCTCGGTAATGGCCTGCTTGTCGAGCAGCTGCTGCAGGGCCTCGGCCGACGGTTGCTGAGTCATGAACGGCTCCTCGCCATGGACTGAAGAACTGGACGCCGCAACTAGTGGATGCCGCGCGCCGCCAGGTGCCCTTCGCGCACGGCCGCCTGCAGGTCGCGCGGCGCCTTGGCGTCCCCGACGATCGCCAGCTGCGGCACGCTGCCGCGCAGCGCCGCGTGCAGTGCGGCGAGCGGTTCGCGCGGCAGCACCAGGACCACGAGGTCCGCGGCCACCGTCTCGGTGCGCGTGCCCTGCAGCGGCTTCAGTACCGCATCGTGCGCGCGGATTTCCAGCAGCTGCATGCGGGTCAGCAGCCGGAACTCGCCCTTGTGCAGGCGTTCGAGCGCCGGCTCGGCCCGTGTCCAGGTCTCGACCGTGGGCGCAAAGCTGGCGCAGCGCGTCGCGAAGGTGACGGCGACGCCCTGCTCCACCAGGTACTCCGCCGCGCCGACCGCTTCGTAGTGGCCGCAGTCGTCGAAGACCAGCGCCGCCGGGCCCAGGCGCGCCACGGCCCCGGTCAGCAGGTCCGTCGAGGACACCACGTGAGGCTGGCTCACGCCGGCCACCGGCTGCGCCGGCACCGCCACCTGGATGCCATCCATGCGGGCCTGGGCCCCGGTCGCCACGATGACCACATCCGCCTGCTCGGCCCGCACCTCATCGGCTTCCATGTAGGTGCCGGTCCGCACGGTGACCCCGAGCCGGTAGATCTCACGCTCCAGCCAGGCGGTGAAGTCGCCAAAGGCATGCATGCGCGGCGCGAGCTGGGCGACATTGGCCGTGCCCCCCAGGCGATCGGCCGCTTCCGCCAGCACGACCTGATGCCCCTGCAATGCCGCGATGCGCGCCGCCTCCATGCCGGCCGGCCCGCCCCCGATGACCAGGACTTTTCGCGGCGTCGCGCTCCGCACCAGCAGGTCCTCGGACAACGTCAGCTCGAACCCGACGGCCGGATTCACGGCGCACCCGAGTCGGGCCGCCGGCGACAGCAGTCCGCCCACGCAGCCCTGGTTGCAGGCGATGCATGGCCTGACCTCATCGACCCGGTCCTCCCGTGTCTTGCGTACCAGGTCCGGGTCCGCAATGTGCGCGCGCTGCAGCCCGATCAGGTCCCCGAGCCCGTCGCGCAGCAGCTGCTCGGCTTCCTCCAGGGTGCGCACGCGCCCGGCGGTGAGAATGCGCGGCACGCGCTTGACGCCGGCCACGACCTTCGCACTCGAGGGCAGCATGCAGCCGGACGGCTGATCCATGGCCGGCAGCATGGCCGGCAGCGCGTAATAGCTGCCCTGCGAACCGTTGATGAAGTCGATCAGGCCTGCGCCTTCGAGCAGCCCCGCGACGCTCGCGCATTGCTCGGCATCGATGCCGCCCGGCGCCAGCGAGTCGCTGAGCCGGATGCCGACCGGGAAACCCGGGCTCACGCGCTTGCGGATCTCGGCCAGGACCTCGCGCGTCAGGCGCAGCCGGTTATCGAGGCTGCCGCCGTACCGGTCCGCGCGGTGATTGGTCAGCGGCGAGAGGAACTGATGCAGGAGGTAGCCGTGCCCGACGTGGATTTCCACGCCGTCGAGTCCGCCCTCCTCGCTGCGCTGCGCGGCGGCGCCAAAGGCGTGCACGATTTCCGCAATCTGGTCCAGCGTCATCGGCACCGGCACCTGGCCGTTCAGCGGGTTGGGGACCGTCGAGGCGGACCAGGCCGGGCCATCGGCCGGCGGATACATGAACCCGCCATGCGCGAGCTGGTGGAACATGCGCATGCCGTGCGGGCGCACGGCGGCCATGAGCTTCTGGCAGCTCGGAATGATGCCGTCGTCCCAGTTCCAGGGACCCAGGCAGAAACTGGAAGGATGCACCGAGGTGTACTCGATGTAGCTGAGGCCCACGCCGCCCTTGGCGCGCGCCACGTGATAGGCGATGAGCTCGTCGTTGATCGTGGCCCGGGAAATCCAGGTGCCGTGCGCCGTGCGCACCACGCGGTTCGGGACCGTGACCCTGCCGATCTGGATGGGCTCGAAGATACGCCGCAGATTGCTCATGTAGACCCACCCCGCTTGGAGTCCGTACGGTGACCCGAAGAAAGCCCGCCACCCGGCCCTGCGGCCGGGGACTTCGTACTGTGCCGTACGATATGATGCCTTCCAGTATTGCGCCCGGCCGGCGGCGGCGTCAAATTCACAGCCACAAGGCAACCAGGACTCACCATGCCCTACCAGTACACCCGCTCGCTGTTCAGCGAAGAGCACGAACTGTTCCGCACCTCGTACCGGCGGTTTCTCCAGGAGGAGGCCGAGGCCCATGTCGATGAGTGGCTGGCGGCCGGCGAGATTCCCAAGTCCTTCTGGCGCAAGGCCGGCAAGGAGGGCTTCCTCGCCATCGGCGTGCCCGAAGCCTACGGCGGCCCGGGCGGCGATTTCCTGTGCCGCGTCATCGTCGCCGAGGAGCTCGGCTACACCGTGGCCGGCGCCAGCATCGCCCCGGCCGTGATCGGCGACGGCGTCAGCGAGATCATCTTCCACAACGCGTCCGAGGAAATCCGGCGGCGCTGGATGCCCGTGATGGCCACCGGCGAGATCCGCTTCGGCTTCGGCATCACGGAACCCGACAGCGGCAGCGACGTCGCCCGCATCCGCACCTCCGCGCTGCGCGACGGCGACGCATGGGTCATCAACGGCGCCAAGACCTATATCGGCAATGCCGCGACGGCCGACGCCTTCATCGTCGCCTGCAAGACGGATCCCAGCCAGGGCACGCGCGGCATCTCCATGATCATTGTCGAGGCCGACCGGCCGGGGTTCATGCGCGGCAGGAAGCTGCACAAGATGGGCTCGCACCTGTCCGGCACGGGCGAGTTCGCGATGGACAACGTTCGCGTACCGCTCGGCAACCTGGTGGGCGCCGAGAACGCCGGCATGAAGGTGGTGATGACCGGACTGAACATGGACCGGGTCACCTGGCCCTCGATCGCCCATGCGGCCTCGCAGCGCGCCTTCGACGAGACCGTGAACTTCACCCGCAACCGCAAGGCCTTCGGCCAGGCGATCATCGATTTCCAGAACACGCGCTTCCGCCTCGCAGAGATGAAGACCGAACTGGCGGTGGGCCGGGCGTTCCTGGACGATCTGATCCGCGACTATCAGCGCACCGGAGCGCTGGACACGACGCGCTGCGCCATGGCCAAGATCTGGCTGCCGGAGATGGAAGGCCGCATCATCGATCAGTGCGTCCAGCTGCACGGCGGCGCCGGCTACATGGACGAGTACCCGGTGTCCCGCCTCTACACGGCGGCGCGCCTGCACCGGATCTTCGCCGGCACCGCCGAAATCATGCGGCTGATGGTGAGCCGCACGATTTAGTCCGGAACACGCGTCCCGTCCGGATCAGGTCGCGCAGGCGGCGACGACCTGCTCGCGCATCCACGTGAGCCCGGCGTCCGAATCGAAGCGCCGGTGCCAGACCTGCGCGATCTGCGCAACGCCCAGGTCGAAGGGCGACGGGCGCAGGGCGAGCCCGTAGCGCTTCGCCATCGGCAGCGCCAGGCGCCGCGGGATCACGGCGATCAGATCGGTCTGCTCCAGGATCGCCGGCACCACCAGGAAGTGCCCGACCGTGAGCGCGATGCGGCGTGCCGTGCGCTGCCGGCTCAGCATCTCGTCGATGAAGCCCACCTCGCCCCACGGCGAGACATGCAGATGCGCATGCGCCAGGAACCGCGCCGCGGTCAGCTTGCGCGCGAAAGCGGGGTGTCCGCGCCTGGCGATGCAGACCGATTCGGCGGCAAACAGCGGTGAGGATGAGAGGAACTCGGGTGGCTGGTGCACCGGGGCACCGATATAGAGGTCAATGTCGCCCCTTTCGATCATCGCCACGCTGGCACGCGCGCTGGCCGGCAGGACCACGACCTGGACTCCCGGCGCCTGGTTCTGCAGCACCCGCGCCAGCGTCGGCATCAGCACGAAGGACAGGAAATCCGTCATGCCCAGCCTGAAGCGCTGCGTCGCACGGCCCGGATCGAAGGCGCTGTCCGGGGTCAGGATGCCGCGGATGTCGCTGAGCACGGCGTGCACGCGGCCGGACAGGGATTCAGCCAGGATCGTCGGCTGCATGCCCAGCGGCGTGCGGATGAACAGCTCGTCCCCCATGATGCCGCGCAGCCGTGCGAGCGCATGGCTGACCGCCGACTGCGTCAGGCGCAGCCGCTCGGCCGCGCGTGACACGCTGCGCTCGGTCAGGATGGCATCGAAGACGACCAGCAGGTTCAGATCGACGGACGAGAGCGTCACCGGGGGCATCCGGACATCGTAGACAGGCCGCAGCGCCTGTCAAATCCGGCGCCGGCCGCTTCCACGACCGCTGCGGCCCCATGGCCATGAACCCGATTCATAGGCCGGATGACGCATCGTCACTGGTTTTCGGGCGGCGCGCTGATATAGGCTCGGGGCTCAGCGTTCATCCCGCGCCAACTGGCTGGAAACACACCATGAACACCGCGGCATCGGGCGCCGTCGACCGGGATGCGCTGAAGGCGGCGCCACACCGGCTGATCGAGCTCTCGGTCACGGAGAAATTCTCCTTCGAACGCGACGATCTGGAGGACATCCAGCTCGCAGGCTTGAAAAAACGCTTCGCCGAGCTGTCGGGCCGCGTGGCCGTACTGCGCCGTTTCGCCGAGGACCAGAACCTGAGCGGGATCCGCACGCTGGAGGATGGCGCGCTGTTGCTGTTCCCCCACACGTTCTACAAGTCCTATCCCTCATCGGCGATCGAGACCTGCCGCTTCGATGCCATGACGCGCTGGCTCGGAACGCTCACGGCCGTCGACCTCTCGCGCGTCGATGCCACGGGCTGCGCAACGATCGATGACTGGATTGACCGGCTGGATGCGCAGTCGGATCTGCGCGTGCGTCACTCCTCCGGTACGAGCGGCAAGCTGTCCTTTGTTCCGCTGAGCACCATCGAATCCCACTCCGCCATCATGGGCATGAAGCGTGCGATGCAAGGCTTCGGCGACGAACCGGGCACGCACGATTCCGGATTCGGCACCTTGCCGCTGATCGCCTTTGGATACCGGCATGGCACGCAGAGCTTTCCGCGGTCCATCGATGCCATCATCCGCGAATTCTACGCTGGCGATGAAAGCCGCGTGGTGTGCCTGAACCCCGGCCGCGTCAGCGCCGACCTGGCTTCGCTCGCCGGCCGGCTCGAGGGCGCCCAGGCCAGGGGGGCGCGCAGCCGGACGCAGATCTCCGCCGCCCTGCTCGCCCGGCGCGAACAGCTGCTGCGCGAGCAGGCCGAAGCGCCCCGGCATCTGCAGAATTTCTACGACACGATCGCGACGCGCTACCGGGGCGAGCGGGTCCTGCTGCAGGGTGTGACGCCACCCGTGGTGGAAACGGCGGTGGAGGGCCTGAAGCGTGGTTTTGAGCGCTTGTTCGCGCCGGACAGCCCGTTCTTCATCGCCGGCGGCGCCAAGGGCCGTGCCTTTCCGGCCGATTACCGCGAGCAGGTGGAACGCTTCACCAACGTGCCGTTCCCGCCCACGGGCTATGGCATGTCGGAGGCGGCATCGGCGATCACCCGCATGTGTCCGCGGGGGCACTACCACATCGTGCCCAATCTGATCCCCTACCTGCTGGATCCGGATACCGGGGCGGTTCTGCCACGGCGCGGCACGCAGACCGGACGCCTCGGCATCTTCGATGTCGGCTGCCAGACGCGCTGGGGCGGGTTTCTCACCGGGGATGAGATCACGCTGAACTGGGGCGACGCGGCGCCCTGCGGCTGCGGCCGCAAGGGCACGTTCATCGACGGCGAGATACGCCGCTACAGCGAATTGCGCGGCGGCGACGACAAGATCACCTGCGCGGGGGCGCCCGGGATCCAGGACCGGGCGCTGCAGTTCATCGCGGGCATCGCGGACTGAGCCCGCAGCGCTCGAGCCGGAGTGTCGCCATGCCCTACCACGTACCCCTGATCATCCGCGGCCGCATCATCGACGATGCCGATCTCGAATTCGGCGGACGGCGCGGCGGCGCTCAATTCACCACGCCGGATGTGAAGCAGCACCTGGCCGCACTCACGCTGCAGCACCCCTCCGACCTCAGCGACATCCACGCGCTGCGTTCCGAGGAGATCTTCGATTACCTCGACGCCCTCGGCCAGGCGCTGTCCTTCGAACGCAATCCCTTCCTGCAGGAAGCCTATGAGCTTTCCATCCATACCTCGGGCCTCACGCCGGGCATCGTCAGACATCTGTACAGCACGCTCGGCAGCCTGTTTTCCCGCGACTTCGTGCGCGAGCTGGCGGAAAACGCCATCGGCGTCCGCTATCTGGACGGCTGGGTGCCGCGCCGCATGGCCAGCGGCTGCGTCTGCAACGTGCGCGCCTTCGGCGCACGCGCCGTGCACGTGCTCGCGGGCAACGTACCGATGCCCTCGGCCCTGGGCGTGATCCGCAACGCCATCATCCGCAGCGACGCCATCTTCAAGACGCCGTCGAACGATCCGATCACCGCGGCGGCCATCGCCCGGACCATGGTGGCGATGGCGCCCGATCATCCCGTGACGCGCCACCTGAGCGTCGCGTACTGGAAGGGCGGCGACGCCGGCGTCGAGGCCGAGCTGTACCGGCCTGACCGCATCGAGAAGATCATCGCCTGGGGCGGCTACGCCTCGATCACGCATATCGCCAAGTACATCCAGCCGGGCATCGACCTGATCACGATGGATCCGAAGCTCTCCTCCTCCATCATCGGGCGCCAGGCCTTCGTCGATGAGTCCTCCATGCGTGCGGTCGCCGAACGGGCGGCGCTCGACGTCGCGTACTTCAATCAGCAGGCCTGCGCGAACGCGCGCGTGGTGTATATCGAGACGGGCACCGACGAGGCGGGCCTGGCGAAGGCCAACCGGTTCGGCCAGGTGTTGCTCGAGGCCATCCGGGCGCTGCCGGCGCACTGCAGCGGCGCGGTGGCCCTCGATCCCGACCTGGCCGAGGAAGTGCAGAGCCTGCGCATGGTCAGCAGCGAGCACCGGATCTTCGGGGGCGGGCAGGACGGCGCCGTCATCGTCTCGCAGCACAGCGAACCCGTGGACTTCGCGCCGCTCCTGAACAATCGCGTTGCGAATCTGGTGCCGGTGCCGGATCTGGAGATCCCCATCGAGGCCGTGACGGCCTACACGCAGACGATCGGCATCTACCCGGACAGCCTCAAGGAGCAGATCCGCGACCGGCTGGTCTTCAACGGCGCCCAGCGCATCGTGTCGCTCGGCTACGCCTGCAAGGCCGCGATGGCGGGCCCCCACGACGGGATGGAGCCCCTGCGCCGCATGTGCAAATGGATCAGCGACGAAACCAATGACCCGGAGCGCGTAGCGCTGCTGTCCCGTTCCTGAACGCTGCGCCGCATGATGAATCCGGTTCAGGGCACGGAATCCGCCGGCACGCGCGTGCACCACGGCTATGGCGTCGTGGTCGCGCTGATGCTGGTCTACGCCTTCAATGTCGTCGACCGGAACATCATCGTCATCCTGCTCGAACCCATCAAGCACGAGATGCGGCTGTCCGACACGCAGCTGGGCTTCCTGACCGGAGTCGTGTTCGCCTTCTTCTATTCGGTCATGGGCATTCCCATGGCCATGTGGGCCGATCGCCATAACCGGCGCAACCTCATCATCCTGACGCTGGTGCTGTTCGCCGGCATGACCCTGTGGAGCGGTCTGGCCGCAGGCTTCCTGACCCTGCTGTGTGCCCGCATGCTGATGGCGGTGGCCCAGGCGGGCACCTCGCCGGCGGCGCATTCGATGATTTCCGACATGTTCCCGCCCCACCGGCGGGCCGCCGCGCTCAGCACCTATCTGGCGGGGATGAACGTCGGTCAGCTGCTGCTGTTCCTGGTCGGTGGATGGGTCAGCCAGGTTTACGGCTGGCGCGCCGCCTACCTGGCGGCCGGTATCCCGGCGCTGCTGCTGGCGTTGGTCGTTGGCGTGGTGCTGAAGGAGCCGCCACGGGGCCAGTCGGAAGGCCTGCAGGCGCAGGCCGCAGGATCGACGCCACCGCTCGGCCTGGTGATCGCACACCTGTGGGCGCAGCGGTCCTTTCGTCATCTGATCGCTGCGATCGCCATCGGTGCCATCGGCAGCTTTTCGATCGTCATCTGGTTTCCCTCGTTCCTGCGCCGCTCCGTCGGCATGTCGGCCCTCGAGGTCGGAACGGCCATGGCGCTCTATACGGGCATCCTGGGGGGCACGGGCACCTATCTGAGCGGGCATATCGCCGACCGCCTGGGTCGCCGCGACGTGCGCTGGAATCTGTGGCTGGCGGCCCTGACCAATGCGCTGGTCTTTCCCTTCTGCGTCGCCGCCTATCTGGCCGGCAGCCGGCTCGGCACGCTGGCGCTGTTCGTGTTCCCGTCGCTGGCGTTCACCGCCAATCTTGCGCCCAGCATTGCCATGACCCACGGGCTGGCCACCGTACGCATGCGCGCCCAGGCCTCGGCATTGCTGTTCTTCACCCTCACGATCGTCGGCCAGAGCGTGGGCCCGCAGCTCACGGGCCTGATCAGCGACCATCTGGCGCGCCACTATGGCCGCGATTCCCTGCGTTATGCGCTGCTGATCATGTCCGTCTTCTGGCTCTGGTCGGCCGTGCATTTCCTGCTGGCGACACGCACCCTGAAGGACGATTTGGCAAGGGTGCGCCAGGCGGCGGCTATGGCCGCTGCGTAGTCCTGCGCGGCTGCCGGGCCTGCGCCTTGCTGTGATCCCAGGAATAGACGTGCTCGGGCTCGACCCGGTAGAGCCGCCGGCGTGTCGTTCGCTTGACGTGCTCGAGCATCTGCTCGGGCGTGGCAGTGGCGTCGGGCATGGGGTAGCGCCGGATCAGCGCCAGGCTCACCGCTTCGAACTCCCGCGCGTCGCTCACCTGTACCACCCGGCCCTGGATCACGACGCCGCGCAGCTGGGAATACTGCTTGCCCACTTCCACCATGCAGGAGACGCGCGGGTCACGCGCCATGTTGAGGCCCTTCTGGCTGGTGCCATAGGTATTGAAATACAGGCGGCCGTCCCAGTACACGTACCACATGGCACTGAGGTGCGGATAGCCGTTGGCGCCGATCGTGGCCAGCTGCAGCGAGTATCCGGGCTCATCGAGCAGCGCGGCGCGCTCTTGCTCGGACATCGACGTGGGGTTGCGTGCCATGGGGCCCTCCAGGACTGGCTTACAGCGCGCCGCAACGACGCAAGGCGGCGATCTCGGCCGCACTGACGCCCCAGTCGCTGAGTGCGGATTCCGAGTGTTCACCGATCGCCGGCGGCCCGCGCTGGATCGCGCCGGGCGTCAGCGAGAACCGCGGCGCCGGCGCGGGCTGGACGACGCCGTCCACGTCCACGAAGGCCTGGCGCGCCACATTGTGGGGATGCCGTGGCGCCTCGTGCATGTCGAGGACCGGCGCGAAGCAGGCATCCGTCCCTTCGAGCAGCGCGCACCATTGCGCGCGCGTCTGGCCGCGGAACACCGCTGCGAGCTTCGCCTTGAGCGCAGGCCAGTGGCCTGGATCGTTCTGATGGTCGAATTCGGGATCATCGAGGCCGAGCAGGTCGCGCAGCAGGCGGTAGAACTGCGGTTCGCCCGCGCCGATCGCGATCCACTTGTCATCTGCGCACTGATACGTGTCGTAGTACGGTGCGGCGCCATCGAGCATGTTCGACATGCGTTCCGTGTTCCAGGTGCCCGCGGCCACCGCGCCATAGAAGATCGCCATCAGGGAGGCGGCGCCCTCGGACATCGAGCAGTCGACCACCTGGCCCTGCCCCGTGGAACGCGCGTGGATCACACCGGCCAGCAATCCAAACGCGAGGTAGAGCGCGCCGCCGCCCAGATCGCCGACCAGGTTCAGCGGCGGCACCGGGCGCTCGGGCGGACCGATGGCGTGCAGCGCACCGCTGAGGGCGATGTAATTGATGTCGTGCGCCGCCGCCTGGGCCAGCGGACCGGTCTGGCCCCAGCCGGTCATGCGCCCATAGACCAGCCGCGGATTGCGCGCGCGCACCGCATCCGGCCCCAGGCCGAGGCGCTCCATGACGCCGGGCCGGAACCCCTCGATCAGCGCATCGCTGCGGGCGCTTAAGTCCAGGCAGGCTGCGATGGCTTCGGGCTTCTTCAGATCGAGCGCCACGGATCGGCGGCCGCGGTTATACACATCGAACCGGTCCGCCGGCGCGGGGTTCCTGGGCTTGCGATCGATGCGCACGATATCCGCCCCCATATCCGACAGCAGCATGCTGCAGAAGGGCGCCGGGCCTATCCCGGCAAACTCCAGAATCTTCACTCCCGTCAGCGGCCCGTTGGCCATTCCAGCCTCCCCTTATTTATGCACGCGTACGCGACTTCTTATGCACGTGTACGCGACTTGTGTACCTGTACGCGAAGGAATCCATGCCTGCCGGAGGCTAGGCGACCGCCCCGCACTGGAACAGGTCGTCAATCTCCGCGGCCGAATAGCCCGACTCCGCCAGGACCTCGCGCGTGTGCCCGCCCACCCGATCGAGCAGGCCCCGCTCCCGCTGCG
>Ga0075015_100000106_pt1 | contig 22339 bp, 20 predicted proteins | sample AleBraG_ABR_2013_FD_71476 | JGI IMG/M metagenome (GOLD analysis project Ga0075015, IMG submission 71476) | Freshwater sediment microbial communities in response to fracking from Pennsylvania, USA - Alex Branch Run_MetaG_ABR_2013 | ecosystem: Environmental > Aquatic > Freshwater > Creek >...
AACATGAAATCGCATTCCACCGGCCCCCGCACCCAGCAGGGCAAACAGCGCTCCAGCCTCAACGCTCTGCGCCACGGCCTCACCGGCCAAACCGTTGTCATCCCCTCCGATGACCGCCTCGCCTATGACCAGTTCATCCGCGACTTCTACAGCGACTACCAGCCCCGAACCGCCATTGAGCGCCAACTGGTCCAAACCGTCGCCGATTGCTCCTGGCGTCTCAACCGCCTCCGCGCCCAGGAGCAAACCTTGCTCACCTTAGGCACGATAGAGATGGAAAGCAAGATCAACAACCCGGACGACCGCTGCGCGACTGCCTGCGCCTCCGGCCTGGCCTTCGAAAAGCACGCCAAGACGTTGGGCAACCTCACACTCTACGAGCAGCGCATCTCGCGCAACTTCGATCGCGCCCTCAAGCAGCTCAAACAGGAGCAAGCTGAACGCAAAGCCACCGAGGAGCACCAACTCTCGCGTGCCGCCGAACTCAAGGCCTACCACGATGAGCAACAAGCCAAGTCCCCTCAACCACTTCCCTACAATCCAAGCCAGGACCAGTTCGTTTTTTCGAATGACTACATTGATGCCTACGCCGCACGCGAAACCCGCTATCACTACGCACATCAGGCCACCAAACTGCGTCTCAAGGCGGCCGCGGCCTAGAAAGAGGTAAGGTGAGAATTGGCACTTTCCCCAATTTTGCTGGTTTACCGCGACCAAGACGACCTGCCGCCCTACCGCAAGGCCGTCGAAGCGGCGGAGCTGCGTGCCGCCTGCGAGTTAGCCGCGCCCAAGCTCTCCCTGGCCAATTTCAGCGGCTTGATTCTCACCGGCGGAACGGATGTGGACCCGTCGCTCTATGGCGAAGACCGGCACCCCAAAACCGAAAAGAGCGACCGCGAGCGCGATGAAGTCGAGATTCGGCTCCTCAACGAAGCGCTGGCCCGCGACCTGCCGGTATTGGCCATCTGCCGCGGCCTGCAACTGATGAACGTGGCGCACGGCGGAACATTGATCCAGCACCTCGATCCGCCGGATCGGCATCGGGTGAGGCGGCCGCCGAAAAGCGCTCCCGCCCACGAGGTCAGAATCGAGCCGGGAACCCTGCTATCAAGCATCGCCGGAACCGAGACCTGGCAGGTCAATTCCCGCCATCATCAAGCAGTCAAAACGCTGGGCGCCGGTCTGCGGGTCTCGGCGGTCGATCCGGTAGATGGAATCGTGGAAGCCATTGAGCGTCCGGATAAGGTGTTCGTGCTCGCCGTGCAATGGCACCCGGAAAATCAGGTATTCGAGCAGCCCGCTCAGTTGCAGTTGTTCCGCCGCTTCGGCGGGGTCGCGTCGTAAGGTGGGACGGCGTCCCCTTCCTCCGTGCAAGGACGCTGCCCCGCCTGTTCCGGCTTCACGAACACTTATCCCAGAAACTTCAACTTCTGTGAACCGAAGTTTCCGAAATTCGGGAACACCGTCGCCAGCGCGCTGTCCGGGATCCCGAACCAGGAGCACAGGCTCGCGCCGTATTGATCCACCGCCGTAGTCGGAATCCAGCGCCCGCGCGTGTCGGTGTCATCGGGTCCGCCCAGTTCAAAAGTCGGGAATTTGCCGTAGACTTGACCGCCTTGCACCGCGCCGCCCAGCACCAGGTGATGACTCCCCCAGGCGTGATCGCTCCCGCCGCCGGAGGTTGGCTGCAAGGTTCGGCTAAAGTCGGACTCGGTGAAGGTGGTCACGTTCTGCGCCATGTTCAGCTCCTGCGTCGCGTTATAAAAGGCGGCCAGCGCGGGACTCAACTGCGGATAGAGGGTATTGTGCGTATTGAGCTCGTTGGTGTGCGTATCGAATCCGCCCAGCGAACAGAAGAAAATCTGACGCCGCATTCCCAGCGCGGCCTGCACCTGGATGATCTGCGCCACCTGCTGCAGTTGCGCGCCGATGGACGTGGCCGGAAACTGGGTCTTCAAGGGCGGCGCTTTGCTCAGCGCCGTGCCGAGCGCCGTGGCGTCTTTGACGCTATTGGACAGTGTGTCATTGGCGGCCTGCACCAAAGAGATGCCGCTGTTCAGCGTCAGCAGACTGGTGAGCGCATTGTAGCGGCCTTGCGACGCCGCACTGCCGTTGAAGCCGGTCAATTGCAGCGATTGACCGGGCGCCAGCGACACCGGCTGCGTCTGCGCGCCTGCGCCTTGCAGACTATTGCCGGCGACCGAAAGGAAGGCCGGCAAGGAACCCGAATTGAGATTCTGCGCCAGCACATAGTCGGCCGCGCGCCCCGCCCATCCCGTGGGCGAGTGTCCTTGCGCCACCGAGGTTTGCCACTGCAGTTGCTGATCGGAGTGAGAAAACAGATTCAGCGGGAGCGGCGTCTGCTGTGCCTGATACTGGGCGCGCGTCAGCGGCTGCACCAGGTTCCCCACGTTGGCCACCACCGCCAGCTCCTTGCTCCCAAACAGACTCGCCATCTCCGCCAACTTGGCGTGGAAGGCATAGGGCGCGCCGGACACGCTGTTCACCACAGGCGTCAGGTCGCTGCCGGTGAGCGCCAGATTGGCCCGGATCGACATGTAAGCCTTGTAGCTGGCGTCATCCATCGGGATCACGGTGTTGTTGGAATCGTTCCCGCCAAACAGGAACACGCAAACCAGCGCGCGGTAATCGGGTCCATTCTGCGCCATGGCCGGCAGCAAACCAAACGGACGCAGCGCCAGGGTTCCTACGCTGGCCGCGCCAATACGGATAAATCCACGACGTGTAAACATGTTGATCCCTTTCCTTACTGAATGACCTGATATTCGCCGGACGTGAGGACGATGTAGAGCGCCGCCTGCACCTGCGCCGTCGATGTTGTCTGTACTCTGGCGGCTTCCATCGCCGCGCTTTGCAGGTCTGACGACATCGAGTGATGCAGGAAAACGTAGCTGATGTAGTCGAGCATCAAGGGAAAGTCGCCGTCCTGTTGCAGGAACGGCTGCAGGTTCACTTTCGTGCCCTTGTCAAGCGTCGCGTACAAAATCGAGTTCACGATATCGCCACGCTGCGCCGCAGTGCTGGTGGAGTAAATCTGAAACTCCGGACCAAGCAACCCGTGTTCGGTGCGGTATTGGGGCGAGAAGTAACTGAACACGCTGGGTGGGTAGAACAGATTCTGGCCCATGTTCGCCGAGTCGTTGTAAATAGCGCTGGTGCTGCTCAAGGTCGCGTTCAAGCCTCGCAGGAGATTGGCCATCAACAGGATCGGTTCCCGCAAGTGGCCGAAATTGGCAACCGGTGTGGCATTCGGGTCGTCAGCGGCGCGCGCCTCGGGATCCATCAGGATCGCCGTGATCACCGCCTGCATGTTTCCACGCACACCGTTGCCATCGTTCGTAAACACGCTGGCAACGCGCTCAATATAACCCGGGCTCGGATTGCTGGTCACCAGGTGCTGGATGAGCTGCTGGCTCACAAAGGGCGCCATCGTGGGCTGATTCATCAAAGCAGTGATCACGGAAGCCAGATCCTGCTCCGCGGTTTGGCCGGCCGGAATGATGACTCCGCCGAAGATCGTTTTCTCGCTGGTGTCGTGATTGGCTTCCACGGCGAACATCTGTCCGATGTAGTATTCCGGGTTGTTCGCTTTGGCCGTTGCCCCCGGCGCGGTCGGATAGGTCCAACCGGTAAGCGCCTTGGCCATACTGGTGACTTCCGCTTGCGTATAGGTGGGCACTGGCTGGTGGTTCTGATCGAGTACCGGTGACCCATCGGGATTCAACTGCGTCAGGCCCAGGGTAAAGAGCTGCATCAGCTCCCGGGTATAGTTCTCGTTGGCCGCTGTCCCTTTGGCGGGATTGCCCTTGTTGTTGTTGGCCATGTTCAGGTAACGTCCCATGGCCGGACTCAGCGACACGGCTTTGATGATGTCGGCATAGTTGCCGAACGTGTTGTCGCGAAAAATCCGCCAATAGGGAGGAAAGGCATAAGCGTACCGTACGCCGGATTCCGCCGACACCACCCAGATCTGGCTCAACGCGAAGGCGACACGCTGCCGCAGTTGATCCGGCTGGGTGAGCGTGTTTTGAAAGAACGCGCTCTGCACCGGAGTCAGGTTTCCGTTGGCGTTCCCTGCCGCATTCAGGATCGGCTGGTCGGGCAAATCGGATGTCTTCAACGCAAATTGCGCCTGCAGCCACGCATCAAAACCTTGCTGTTGCAGTTGAGAAATAGTAGCCGGGGTCGGCCCCCAGGTAGCCTGATCCAGAAAGCGCGCCGCGGCGCGGTCCGGCAAGGGCGGATTGGCCGCGGCCAGCAGCCCCAATGAGACCATCACACAACAAGCCAGTTTCATCATCGTTGCCTCACGTGACTGTGAACACAACGAAGCGCCAGGAGTGTCGGTTGGTTCTTAAAGAAAATCCCGTAGCGTTCGGAATAGTCTTTTGGGCCCTTGCCCGCTAGCACTGGGCATCCCGAGCCGCTCTCCTGCCCACATCCAAACCCTGCCTACAAATGGCCCAGCGATTATGTCATATTGGACATAGATGCAGCATGGCGCTTCGTGGCGACAAACCGCTGGTTTGGCTTAAGGGGGAAGTGAAAACTCCTCCGTTCAGCGAGCAGGCTCGCCTGGAGGCTGGCTTGTTCCTCAGGCGCCTTCAGCAAGGGCAAGGGCTGAGCCTTCCGCATTCGCGACCGATGCCGGCGATTGGTGGGCAATGCCATGAATTGCGAATCGGCGATCGTGACCAGACCTGGCGGATTGTCTACCACGTCGCCCTGGAGGCAATCGTCATCCTCGACGTATTCAGCAAGAAGACCCAGGCAACTCCCGTTCAGACCTTGGAAGTCTGCCGGAAGCGCTTGGGTGCTTACCTACGAGCGATGACCGATAAGGAGTAATTATGAACAGTGTCAAGAAAAAACGTCTGGAACGGGCCGGCTGGGTCGTCGGCGACGCAACCGAGTTTCTGCAACTGAGAGACGAAGAGGCTCGCTTTCTCGAACTGAAGCTCGCTCTCGCCACCGGAGTGCGCGAACTTCGGGAACGAAGGGGGCTGACGCAAGCTGCGCTCGCAGATCTGCTAGGTTCGAGTCAATCGCGCGTGGCCAAGATGGAAGCGGGCGACCGCTCTGTGTCACTCGACCTCATGCTGCGATCGCTGCTGACCATCGGCGCCACCGCAACTGAAATTGCCAAGTGGATCCGGCGAGCCGAAACCGACCGAGCCGCATAGACAACTGCTGTAGCGGAGCAGCAAATACCGCCATCGGGTGTAGAAGCTGCCGGGCCTGCCAATTCCCCGTATCGCTAACCACAAAAGGGCTTTGACAGCCCTGAAACTTTCTGTAACACTAAAGGTGAAGTTTGGAGAGATTGGTCATTTCCGCTCGGTCACGTCGTAGTCACAGTGGGTCCCCGGTCGTTAAGACTCCCTCCTCCTCAGAAAGTGCAAGGTGTTTCCAATGATGAAATTGTTTGTGGGGAACCTCCCCTACACGGCCACTGAAGCCGATTTGCAAAACTTTTTTGCTCAGGCTGGTGTCACCGTGGATACTGTCAATGTCATGCGGGATCGGTTCTCCGGCGAGGCTCGCGGATTCGGGTTTGTAGAAATTAACGACGACCAAGCCGCCAACCATGCGATTGAAGCCTGCAATGGCCGCGATCTGATGGGGCGTGCGTTGGTGGTGAACGAAGCTCGTCCCATGGCGCCTCGCGAAGGCGGCGGCGGTCGAGGATTCGGCGGTGGTGGCGGCAATCGCAGCGGCGGTGGCGGCGGCAATCGCCGGAGCGGTGGCGGCGGCGGTGGTGGCGGCGATCGCAACCGCTGGTAGCCAACAGCTTTTTACTGACCTTCTAAAATCCTCTCGATGGCAGCGGCGTCGTTCGGTACAACCACCGGCTGATTTCCCAACCTCGAGGGGATTTTTATATTTCCGGCAGCAGTCAATTGACCCGTGTGGTAGTGGTAAATGTAATCCGGGTCTTTCAGCACGTGCCCGGTGAGCACGGCCACCACGTCGGCATCTTTCCGCATCACGCCTGCGGCCACCAATTTCTTGATCCCAGCCAGGGTTGCGGCGGAAGCCGGTTCGCAACCGATCCCCGCCCGTCCGATGGTTGCCTTGGCATCGGCAATTTCCGGTTCGGTTACCTTCTCCACCACGCCCTGTGTTTCTGCCACCTCGCGCAATGCCTTGGGATAGCTGACCGGATCTCCGATCTTGATGGCAGTCGCCAGCGTTTCTGGATGCGCCACTTTGCGGTACGGACCGCCTCGCCAGTATTCGTGGAACGGCGCGGCGCCTTCCGCCTGAATCACGGCCAGCCGGGGCAAGCGCGAGATCAGGCCATGAGCCTTCAGTTCCCGCAGCGCTTTGCCGAACGCCGAAGTGTTGCCCAGATTCCCGCCCGGCAGAACGATCCAATCCGGCGGATTCCAGTCGCGCTGGTCCATCATTTCGAACACGATGGTCTTCTGCCCTTCAATGCGAAACGGATTGATGGAATTGAGCAGATAGATGCCGAGCTTTTCCGCCAGCATCCGCACCAGGGCCAGAATCTCATCGAAGTTGGCGCCTTCCACCTGCAGAGTCCGCGCTCCGTACTCCAGCGCTTGGGCGAGCTTGCCATAGGAAATGTTGCCGTGCGGAATCAAGACGATCGCATCCAGGCCGCCCGCTGCCGCGTACGCCGCCATCGAAGCCGAAGTGTTTCCGGTGGACACGCAGGCCACTCGACGCATGCCCAGCCGCACCGCTTGTGTTGCCCCGCACGTCATCCCGTTATCTTTGAAGGAACCGGTTGGATTGTATCCCTGGTGCTTGAAGGTGATCTGATCCAGACCTGCATAGGCAGCCGCTCGCGGTGCTTTGAGCAGCGGCGTATCGCCCTCGCGGAGAGTGACCGCGTACTCCCCATCGCCGAACGGAAGCAGTTCCCGATAGCGCCAGACGCCGCTTTGGTCGATGGGCGTGTTGCAAAGCCGCCGCTGGCGCCAGGTGGATTTCATATCAGCAGGCAGCGTTCCGGTCAACTCCACTTCGAGCAGGCCGCCGCACCCCGGGCAGTTATAAATGACTTCCGCAATCGGGAAGCGAGCGCGGCAGTTTGGCTCGAAACAGACCAACTCACTCAACATGCTCTTAGTATGAAGTATGCTTGCTGTCCATCTGGAAAACGGCTCGGTTGCCGTGCGACGCATGGCCAAGCCGCGCCGGCCGGAAGGTTTTGCGTCCATCCGCCTCCTCTATGCCGGAATCTGCAACACCGACCTCGAACTGCGGCGTGGCTATTACGGCTTCCGCGGCACGCCCGGTCATGAGTTCGTCGGCGAGGTGATTGAGGCCGACACGCCGGACCTCATCGGCAAGCATGTCGTGGGAGAAATCAATCTCTCCTGCGGCCGCTGCGAGTGGTGCGCGCGTGGTCTGGGCCGTCACTGCCCAACCCGCACCGTGCTCGGCATCGTAAAACATCCCGGCGCATTTCGCGAGATTCTGACTTTGCCGGAGCGCAACCTGCACGTGATCCCGAAATCGATCCCCCTCGAACATGCCGTGTTCCTCGAGCCGCTCGCCGCCGCCTGTGAGATTCTCGATCAGGTCAGCATCGTGCGCGGCGAACTTGTGGCGGTGTTGGGCGATGGCAAACTCGGCTTGCTCGTTGCCCAGGCGCTGCACGCCGTTGGCGCCGAGGTTCATCACTTTGGCCGGCACCAGGCCAAGCTGCAAATCTCCCGCGCGGCCGGCATCGAGACACCGCGCAAGCCGGCTACTTACGACTACGTGGTCGATGCGACGGGTTCGCCCGATGGCCTGCGGCAAGCCGTGAGTATGACCAGACCTCGTGGCACGCTCATCCTCAAGAGCACCGTGCATGGTCTTGTGCCGGTGGACACGGCGCCAGTCATCGTCAACGAACTCACTCTCATCGGTTCCCGCTGTGGCCGATTCGAGCCCGCTTTGCGCCTCTTGCAGTCGCGCAAGGTCAACGTCGTACCGCTCATTTCCGAGATCATGCCGCTCAAAGAAGCCGCGGCTGCTTTCGACCGTGCCGCCCAGAAAGGAGTGCTCAAGGTGTTGCTGGCGCCCGATTAGGGATCATCAACTCTCGCTGTGCTCTGATAAAGAGCCGGATCGAACTCCCGTTGCGGCCGCTGCGAGCCCGCGATGCGCCTGCTGTCGTCGCGAAGAGTTAACGTCGCGCTTCTGATTTTCGAGATCATGCCCTTCGACGAAGCCGCCTTGATTTCGGCCATGCTGGGAAAAACGAAGTGTTCAAAGTAAGGCCAACGTCAGAGTAGGTGGATAATAGAAAGCTTATGGTCAAGATCAAAGTAAAGAACCCCGTCGTCGAGATGGACGGCGACGAGATGACGCGGATTATCTGGCAATGGATTCGCGAGCGCCTGATTCTTCCGCATCTCGACATTGACCTCAAGTATTACGACCTCTCCATCCAGAAGCGCGACGAGACCAGCGATCAGATCACCATCGATTCCGCCAAAGCAACCAAGCAATTCGGTGTGGCGGTGAAATGCGCGACGATCACTCCCGATGAAGCTCGGGTCAAGGAATTTGGCCTGAAGCAAATGTGGAAGAGCCCCAACGGCACCATCCGCAACCTGCTGGATGGCACCATTTTCCGCGAGCCAATCATTTGCAGAAACGTCCCTCGCCTGGTGCATCATTGGGACAAGCCGGTGGTCGTCGCCCGCCACGGTTTCGGCGATCAGTATCGCGCCACTGACTTCGCGTTTCCCTCTGCTGGGACACTGAGAATCAGTTGGACTCCCACGGATGGCGGCGCGCCCATCGAGCGCGAAATCGTCAAGGCTCCCAGCGCCGGCGTTGTTCTGGGCATGTTCAACCTGGATGATTCGATCGCCGGGTTTGCCCGCGCCTGCTTCAACTATGCGATCGACCGCGACTACCGGGTTTACCTTTCAACCAAGAACACCATTTTGAAGGTGTACGATGGCCACTTCAAAAATATCTTCCAGGACATCTACGAGAAGGAATTCAAGGGCCGGATGGATCCCAAGCACCTCTCCTATGAGCATCGCTTGATCGACGACATGGTCGCCGCCAATTTGAAATGGACCGGCGGGTATCTGTGGGCTTGCAAGAACTACGATGGCGACGTCGAATCCGATACTTTGGCCCAGGGCTATGGCTCACTCGGACTCATGACCTCCGTTCTGTTGTCGCCCGACGGCAAGACCGTTGAGTCGGAAGCCGCTCACGGGACAGTCACCCGGCACTACCGCATGCATCAGGAAGGCAAGCCGACCTCCACCAATCCGATTGCCTCTATTTATGCCTGGACGCGCGGCCTGCAATACCGCGGCAAGCTCGACGGCACGCCGGAAGTGACGAAGTTCGCCCAAACTTTGGAACGCGTCTGCATCGATGTGGTCGAGTCCGGCAGGATGACCAAGGATCTGGCCATCCTCATTCGCCCCGATCATCCTTTCCTGAGCACCGAAGCGTTTATGGATGCGGTGGACCACGAACTGAAGGTCCGGCTGGGCGGCTAGAACCAGTCCACCAGGCGCAACTGAGGGACTCGACGAAATTCTTTCGTGTTGTGAGTGACCAGCACGCCACCATGCGCTAGCGCCGTGCCAGCGATGAGCGTGTCCAGTGGGCCGATACCCTTTCCTTGGCGTTCTAACTCCAATCGCAGTTCCGCTGCTGCCCGGGCCGCCTTTTGGTCGAAAGGCAGAACAGAGACGGTTGCTGCAAACGCATCGAGTTGTTTGCGCCGCCGGTTTGCAGTGCTGGAATTCCCCACCCCTACTTCCAGTTCGTACAGCACGACCGCCGGGATGGCGACGTCTTTGGGCGCAACTGCCAGAAGATTGTCGGCTACGCGCCCGGCGCCTTTGAAGAAGTGGATCAGCGTGTTTGTGTCGAGCACAAACATTAGAGCTTCTCGCGCTTGACGTCCGGCGTCGAGTTTTGTTTACGCAGGGCGGAGAGAGAAGGGAAATCGTTCCAGGTTCCCGCCAGTTGTGCGACCTCGGGAGGCCACTCGGTTTGTGTTCGGTCCTTGATCAGTGCCGCGATCCAACGGCTCACCGGTAGACCTGCGGACCGAGCCGCCTCCCTCGCACGCTTTTCCGTATCAGCATCCAGGTAGATGGTTTGCTGTGGCATAGTATAGGTTTACCTATAGTTTATCATGCACAACTCGACATCGCGCTCGCGTTATGCGAACATCGCATAACGTGGTCAGTTCGGCGGCCATCAAAAAGTTTGCCGCTCTTCACCCGGATGCGGCCGGAGAATTGTCGCGGTGGAACAAGACAGCCAGCACGTTGTTTGGCGTGACATCGGAGGAGTACGCTCTAACTTTCCCGATGCGGACAAATACAAGACGCTGCTGATTTTCAACATCCGGCATAATTATTATCGCTTGATCGTCAAGGTTGACTATCGAGCGAAGCTGCTAATGGTTAAAGAATTTCTCACTCACAAGGACTACACGCGAGGAGGTTGGAAGAAATGGGCGCACTAGTCATCGACGATCGAAAGTACGCTCGGGTACTGGCCAAGGTCCTGCCGCGAGTGATCGCAACGGACCACGAGCACGAACGCATGCTGGCCGAAGTTGAGAAACTGATGGACAAGGGTGAGCATCGTATTGCCGAAGAAGACGCCGCCCTTGACCTGGTGGTGCGTCTCATCCAGGACTATGAGGCTGTGCGTTATCCGTTGCCCGATCCGACTCCTCACGAAATGCTGCTGTATCTGATGGAGCAACGGAGTTTGAAGCAAGCAGATCTGATTCCGATTTTCAAATCCCGAGGGTATGTGTCCGACGTCGTCAACGGGAAACGCGATATCAGCAAGGCACATGCCAGACAGCTTGCCGAATTCTTCACGGTCTCGGCGAGCGTGTTCATTTAACCGCGACCGCCTTCATATTGTCATCCGGTATCCGGTCAATCAGCAGCGCGAACGGATCGATGCCGGCTTTGTCCGGAGTCTCTGCCACGGCGAAGGTATAGGTGCTGCGCCCGCTGGCCATGTGCACGCGCTCGCGATACAAAGTCTTGCCGTATTTCTTGCCCTTCTCGGGTTTCGCGAAAGCGCCAATTTCGATGAAGTCATTCACCGGCACTTCGTTTTCAGCGCCGGTCGCATCGGCCCGCAGCTTCTTGGCCTCCACTTCTATGGTGACATCGAATTTGCCATCGCTCCGCTTAGCGCTCTTGGCCGAAAGCGTGCGGTTGGAGAATAGGGTGATGTTGTCGAACAGGTCATCGTAAAGATATTGCAGATTGGTGGGCGTTTCCGCTTTTAGCGCGTCTTCCAGCGCATACGCGGTTGGATATGGCGGGTCGGCATAGCCATATTGTTGGACCACTTTTCGCAGCGCCCGATTCACCGCATCCTCTCCGATCATCTCTTTCAGGTAATACATCACCACGCTGCCTTTGCGGTAATGAATGTAGCCCTGGTTGGCCTCCACGCGCAAGAGGGGACGCTCCTTCAACAGCTCCCTTCCGCGCGATCGCAAGTAATTGTCCATCTCATACTGCAGAAACTTGCGCATCATGTCGCGCCCATACTCTTTTTCCATCACCATCAGCGCCGAGTACTGCGCCAGCGTCTCGCTCAGCAGCGTGGCGCCTTCCATATTGGCGCCCAATACCTGATGCGCCCACCACTGGTGCCCCATCTCGTGCGCCGTCACGTAGAACACCATGTCGATGTCATCGGGGTCTTTCAGATTGGCGATGAAGCCGATGGCCTCCGAGTACGGCATGGTTCCAGGAAAGGCCTGGGCGAAGCGCGCTACACGTGGAAATTCGATGATGCGCGCCTCTTTGTGTGGATACGGGCCGAAATTGGCCGAGTAATATTCCAGCGACTTGCGCATGGACCGCAGCATCTTCGGGACGTTCCACGGGTGCTCGCGGTCGTAGTAAACCTCCAGCTTCACGCCGTTCCAATCGTCTTGCTGTACTTCATAACGGGCCGAAATGAACGAGTAGAAATTCGCCGAGTTATGGTCCAGTTTGTAGTGGTAATAGTGACGTCCGTTCTCGGTCCAATCTTTGAGCAGCGACCCGGGCGCCACGGCGATTTGATCTCCCGACGTGCCGATCACCGTGTCCACGTCGACCCAGTCCGAGTTGTTGCTGAGATAAGTGTTGCGGCAGTGCTCGGTGCAATTGCGCTCCAGCACGGGCATCAGGTTCCACTCCGGCAGATGATACTTCTTGCGATCGTTGCGGTCCGTCAGCTCGCGCCCTTGCTGATATCCGATTTGAGGCGCAATCTGGTTGTTGAAGAAGGTGCCGTTCTGCACCAGCTCCTTGTTGGTGACCTCATTTTCAAACCCGCGGTCCATACTGCGCACGGTAAAGCGCATGCGACGGTGTTCGCCTGGATCGAGTGGCTTAGCCAGTCGATAGATCCGGTACAACAACCGCGTATCGTCTGTCTCTATAGTGGCGCCGCCATCCAGTTGGATGTCGGTCTCATACAAGTTGGCCAAGACCATGTGAATCTGTTGGATTGGTGCGTTGGATTGGTTCACGATTTCCTGATCGCCACGCATGACAATATTGCGCGTTTCCGGGTAGATCTCGATGTTGTAGCTCACATTCAACACGCGCGGCTGCGGTAGATCGGAATACTTCTTGTACGTCTTCTCATAGTCGGCTTGCAGTTGTTCCTGTTCGCTTTCCGGAATCAGCTTGTTCAGGATCTTGGTGTTGTAGTAGACCCAGCCGCCCGTGCCCGCAAATAACGTGACCAGCAGCAACGCCAGCGGAGCAACGGAACCAGCGCGCAACCCGGCATTGAAGAACCGCTGGCGCCAGCCTGTCTCGCGCCCCCGCTGCCACAAGACAACACTCGCCACTGCGAGTAACAGGCAGAATATTCCCCAATACAGCGTGAACCAACTCCAGGCGGGCAGGAAGGGCGCGCGCTGGTACAGGTCGGAGTAGACGATGCCCGGCCGCGAGCCGAATTTCACCAGCCTGGTCCCGACGCCGAGGGGCCGCCAGGCGAACTGATTCACGATCAGGAACGTGATGAAGGCGAAGTACCCGATGTATTTGTTCGGAGCCAGCACATGGATAAAATACGCAAGAAATGCCAGCGCCAAAAACAGAGACAGATCGATGCCGAACAACTCGGACACATAGAAGCCAAGCTGGAAGCGGTGATAGCCGAACCACGCTTGCACCGCGATGCCCGAGAGCATGGCCACCAGCTCGATGAGCATGATCGCCACCGAAAGCGCCACAAATTTCGCGGCATAACTCACCCAGTTAGGATGCGGCAGCGCGTCGTACACCTCATCCACCCGCGCATCGCGCTCGCGCCAAACCAGGACGCCGGCGTAGTAGGTGATCATGATGATCAGGAACAAATACAAAGTTCCAGCGATCATTTCAAGCATGCGATACGTCACCGGCAAGGAGCTGTTGCCGTACCCTTCATTCGCGCTCAAGATCAGATTGGGGATGGTGTTCAGCAGGGCTGCGATCGTGATGACAATGAACGACACGGACTTGATCAGGCCGCGCATCTCATCGCCAGTGGCGCCCAGAAACTGGTGTACTTGAGCGCCAAAATTGCTGGAATAGGTGGCTGAGGGCATCGCCACGCTGGCCACGGGTTGCTCGTCGGCATCTATCTTCTTCTTGCGCCGCTGGCGGCCGTTCTTCTCCGCGAACTGAAATCGCACACTCGCAAACAGAAAGATCAGCCCACTCACTGCCAGCCACAGCAGACGGTTCCACAACATCATGCCGGACAGGCCAAGGACACGCGCATTCTTGTCCGCCACCGTCCAGTACTTAGTCATCAGCGCGTAGGTATTGCCGCCGAATGGATCCAGCAGCATGGCCAGCGTCTCATTCTTCATATCCGTCATCAGCGCCTGGGAAATGCCGTAAGCTACCATCAGCCCCAGGGCTCCGACAAACGACGTGATGGTGCTGCGCGTCAGCGCCGCGATGGCGAAGATGATGGCGGCAACAAAAAGCGTGTTTGGCAGGGCGATGACAAAGATGCCGGACAAGTGCGCCTGCCAGTTGATTGGTCCCCAGCGTTCCGCATCCACCCACGGCATGTATTTGGCCAGCAGGATTCCCAACGACACGCCCACGCAAGGGATCACCGAAATCAGTGCGGACGCCAGATAGCGCCCCAGAAGAAAGTCCATCTTGCGGAGCGGGGTTGAGAACAGAATCTGGTGCGTGCCGTAGGCATAGTCGCGTGCGGCGGCCTGATTCACGAATGCCGTGGTCATCAGAATACTCAGGATTCCAGCGGCGGCATAGAAATTCTCGATGACAAAAGGGGCGTTCTTGTATGTGTTCTCCAGGCCGCCTCCCACCGTCACCTTGTCTGTCGCCACAGCGAAAAAGAACAGCGCGGCCATCACGGCGAGAAAGATCCACAACATGGCGCCGCGCAACCAATACCGAGCCTCAAAGCTGAAAAGGTGTGTGAACATTACTGTTTTTCCAGGCCCGCCAGCCGCGAAAAGAAGACGTCTTCGAGATCGGCGGCGACCGGGACGAACCCATCGCCCGGAGCTTCCCGCGAGTAGATGTGGATCAGCGGCCGGCCGGCGATCAGCTTGTTCGAGATGACTTGGTATTGCTGCTGATAGTGAGCCACCTCGAGTTTCGGAATCGACTTTCTCCAGATGCAGCCGTCCAGCGCCTCAACCGCCGCCTCCGGCTGGCCCGCAAACAGGACTCGCCCCTGGTTGATGATCGCCATGTGGGTGCATAGTTCCATGACGTCTTGCACGATGTGCGTGGACAGGATGACGATCACGTTCTCGCCCACCTCCGCCAGCAGATTGTAAAAGCGGTTGCGCTCGCCGGGATCCAGGCCGGCGGTCGGCTCATCCACAATGAGCAACTGCGGGTTTCCCAGCAAGGCCTGCGCGATGCCGAACCGCTGCCGCATGCCACCGGAAAACGACGTCAGCGCCTTCTTGCGGACATCCCACAGATTCACGCGATGCAATAGCGCCTCCACCATGGCCTTGCGCTCACTGGCGCGAGTAATTCCTTTCAGCAGCGCCAAGTGATCCAACATTTGCTGGGCCGATGTTTTGGGATAAACTCCAAAATCCTGAGGCAGGTAACCCAGGCGCTTCCGCACCTCTTCCTTCTGCGTCAAAACGTTGATGTCGCCCATTTGCACGCTGCCGTTATCGGCTTCCAGCAGCGTCGCCAGAATCCGCATCAGCGTCGATTTGCCGGCGCCGTTGGGTCCTAGCAGCCCGTACATGCCTCGCGGGATTTCCAGGGAAACATTGTCCAGCGCGCGTACTCCGTTGGAGTACGTCTTGGAAAGATTCAGGATCTGCAGTTCCATTCAGTTCACTATACGTCGCGCTCATGCCCAGTGTTCCAATACTTGGGCATGGCACGGCGCCGTTCGGGGCCGGCCGTTGGAATACGTTCCGGAGAGAAACTATATTGACATCGATTCAGTCCACTATGTAGCCCCGCGTACCTGTGTTCCAATGGTTAAGGGAAATCCGATGACTCAAACAAGGACAATCATTCTGGCCGCTCTGGCCGTGACGCTCTCCGCGCCCGGGTGGTCGCAAGGTGGGTTCCGCGGCCCCGGCCGCTATATCATCACCAACGTCCGGTCCGGCAAAGTGCTCGATCTGGATCGCAACAATCAGACCACGGTGCTGCAGTTCTCTCCGCGTGGGACGGAAAACCAGGCTTGGGAAATCCGCCCAGCGCGCGAAGGGTTCTTTTTCATTCGCAATATGATGAACGGCTACGCTTTGACGGCCGCTGACGAACGCAACGGCGCTCCTTTGTTAGGGACGCCGTTTAATGGCAGCGAAGCGCAGATGTTCCGGTTGGATACCAGCAGAGACGGCAACACCATCATCCTGTCGCGCCGGGGCCGGGCGCTGGATGTGCCGGGCGGGACCACGCGCGATGGCGCGAGGGTGAACGTCTTCGAGCCTAACGGCGATGCCAACCAGCGCTGGGTATTATCGCAGACCGGTGGCGAGTGGGGCCGGCGCCGCTGGGACTGGGAAGAGGAGCGCCGCGACGACCGACGCGACTATGACCGGCGGGACGACCGCCGCAGAGATGCGGTCCTGCGTTGTTCCTCCGACGACGGCCGCCGGGCATTTTGCGAAACCGATACCGGCCGGGGAGTCCGCATGGTTCGCCAGATCAGCGGTTCGCCTTGCGAAGAAGGGCGCACCTGGGGCTATGATCGCCGCGGCATCTGGGTCGACCGTGGCTGCCGGGCGGAGTTCGAGGTCATCCGCTGAGGGAACTTTCCGTACCAGCCCAGTGTCCAACCAGACATCATGGCAAGCGCGCTGGGCGGACCGCAGAAGCAACGAGCCGAAATGAACGTCACACCCTTGATCGATGTTCTGCTCGTGCTGCTGATCATCTTCATGTTGATTCAGCCGACTCGATCCAGGGGATTGAAGTCGTTGGCGTCGGACGACGACGCGGGCCAACCCCAGTCGCGGCCGAGTGACGACATCGTCATCAGCGTTTCCCGCGATCAGAAACTGCGGGTCAATGAACAGGAAATCGCTCTGGTCCATCTCGACGAACGCTTAAAAACGCTGCTGAAGAGTTCCGCCGATCCTGTAATTTTCGTGAAGGGCGACAAGGATATCGACTTTGGCGACGTGGCTCAGGTGATCGATATCGCCAAGGGGGCGGGCGTCAACAGGGTCGCGCTGATCACGCACTAAGTTTGTCCCAATCATCGGCTTCGCCGAACTTAACGCCTTTCAGTGCGGGGTCAATGTTCTTCAGCAAGCCGGTGAGCACGCCGCCTGCGCCCACTTCGATAAACTCGGTCACGCCTTGCGCGGCCAAATAGCGGATCGATTCCGTCCAACGCACCGGATTGGGGACCTGTTGAAAGAGACCCTCTCGCGCATCCGCGCCTCGCTTAATCGGCGCCGCTTGCCAGTTGTTGATCAGCGGTACGTCGAGGTCATGAAACTGAGTTTCGTTCAAGTCGTGCGCCAGTTTTTCCTGGGCCGGCTTCATGAGCGCGCAGTGGAAGGGCGCGCTCACCGGCAGCAGGATCGCGCGCTTGGCGCCGGCCGCTTTCGCTAGCTCCATGGCTCGATTCACCGCGCCGGCGTGACCTGCGATCACGATCTGATCCGGCGAGTTGAGATTGGCTGCACTCACCACTTCGCCTTGCGCGGCTTCTTTGAGAATGTCGTCCAATTTGTCTTCGGGGAGTTTGAGTAGCGCGGCCATGGCGCCAAAGCCTGGCGGGACGGCCTGCTGCATGTACAGACCTCGTTTGCGCACCAGGCGCACCGCATCCGGAAATCTCAGAGAGCCGGCGGCGACCAGGGCTGAGTACTCTCCCAAGCTGTGACCGGCAACGAAGTCGGCAAGGATGCCTTGCTCTTTGAGAGCGCTGTGCGCGGCGAGGGAAACCGTCAGCAGCGCTGGCTGGGTATTCTCGGTAAGTTTGAGCTGATCGTCGGGTCCTTCAAAACAGAGCTTCGATAGATCGAATCCAAGCGACTGGTTGGCTTGTTCGAAAACCTGCCGGGCCGCGGGATAGCGCTCGCAGAGGCTCTTGCCCATGCCCGCATACTGCGAGCCTTGGCCGGGAAACAGGAAAGCGCGCTTCATTGGGCCAGACTCCCCGGTCGGCAAGCCACTATCGAGGCTCGCACCATACAGTGGGTGACACAGACTTTAGTCTGTGCCAACACGAGCTTTCCAGAAACCCACCGGTAAACCCTCGCAAAATGAGCAACCGGGGCGGCTTGGAAAGCCGCCTTCGGACGAGTCAACAACCCGGCCTCACGCTCGAAAGGGGACACTGCTGGGATGGGTGTGAGCGAAGGAGTTCGGACTCGAGCCCGCAGTGTCCCCGTCCGCGTCCGAGGCGAGGGCGCGGTCCAGCGGGACCGCCGCACTCCAGGGCGCTGGCGCTTCATTCGGCCAGGCTGCCTTTTGCGGGTATATCCGTCTTGCCCAACGGTCCCAGCACAGCATTCACTTGCGCCGTCAGAGCGTCGAGTTGTTTGCGAAGTTGCGCGTAGCGCTCCACGACGTCCTGCCCGATCTTCTGGTCGGTGGCGGTGGTAACGCTGTAAAGATAGGTGATGTGCGTCTGCAAAGCGGGTTGGCTGTAACGGATGGTTGACGTGATCAACTGCGCGATCACGTCTTTCAGCCTGGGCTCGGTCTGAGCGGCCTTGACGCGGGCCACCAGTTGGTTGCATTGACTCACCAGCTCGCGCACGCGCAAATTGTGCTCAAACTGTTCGCGCAGGTCGGCGGTGGTGACGCCATCTTTGGTGATGCGCGGGTCCTCCGTCACGATGAGTGGTTGGGTTTGCACCACCGACCCCACGGTGAGTCGCACGGAATATTTGCCCGGCACGGCAGTCGGCCCGTTGGGGCCTTCGGTACGGCTGAAACTCAGCCACGGCCCCGGGTAACGGAGGTCCCAGGTGAAGCGATGGAATCCAGCGGTTTTCTCGAGCCGCGTGGGGCCACCACGCACGCGGAAAGGATTGTCCTCGTCATCGTCCCCGACGGCCTCCGGGCGTTCTTCGCTTTCGCCGGGGGCGCTGGTAAAGGAACGGACCGGCTTGCCCGACGCGTCGAGAATGTCGAGCGTAATCTGGCCGTCGGGTGTGCCCGGCAGATAGTAATCCAGCATGGCGCCGGCGCGCGGGTACTGTACACCGGAGCGAGGTCCGAGTCCGCCGCCGCGCTGGGGCATGCGGATGGCCTCTCGCGGCGCAAACAGCACAGGGTTGGTGGTGTCCGCGCTTTGTTCCAGCGGCGTTAGGTTGTCCAGAATCCAGAACGACCGCCCCTGCGTTGAGAGCACCAGGTCCTTATGGCCAATCTTGATATCGGTAACAGGCGTGGCCGGCAAATTCAACTGGAACGATTGCCAGTGAGCGCCGTTATCGAACGAAACATACATGCCGAATTCCGTTCCGGCGAATAACAGGCCGGCGCGATCGGGATCCTCCCGCACTACGCGCGTAGGTTCATCGGCGGCGAACCCATCCACGATGCGGGTCCAGCTCTTGCCGAAATCGTCGGTGCGATACAGATAGGGCGCAAAATCGCCCAGCAAATAGCGATAGATGGCGACGAAGGCAGTTCCCGGGCGATGCGGGCTGGGCTCGATGTTTTGCACGCGGCCACCGGGCGCCAGACCTTGGGGCGTCACGTTGGTCCAGGTCTTGCCGTCATCGCGCGTCACGTACACCAAGCCGTCATTGGAGCCGGTCCACATGAGACCTTTTTGCAGCGGCGATTCTCGAATCGCGTATAACGTGCTGTACACTTCTTCGCCCGTGGCGTCGCGCGTGATGGGCTCGCCACTGGCTTGTTGTGTGCCGTCGGGATGCGCCGACAGGTCCGGAGAAATCTTTTGCCAATGCACGCCGCCATCCAAGGAACGGTGGACAAATTGCGAACCGTAGTAAACGGCGTGCGGCGCGTGCGGGGAGACCTCCATGGGCGAAACGCGCTGAAAGCGATAGGTCAGCGTCAACCCGCCGTTGCCGTAGAGGGACTCGGCTCCGATCCAATAACGCTCTTCGTTGTTGGTGGTGATGTTCTGCCGGCTGAACTGGCCCTTGCAGCCGCCATAGACGATCTCCGGCTTCACCGGATCGGGAATAATCGGGCCCGTCTCGCAGCCGGGGCCGATGCGAAATTCCTGCCCGCTCGACAGCGGAAGGCTGGGCACGATCACGGTTGTGTTGTCCTGCTGAGCGCCGTAGATGCGATAGGGAAATTGATTATCGAGCGCCACCTGATAAATTTCAGCCGTGGGCTGGTTGTATTGCGTGCTCCAGGTCTTGCCGCCGTCCACGGAGACGTTCGCGCCGCCGTCGTTGGATTGAATCATGTAGTCCGAATTCTTCGGATTGATCCAGACCTGGTGATTGTCTCCATGCGGAACTTGCGCGCGGCGGAAAGTCATGCCGGCATCGGTACTCCTGAACCAACCTTCATTGCCGACGTACACGATGGTCGAGTTATTCGGATCCACACCCAGAGTGGTGTAGTAAAACGGACGGGTTGTGAGATTGGTGGCGTGGTTAATGAGCGCCCAGTTCTTGCCTTCATCATCGGAGCGGTACAATCCCGAGCCCGGTTTGGCTTCAATCAAGGCGTAAATGCGCTCGGGTTTGGAGGCGGAGATGGCCACGGCACTACGGCCAAACAATCCCGTAGGCAGGCCGCCGCCGACTTTGAGCCACGAGTCGCCGGCATCGAGACTCCGATAGATTCCCCCTTCCATGGCGCCGCTGATGATGGTCCACGGCTTGCGTTGGGCGTGCCACATACAGGCATAGACGATGCTGGGATTGTTGGGAACCAACAGCAAATCCGCCGCGCCCGCGGTGTCGGAGATGGTCAGCACCTGTTTCCAATTGGCGCCGCCATCCATGGAGCGATATACGCCGCGCTCCTTGTTGGCAATGAACGGATTGCCCAGCGCCGCGACGAACACGATGTCCGGATTCTTCGGATTTAAGCGGATAGTTGAAATCTGGCCCACATCGCGCAGGCCAATAAATCTCCAGGTCTTGCCGGCGTCCGTCGATTTATAAATCCCGCGTCCTATGGAAACGTTGCTGCGAATCTTGGACGACCCGGTGCCTGCATAGACAACATCCGGATTAGATTGCGAAACCTCGATCGCGCCCATCGAACCGACAGCGATCTGCCCGTCAGAGATGTTCGCCCAGTTGTGTCCGGCGTCCGTGGTTTTCCAGACACCGCCGCCCGTCGAGCCCATATAGAAGGTGAGCGGCTGCGAGGGCACTCCGGTGATGGCGGTCACGCGCCCGCCGCGCTCCGGCCCGACCATCCGGTACCTCATGTTGGACCAGTCGGCGGCGTGCGCGGCCGTCAGCGCGAGCAGCAGTGTGGCGATTCTCTTGTGCATAGCAGTGGAATGACCCTACATTCTAGCAGAGGGCTCCATCAGGCGGTTCCGGCGGGCTTGGCGAAATTGTCAAAGTCGATGGATGGCGAGGCCGTGAGTTCGTCCATCATGGCGAAAAAGGCCTCCTGTTCGGCTTTTTGCGAAACGAAAGGTGGCTTGGGTTGAGCGAGGCGCTCGCGCTGGAGTTTCTTGAGCGTTTCCAGCGCCTTGAAGAAGCTGCGCTCATAGGTTGTGGCGTAGCGAAGGAGAATGGCCAGGAGCTTGGCATCCAGCGTTTCGGACTCGAAGGCCTGGTCCTGGCGGCGACGGACGCGATCCAAGCGCCAACGGGCCTGGGCCATTTCATTGACGAGCATCGCTTCGGTCGGCGTGGCCGGCTGATGCTCTTCGAGGAGAGAAAACAGCAGATCGTGAAACTCGGCGAGGCTTTCGCCGGGGATGATTACTTTAGCGGAGGTTAGGCCATGAGACATGGCGTTCATGGAAGAAGCGGCTTTGCCTTGGGTGGTACGCGGTCCTGTTTGCATTTGTGTGACTCCCATCGTCGATTTGACGATAGCAGGCGAGGGGCGAAAAACGGGGTTGCTGGGATGTCTGGGCGGGGAGGAAGTGGTTGGTGCTTGTTGGGGTTAAGGGAAATTTTGAAGTGCCGTGACCGGGTGCGCGGGCATTGCGCTGGATAGTGCTATGTCCCCGAAGCCCGGTAATCGCCGCCAGCAGCACGAGCGCTTGCGGCTAGGCCGCAGTCTGCCCAGCAGGTGGTGCGGTTGGCGGAGGAGATGCAGTTGATCGTGGTTGGGAAGCGCAAGCCGCCGGTTTAGGATCCAATTCATTCTTGGGAATCGAACGTGGACTTCCGCGAACCAACAAAGTGTATTGCCGCTACGAAGCCTCGATTCGAGGTTTATGTTCTCCGTGAATATGTTCAACATTTCTCTTGACTTCTCACAGATTGGTCGTAGACTCATGCTCAGCGCTGCAAATTTCTATTGTTATTAGCCAGCTAGGACGCTGATCCGTGAAATGGGCAGATTGGCGCAGCTTTCCGTTGGCTGCGCCAAGCCAAAAGGTGAAGGGGGCACGCTAATATGACTTTTTTGGTTAGGGCATTCGCGCTTTCCGGGCTATTGTTAGTCTCCGCGCTCGGGCAAGACTTTCAGGGCAACGGCTATTCTGGGGCCTTGATTTATCGCGGGGCGGACGGAACTGCTTTTGCCGCCCGGAGCACCGGCAACGGTGGTTTCAGTACACCTACAATCTCGTCAGCCACCCTTATACCATTCTGCGGACTGGTTACTTTTACGGCACTCATCGGGCCGACCTAGTCCTGTACAGCACCAGTGGCAGCCCTTCTGCATATATTGGTTCTGGCAATGGTGACGGCACCTTCAACTTTCAACCACTGCCGTGGGGG
>Ga0075015_100000107_pt1 | contig 22295 bp, 15 predicted proteins | sample AleBraG_ABR_2013_FD_71476 | JGI IMG/M metagenome (GOLD analysis project Ga0075015, IMG submission 71476) | Freshwater sediment microbial communities in response to fracking from Pennsylvania, USA - Alex Branch Run_MetaG_ABR_2013 | ecosystem: Environmental > Aquatic > Freshwater > Creek >...
TCGAATTCCCACACCCACGTGATCGACACCCCATCCCTGTCCCAAAAGCGGGTGCGGAACAGGTGTCTCAGCCAGCGCACTAGCAACGAAAATGGTTATGCAAATCACGCTGATGTTGATCTGGCGGTAGCGGGCGAGGCGGTCTTTGAGCGTGCCCTTCGGTGCTGTCACGGAACGCACCTCCAAGAGAGGTTCCATCCTGCCAAAGTTACGTCAAACGACCCCGTGTTGTCGCGCATCAGAACGCCCATCAATTCTGGCAACGCTCGACGGCGGGTACCTACATCCGCCGCAGAGGCTGTCGGAATGAAGATCGGGGGCAGGCACGATTTTCGCCACACCTTGATTCGTAAAATGCGGAGAGGCGGAGTGCATCCGGTCGTCGTCAGCGCGGTGGTCGGTCACAAGCGTGTCGAGCTTGCACCCGAAGTTTACGACCGAGCAACCATCGATGAAAAACGGCAGGCACTCGGTGTCGTAGGCAGACAGTTGCTACCAATTGGTAGCAACTCAAGCTCCGTGCAATGACCCACTCCGGCAAGTGGTTGTATGAGAAGGAGATGGTGAGCGCGGTAGGAATCGAACCTACAACCTACTGATTAAGAGTAGGCGAGTCTGATGGGGCCTTCCGCGTCTTATCGCCGTTACGATTCAATAACTTACCGACAATCAAGCCCGCACGGAAGCAATCAGCTCTGGTATTGAAAAGAAGCGCTTTAGCGCACATGGGATCGAAGTGCACGGCACACTTACGGCACACCTATTCACGGCATACTACTTCGCCAGCTATTGCTCGCTTCCGAGAGACTCGACCACTCGGCAAATGCCCTCCACTACTCTGGCCGTCTGGCGAAGTTCACTTTGTCGGACGTATCGCGTGGGGTGTGATAGTAGGCATACCGGAATAAAGCCGTGTCGGTGATCATAATGGCTGGGTATTGTTCTTGCCAGAAAGACCAATGATCCGACCATCCCACGCCCGGCCAGTCAGCGGGGGGTTGCAAATCCTTCCGAGGGGAAGCTCGTAGATTCACGAAATGCGCGGATGGACCGCCGCACCAAGTCACGAGAGTCCGCATTTCCCACAAAGCCGATGAAATCGCCGCGACCGGGATAGAACCAACCGCTGCGCCGCGACGAATAGAGGAACGTCCGAAGGTCCGGATTCCGGATCCTCCTTAGTGCGCCTGATGTCGATGTTTGCACGCAACAACTGGTCTGCTTCAGCGAATTTGCCCTGCTCACTTTTCATCTCGGTCTCGCCACTAGTTGGTCTGCTGAGCAGCCTTTGCCCGCTTGCGAATGCCAGCTAGGATGGCCTCGAAATTTTGGATCTCCGTGCAAGGGCTTGAGGTCCTCATCGTCCTCAATGTGTATGGCGACGCTGAGGGCGAGGCCGTGGTGGAACACTCAAGCGAACGGGGTATTAGCGTGAAGTGATTTTGCGACCAAAAACATAGTTTCCCCGGAGAGCGTCCGCGAATACTTTTTTAAGGCTTTTGACGCTCAGATCACTTTTCTGACCGACAGCAACAATCGGGTGACGGAACTCACCCTGCACGAAGGGGGCACCGATTTGCGCGCGACTCGAATCAAATAGTCCCGATTCAGGCGCGATTTGCGGGTCTGCGGATAATCAGGGTTGTTGCGGCTGTGTATTGGGTGCTCCGCAAGTTCACATTATGTTTCTGCATCGGGAGCAAGGTGAGGGCTTTGGAGCACCGCAAGCAGATTCGCTGCAAGAAGATCATTGCGGTTCCGGGTAGTCACGACAAACAAATTCCCAAGCTGACCGAGGAGTCTTCTGGCTCAGCAACCTTGCGGAAATCTCCATACTTGGCCCGCCCGTCGTCATCTGTCACTACTCGATGCGGGTTTGGAATCGCTCCCAGCATGGAGCGTGGCACCTGGCAACTGGCGCCGAGCGGGATCTTAGACAACTATCGTGACTACGCAGGCTTGCCGAAAGGACACGTATAGCTGCACTGTCTCAGGAAGTGTTCGGCCATATGCGCCGACCAAGTTGCGTTAGAAGCGAAACAAGACTCCATTCACCGGTATGTCGACCTCGTCCAGCATGTCTGTGGGACGTACCTCCAGCTTCCCTCCGCTCGGCTTCCGCAACGTAATCCAACCGGCGATTCCCGGCCCCGGCTTGACTTTTCCCTTGCGCAAATACGCAGCGGACCTGTTTGGGCTTCCTGTCGGGGCAGGCCCGCTCATATCTGCATCTGGCGAACCAGCCCCAGGTGGACCTCCGGGTCCCATCGCGCCGGGCCTGATCGAGCCGGGATCTAATTGTGCGTTTGCGGCGGACATTGCCCCATTTGCGTCCTGTGTATGAACCGCCGCATTCATCTCGGCTGCCTTGTCATAGAACGTAAACCGAGTGTGATTCTGGTCTGAGTACAATCCGTAGAAGTCCTTCGGATTCATCTGAACGGTCTGAGTACCTGTTTGCGAAACGGCAACAAAGATTGAGAAATCGCCATTTCCTCTGTTCATTGGGATCGCGATAGCCACGGTCATGCCGTCATACGTGGACTGTAGAAGCGGTCTTCCGCTAACAGTGATCACCTTGCAATGCTCTGTATCGGCCTTGTTGAAAGTGATGATCTTCCCTGGCGCTTGCCCATACGCCAATCCAGTGGAAAGTAGAAATACCGTGAGAGTCTTCACGCGTGGTACCTCGCATCGTACTTAGGATCAAGAGACCTTTCGTAAACTGGTGATCGCACCAGGCTATTTACTTGAGCCGATGCAATCGAAGCACAATCGCGCCATGCGCTGACACCGGTTGAGAAAACACTTCTGCAGTTGTTCCGCGATCCGCATGTGCCCAAAGATCGCGCACTGCATAGTCTTTGCTGATACTCAACGTATCCCACGAAACCACAGAACGGATCTCCAGATTGCTGAGGTTGAATATCGCGATCGCAGTGTCTCCGGAGGTCAGTGGCTTCTGCCAAATCTCAATGTCTCCCGTACTACTGAGGCGTTTTCCACCAGCGCCCAGCGAGTCCTGATCGACTGCGATGACTTCGCTGTTCTGGAAGATTGCCGCGATCTCCGGCCTCATGTTGCGGATGTCATTTCCAGCGATAAGCGGTGCAGCGATCATTGCCCAGAGACTGAAATGGGTCTTGTACTCATCCGTCGACATGCCCCCGTTGCCAACTTCGAGCATGTCGGGATCATTCCAGTGCCCGGGGCCGGCGAAGTTAGCCAGGTCCGATTGAGCGAAGCCGATCTTCGCCATGGAGGCATACCGGTCGCTGATGTCACTGGTCGTGCGCCACAGGTTTGCACCCACTTGACTTCCCCATTGAACGACACCGGCACGACCGTACTGGCATAATGCGTAAACGATCGGACGGCCCGTGTGCTTGAGTGCCTCACCCATGCGCTGATAGACCGCCTGCATGTCGGCGTCTTTCCAAATACGCGAAGCGCTGCACCAGTCGTACTTCAGATAGTCCATACCCCAGGCAGCAAATGTTTTGGCGTCCTGTTCCTCGTGGCCATAGCTGCCTTCGAAGCCGCCGCAGGTGCGAGGCCCCGGGGACGAGTAGATTCCGATCAGCAAGCCTTTGGAGTGGACGTAATCGGCAAGGGCTTTCATGTCCGGGAACTGCGGGTTCGGCGAAAGTACTCCCTTAGCATCACGCGAGCCCTGCCAACCATCGTCGATGATCACATATCTGTATCCCGCGTCCTTCATTCCGTTGCGGATGATCGCATCGGCGATTCCGCGGACCGTCGCGTCATCGATTCTGGTTTGGAACTTGTTCCAGCTGTTCCAACCCATTGGTGGCGTGTTTGCAACTCCGACCGACGGGATGGATCGCAACGCGGGAAGTGTCACGTGCGGCAGGGCAGCGTAATCCACTGAGGGAGCGCGATAGGAGGGTGTAGGTGTTCCGCGTCTCGCTACGACTGTTTGAATTTGGAATGGCGGAGGCGCTTCGCCAGGAGCGCCAGCCGCACCCGGGCCCGGCGGTCCGCCTGATGGAGGTCCTCCGGAGCCTTCAGCGCCGGGTCCCATTCCGGGCGGCGGTACTGGCATTGCTGGTGTGAGTTCAAGAGCATCGCCGACGATCTTTCCCTGTACCTCGCGCTTCTGAATGTCCCCAAAGGATTCCAACTCCACAACGAAGCGGAAGGTGTCACCGCTGACTCGACCATCTACGATGGGAGAGTCTCCGAATGGTAGGCTCTGAGTTCCGGTGATCTTTCCGTCATTCACTCTGAGCTTGTACGTGATCTCCAACTCTCCCATTGGAGTGGTGATCTTTGCGACCCAGGTTCCGGAGATGTCGTGCATGGCGGATACTGCGTTTGCCTGAACTTCAGTCCGTGCATTCTGCTCCTGACTCAGGACCGGTGTTGAAGCTAGCAGCGCAATTCCCGTCACGGAGTATGTCAGTACAACCCATATCAATCCACGATTCATTTGAATCCTCCACAAGCAGCATGATTCAGGGCACAACATCATACGAAGTCACAAATAAGCATTAGGCGCGCACGAAAACTCATCCAGTGACGCGATTTCGCATTCTGACAAGCCTGGTAGCTACTCATGACGTAGAGCCTCGATCGGATCGAGTCGCGCGGCCTTGTGTGCTGGGAAGAAACCGAACACCACGCCGACCATCCCCGAAAAGACAAATGCAATGAAGGCAATCATCGGGTTAGGAGAGAAGGAGAGCTTCATCAGGACACACCCGAGATAGGACGCGGCAAGCCCAAGAGTGATGCCGATGATGCCGCCGAGGGATGCGAGAACTATCGCCTCGACAAGGAACTGGATCATCACATCACCGTCGAAGGCGCCAATGGCGAGGCGAATGCCGATCTCGCGGGTCCGCTCAGTAACCGAGACCAGCATAATGTTCATGATTCCAATCCCGCCGACGAGCAGGCTGATGGCAGCGATAGCGCTGAGCAGGGCTGTTAGCACCTGCATCGTGCCGGTCATCGTGGCGAGGAATTCCTGCGAATTCATGACTGTGAAGTCATCTTCCTGAGCTGGCTGGATTCCGCGTCGCTGACGCATGAGGGTGACCACTTCGTTCTGAACGTAGTTGGTATCGGATCCATCGCGTACACCCACCTGAATGCCGGAGATCTTCCGGTCGCCGGAGATTCTACGCTGATAGGTGTGAAGTGGGATGAGGACCAGATCATCCTGGTCCATTCCCATTCCACCCTGCCCCTTGGAGGCCAACAGGCCGACGACTTGGCAGGAAATAGCCTGGAGTCGGAGATTGGCGCCAATTGGATCCTGATCTGCGAAAAGCTGCTTGTGGACCTTGGCGCCGATAATGCACACTGCACCTCCGGTCTTAATCTCGGATTCAGTGAATTCGCGGCCGGATTCGACGGTCCAGTTACGTACATCGAAGTACGCGTTATCGACTCCGTACACGGTAGTAGACCAGTTTGCATTGCCGTAGATCGCTTGCATGGATTTTGAAGCCGTTGGTGCGACCGAGCGAACACCGGTCACATCACCGGTGAGCGCCTCGACGTCGGATTCCTCGAAGAGCCTCGACTGCTCGCGGAGTCCACTCATCGGTCCACGCTGCTGGCCCGGCATCAGGATGAGCACATTCTGGCCTAGATTGTTAATCTGCGCGGCGACACTTGCAGTGGCGCCATTACCAATGGTCACCATGGCAATAACAGCGGCAACACCAATGATGATTCCAAGCACAGTCAGCACGGATCGCATAACGTTCCGGCGGATCGCCGAGAGTGCAAGTAAGACTGCGTTCCAGATCATTGGCCTCTCCCTGATTCACCCAAACAATTCAGTGAGTTGTCGCCGCAGCTGCGGAGGTGACGTGATTGTGCAAGTCGGAATGGACGAGACCATCATGAAAGTGAATCGTGCGGCTTGCGTATGCGGCCATGTCGGACTCGTGAGTGACCATGGCGATGGTTAGGCATTGTTCGCGATTGAGGCCGCAGAGCAGTTCCATAATTTCCTGACTTCGCGCGCTGTCCAGATTTCCGGTTGGCTCATCCGCGAGCAAGACCGATGGGTTCGTGACCATGGCGCGGGCGATCGCCACGCGTTGCTGCTGCCCTCCGGACAGCTCTGCTGGCGTGTGATCCCACCACTTTGAGAGACCCACCAGTTCGAGTGCCCGAAAAGCGCGTTCGCGGCGCTCCGAACGCTTCGTGCCGCGATAAATTAGCGGCAGCTCGACATTCTCAACGGCACTCGTGCGTGCCAGCAGGTTAAATCCCTGGAAAACGAAGCCCAGATAATATCGGCGCAGGCGTGCGCGCTGCTTTCGATCGAGCGCTCCAACATCAACCCCACGAAACAAGTAGGCACCGCCTGAAGGGGTATCGAGGCAGCCGAGGATGTTCATTGTGGTGGATTTGCCCGAGCCGCTTGGTCCCATCATGGCCACAAATTCGCCGGGGCGAATCTGAAAGCTGGCTCCGGCAAGCGCGCGGACTTCTCCCTCGCCCGAACCGTAGATCCGAGTCACCTCGCGGAACTCAAGAAGTGGATCCATGTTCGGATCGGACGTTTGAGTAAGGGGCGCCGCGCTCATCTTTTTTCCTTCAGTGCTTCCACAATCAAGGGCATTCCCGGTGTGACCTGACCGGAGCGAATCTCGGTAGATTTGCCGTCGGTGGCACCCAACCTAACTGCGATCGGAAAAGGCCTCCCGTCCCGAACAACCCAGACGTGCGGGTTGTTCAAGGCGGCGGTGGATTCCGTGTTTGCGCTGCGATTCCCATCGGGTGGCCGGGGAAGAAATCCGCCGCCGGCGCTCTGTTCATCGTTGGAGGGCAAAAAGCGAAGTGCGTGGTTAGAGACGAGGAGCGCGTTCTGGATGGACTGAACTGTTATGCTCCCCGTCGCGGTCATGCCGGGTCTAAGCAGTAACTCGTCGTTGTTCACCGAGATCTCTGCAAGGTAGGTCACAACGTTATTGGTGGTCGTCGAGTTGTACCGCACCGCCGTAATGGTGCCGGGAAAATGGCGGCCAGGGTACGCATCCACGGTGAATAGGACACGCTGACCCACCCTGACCTTACCCACATCGGCTTCGTCGATATTGACCTGCAGGATCATCTTTCGAAGGTCTTCAGCGATCTCGAACATGGTGGTGACCTGAAAGGAAGCGGCGATGGTCTGACCGGGTTCGATGTTTCGCGAGAGAACGATACCGTCGACCGGCGCCTTTATGACTGCGTAGTCGACATTAGTTTCGTCAATCTTCAGATTGGCCTCCGCCTGCGTCACTGCAGCCTCTGCGGTGGTGACGGCGACCACGGCGCGATCGTAGGCCGCTTTGGCGGTATCAAGATCATGCTGCGATACAATCTGAAACTTGGAACGCTCGCGCGCGGCAAGCATCCTCTTGTATTCAGCCTCGGTCTCCGTCACCGTCACCTTTGCGTCGTCCACCTTGGCACGCGCACTCTGCAACGAGGCTTTGTCCTGCTGAACCTGCGCGTCGAGTTTTGTAGTGTCGATCTTTGCAATCACCTCTCCTGCCCTGACGTGATCGTTGTAATTGACAAAAACGTGATCAATGATCCCCGAAACCTGACTTCCGACATCGACGGTACGCGTAGGTTTGAGCTGGCCCGTAGCCGTCACAATGACGGTAAGGTCGCCAGTCCGCGCCTCCTCCGTTCGGAAGTGCTGCGTTGCCTTGGCCGAAACGTTCTCTTGCCGGATTGTCAACAAACCCGCCAACAGCGCTAGCCCGACGACCGGCGCTATCCAAAGAGCAAGCTTCTTCCATTTGCGTCTACCGGATCCGATTTCAAGCGTCTGATGTAGATCGTTGTCAGTGGTCATAGATACTTTCCTCTCGCGTCCTGCGCTTGCAAATCCGGGTCCTCTCACTTCCATCCGCCTCCCATGGCCTTATAGAGCTGGATCAGATCTGAGGCCACGGCTGCGTCGGTTTGAACAAGATTGTTTTGTACCGCCAGCAAGGTTCGTTCCGAATCAAGCACGGTGAGGAAGTCCTTGAGTCCCGAGGCATAGAGTTCGCGCGCCATTGCTGCGGACTGCTCGGCAGAAACAGAAGCCGCGGCGAGCGACTTGCGTCTCACCTGGTCCTGTCCAAAGGCCTCCAGCGAGTTTTCGACGTCCCTGACTGCCCCGAGCAGAGTGTTGTCGTAAGATGCCTCGTACTGATCCAGGAGGGCGTTTTGCAGCTTCACTTGTGCCCTGAGGCTGCGGCGATTCAGAATGGTCTGTTGCACGGTTCCGAGCACGGTTGCACCGAAAGATGCCGGAGTTAAAACGTTGAGAATGTTCTGTGCGCCGAACGTAAAAGCACCCGAGAGCGTGAATGTCGGGAAGAGATTTGCGCGAGCGACGCCAACGCGCAGCATTTGAGCCGCCACCTGGCGCTCAGCGCTTTTCACGTCGGGCCGTCGACGGATCAGATCACCAGGGATGCCAACGGCCACCTTGCCCGGGACCACAGGGATAGGCTTCACGTCAGAAAATTCCGCATTGAGTGCGCCGGGCCGCTCGGCAAGCAGAATGGCGAGAGCGTTCTTCGTTTGCTGAAGATTCGTTTCAAGCGTGGGGATAGTGGCCTCAGTCGATTGGACATTTTCAAGCGCCTGCTGCACGTCCAGTTCCGAAGCGAGTCCGCTCTCCCGCTTGGCTACGGTCATCTCGTATGTGTCGCGGTACTTCGCCAGGTTTGACTGTGTGACGGAAATCTGCGCCTGATACGAGCGGAGACTGACATAATCGAGCCCCACCTCGGCCGTGAGAGTGACCATCGTGTTCCGAAGATTCTCTTGTGCCGTTTGAATATCGGCGTTGTAGGCAGCAATGTTCTTGTGCAAACCGCGAAAAAAATCAGGCTCCCAACTGACATCAAACTCAGCCGTGTTACCGTGAGTGACATCTGCACCGTCTCGGGTACTTGCCCGGCCGCCGGATGATGACCCTGTGAAGGTCACGCTTGGCAAGAGGCTGCCGGTGGCGGATAGGCGATACGCCCGCGCCTGCTCAATTTTCGATAGCGAGGTGCGGAGATCGAGATTCGATTTCAATGCACGCTCTTCGAGCGAAGTGAGTATCGGATCGTCGAATACGGTCCACCACTGGGAGAGGGCTGCTTCATTCGCCGGGCCGAGAACTTCGCCTCCGGAGAGGGTCGTACTCCAGTTGTGAGTGCCTGAAACTTGTGACTGGATGGACTGACAGTTTGCCGCTGTGACGACAGACGCGATGCCCAGCAAAATGCAAACGACAATAGCTGCTCGGCGATACTGAATTTCCTGCTCTGTTGGTCTGCCCTTCACCATGATCTTCCTGACCTGATTGGACGACGAATTCAGTCGCTCGAACCTCAAGATTTGTGAAAACATCTTGCAGTCAGGCTGTACTGCCGAGGCTCAAGAATTGTTAAGATTACGGCGGTGTTACGGACGGGCGAGCCAATCTGCGGTAAAAGAAGATTCAGCATGGAGAACGACCGGCGTGAGCGTGGCACAATTTTCATCATTGACGATGATGTTCGCTTGTGCCGTCTGATAGCCGAGTTCTTCTCTGACTCGGAGTACGACGTCCAGGCTGTACATAATGGTGCAGCCGGTTTGGCGAAGGCGCTGGATGAGTCATTTGATTTGATACTACTCGACGTCATGCTGCCTGGGCTGGACGGCTTCGAAGTCCTCACGCAATTGCGTCGTCGATCTTCAGTGCCAGTGATTATGCTAACGGCGCGCGGCGCGCGAGAAGATTGCGTGAAAGGATTGAATACCGGGGCAGATGACTATCTGGCTAAACCTTTTGGTCCCGAAGAACTGGCCGCGCGGATTGCTGCTGTTTTGCGCCGGACCCGCGGGGCTCAGAATCGGCGGGCCGATACGCTATCGGTGGGTCGGCTGCGTTTGAGTGCGGCATCCCGGAGCGCATGGGTGGACGACGAGCCTATCGACGTTACGTCCACTGAGTTCGACATACTTGATGTGCTGGCTCGATCCGGAGGCAAAGTTGTTACGCGTGACCAGGTCTGCGGCGTTCTGTACCAACGGGCGGCGACGCCTTTCGAGCGCTCTCTCGAAGTCCATATCAGCAAACTGAGAAAGAAAACCGAAGGCGCTGGAGTGGTTATTCGCTCCATACGTGGGGTGGGCTACGTTCTGGCCGAAGAAGAGCAATGAAGTCGATCTCAATCAAAGTCACGATATGGTCTGTCGCAGCGCTAGTCGTCTCCCTGGCCGTCTTTCTCTTTATTGGCGATAAAGTGATTGGAAGATCCGCCGGTGAAAACCTCACTCAGGTAAACCAAATGTTGTTGCATCAAGCCATCGATGCCTTTCACGCCGGTGGATCTCAAGGGCTTGAACGCTACATGCAAGAGCTGAATCGCTACGGAACGACCCGATACCAAATGTCCGATGCGAGTGGACGCGACATGGTGACGGGAGGCGACGATTCGGAGATGGTCCGTGCCACTGTCGGCAATGGCAGACCTTTCTATAGAGTGCACAACCGGATGACGATGGGATTGCGGTCTGAGGACGGCCGCTACATTTGGCTTGGCACCTCCATCGGGCCTTCCCCTATCCTGTTCGCCCCGTTTTATATCCTGCTGCTGCTAACGGTCGCCGTTCTCTATTGGCTGGTGACGGCATATATCACTCGGCCGGTTCGGCAACTCGCAACCATCGTGGAGCGGTTCGGAAATGGGGAACTCACGGCCCGTGCTACGCCGCGCTGCAACGACGAGATCGGCAACCTTGGCCGTTCATTCAACGCTATGGCCGAACGCATTGAGACGCTACTCATGGCCGAAAGGCAGCTTCTGCAGGACGTTTCCCATGAACTTCGTTCTCCTCTGGCTCGCCTGACCTTTGAAGCGGAGATGGTTCGCAAAACGACAGATCGCGATGCTGCAGCAACTCGGCTTCGCCACGAGATTGCGCGTCTGTCTGAACTTGTGGAAACCTTGATTGACATGGCCCGGGCGGAGGGCGAGCCTGGAGCTGTCGAAATGGAAGAATTCTGCATCAATGATCTGTTGACGATGACAGTTGAGGATTTCGACGTTGACGCACAGGGCGCCGGATGCAGGATCGACGTGAGCTCAGGACCAGAAACAATCGTTCAAGGGAACGCCGAATTGATTCGGCGTGCGGTTGAGAATGTCGTGCGCAACGCGATCCGGTACTCGCCTCGTGGCGGGTCCGTAGAAGTCACGCTGAAGCGCGAAGGAGATACAGCGAGTATTACAGTGCGTGACTACGGCCCAGGAATCCCGGACGCGCTAACACAGCGAATATTTGATCCCTTCTTCCGAGCCGACGCGTCACGCGATGAGCGGACTGGCGGTCTGGGCCTGGGTTTGGCCATCGCCCGAAGGGCAGTTCGCGTTCACCATGGAGACATTACGGCCAGGGACGCCAGTCCCGGAGCGATGTTGACCATATCGCTCCCGTTGCACGGCGCGACTCATTAGGTCTCAGCCTTCGTTGGAGCGATCCACGGATTTGTGAGTGAAAGAATTCACTGCGAGCCTGATTCCCATCGAAAAACGGGGACATAGTCCGGAGACAATCCCATCGTTGACGCAGTCGCCAGGAGGCGCGGAGTACTAGCTAAGGTCACAGTAGGTGGATTGGCGTTGATTGGGCGATATTCAAACGGAACGAGTCTTGAGTCAAGAACCCGCGAATCGATAAGTTCGAGGCTTGTTCGGGGATAGTTGGCAAGAATAGGCTCCCTGCCAACTGCGCCAAGAATCAAGGGAAAGACCATAAGCCTGAGTCGGTCGGGGCGACATTGCACGGTGGAGATTGGACGCCAATCTACAGTGATGCGTGGAGCCTGGGGCATCGCCGCGTAATCTACACCACAAATGGCGTGGAACATGTTCCGGGCCGATTTGCGATTGATTGGATGAAAGTGGCTCCGGATGGAACCCATGCGAAAGGTGATGAGGCAAACCCTGCGAATTGGTACGGCTACGGGGCGGATGTGCTGGCGGTCGCCGATGCGACCGTTTCCGTGGCCATGGATGACATTCCCGACCCTCAGACGGTCGAGCCGCAGAAAGTGATCGAGATACAAAATGCAAGCGGGAACTTCTCTCCACGCCAAATTCTAAAGTACTTATCGGAACTCTCAGTGGGCGCAATTCAGGGGAGCGTGAAACCCAACGGTGTCCTGAGTATGGCAGGTCGGGGACCACGGTAGGGAGCGGGTTCTTTTGTCAGGTTAGTTCCACTTCGTTGTACAGCCTACGCGGCGAACAGGTGCGTCAATCGCTGGACTCACCTGACCTGACCGGGATCGGCCCATTCTCAATCGGAGTTGCCCTCTGAGTCTAGGATGCGCCTAGTCTCACTCCGTTTCCACCTGAGCCATAGCGGCGTCACCCTCGCAACGCACAATGCGGCTCTTATAGAATGGCGCGAAACATCTTTGGGAGAATCGATGCGACATGAATCTGACACGTAGAGACTTCGCCAGGCTGACCGCGCTCGGCCTCGTCGCCCGGTTTGTCCCGAGTCTGTCGGCCGGGACCTCCGCAACGAAGAAAACCGGCTACTGCGTCATCGGGCTAGGCCGGATCGCCGGACACTTCATGCCCGCCGTGCGCAACACCACCACCTCGCAGATTGCCGGGCTGGTGAGTGGCCATCGCGACAAGGCGGAGCGCATTGCGGCCGAGTACGGCGTTCCGTCAAGCTCGATCTACAACTACGAAAACTTCGATGAAATCGCGCACAACCCGGCCATTGATGCGGTCTACGTGGCGCTGCCCAACTCGATGCACGCCGAGTACTCGATACGCGCCGCCAAAGCCGGCAAACACGTGCTTTGCGAGAAGCCGATGTCGACCAGCGTGGCCGAGGCCGAGGCCATGATCGCAGCCTGCAAAGCGGCCCGCGTCAAGCTGATGATTGCCTATCGCTGCCACTACGAGCCCACCAACCTGAAAGCGGTCCAGCTCATCCGCCAAGGCGCGCTGGGCCAGGTGCAGGCCATTGAGAGCACTTTCGGTTTTAACATTGCCCCGGGGGAATGGCGGCTCAACAAAAAGCTCGCCGGCGGCGGGCCGCTCTTCGATGTGGGAATTTACTCGCTGAACGCTTGCCGCTACCTGACCAGCGAAGAGCCGGAACACATCTCGGCCAATGCCTCGATCATCGATCACGACGGTCGCTTCAACGAAGTCGAGGAGAATGTTTCCTGGACGATGAAGTTTCCCTCCGGAATCGTCGCCAGTTGCAACACGACGTACGGCGCAAACATGGAAGGCTTTTACCGCGTGCACGGATCCAAAGGCTGGCTTCAGGTCGATTCGGCCTTTGTCTATCAGGGGTTGCGGCTGCGCGCGGACTTTGCCGGCACGCAACTGGACGAACTCAACCCGGCCCGCGACCCTTCGCACTTCCAGGCCGAAGCGGAACATTTCTCCAACTGCATCCAGAATGGTCTGGAGCCGAAATCGCCGGGTGAGGAAGGCCTGCGCGACATGCGCTACATCACGCAGATTTACCGCTCGGCGGGAATTGCAATCTAGATGCCTTTTCGCGAGGCGCAGCGTCGCCATTACCGCGATTACGTCGGCTGCGCGCTCTAGTTCTGTGGAGACGATCCGTTCCCGCTGCTGCGGAATCTGCAACAAGATTCCAGAGAGCATCAGCGGAGCCTGCACCAATCTTGGGAGTTCATTGAACCCAACGAACTAGAATTAGCTTGCGACGCTTGAAGAGTACGCAAGAGATCGTGCCGTCAGCCGTGAAATTTGGCTTGCACTGCGCGATGCCGCTACGAAAATGCAACTCGGCGAGAACGCCGCCCGATACAAAAGGCGTGCTGAAGGGAAACGCATCTCGCAAACCTTGAATGCTACGGCTTGATTACAGAAGCTAGGACTTATGGCGTGCTTCCTCGCATCTGAGCTTGTGCGCGAGATGCCAATTCGGCCCGAAAGCAGTGACGCCCCAGGCCCCAGAAGCCAGTCCCCAAATCAGCAGCGATGAGCACGACTGAGCAGCGAAGATCCGCCGCAATCGAGGATTAGGAGGGACTATGCTAGGTTATGGTTTGCTCGGGACAATTCCGATGAGAGTTGCGGTTTTGGCGGTCGATGCACAACAGTGACCGCCGGGAGAGTTCCTGCAGCGAGCACCAGAAGTGGAAGCGATCTGTTGACAGAAGGAGGTACTCAATCTTGAAGCGTCGATCATTCCTGATAGGCGGAGCATGCGCCTCGGCCCTGGCTGGAATCCCGAAAGCATTCGGCCAGTCACCGTTCTTTCGCGGGCAAGTCCCTGATGGCCCGTTCCTGCCTTTCTGGGAGTCGCTCAAGGCCTACCGCTGCCCAGACTGGTTTCGTGATGCGAAGTTCGGAATCTGGGCCCACTGGAGTCCGCAATGCGTGCCTGAACAGGGGGACTGGTATGCGCGAAACATGTACATCCAGGGTCAGTCCCAATATGAGTATCACGTCAAGACCTACGGCCATCCCTCGCAGTTCGGATACAAAGACATCTGTCATCTCTGGAAAGCGGAGAAATGGCAGCCGGAGACGCTCATCAACCTCTACAAACGAGCGGGCGCCGGGTATCTGGTTGCTCTCGCTACTCACCACGACAACTTCGATTGCTGGAATTCAAAGCATCAGCCATGGAACTGCGTGAATGTGGGCCCGAAGCGCGACATCGTCGGAACTTGGGCTAAGCTCGCGCGTTCGAACGGGCTGCGCTTTGGCGTGAGCTATCACGGAACGCCGCACCGAACCTGGGATGAATTTCTTCCGGTCCGATACAAGAGCGATACCACCGGGCCGCACGCCGGGGTCCCTTACGACGGCATGCAAACCATCGCCGATGGCAAGGGGAGGTGGTGGGAAGGCATGGACCCGCAGATGCTCAACGGCACACCCCACGCCAAGAACACGCCGTGTCCGGAGTTCGTCCAGCAGTTCCTGATGCGCGTGCAGGATGTGATCGACAGCTATAGCCCCGACATCCTGAACTTTGATGACGGCGCACAGTTCGTTTTTGACGAGGGTGGCAAGTGGGCCCCCGATCTGAAAGTGTGGCTAGGCATCCCCGATCTCGCACCGCAAATCATGGCGTACTACTACAACAAGAATATGCAAACACACTCCGGCCATTTGGAAGGAGTGGTTGACCTCAAAGAGGTACCCGAGCCTGTCTGGGGCACACTGACCCGCGACTTCGAATTTGGAATGGCAGAAGGACTTCAGGAAAAACCCTGGCAGACAGAGATGTGCATCGGGCATTGGCACTATGACAGACATCTGATTGAGAACCACGCGTACCAAAAAGCTTCTTCCATCATTCCGCTCTTCGCAGACATCGTTAGCAAGAACGGAAATCTTCTGTTGAGCATCCCGTTGCCCGGCCATGGCGAACCGGATAGCGACGAAATGTCATTTCTGAGCGAACTTGCGGAATGGCAGCAAGTAAATAGCGAAGCGATCGGGGGCACCCGCCCATGGAAGATCTTTGGCGAAGGTCCTTCGGCAGAAACAAAGGCGCCGTTCAGGTATGGATCACAGCCCAAGTTCGATGCTAAGGACATACGATTTACCACCAGGGGTGAAACGCTCTACGCCATCGCTTTGGGGTGGCCGTCGGACGGGAAGATTCTGATCAAGTCGCTTGCAGAAAATGCCGCGAACTATCCGCAGCAGATCCGAAAGGTGGAACTGCTGGGCACGAAGTCCGAGCTCAACTGGACGCGCGGACAACAAGGGTTGGAGATCCGAGTACCGGATGTTCCGCCGTGCAAGCATGCTTGCTCGTTCCGGATCGTTGCGAGCTGAGGGGATCGGGGCAGGGAGAAACGGAAAGCGCATATGCACGTTTCTTGATTTGTCGTGCAAGTTGCGACAAGGGAGTCACGCTCAGGTCCAGTTAGGCTTTGGTATCGCAGACTAAATGAAACGGCCTAGGGCTCATCGCCGCACAGGCTATCGGGGGAATTTGAATGTCGGACATCACGCGCCGTGATTTGCTTGTTTCTGGACTCGCTGTTTCTGCCTCCTCTTTATTGGTTCCCCGCGCATGGGCTCATGGCGCCGGATCTTCGGGCGAGGGTGTACCGGCAGCCCCCGTAGCAAATGGGTCAGCGCTCGAGCCACGGGAGCAACTACTGTTCGATTTTGATTGGAAGTTCGCCTTTGGTCACGGCTCGGACCCCTCCAAAGACCTGGGGGTCGGATTTGGCCAAAGTGACTTTACGAAAACTGGAGATTTCAAGTTCTCCAAGGCGGGATTCGATGATTCGCAATGGCGCACGCTAAACCTTCCGCACGACTGGGCCGTAGAACTTCCATTTGTTCGTGACGATGCGGGAACCGGGGACAATCAACTGCGTTCACACGGGTATAAGCCGCTAGGCCGTCGATACCCTGAAACCAGCGTTGGGTGGTACCGGCGCGAATTCGAAATTCCAGTAAGCGATTTGGGGCGTCGCGTGTGGGTGGAGTTCGACGGGGCGTTTCGCGATGTGCTGGTGTTTGTCAACGGATGCTTCATCGGCCGAAACAACAATGGCTACGCGCCTTTCCGTTTCGATCTCACCGACTTCCTGAACTACGGTGCCCGGAACTTCATTGTTTTGCGTGTTGATGCCAGCTTTGGCGACGGCTGGTTCTATGAGGGCGCGGGCGTGTACCGCCACGTCTGGCTGACAAAGATGAACGCCGTCCATTTGGGCAGATGGGAGAGCACGGTTCGCGCCAGAGCGAGCGGCAACTCCGCCAGCCTGGCGCTATCGACTATCGTGCAGAACGAAGGTACGCAGGACGTTATCGCCCGGGTGAACTGGAAGATTATTGATCAGCAGGGAACGACAGTTGCAACCGTGCAGTCGCCGGCACAGACGGTCACCGCTGATGGCTCAGCGGCTTTCTCTGCCAGCGCCCGGATCGCAAATCCAGCCCTTTGGGCGGTCGACACTCCCAATCTTTATTCCGCGATCGTGACAGTTGAGTCGGAAGGCAAGGTTCGGGATGCGGAGCGCGTCGCCTTCGGAGTGCGGACCGCGGTCTTCGACGCGGACAAAGGCTTCTTCTTAAACGGCAAGCCGTTGAAGATCCAGGGCACTTGTAATCACCAGGACCACGCAGGTGTCGGCGCCGCTGTGCCCGAGGGATTGCAGTGGTTCCGCCTCGCTGTGCTGCGGGAAATGGGATGTAACGCGGTGAGGACGTCCCATAACATGCCAACGCCCGAACTGGTGGAAGCTTGCGACCGGATTGGCATGATGATGATGTGCGAGACGCGCCAAATGAGCTCGAATCCCGAGGGCATGCAACAGCTCGAAACGATGATCAAGCGCTATCGCAACTCACCCTCGATAATCATCTGGTCTATCGGAAACGAGGAGTGGCTGATGCAGGACGCGATGGCGGAACAAGGGACCAAGATAGCTGCCAGCATGGTTCGTCGCTGCCACGAACTCGATCCGACACGAGTCGTCTCATCGGCGGTCAACGGAGATAACGAAAAGGGACTCTCCGAACCGCTCGATATCATAGGCTTCAACTACAACACGCAAACAAATCCCGAGCCATTCCGCAAAAAATACCCCAAGCGCCCGATTTACGGATCGGAGACCTCAAGCGCCATCTCCACCCGCGGAGAATATTCCACCGACCCCTTGCGGAATACGATCAACTGCTATGACGGTGTGGTGCCGTGGGGCGAGACGCCGGAAACTTGGTGGAAATTCTACGGAACGAAAGAGTGGGAAGCGGGCGGCTTCGCGTGGACTGGCTTCGATTATCGGGGAGAACCGACTCCCTACGGCTGGCCTTCCATCAACTCGCAATTCGGAATCGTGGACATGTGTGGTTTCCCGAAAGACTACTTTTTCTATTACAAGGCGTGGTGGAGAAACGAACCCTCGCTGCATTTGTTCCCGCACTGGAATTGGCATGGCCGCGAGGGAGATGAAATTCCCGTGTGGGTTTATTCCAACCTGGATGAAGTGGAGCTGTTTGTGAACGGCAAGAGCCTAGGCAACCAGAAGGTCCCACATTTGGGACATGTCGAGTGGAAGGCGAGGTATGAGCCAGGTGTGATCGAAGCGCGGGGCACAAAGAACGGCAAGGTGGTGCTGACCGAAAAGCGCGATACCACGGGGCCGACATTTTCGATACGGCTTACTGCGGACCGCGACGAGATCAGGGCCGATGGCGAAGATGTGGCTGTTCTCAAGGTCGAAGCCCTCGACAAAGAAGGCCGGCCTGTGCCCGTCGCCAAAAATCTGATCGGCTTTAAGGTTTCTGGCGCCGGCACCCTGATCGGTGTGGGGAACGGCGATCCTAACTGTTTAGAGAGTGATAAAGGGCCTAAGCGTTCCCTCTTCAACGGGCTGTGTCAGGTCATTGTGCAGTCTGCCAAGCGGCCCGGGGAGATCCACGTCGAGGCGGCGAAAGAGGGATGGGAGGGGCCTGAGATCATGCCGGCCAAACTGGTCATTACCAGTAAACCGGTCGAAGCGCGGCCTGCGGTCCCGATAATTCGGCGAGGATGAACACAAGGCGAGGACGGTTGAGAACAGGTTTTTCGCGAGACGAACACGGGGTCATTTTGCTGTTTGAGATCCTTAGCGAAAAGCACACGCATGAAAGGTAACCAGACCATGAAGATCAGCAGACGAAAAGCACTTGCCGTGCTCGTGGGCGCACCTGCCATTCTCTTGCCCCGCCAATCTCTCGCTCAGGGGGCGGTATCAGGCGGAACTCCCAACCCCTCTGCCGAGGCAGCCGGTCCAGAACTGGAGATCACTCCTGGCCCCTTCAAGGGCACGCGCGAATCCCTGCGGGAGTGGCAGGTTCCTGACTGGTATCGCGACGCCAAGTTCGGCATCTGGGCCCATTGGGGGCCGCAGTCCGCTATCGAATACGGAGACTGGTACGCGCGGAATATGTACCTCCAGGGCTACAAACAGTATGAGTACCACGTGAAGGTTTACGGACATCCGACCAAAGTCGGGTACAAGGACTTGATTCCCACATGGAAGGCGGAGAAGTTCGACCCGGATCACTTGCTGGAGCTCTATAAGAAAGCGGGTGCGAAGTACTTCTGCAGTATGGCAGTGCATCACGATGGGTTCGACCTGTGGAACTCGAAATATCAGCCGCGTTGGAATTCCATGGTCATGGGGCCAAAGAGAGATATCGTGGGCGCCTTCAGGAGAGCTGCTGTCAGGCAGGGGCTCCGCTTCGCCCTGAGCGAGCACCTGGCTCCCAGCTATCACTGGTTTTCCACCTCGCATATGAGCGACAAAACTGGTCCGCTTGCCGGAGTGCCTTATGATGGAGCTGATCCCGCATACGCCGACCTGTACCACGAAATGCCAAAATACTATCCCTACAGTGAACGGATCCTTAACGACCGCAATGCGCCGGCCGCATGGAAGCAGCACTACTTCAAGCGCATTAAAGACCTTGTCGATAAATACGAGCCCGACTTGCTCTACAGCGATGGCGACATTTTCTTCGAACAATATGGATTGGCGCTGGTGGCGAATCTGTACAATCGCGATGCAAAGCGCCACGGCGGCCGCTGCGAGGCGGTCTATACCAGCAAACTGGCGAGCGACTGCCAGACCGGAACGTGCGTGCTGGACTGGGAGCGCGGCGTGGCTGGCGGCATTCCGGAGAATCCATGGCAGACCGACACCTGCATCGGCGACTGGCATTACAACCGTGAGGCGAAGTACAAGTCTCCCAAGCAAGTCGTTGATCTGCTGGTCGATATCGTCAGCCGCAATGGAAACCTCATGCTGAATTTCCCGCTTCCCAATAGCGGCGAACTCGACTATGAGGAGTTAGTCATTCTCGACGAGATCACGAAGTGGATGGCCATTAACAGCGAAGGAATCTACGCGACCCGGCCGTGGAAGACGTTTGGGGACGGACCGGTGGCAACGGCTGCGCCCGCAAGCGGTGGCACTCGCTTCAACGAAGCCGGACGCCGTGACCTCACGGCAGAGGAAGTACGGTTCACAACGAAGGGTGACACACTTTACGCATTCGTCATGGGCTGGCCGGACAAATTGACGATTATCAAAGCGTTGGCGACGACGGGCAGTTTCTCGCCGCCGAAGGTCCAAAACGTAGAACTGTTGGGTTCCAAGGACAAAGTAGAGTGGGTCCAGGATGAACAGGGCCTCACAGTGGTGATGCCCCAAGAACGCCCCTGCGACTACGCGATCACGCTGAAGCTCAGCACGTTATAGGGCGGGCCTTCAAGGAGAAGGCGCCTTGGAGAAAACGGCACGCATACGCTTCAAGCTCTAGCACTCTAAATTGCTGTAGGCGGAACCCAAGACAGTGTCACGCGCGCTTACGTTGTGCGGCACACGGAGCGAAAGAAAATGGAGAGTTCAACCTTCATCGCCAAGGCGAGTTGCCGACCGGTCTTGATGCCTAGAATTGTCCCTGACGATTTAGCTTGTTCATTGAAACGGCGCCGGTAGGGCGCAAGGGCGCATTTGAGTCTCCATCACTGATTCGTAAGCGCAACCAGACCAATCAGTTACAGACTTAACTCCTTACTTCGGGACCAGGGGGTCGGAGGTTCAAATCCTCTCTCCCCGACCAATTCAGAATTGAGTCCTGCCGGCAAGAACTTGCCAGCATACGCATTCGACATTTTTGAACCGAGTCGACGCGTAGTTGGTGAGAACGCCGTTTACAGCAGCGAATCCTTCCCACCAAGAACGAGTCGTTCAGCGCTCGATCGAGCCCAATCTCCATGTTGACATAACGTTCATACTAATGTACATTAAGCGACTTAGCGACCATTATTGCGGACATTACATATGAGGACCAGTCGATCATCCGTCGTCATGCCACTCCCGGTAAGGCACGCCCTGCGCAAGCTCGGCCGCGACATCCGTGACGCCCGGCGGCGGCGGCGCATCCCGGTGGCCATCGCGGCGCAGCGCGCCTCGATCAGCCGCACGACGCTCGTCAAGATTGAAAAGGGCGATCCCGGCGTCGCGATCGGGATATACGCCACGGTCCTTTTCGTGCTGGGCATGGCGGAGCGGCTGGGCGATCTTGCCGCACCGAAGAACGATCCCGTGGGCCTGCAGCTCGAAGAAGAAAACCTGCCGCAACGCATTCGCGGGGCGCGCATCCCGAAACGCCCGAAAGACAAGTGATGGACAGAGAGGCTCTCGTATACGTGGATCTCGACGGCGTCCCGTACCTGATGGGGCGTCTGTGGGCCCGTACGCGCAAGAACAAGGAAAGCGCCACCTTCGAATACGACAAGACATGGCTGGAAAATCCCGCGCGATTCTCGCTGGAGCCAGCCCTGCAGGTTGGTCCTGGTCCGTTTCACACGCCGGCAGACACGCCCATGTTCGGCGCCATCGGCGACTCCGCGCCCGACCGTTGGGGGCGGGCGCTCATGCGCCGCATGGAACGCAGGCGCGCGGAACGCGAGGGCGGGGCGCCGCGCACGCTCCAGGAAATCGACTTCCTGCTGCTGGTGGACGACGAGGCCCGTCAGGGCGCGTTGCGCTTTGCGGAAGAAGAAGGCGGACCCTTCCTGCGGGAGGAAGGCGTAAAGCGCATCCCCCCGTTGATCGAGCTCCCGAAACTGCTCTCCGCGGCCGAACACGTGATGGAAGAGAAAGACACCGAAGAGGAACTGCGCATGCTGTTTGCGCCCGGCTCCTCTCTTGGCGGCGCGAGGCCCAAGGCTTCCGTCAGGGAAAAGGATGGCCATCTCGCCATCGCGAAATTCCCACGGAAGGACGATGAAATCAACACGGTGGTCTGGGAAGCGGTCGCACTGTCCCTCGCGAAGAAATCTGGTATTTCCGTCCCCCAATCCCGTGTCGAAAACATCGCTGGCAAGCCTGTGCTCCTCCTGCGACGCTTCGACCGCGACGGTGAACGGCGTATCCCGTTCCTCTCCGCGATGAGCATGCTCGGATCGAAAGACAGAGAAATCCGAAGCTATCTGGAAATTGTTGACGCGTTGCGCCAGCACGGTGCTGCGCCGCAAGCCGATATGGAAGCTCTGTGGCGGCGGCTGGTTTTCAACATACTGATCTCCAACACCGACGACCACCTGCGGAATCACGGCTTTCTGTACGAAAGCCAGGCGGGCTGGCGCCTCTCGCCCGCTTACGACCTCAACCCGGTGCCGACCGACGTCAAACCGCGCATTCTCAGCACCGCGATCAACGAAGACGACACCACGGCCTCGCTCGCTCTTGCTGTGGAGGTGGCGGGGTATTTCGAACTGGACGACAGCAAAGCGCGCGA
>Ga0075015_100000109_pt1 | contig 22262 bp, 21 predicted proteins | sample AleBraG_ABR_2013_FD_71476 | JGI IMG/M metagenome (GOLD analysis project Ga0075015, IMG submission 71476) | Freshwater sediment microbial communities in response to fracking from Pennsylvania, USA - Alex Branch Run_MetaG_ABR_2013 | ecosystem: Environmental > Aquatic > Freshwater > Creek >...
GTATGCGCTGTCGCTCGAGCAGTTGATGTCGCTGCCGCGCATGGGCGAAAAATCGGCCGCCAATGTGCTCGCTGCGCTCCAGGCCAGCAAGGACACCACACTGGCGCGCCTGCTGTTCGCGCTGGGCATTCACGACGTGGGCGAGACCACCGCGGCGGCGTTGGCGGCCCATTTCGGGTCGCTGGGCGCCTTGCTGGAGGCCGACAGCGCCCAGTTCCTGGTAGTCCCAGATGTCGGTCCGGTGATTGCCGCCAGCTTGCAAGCCTTCTTTGCCAGCGAGGCCAACCGCGCGCAACTGGAGCGACTGCGACAGGCCGGCTTGCATTGGCCCGAAGGGCCGGCGCGAGAGCGCACGAGCGGCGCACTCGACGGATTGAGCATCGTACTGACCGGCACGCTGACCGGCATGAGCCGCGGTCAGGCGACGAGCGCGCTGCAGGCGCTGGGGGCCCGCGTCAGCTCCGCGGTGTCCAAGAAAACCGATTATGTAGTGGCCGGCGCGGACGCGGGCTCCAAGCTCGCACGCGCCGAGGAGCTTGGGGTCACGGTGCTGGATACGGACGGTCTGGCGCAGTTGCTGCGCGGTGGGCGCCCGGCGACGCAATCCAAATCCTAGGCGGCGACCGCTCCCGCGGTCGCCGCCCCAGCATTTCATTGCACTACAAGGTTTTCTCGACCTTGGCAGTCTTGAGCAGATCGTCCTGATAGCTCTTGAATTTCTTCGCTTCCACAATCTGCACCAGTCGGTCCTTGACGGTATCGAAAGGAGGCGGCGTGGTCTCGCGCGTGTCATCCAGTCGGATCACGTGCCAGCCAAAATCGCTTTGCACCGGAGCCGTCGTGGTTTCGCCTTTTTTCAACGCCACCACGGCGTCCGCGAACGGCTTGACCATCCCGGAGGGACTGAACCAATTCAGGTCACCGCCGTTGGCTTTCGAACCTGTATCCGTGGACAGCGACTTCGCCAGCGTTTCGAACTTGGCGCCCTTCTTCAGCTGCGCAAGTACCTTGTCGGCATCGTCCTTGGTTTTGAGCAGAATGTGATGCGCGTGGTACTGGGTCTTGGGCATGGCCGCGACCTGCGAGTCGTACTCCGCCTTCAGCTCCGTGTCGGTGGCCTTGCGATCCTTCAGGAAATTGGTCATGGACGCCTGTTCCAATATCTGCAGACGCGCCATGGCCAACTGGGCTGGCGCGTCGCCCTTCTTGTCCAGGCCGTCCTTTTCCGCCTGCTGCGCTACCACTTCCGCTCGCACCAGGGTGTCCAGAGCCTGCGAACGTTGATCAACGGTCAACTGCGCAGCCGGCTTCCCGTTCCCGCCCTTAGCAAAAAAATCATACACATCGCGCGACAGGGCGCTGCCGTTGACCGTGGCCACGGGCTTGGGGGCATCGGCGCCCGCCACCGCAGAGCTCCCACTACCGGTACCGGAAGGTTGATTGCACGCGCTGAGCGTGGCCAGCATGCCGACTGCGCCGGCGACAAGGACTCTGGAAATATTCATATTTACTCTCATGTAGTTACAACTCAAAGTTAAAGCCGTTCCCCCGGTGCTTTCGTGATCAACACCAGAGCGTGAATGTCGTCCTTGAGGAGGGGCTCGAGCGCATCGTGCACCAGGCGGTGCCGTTCCACCAGAGTCTTCCCAGAAAAACAGGCCGCTACGACCAGCAGTCGAAAATGGCCTTTGCCGCCTCCGCCAGCGTGTCCCGCGTGTGCCGCGCTGTCGTCGCGAATATCGAGTCGCGAAGGCTTCAGGCCGTCCTGCACCAAGGCGCGGACGCGCTCAATAAGCGGCGCTCCGCCCGCCGCTGTGGGTGCCGCCGGCGCGTGCGTGGGCGAGGGCGAGGGCGTGGGCGTGGGCGTGGGCGCTGCGGCCGCCACGGGCGTGGTGCTCATGCGCTCACCTTGCGGGTCTGGAGCCATAATGCCGCGCCCACCGCCAACGCCGCCAGCGCCAGCGTCAGTCCGAAGCCTTTGAAGTAGACCCAGTTCTGCTCGCTGGCGTTCCTCGCCACCAGCAAATTAATGGCGCCCAACAGCAGATACGCGCCCACCATCAACCAGTTGACGCGATGCCAGTCGGCTCGCGCCACCTGGAAACCCTCAGGAAGCGTGGGTTCAAACATGCGTTGGGACAGCGACTTGGCACCCACCCACCGACTGCCCATGAAGATCAGCGCCATCAGCCACAGCAATATGGAAGGTTTCCACTTCAGAAAGCGCGGATCGTGCAGCACCAGGGTGAGCGTGCCGAAAATAAGCACCAGCGCGGTGCTGAGCGCGTGCATGGCCGAGATCTTTCGTTGCTGCAGGTAATCGACAGCCACCAGCAGCACCATGCTGGCCATGAGCACGCCCGTCGCCACGTAGATGCCGCCCCAGTGGTAGGCCGCCATGAACGCCAACAGGGGCAGGAAATTGAGTGCAGCTTGCATCGTTTGAGCCAAAGACACGGATAAGCCAAAGCCATTGGGTCGCGTATATTAGCCGCTTGAGCCAATATTTCGAATTACACGCCCAAAACCCCCAGCTACGGCTCCTGCGACAGGCGGTGCAGATCCTGAAGGCGGGCGGGTTGATTGCCTACCCTACCGACAGCTGCTACGCGCTGGGCTGTCATATTGGCGACGCCGCGGCGCTGGAGCGGATTCGCCGCCTGCGCGAGGCGGACCGCCATCATAACTTCACGCTGGTGTGTCGCGATCTGGCCGAGATTGCCCGCTTTGCGCGGGTGGAGAACTGGCAGTTTCGACTGCTGAAGGCCTCGCTCCCCGGGCCCTTTACCTTCCTGCTGCCTGCCAGCCGGGAGACACCGCGCCGACTGCAGCACCCGCAGCGACGGACCATCGGGGTGCGAATTCCTGACCACATTGTGCCGCGCATGCTCCTGGCGGAGCTGGGCGAGCCCTTGATGAGTTCCACCTTGCTGCTGCCCGGCGAAGCGGTGCCATTGAACGACGGGCGCGAGATTCGCGAGCGGTTGGAGCATCAGATCGACGCGGTGCTCGACTCCGGCAGCTGCGGCTTGAATCCCACCACCGTGGTGGATTTATCGGTAACACCCCCGGTGGTGCTGCGCCAGGGGCTCGGCGTGCTGCCGGGCATGGAACCGTGATCGTCCGCCGGTATAATAGCCGCCTGGGCCACTTTCGGCTGCCGCGGACGGAATTTCCACTTCAATGAGCACTGCTCCGCAAGCCAGGCGCGTGCTATCGGGCATGCGCCCCACCGGCCAACTGCATCTGGGCAATTACCACGGCGCGCTGCGCAACTGGGTTGAACTGCAGTACCAGTACGAGTGTTACTTCTTTGTGGCCGATTGGCACGCCTTGACCACCGGGTACGAGAATACGGCGGACCTGCAGGTGGCCATTCACGACATGGTCATCGACTGGCTGAGCGCTGGCCTGAACCCGGGCGTGGCGACGCTGTTCGTCCAGTCGCACGTGCCGGAGCACGCTGAGTTGCATCTGCTGCTGTCGATGATCACGCCGCTGGGCTGGCTCGAGCGCGTGCCCAGTTACAAGGATCAGCAGGAGCAGCTGCGCGATAAGGATCTGGCCACCTACGGTTTCCTGGGCTACCCGTTGCTGCAAAGCGCCGACATCTTGCTGTACCGACCAGCCTTCGTGCCGGTGGGCGAGGACCAGGTAGCGCACGTGGAGATCACCCGCGAGATTGCGCGCCGCTTCAATCACCTCTACGGGCGCGAGCCGGATTTCGAGCTCAAGGCGGAGCGCGCCATCAAGGAATTGGGCGGTCGCAACATTACTGTGTATCGACAACTGCGCAAGCAATTCCAGGAGAGCGGCGATGCCGCGGCGCTGGAACGTGCCCGTACGCTGGTGAGCGGCAATACGCGCATCACGGTGGCGGACCGTGAGCGCCTGCTGGGGTATCTGGAGGGGAGCGGGGTGAGCATTTTGGCCGAACCCCAGGCGCTGCTGACCGCCACGCCCAAGGTGCCCGGTCTGGATGGCCGCAAGATGTCCAAGTCCTACGGCAACACCATCGGCCTGCGCGAGGATCCCGACAGCGTGGCGCGCAAGCTCAAGACCATGCAAACCGACCCGGCCCGCGCGCGGCGCACCGACCCGGGCGATCCGGACAAATGTCCGGTGTTCGATCTGCATCGCATTTACTCGGACGAGCGCACGCGCGAGTGGGCCGCGAGCGGGTGCCGGAGCGCCAGTATTGGCTGCCTGGAGTGTAAGAAGCCCCTGATCGACAAGGTGGTGGCCGAGGTGACCTTGATGCGCGAGCGTTCAAAGGAGTTCACTGAGAACCCCGAGCTGGTCAAGAACCTGGTGGCCGAAGGAGCCGAGAAGGCGCGCGCCTCGGCGCGTGAAACCCTCGATGATGTGCGCGGCGCCATGCACCTGCGCGCGGAGTGAGCATGAAACCGGATCTGAAAGTTGTCATCGCAACGCCGCAGTCAGCGGCGGCGGCCGGCATCGGCGCCGCGGTCGGGGTGAGCGGCGCGGCCGGCGTGAGCGCTGCGGGCGGCAGCCTGCCGCTATTGGAGCCGGCGCCGCAACAGGCCGAGATGCCCTTCGCCATCGTCAACGGCGAGCCGATGAGCGCCATGCCGCGCGACTTGTACATTCCGCCCCAGGCGCTCGAAGTCTTTCTCGAGGCGTTTGAAGGACCCCTGGATCTGCTGCTGTATCTGATACGGCGACAGAACCTGGACGTGCTGGATATACCTATTGCCGAGATCACTCGCCAGTACATGCGCTATATCGAGTTGATGCAGGATTTGCAGCTGGAACTGGCGGGGGAATACCTGGTGATGGCTGCGACGTTGGCGGAAATCAAATCGCGCATGCTGCTGCCGCGGCTTAGGCCTGCCGCGGACAGTGAGGAGGACCCACGTGCCGAGCTGGTGCGCCGCCTGCAGGAGTACGAGCGATTCAAATGCGCTGCCGCCGACGTGGATTCGCTGGCGCGGCTGGAGCGCGACGTCTGGCAGGCGAGCGCCGAAATGCGCGATCGACCGGTGGCGCAGGTGCTGCCGCAGGTGACCTTGCGGGAGATGCTGCTGGCGTTTCGCGAGGTTGCCACCCGCGCCCAGATGTACGCTCACCACCACGTGCAGCGCGAGCGCCTGTCGGTGCGCGAGCGCATGAGCGACGTGCTCGCGGCGCTGGAGCAGGGCGAGTTTGTCGAGTTCGCGCGCTTGTTCCGCGCCACTGAAGGGCGCATGGGCGTGACCGTGACCTTTGTGGCCCTGCTCGAGCTGATGCGCGAGGGCCTGATCGAGATCGTGCAAACCGAGCCCATGGCCCCGCTGCACGTGCGGCGCGCCGGCCCGGCCCGTACGCTACACTTGGTGGCCGGAAGCGTTGAGGCGGACGGCAATTCCAGTCCACAAGAATCCGAAGTATGAACGATCAATACATCAAGAGTGTGGTTGAAGCCGGGCTCCTGGCGGCGGGTCGCTCGCTGGGGCTGGATGAGTTGGCGCAGCTCTTTGCGGATCAGGAGCGCCCGCCCAGCAGCGGGATTCGCGCGGCCTTGAGTGCGCTCGAGCAGGATTACATCGGCCGCGCTTTTGAGTTGCGGGAAACGGCCAGTGGTGTGCGGGTGCAGGTACGGCGCGAGTTCGCCACCGAAGTCTCGCGGCTGTGGCCGGAACGGCCGCAGCGCTATTCGCGCGCACTGCTGGAGACCTTGGCGCTGATTGCCTACAGGCAGCCCATCACGCGCGGCGAGATCGAGGCGGTGCGGGGCGTGGCCGTCAATCCGAACATTGTACGCACGCTGTTCGAACGCAATTGGGTGCGGGTGGTGGGCCATCGCGAAGTGCCCGGGCGTCCTGAGCTGCTCAGCACCACGCGCGAATTCCTGGACTACTTTGGACTGCGAACGCTGGCCGAGCTGCCGCCACTGGCGGAGCTGCGTGGCCTGGAGGAGATCGCGCCGCAACTGTCGTTGCCGGTGGGCAGCGAGGAGGAGCTTGCTGACTCCGCGGGCAAGGCCGATGCGGACCGCGTGGGAATGGCGCCTGCGCGTTACACGAGCGACGCGGAGACGGAGCGGGAAGCCGATGCCGAGTCCGACTCCGACTCCGACGATGAGAGCGCGGAGGGCCCGGGATTGTCAGCCGCCTCGGGTCTGGTAGCCGCCCGTTCCGAGGCGGAATGAGCGACCAGCAGGAGCTGGAGCGCCTGCAAAAAGTGCTGTCGCGTCTGGGCGTTGCCTCGCGGCGCGAGGCCGAGCAATGGATTCGTGCCGGGCGCTTGAGCATTAACGGGCAGCTGGCCACCATTGGCGATAGGGTGCGGAGCGGTGATCAGCTGCGTCTGGACGGGCGCCTGATCCGACAACCCCCGCCACGGCAGATGCCGGTGTTGCTGTGCCATCGCTCACCGGGTGTGCCATTACTGCCGGTGGCAGATGGACCGGAGGCACTCAGTGCACGCTTGCCCAGCAGTGCCGGGCGACGTTTCATCAACATCGGTCCGATGCCGCAGATCGATGGCGGACTGGAATTGTTGACCGCTGATGGTGGTTTGGCCGCGAGGCTCCAGCGCGCGGTGCGCGCCCAGGTGGCGGAATTCAGTTTGCGTGTTCGCGGTGAACTGAGTGAGGCGCAGCAGACGGGCATTCTGGCCGGCCAGCTCGATCGCGGTATTGCTCTGCAGATCCAGGATCTTAGGGCAGCGGGCGGCGAAGGGGCCAATCGCTGGTATCACCTGGTGGCGCGTGGCGCCAGCGGCAATGATCTGCGCCAGCTCCTGGAACGTCAGGGCGTGTCCATGAGCCGATTGCTGCGCACCAAGTTGGGAGCGCTGCAGCTGGAGCGTACGCTGGCTCGCGGCCGCTGGCGCGAGCTCACCGACGAAGAGTTGGACTCGCTCCTGAATCCGGCGGCGTCGGCGCCTGACAGTCCAGGCTCTGACCCGTGATTCCGCGACTATCGCCGCCCAACAGCCACAGGTAGCTGTTCACGAGTGAGTCCGGTTCGGGCAACGCGTCGGCGTTCTCGCCGGGGTAGGCCTGGCGGCGCAAAGTAGTGCGGGCCGCTCCCGGATTGATGGCATTGACGCGCACGGTGGTTGTGCCGCTCATTTCATCGGCCAGGACCTGCGTCAGGCCTTCAACGCCAAACTTGGACACCGCATAGGCGCCCCAGTTGGCACGGCCGCGACGCCCGACACCGCTGCTGGTGAAGATCACTGAGGCGTCGGGCGAGGCGCGCAGCGCCGGCAGCAGCACTTGTGTCAAGGCAAAGGCCGCGGTGAGATTGACGTGCAGCACCCGGCACCACGAGAGCATATCGTAATGCTCGATCGGAGCGAGCTGCCCGAGTTGCGCGGCGCTGTGCAACAGTCCGTCCAGCCGGCCGAATCGCTCCAGAACGGCGCCGGCCAGCGTGTCATAATCCTTGGCCAGCGCCCGCTCCAGATCGAGCGGCGCAATCAGCGCCATGACCCCCCGCTGCTGCGCGATGGCGGTGTGCACCAGTTCCAGTTGCTTGAGGTTGCGGCCGATCAGCACTACCTGGGCGCCACGCTGCGCAGCGCTGAAGGCCACTGCGCGACCCAAGCCGGTGCCGGCGCCGGTTATGGCAATGACCCGCCCCTTCAGGAGGTCGGTCGGCGCCTGATATTCACGGATGTCCTCAGGGTTCCACATTCGTATCTCGCTCCACCGTGCCCGCTTCGGTGTTATTGGCAGGTTGCGGTTTGGTTGAGCGTTGACGAATCAGCCGATCTATGGGTTCCACCGATGCCAGCGGCTCGCCACTGAGCGCGCCCAGTTCGGAGAAGCGTCGCGCCTGGGGCAGCACCTGACGCTCCAATGATCCCAAGGTGTCATTGTATGCACCGACTGCGGCGCTCAAGCGTTGCCCGGTGCGATCCAGATGCGCGACGAAAGTACCCAGGCGGCGATGCAGGTCCTGGCCCAGTTCCAGAATCTTGGCGGCGTGCTCGGTAACCACCGCCTGCCGCCAGCCGAACGACAGCGCCTTGAACAGAGCAATCAACGTGGACGGCGTGGCGATCACGATGCTTTGGCGCAGGGCATTCTCGAGCAGTTCCGGCCGCTCGGCCAGCGCCGCGCTCAGGAATTGATCGCCCGGCAGAAACAGCACCGCGAACTCCGGACTGCGCTGGAACTGCTGCCAGTACGCCTTACTGGCCAGTTCGCGCACCCGGGCTTCCACCTGTTGCGCGTGACGGGCGAGGGCTTGTGCACGCAGCTCATCGCTCGCTGCCTCGGTGGCGTCAAGATACGCGTCCAGCGGCGTCTTGGCATCCACGACCAGGTCGCGCCCATCACTCATGTGTACGACCAGGTCGGGGCGCAGCTGGCCGGACTCACCGCCGACCGTGTTCTGTTCGGTGAAATCGCAATGTTCGGACAGGCCGGATAATTCCACCACGCGCTTGAGCGTCAGCTCGCCCCACCGACCACGCACTTCGGGCCGACGCAGCGCGCCCACCAGATTGCGGGTCTCGCGCTGCAACGCGCCTTGCCCCAGGGTCAGTTGTTCGATCTGGGTGCGGAGCGACGCGAAGGCATCGCGCCGTTCACGCTCCAGATTCTGGAGTTGCAGTTCACTGGTTTCCAGGGCTTTGTGAATTGGCTCGATCATCTGACCGATGGCGTTCTCGCGTAGGAGCAGGGCGCCTTGCGCTTGCGTCTCCTGGCGCGCAAAGGCTTCGCGCGCCAGTTTCAGGAAATGATCACTGTTGTGAGTCAGGGCATTGTTGGCCAACTGCGCGAAGCTGGCGCCCAGCCGCGCTTCCAGAGCCGCGGCGATATGCTGCTGGCGACGACTCAGCCACCATACGCACAGCAGCAGCGCCATCGCGACTCCCGCTAAGCTCGCCAGCAGCGGCCACAGCGCGGCGTTCATGCGCGTCTCAAGCCCTGGCCGCCCAGATCCAACCAGGCCAGCAGGTCGTGCGGCGCCGCGAGCCATCCGGCCACCGGCCAGTGCTGCGGTTCATCCATGGCATTGAGATAGCCGAACTTTGCCCCCAGGGCCACCATGCCAGCGGCATTGGCCGCTTGCACATCGCGCAGCGCATCGCCGACGTAGACGCAGGCTGCCGGCTCACAGCCGATGCGCGCAGCCGCCTCCAACAGGGGCCTGGGATGCGGCTTGCGCTCGGGCAGCGTATCGCCACAGATCACGCAGCCGGCACGGGCGCGAAGCTGCAGGATCTCGAGCAACGGTTCAGTGAGCCAGGTGGCTTTGTTGGTGACGACGCCCCACGGAATGGCGCAAGCCGCAAGCTCGTCCAGGACGGCGGCAAAGCCGGGAAACAAGCAGGTGTGTACCACAAGGTTGTCGCGATACAGATCCAGAAAGCGTACCCGTAGCGCCTCGAATTCATCGCCCACCGCGTCTGGAAACGCGGTGCGGATCAGCGCGACGGCGCCGTTGGAAACCTGTGGGCGTACCGCGCCGAACGCCAACGGTGCACGGTGCTGCTCGGCCAGCAAGCGATTCAGCGCCGCGGCCATGTCCGGCGCGGTGTCCAGCAGCGTGCCATCCAAGTCGAAGAGCGCGGCGCGTGCCGCGCTCACGTTAGAGCGGCCGCCGTCGCCGCAGCGGCCGCGGCGGCCGCGCTTGGCGCAGTGAAATGCGCCAGATAGTTGATGCTCGGCGCACCGCCCAGACGGCACCGGCGCGTCAGTGGATCGTATTGCAATCCGCTCAGGTCGCGCAGCTCTAACCCCGCTTGGCGGGCCGCTCGGGCCAGCTCGGCGGGCCGCAGGAATTGCGAATACTGGTGTGTTCCGCGCGGCACCAGCCGCAATAAGTATTCGGCCGCCAGGATGGCTCCGAAGAATGCCTGCGGTGTGCGATTGAGGGTCGAGACGATGAGCGATCCGCCGGGGCGCAGGAGCTTGGCCAGATCCTGCATCAGGGCAGCGGGGTCGGGAACGTGTTCGGCCAACTCCATGCAGCACACGACGTGGAACGCTCGCGGCATGGCGGCGGCGAGCTGCGCCGCCGAACACACGCGATAGTCCACGCTCGATAGCGACGGGCTCTGCCCCTGGTGGAGCTTCGCGACACCGATCATCGCCGCTGATAGATCGATGGCCGTAACGCCGGCGCCCAGTCGCGCCATGCTCTCCGCCACCAAGCCCCCGCCGCAACCCACATCGGCCAAGCTTAAGTTCGCCAGCAACGCCTCGCGCGCAGCGCCATGGGCCAGGCCGGTGTGCCGGATGCGGTCCGAAACGTACGTGCAGCGCAGCGGGTTGAGGCTGTGCAGCGTGTGTAGTGGGCCGTGTGTGTCCCAATATTGATGTGCCAATTCATCGAATTGGTGCAAAGACGCGAGGTCCACGTTGGACGCGGTATTCGATGCGGCATCAAGGGGCGCTGCAGGCATGGGCAACGGGCTCAAAGCGGCGGCCGGCAAGGGCCGAAGTGGGCAGTATAGCCGGTGCCGGTGTGTTAGTATTTCGCGGCTAAACTTTAGGGTTTGTCATGATTGAAATTGCGCGCGAAATCCTGCCGGTGAACTTGGAAGACGAGATGCGCCAGTCGTATCTCGATTATGCCATGAGCGTGATCGTGGGTCGCGCCCTGCCGGATGTGCGTGACGGGCTCAAGCCCGTGCACCGGCGTGTGCTCCACGCCATGCGTGAATTGGGCAATGAGTACAACAAAGCCTACAAGAAGTCCGCGCGTGTGGTGGGCGATGTGATCGGTAAGTATCACCCGCATGGTGATACGGCGGTTTACGACACCATGGTGCGGATGGCGCAGCCGTTTTCGATGCGCTACATCTTGATCGACGGGCAGGGTAATTTCGGCTCGGTCGACGGCGACTCGCCTGCGGCCATGCGCTACACCGAAGTGCGCATGTCGAAGATCGCACATGAATTGCTGGCCGACATCGACCGGGAAACGGTGGATTTCGTGGCCAACTACGATGAGTCCGAACGCGAACCGGCGGTGCTGCCGACGCGCATACCGAACCTGCTGGTCAATGGCTCGTCCGGCATTGCGGTGGGCATGGCCACCAATATTCCGCCGCACAACATGACCGAAGTCACCAACGCCTGTCTGGCGCTATTGGATGATCCGACGCTGAACTTGGCGGCACTCATGCAGTACGTGCCGGGTCCGGATTTCCCCACGGGCGGCATCATCAACGGCGCCACTGAAATTGCCACGGCATACAAGACTGGGCGCGGACGGCTCTCGGTGCGCGCGCGCGCCACCATCGAAGAGATCGACGGCCGCGGCGGCCGCCAGGCCATCATCGTCAGCGAGTTGCCCTACCAGGTCAATAAAGCCCGCTTGATCGAGCGCATCGCGGACCTGGTGCGCGAGAAGCTGCTGGAGGGCATCGCCCAGGATGGCTTGCGTGATGAGTCCGACAAGGACGGCATGCGCATCGTCATCGAACTCAAGCGCGGTGAGGTCGCGGAGATCGTCCTGAACAATTTGTATGCACAGACACCCATGGAGACGGTGTTTGGCATCAACATGGTGGCATTGCAGGACGGCCAGCCGAAGCTGATGGGCCTGCGCGAACTGCTCGAGGCGTTCTTGCGCCATCGCCGCGAGGTGGTTACCCGTCGCACTGTGTTTGATCTGCGCAAGGCGCGGGAACGCGCCCATGTGCTGGAAGGTTTGGGCGTGGCGCTGGCCAACATCGACGATATCATCGGCTTGATCAAGGCGGCGGCCAATCCGCTGGCGGCGCGCGCCGGCTTGATGGCGCGAGTCTGGTCGCCCGGAGTGGTCGCCACCATGCTCGAGCGCACCGGCGCCGCGGCTACGCGCCCGGACGCTCTGGCGGCTGAATTCGGTCTGGGGGCGGCCGGCTATCGCTTGAGCGAAGTGCAGGCGCAGGCCATTCTGGATATGCGTTTGCACCGACTCACGGGACTGGAACAGGACAAGATTGTCAGCGAATACCGCGAGCTGCTGGATCGGGTCATCGACTTAAGCGAGATCCTGGCCAGCAGTGAGCGCCTGACCGCAGTGGTGCGTGCCGAAATCGTCGAGATTCGCGACGCATATGGCGATGCACGCCGTACCGAGATCAGCCGCGATCACTTGAATCTGTCCACCGAAGATCTGATCGAGCCGCAGGACGTGGCGGTGACGCTCTCGCACGCCGGCTATGCCAAGGCGCAGCCCGTGTCCGACTATCAAGCGCAGCGACGTGGCGGGCGCGGCAAGTCGGCCACCGCGGTCAAGGATGAGGACTTCATCGAGAAGTTCTTCATTGCCCACACGCACGACACGCTGCTGTGCTTTTCCAATCGTGGCAAAGTCTATTGGCTGCGGGTGTTCGAACTGCCGCAAGCCGGCCGCGGCTCACGTGGCAAACCGATTGTGAATCTGCTGCCGTTGGAGGCAGGCGAGAAGATCAACGCGCTGCTGCCCGTCAAGCAATTTGACGAGCAGCATTTTGTGTTCATGGCCACCAGCCTCGGCACCGTCAAGAAGACGCCCTTGGCGGCTTTTTCCAGACCGCGCCCCTCCGGTATCATCGGCGTGGATCTGCGCGATGATGATCGCCTGGTCGGTGTGGCGCTCACCGATGGGCAACGCGAAATCCTGCTTTGCACCAGCGGCGGCAAGGCCATTCGCTTCCACGAGTCGGAGGTCCGGGCCATGGGCCGCGATTCCACCGGTGTACGGGGCGTCCGGCTGGCCGAGCAGCAGCGACTGATCGCGCTGATAGCCCTGGGCGAGGGCCACATTCTCACGGCCTCCGAGAACGGTTACGGCAAGCTCACGCCGCTGGCCGATTTTCCCAGCCACAATCGGGGCGGCCAGGGCGTCATTGCGCTGCAGACCAGTGAGCGGAACGGTGCCACCGTCGCCGCGCTGCAGGTTGAAAGCGGTCATGAGCTGATGCTTATCAGTTCCAGCGGAACGCTGGTGCGAACGCCGGTGCGCGACATCTCCGTGGTTGGGCGCAATACCCAGGGTGTGCGCCTGATCCGATTGGATGAAGGTGAACGCCTCACCGGCATCGAGCGTGTGGAAACGCTGGAGGGTCCAGGCGACGGTCCCAATGACGGCCCGAATGATGGTCCGGGGGATAGCCCGGGCGGCGGATCGGGCGACAGCGCGGGCGATGCGGAACGCGGGGAGGAGGGCGCGGCCGAGGTGCTCGCGACTGCGGCGGTCACGCCCACTTGAGGGTGCTCTGCTAAACTGCCGAATATTCCTGGCTGGCCGCTTTTGATCTACTGAGGGCTCTCGTGCGCGTATTCAATTTCTCTCCCGGTCCAGCGGTACTGCCGCTGGAGGTTCTGGAACAGGCTCGTGACGAAATGACCGACTGGCGCGGCGGCGGCATGTCGGTCATGGAAGTCAGCCATCGCGGCAAAGCCTTCGTGCAATGTGCGCAAGAGGCCGAGGCGGACTTGCGCGAGCTGCTGAACATACCGAAGAATTACCAGGTGCTGTTCCTGCAGGGCGGCGCGACCACGCAATTCGCGGCGGTGCCGCTGAATCTAGCGAGCGCCAGCAGCGTGGTGGACTACGTCAACACCGGGGCCTGGTCCAAGAAGGCGGTGAGCGAGGCGCAGCGCTACTGCAGCGTGAACGTGGCGGCCGACGCCGGCGCCTCCAAGTACACGGATGTGCCGGCGCAAGCCACCTGGCGCCTGACACCGGGCGCGGCCTATGTGCACTACACGCCGAACGAGACCATTGGCGGCGTCGAATTTCCGTTTGTGCCGCAGGTGGACGCGCCGCTGGTGGCGGACATGTCCTCGACCATCCTGTCGCGCCCTATCGATGTCAGTCGTTACGCGCTCATTTACGCCGGCGCCCAGAAGAACATCGGACCCTCGGGTCTGTGCGTGGTGATCGTACGTGAGGACCTGTTGGGTAAGGCGCGCAGCGACACGCCCACGGTATTGGATTACAAGCTGATGGCCGCCGACGGCTCGATGCTCAATACGCCGCCGACGTTCGGCTGGTATTTCGCCGGGCTGGTCTTCAAGTGGCTCAAACGGCAGGGCGGCTTGGCGCGTGTGGGGGAGCGTAACCAGGCCAAGGCGGCCAAGTTGTACCAAACCATTGATGCGTCGAACTTCTACCGCAACCCCGTGGCGGTGCCATGCCGCTCGTGGATGAATGTACCGTTTACCCTGGCCAAGCCTGAACTGGACAAGAGCTTTTTGGCTGAGGCGCGCGCGGCGGGTCTGGTCAATCTGGAAGGCCACCGCTCGGTCGGTGGCATGCGCGCCAGTATTTACAATGCCATGCCCATCGAGGGCGTGGAGGCGCTGGTGAGCTTCATGCGCGAGTTCGCGCAACGGCATGCGTGAGGGTCCATGGGCTATCGCATACTGACGCTCAACAACATCAGCCTGAAGGGCCTGGAGCGACTGCCGCGCGAGCGCTACGAGGTGGCCTCGGAGCTGGCCGGTCCGCACGGGGTGCTGGTGCGATCTGCCAATATGCACAAGGTGCCGCTCCCGGATACCGTGCTGGGCGTGGCGCGGGCCGGCGCCGGCACCAACAACATCCCGGTGGCGGAATTGAGCGCGCGGGGCATTCCGGTCTTCAACGCCCCTGGCGCCAATGCCAACGCCGTCAAGGAATTGGTGCTGGCGGGGTTATTTCTGGCGGCGCGCAATATCTGTCAGGCATGGAGTTACGCGCGTGGGCTGCAGGGGGACGATCAGGCACTCGATGCCGCGGTGGAGAAGGGCAAGAAGGATTTCGTTGGATTTGAACTGCCCGGCCGCACCTTGGGGGTGATCGGGTTGGGCGCCATCGGAGTCGAGGTGGCCAATGCCGCGCAGGCGCTGGGCATGAAGGTACTCGGCTACGATCCGCAGATCACCGTGCAGCGCGCCTGGCAGTTGTCCTCCGCCGTGGAGCAGGCATTGTCGCTCGATGATCTGTTTTCGCGGGCCGACCTGGTGAGTGTGCACGTGCCCCTGAACGACCAAACCCGGGCGCTGGTCAACACGTCGCGACTGCGATTGATGCGTAGCGGCGGCGCGGTGCTCAATTTCGCACGTGCGCAGATCGTGGCCGAGGCGGATGTGATCGCCGCGCTCGATAGCGGGCACCTGCATGCCTACATATGCGATTTTCCGACCAACGCGCTCAAGGGCCACGCACGCGTGATCGCGCTGCCGCATCTGGGCGCATCGACCAATGAAGCCGAGGATAACTGTGCCGCGATGGCGGCCGAGACGCTGCGCGATTTTCTCGAGAACGGCAACATTCGCAATTCGGTGAACTATCCAGAGGCCGTGCTGCCGCGCATGCCAGGGGCCACGCGCATCGCCATAGCCAACCGTAACGTACCCAATATGGTGGGCCAGATCTCCACCTGCCTGGCCAAGGCGCGCATCAACATCGCCGACTTACTGAACAAGTCGCGTGGTGAGTTCGCCTACACGCTCATCGACACCGACGGCGTCGTCGAGGAGTCCTTGATCGCGACTATCGCGCACATCGAAGGCGTACTTTCGGCGCGCATTGTGCGCCAACAGGTTTAGCGAGGAATCCCCATGCGGAAGCGTCGCGTCGCAAGGATCGCCACCGCGAAGGTCGCCGCCGCCGCCAAGCTCGCCGCCGCGAAGGTGGGTGGAGCTAAGGCGGGCAGCGCATCGGCGCCACCGGCTTCGCTGGCGGACATCCGTGTGGCCATTGACACACTGGACGCCCAGCTGCAGGAATTGATCAGCCGCCGCGCGCTGCTGACCCAGCAAGTGGGCATATCCAAGCGGGCCGACGGCCGCATCGTCGATTATTACCGGCCGGAGCGCGAGGCGCAGGTGTTGCGCCTCGCGCTCGAGCGCAACCGCGGTCCGCTCCGGAACGAGGAAATTGCCCGTTTGTTTCGCGAGATCATGTCAGCCTGCCTGGCGCAGCAGGAACCGTTGAAGGTGGCGTTCCTGGGACCGGAGGGCACCTATACGCAAGCCGCCGTATACAAACACTTCGGCCATTCGGTGCGCGCGCTGGCGCTGGTAAGCAGTGACGAGGTGTTTCACGAAGTCGAGGCGGGCAATGCCGACTTTGGCGTGGTGGCAGTGGAGAATTCCACGGAAGGCACGGTTACCAATACGCTGGATCGCTTCCTCGTCAGTCCGTTGCATATCTGCGGCGAGGTGGAGATCCGAATCCACCACTGCCTGATGGGGCGCATGCGGGAGCTGGCCGACATCGAGCGAGTCTGCGCACATGCGCAGGCCTTGGCGCAATGTCGGGCCTGGCTGGATGAGCACCTGCCAGGAGCCGAACGGGTGGCAGTGGCCAGCAATGCCGAGGGCGCGCGCCGCGCGCGTGACGAGGCGGGTAGCGCGGCGATCGCCGGGGAGATTGCCGCGGAGATCTATGGGCTGGAGTTGTTGGTCAACGAGATCGAAGATCGAGCCGACAACACCACACGCTTTCTGGTCGTCGGACGGAAACTTCTGGAACGCAGTGGCTCGGACAAGACCACGCTGCTGCTCTCGGGCAGCAGCACGGACGCGCCCGGAGCCCTGCACCGGCTGCTCGAACCACTGGCCAAGAATCGTATCAGCATGACGCGCATTGAATCGCGACCCTCGCGACGGCGTAAATGGGATTACGTGTTCTTCGTCGACATCGAAGGGCACGCCAGCGATGCCAACGTCGCACGCGCCCTCAAGAGTTTGAAATCGCGCGCGTCGCTGTTTCGGATCATCGGCTCGTATCCGCGCTCGGTGCTGTAGCGTGAAGGCGATCTCCGTCGATGGGCTGGCCGTCCATCCCGGACAACTGGCCAGCCGCGCCGTACTGGGAATCTCGCCCTATGTGCCGGGCAAACCCATCACGGAACTGCAACGCGAGTATGGGCTTACTGACATCGCCAAACTGGCTTCGAATGAGAATCCGTGGGGACCGAGCCCGCGCGCACTGCAGGCTATGCACGCAGCGCTCGACGAAGTGTGGTTGTATCCGGATGGCAGTACGCACGCCCTCAAGCAGGCGTTGGCGAACTATCTGGACGTAAGCCCAACTCGGCTCACGCTCGGGAACGGTTCCAACGAACTGCTGGTGTTGCTGGCGGAAGCGTTCCTGACCACGGCGCACAGCGGTGTGTACTCGCAGTATGGATTTGCCATCTATTCATTGGTGATTCGTGCCACCGGGGCGCGCTGCATCGAGGTCCCGGCGCTAGGCTCCCAGCACGCCATGCATTGCGGGCACGACCTGCCGGCTCTGGCCCAGGCCATTGAGGCCGATACGCGCCTGGTGTTCATCGCCAACCCCAATAACCCGACTGGGACCTGGGTGGAGGCGCCAGCGTTGCGCGCTTTCCTGGCCGCCGCGCCGGCGTCGACGTTGATCGTGCTGGATGAGGCGTATTTCGAGTACGCCAGGCTGTGTGGCTACGAAGGCGGGCTCGCCTGGGTGGAGGAGTTTCCCAACCTGGTGCTGCTGCGAACGTTTTCCAAGGCCTATGGGCTCGCCGGCGTGCGGATCGGTTACGCCGTGTCGCACCCGGAAGTGGCCGACGCGCTCAATCGCATCAGACCGGCTTTCAATTTGAGCAACGTGGCGCAGGCGGGCGCGATGGCCGCACTCGAGGATCAGGCGCATGTGTCGGCGGTGGCGCAGCGCACCGTCGCCGAGCGGGGGCGCATCGAGGCGAGTCTACGGGCGATGGGTGTGGGTTTCCTGCCCTCAGCGGCCAATTTCCTGCTGGTCCATCTGGGGCCGCAGGCCTTGCGGATCTACGAGCAGCTGCTGCGAGGGGGCATCATCGTACGCCCCATGGGTGGCTACGATCTGCCCGAGTACTTGCGCATCTCAGTGGGGTTACCCGAGCAGAATGATCGCCTGCTGGCGCAATTGCACCAGCTGGTGGGTCGCCCATGAGCGGCTATCGCCTGGAGCCGGTAGCCGCTGTGGGCGGTGAGCTCAAAGTGCCGGGAGACAAGTCCATTTCGCATCGCGCACTGATGCTGGGCGGTATCGCTGCGGGCACAACCGCCATCTCCGGGTTTCTCGAGAGCGCCGATTGTCGCTCTACGCTCGAAGCGCTGCGCGCGCTGGGCGTGCGCATTGACCGCTCGGGCGAGCGCGAGGTAGTGGTGCACGGCGCGGGCGCCGGTGAATTGGCAGCCGCGAGTGGCCTGCGGGCCAGTTCCGCACCGTTGGATATGGGCAATGCCGGTACCGCTATGCGGCTTTTCATGGGATTGTTGGCCGGTCAACGCTTTGATAGCACATTGGTCGGCGACGAGTCCTTGATGCGCCGGCCCATGGAACGGGTAGCGGCTCCGCTACGTCTGATGGGCGCGCACATCGATACCGAGGGTGGGCGGCCGCCGGTCAGAATTGGCGGCGGACATGCATTGGTCGGGATTGACTACACGCTGCCCATGGCCAGCGCCCAGGTCAAATCGGCGCTGCTGCTGGCCGGACTGTATGCCAACGGCACGACACGGGTCACCGAGCCCGCACCCACCCGCGATCACACCGAATTGATGTTGCGCGCTTTCGGCGTGGAGGTGGAGCGGCGGGGGTCAACCGTGGCGGTGCAAGGCGGCCAGCGCCTGCGAGGCACTGAAGTGCGGGTGCCAGGGGATATTTCCTCGGCGGCGTTCTTCATCGTGGCCGGGTGTTTGGGGGCGGCTCACGGCCTTACGGTGCGCGGGGTGGGCGTCAACCCGACGCGCACTGGGCTGCTCGACATGCTGCGGCTGATGGGCGCGGACATTACGGTCACGCCCGTGGCGTCGGACGGACCGGAACTCATTGCCGATATCAGAGTGCGCGCGGCTCCGCTCCGGGGCGTGGTATTGCCACCGGACCTGGTGCCCCTGGCCATCGATGAATTGCCGGTGTTTTTCATAGCAGCCGCCTCGGCTCGCGGGGAAACCGTGGTAACGGGGGCTGCGGAACTGCGGGTCAAAGAGAGCGATCGGCTGGCGGCAATGGCCGAAGGGCTCCAGGGGCTGGGAGTGCGCTGCGAGTTGCTGCCGGACGGGATACGCATTCAAGGCGGAACTATGGGCGGGGGGCACATCCACAGCCACGGCGACCATCGGGTGGCCATGGCCTTCGCGGTGGCCAGTATCCGCTGCCAGGGGGCTATCGTTATCGACGACGTTGCAAACGTGGGTACTTCGTTTCCCGGGTTCCCTGCGGCGGCACGCACCATCGGTCTGAAGTTGCAGGACTGAAGCGTGGTCGTGACCATTGACGGCCCGAGCGGGGCGGGGAAGGGCACCGTCAGCCGGCTCTTGAGCCGACGTCTGGGTTGGCACCTGTTGGACAGTGGGGCGCTGTACCGACTCACCGCTCTGGCCGGAGAGCGTGACGGCCTTATGCCGCTGGATCGAGCCGGACACAGCCGTCTGGCCGAGCGCCTCAACATCCAATTCACGAGCCACGGCGACGGGTCCGAGTGCGTACTGCTGGATGGCGTGGACGTCTCCACGCAGCTGCGCAGTGAGGCGGCGGGTGCCGGGGCGTCGCGGGTGGCCACCTGGGCGGAAGTGCGCGCCGCGCTGCTGGATCGGCAGCGTGCCTTCGCCCAGCCCCCTGGATTGGTGGCCGACGGGCGTGATATGGGCACCGTGGTCTTTCCGCAGGCCCCCTTGAAGATTTATCTGGTGGCCACCGCCGAGGAGCGGGCCAAAAGACGCTATAACCAGTTGAAAGGAAAGGACTCTGGTGTTAGCCTTGCCGCCCTTTCGCGAGAGATCGAGGCGCGCGACCGGCAGGATTCCACCCGCCTGGTCTCGCCGCTGGTGCCCGCGAAGGACGCCGTCGTCATCGATTCCACACGGTTGGACGCGGCCGAGGTGGCCCTGCAGATCTGGCGCCTCGGGTTAAGCCGCGGCCTGTGGCATTGAGGACGCTGGTCCTGGAGAAGTTTTCTGGTGGGTGCGACACGGAGGTCGTACCCGGTAACTAAAACCCGCGCAGTGCTGGAAGTGCTGACGGATAACGGCATGCCACTAGAGCATGCGAGAGACAACATGAGCGAAAGTTTCAGCGAGATGTTCGAGCAAAGCCTGGCCAATCAGCGCATTCGGCCCGGCATGATTCTTACCGGACTGGTCGTGGACGTCACTCCCGATGTGGTGATCGTCAATGTCGGCCTGAAATCCGAAGCGGTCATCCCGCTGGAACAGTTCAAGAATGAACGCGGTGAAGTGGAGGTCAAGCCCGGCGACCAGATCGAAGTGGCGCTGGACGCCGTCGAGGATGGTACCGGCGAGACGCGTCTGTCGCGCGAGAAGGCGAAGCGCGCGCGCACCTGGACGCGGCTGGAGACGGCTTTCAACGAAGGTCAGATCGTCGTGGGCATCATTTCCGGGCGCGTCAAGGGCGGTTTCACGGTGGAGATCGAGACCGTGCGCGCGTTCCTGCCCGGCTCACTGGTGGACGTGCGACCGGTACGCGATACGGCGTACCTGGAGAACAAGCCGCTCGAATTCAAGGTCATCAAGCTCGATCAAAAGCGCAACAATGTCGTGGTCTCGCGCCGCGCGGTGGTGGAACAGGAGTTCTCAGCCGAGCGCAACGCGCTGATGGATAATCTGCAGGAAGGTTCGGTGGTCAAGGGCACGGTCAAGAACTTGACCGACTACGGCGCCTTCGTGGATCTGGGCGGCATCGATGGACTGCTGCACATTACGGATATGGCCTGGAAGCGCGTCAAGCATCCTTCCGAAGTGGTCAAGGTCGGCGATGAAGTGGACGTGCGCATCCTGAAATTCGATCGCGAGCGCTCACGCGTATCGTTGGGCCTGAAGCAGCTGGGCGCTGATCCGTGGGAGAACATCGCGCGGCGCTACCCGCCCAATACGCGGGTGTTTGGCAAGATCACCAACATCGCCGATTACGGCGCCTTCGTCGAGATCGAGGATGGGGTGGAGGGCCTGGTGCACGTCTCGGAGATGGACTGGACCAACAAGAACGTCAATCCAGCCAAGATCGTGCACACCGGCCTCGAAGTCGAAGTGATGGTGCTCGATGTGGACGAGGAGCGCCGGCGCATCTCCTTGGGCCTGAAGCAGTGCAAGGCCAATCCGTGGAAGGAGTTCTCCGAGAATCACAACCGCGGCGACAAGGTTGCCGGACAGATCAAATCGATTACCGATTTCGGCATATTCATCGGGCTGCCCGGCAATATTGATGGGCTGGTCCATCTCTCGGATATTTCCTGGGACGTCCCCGGCGAAGAAGCGGTGCGCAACTACCAGAAGGCCCAGCAGGTCGAGGCCATGGTGCTGTCCATCGATCCGGAGCGCGAACGCATTTCGCTGGGTATCAAGCAGCTGGCCAAGGATCCGTTTTCGGGTTACATCACCGACAATCCGAAGGGCAGTGTGGTGCGCGGCACCGTGCGCGACGTCGATGCGCGTGGCGCCATCATTGATCTCGGGAACGGCATCGAGGGGCAGCTGCGCGCCTCCGAACTGGGACGTGATCGCATTGAAGATGCGCGCACGGTGCTCAAAGTGGGCGACGAAGTAGAAGCCAAGTTCATTGGCGTGGATCGCAAGACACGCTCGATCTCGCTGTCGATCAAGGCCAAAGAGTTCCATGAGGAGGCCGAGGCGGTACAGAACTATCGCTCCGAGCAGCCGACCTCCGGCACCAGCCTGGGCGACCTGCTCAAGGAACAGATCAACGCGCCCGAGCGCGACTGATCCTACGATGGATGAGTCCACGAAGGCAGGACCTGGCATGACAAAGTCAGAGCTGATCGAGATCATTACGACCAAGCAGAAGCATCTGCCTGCCAAGGACGTCGAGCTGGCGCTCAAGCAAATGCTGGAAATCATGAGTGACGCGTTGGCGCAAGGTGATCGGATCGAGATTCGTGGCTTTGGCAGCTTCTCGCTGCATTTTCGGCCGCCGCGCCAGGGGCGCAATCCAAAGACGGGCGAAGCCGTGGCGTTGGATGGTAAGTACGTGCCGCATTTCAAGCCTGGGAAAGATCTGCGCGAGCGGGTCAATGACGGGGCGGATCGACCCATTCGCGACTGAGTCCGCGCCACGCGACTCGTGGAGACCCTATTGAAACGCGAAATCAAGACAGCGGTATTCCCGGTGGCCGGCCGCGGCACGCGTTTCTTGCCGGCCACCAAGGCCAGTCCCAAGGAGATGCTGCCGGTGGTCGACAAGCCGCTGATCCAATATGCGGTTGAAGAGGCGCTGGCGGCCGGCGCGCGTCGACTGGTGTTCATAACCGGCGCCTCCAAGCGAGCCATCGAGGACCATTTCGATTCCGACCAGGAGCTGGAGAAACTGCTGCTGTCGCAGGGCAAAACTGATCTGGCACGGCAGATT
>Ga0075015_100000113_pt1 | contig 22163 bp, 19 predicted proteins | sample AleBraG_ABR_2013_FD_71476 | JGI IMG/M metagenome (GOLD analysis project Ga0075015, IMG submission 71476) | Freshwater sediment microbial communities in response to fracking from Pennsylvania, USA - Alex Branch Run_MetaG_ABR_2013 | ecosystem: Environmental > Aquatic > Freshwater > Creek >...
CGGCGTGGATGTGTTGTCCGGCTGCACAGCGATGGCCGCTTTGGGGCTCACGCTATGGAATCCGGTCAAGTTCGTCGCTGCCGACCATCTGGGCGGCGCGGTAGTGGGGCTGATTGTAGTTTTTCTCGGTGTCCACGTCATCCGCCAGACCTCCTCGGAACTGATCGACACCATGCCAGACGAAGAGCTGTTGCGGCAGGTACGCGAGATCGCCCTGCAAGTGCCTGGCGCCAAGGCCGTGGAGAAATGTTTGGGACGCAAGACCGGTCTCAAGTATCATTTGGATCTGCATCTGGAGGTGGATCCGGCGATGTCGGTGTTTGAATCGCATGAGATCGCCACCGAGGTTCGCATCAACATCCGGGAGAAACTGGAGTGGGTTGCGGACGTTCTAGTCCACGTCGAGCCGTATGGCGTGGCGACCCTGGCAGGCAGAAAAAATGGATAATCGCGAAATCGCCCGCATGCTCGCAGAGACCGCGGACCTGATGGAGATCGCGGCGGAAGACGGATTCCGCATCCGCAGCTACCGCAATGCCGCCTCGGCGATTGAAAGCTATCCCGAAGCAGTCGCGGCGATGGCCGGGGATCCGGAGCGGAAATTCACCGATATTCCGGGCGTGGGCAAAAGCATTGCCGGCGTGCTCAAGGAACTGTGCGAACGCGGCAGTTTTGAAAAGCGCGATCAGTTGCTCGAGCGATTTCCGGCCTCGACGTTGGAGCTACTGAAGATTCAAGGGTTGGGGCCGAAGAGCATCGCGCTGATCTACCAGCACTATCGGGTGGCCACCATTGACGAACTAGAGCGGCTTTGCCGCGAGCAGAAGTTGCGCGAACTGCCGCGCATGGGAGCCAAGCTCGAGGAGAAAGTGGCGCGTTCCATCGCGCAGCATCGGAAGAGCGCGGGCCGCTATCTGCTCAGTTTCGGCCATAAAGTGGCGGACGAATTGATTCCCTATCTTCGCGGGGGCGGTGGCATCGAACAAATCAGCGCCGCCGGCAGTCTCCGGCGTGGAAAGGAGACTATCGGCGATCTCGATCTTCTGGTCACCGCTCCGAATGCCTCAGCTACGCTGGATCGCTTTGTGAGCCATCCCAAAGTGCATGAGGTGCTGGGCAAGGGCGAGAACAAGGCCAGCGTGAAATTCGGCTTGGAAGGACTGCAGGTGGATTTGCGAGCGCTGCCGGCGGAAAGCTATGGCGCGGCCATGCAATACTTCACCGGCAGCAAGGATCACAACGTTCAACTGCGCCAGCGCGCACTGAAGCAGGGATTGACGCTGAACGAATACGGCCTCTTCACGCTGGAGGGAAACCAGCGCGTGGCCGGGGCCTCAGAGGAAGAGATTTATGAGAAGCTCGGGCTGGCCTGGATTCCTCCGGAACTGCGCGAGAATAGCGGCGAATTCGAAGCGGCGGAACGGCGCGCGCTTCCCAAGCTGATCGAGTTGCGGGAGATTCGCGGCGATCTGCACATGCACACCACGGAAACCGACGGACGCGCCACGCTGCAAGAGATGGCCGACGCCGCTCGTCAACTGGGCTACGAGTACATCGCCATCACCGACCACTCAAAGGCGCTGGCTATGGCCAACGGCCTGGATGAAACGCGCGCGGTGGCTTTTGCGAAACAAGTTCGCGAGCTGAATAAGAGCGGCGAACTGGGTCTGCGCGTTTTTTCGGGACTGGAGTGCGACATTCGCCGTGATGGCGAAATGGATTTGTCTGAGGATGCCTTGGCGGAGCTCGATTTTGTAGTCGGCAGCGTGCACAGCTTTCTCAATCTGGAGGCCGCCGAGATGACGGACCGGCTGCTGCGCGCCATGGAATCGCCCAATCTGCGGCTGTTGGGACATCCCACCGGCCGGCTGCTATTGCATCGCGAAGCGTATCCTTTCGATTTTGAGCGCGTCGTGCGAGCAGCCGTAAAGCGTGGCGTTCGCCTGGAGATCAACGGCAGTCCGGAGCGTATGGATTTGGGCAGCGGCTACGTACGGCAAGCGAAAGCGCTGGGCGCGAAATTCGCCATCGGCACGGATTCCCATCACCCCAAGAGTCTCGGCGCGAACATGCCCTATGGAATTCTGATGGCGCGGCGCGGTTGGCTGGAGGCCGGCGACGTGCTCAATACTTTACCGGTAGATCAATTCGCCTCGGCGATTCAAAAACAATGAAACTCATTTCTTCCGTTGAAAAATTCAAAAGCGATATCTTCCGCATCACCGAGGATCACGCCAAGGAGCCCAAGGGCGGCTTCGAAATAACACGAGCCATCGTGCAGCACGGCGGCTCGGCCGTCATGCTGGCTGTCGATGACAAGAAGCGGATTCTGCTGGTCCGCCAGTACCGCTTGCCGGCGCGGGATTATCTTTGGGAACTGCCCGCCGGCCGCCTGGACAAAGGCGAAAAGCCGCTACAAGCAGCCAAACGGGAACTCAAGGAAGAGACAGGCTACACCGCGAGTAAATGGACCAAGCTGGTGTCTTTCTTTCCAAGTCCCGGCTTCTTGTCCGAACAAATGCACATCTTTGCAGCCGAGGACCTGACAAAAGGAGACGCGCAGCCTATGGAGGATGAACGCATCGAAACCAAATGGGTCACTCGCAAGGAACTGCGCAAGCTGATCGACGGCGGCAAAATAGTGGATGCGAAGACGCTGATCGGCTTCTTCATGTGGAAGCGCGCGTCCAAGAAATAGCGCCATAGCTTTGCCGCTAACAGGCGCGCCTGAGCGTCGGCATCTTTTTCCGGCAGGCCTTTGACGCCGGCGATCCAGGGGCCTTTTGCAAAGACGAATACCGGCTGGCCGCCGTCCTGGCCGAAGTAGCCGCCGAAGGATGGTTCCAGTTTGGAGTCCGCGAGCGCCTTGCGCCAATCGGGAAGAACGATGGCGGCGTCCGTTGCGGTCGGGAACTTCGCAAGGAACAAGCTCCATTCTGTTGTGCCTTTCTTGTAGCTGGCGATGGTGCCTCCGGGCATGAAGGGCTTGGCCACTAACTGCGTTTGCACCACGTTGGTGGCGATTTGGTTTGCCAGCGGGAACCGACGCGATTCATCGGCGACAGTGGAGTCACCGCTATCGGAGGTGCCTCTTTCTTCGGTTCCGGGGCGCAAGAGATGAGCAGCCCGCACAGGGCAAGCATGTATAGCAACCGATGGATCATAGCCTCACGATTCCGAATTTGAAAGTAGCGACGTAGTTTGTGGGCGTTGTTGTGCGAACGAGAAAGGAGGAAAGGCTGCCCGATACAAAAACCAAAGCCGGTCTACTGACCACAGCTTGATCGGACACCGCGAGAATTGGGCCCAGGCGCAGGTTTGCGGCGCCGGCAAGTTGCTGGGCTTGCCCGGTCGCGTCGGCGACCAGGTCGGCAATCACGCACGCCGGTTGGGCCGCCGGCGACGTGTTGGTTCCTTGCAAGCTAAACGAAATCACCAATCCGTTGCTTCCTTTGGACCGCAGAGCCGACAACGAGGCGATTGTGCCGCTGAGGCTCGACAAGGGCACCGTCAACGTGAAGTCCCATTCCACACTGTAGTTCGCTGGGAGAACCGAAAATGGATAGCCGAAGCTTACGAAGTTACTGCTGGTGATCCCGACTGTGGAAACCGCATTCACAACATCAGTGAGCGAAGTTCCGTAGCCGGAATAGACCGCAACGCTAAACACAGCCTGATCCGGGATTGCGTTCAGCGTGCGTGAAGCCGTCACTACAATCGAATTCGTCTGCAACTGGCCCCACGCGGCCGAAGCACACATTGCAAAGACGCAGAGCTTCATCGAATCAGTTCCCCAACGCATACTTGACCGTCAGCGAGCAGTAAGTGCTCGTTGAGCTGGAAACTGAACCGTACGCGTAAATTCCATAGGTAAAAACCAGAGGTTGGCGCACTGACGGACGTGGACATCGCCAAGGTCCCGCCGAGGCTCCGGCCTGCCCCACTGGCCAGATTCTGAGCCTGCATTCCGGCATCGCTGATCAGACCGGCGATGGAGCAAACCGGGTTCTGAGAGGTCTGCGTGCCCGCAACAGAAAACGACAGCGCCAGTCCTGAATTATTCTGCGTGATGCTTGCGCCAGAGTGGCGAGCGCGGCCGCCGTGTCCTTGAGCTTGCCAAATGGAACCACCAAACCGAATCCCCACTGTAGCCCCGGTTGCGGATTCGTCACTTGCGTTAGAGTCGAGAAGTTCGCTTGCGCGCTCCCCACGCTGCTGACGGCATTCACGACATCAGCCAGGGATTTCGTCAAATCGCTGGTCACGAATACCCCGAATATTACCTGATCCGGAGGTGACGGCAGCGTCCGTGACGCCGTTACCGTGACAGAATTCGTATCCAGTTGCGCAAACGCCATGCTCGCAAACAGCAACGACACAACGAACTGCCTCAAAGCCATATCCAGGATTATACCGATTTATCGCACTCTGCGAGAAGGAGAATTCGACGATGCACGACGTAAACAAAACCAATTGACCGGCGGCGTGCCCGTCCGCGAGATTTTGAACGTCGAGTTGGCCCGAGTGGAGGAGCGCAGGGCCGATCTAGTGTTATCGCTGGCGGATCGAACCATTCTCCACATCGAATTCCAAAGCGGCAACGACAAGGACATGCCGTACCGCATGGGAATTTATTGTCTGCTGCTCGGCCAGAAGTACCGACGCCGTGTGCGGCAGGTCGTCCTGTATGTGGGACAAGCCAAAATGAGAATGGAAGACCACGTGGACCTCGGCGAAACGAAGGCCGCGTACACGTTGATGGACATTCGAGAGATGGACTCGCAAAAGTTCATGGCAAGCGGACGGCCCGGCGATCTGGCGCTCGCTATGCTTGCGAACGGCGGCCCGGCGCGAGATCGCCAACGAGCCGCCAGGGTTGAAGGCGCCGAGCGGCAGAGGGTTTTAACGCAACTTGTGGTGCTGTCCGGGTTGCGCCAACTGTCGGGACAGCTCACAATGGAGTTGAAAGCTATGGGAATCACCACAGACCCCTTCTATAGACACCCGATGGTCAAGAAGGCGATGCGCGACGAAGGCGCAAAGATCATCCGCGGACAGATGGAGGCCAAATTCGGAAAGCTGTCGAAATGGGTGGACGAGCGCCTGGAAAAGGCCAAGTCCGACGAGATCGAGCGCTGGTCGAAAAAGCTCCTTACCGCCGGAACGCTGGAAGGCGTGCTCGGAAGATCTCAGGGACCTAAGCGACTATCAGTATGAGCCGGCGTTCGCCATCCCAGTGCGCTCCGGTTCGGTCGATACGGCTCACGATGGTATCGAGCGCTATGGGAATCACGACAGACCCCTTCTATAAGCATCCTCTGGTCAAGAAAGCCATGCGCGACGCTCGCGCTAAGCTGATCCGCGGAATGCTGGAGACCAAATTCGGCAAGCTTCCAACGTGGGTGGACGAGCGGCTGGAAAACGCCAAGGCGGATGAGATCGAGCGCTGGGGAAAAAAGCTTCTCACAGCCGGAACGCTCGAAGGTGTGCTCGGCAAATCCCATGGGCCTAAGCGACTATCAGTATGAACCGGTGCTCGCTCGCGCGGGCACCATTCCAGCGCGCTGGTACACCGATCCGGCGTTTCTGCAAGCGGAACGGGACCGCGTATTCGGCGCAACCTGGCAGCCGGTTGGCCGTACGGCCGACGTTTCTCAGCCCGGTTCTTTTGTCGCGGGAGACATTGCCGGTGAACCCGTAGTCGTGGTTCGTGGTTCGGACCATCATCTGCGCGCTTTCTCGAATGTTTGCCGCCATCGCGGTTCTACTTTGGTGGAAGGCAGCGGCAGCGCTTCGGTTCTCAAGTGTCCTTATCACGGATGGACTTACTCGCTGGATGGCCGCCTGTTCGGACAACCGGAATTCGAGGGCGTAGAGAACTGGGATCGCACGAAAATTTGTCTGCCGGAGTTTCGCGTCGAGACCTGGGGACCGTTTGTGTTCGTAAATCAGGATCCCCACGCGCCGTCGTTGCAGCAAGTGATGGAAACCATTCCGCAGGAGGCCGCCGGCATTGGCTGTCACCTGGACAAGCTGCGTTTTGCATGTCGCCGCGATTACGTCATCAATTGCAACTGGAAGGTCTACATCGACAATTACCTGGAAGGCTACCATCTGCCCACTGCGCATCCGGGGCTGTTCCGCGAGCTGGATTATTCGCAATATCGCGTCGAGCCACACCGCTATTATTCGGCGCAGATCGCGCCGATTCGAGCCAAGGGCAAGGATGCCGGTACGCGCCGCTACGAATTTTCCGATAACAGCCAAGGCGCCCTCTACTACTGGATCTTTCCGAATTTCATGCTCAACATCTATCCGGATAATATGAGCAGCAACATCATTCTTCCGCTGGGACACGACAGAACGCTCACCATCTTCGAGTGGTTCGCGTACGGCACGGAAGTGGAGCAGGCGACCATCGACTTCAGCGACGAGATCCAGCAGGAGGACATTCGCATCTGCGAAGCGGTGCAGCGCGGCTTGCATTCCCGCTACTACTCCACCGGCCGTTTCTCGGTAAAGCGCGAAAATGGCGTGCACCATTTCCACGGTTTGCTGTACGAGTTTCTCAAGTCTACTGGTCCGCGCTCATGAAATTCGCAAAAATTCGATACGCTCCCGGAACACCCGCAGGCAGTTGCCGGAACCAGGAAAATGCCGTGAAGATGTAGACCCCTTTTCCGTACTCCGCATAGAGCGTGCCGCCAAGCTGGGGCTTCTGGTCCGGATCGTGTGTTTCAAACAGTGGCTTGTAGTGCGGATCCCATTCAGAGGCAAAATTCAACCCGCGTTCCTGGATCCAGCCCTCGAAATCGCGAGCGCTGATTTCGTTCGGGTCGTGCAGCACCTCCAGTTCCTTGTTCTGAATCGTCACGGGAACTTCTTCCACCGTGACGCGCTCTCCGCCGATTTTCAAAGGATACGGACCCACATGTTCCAGAGCGGCCCGCTCCAGCACGTTGTATTGCACGATCAAAGTCCCGCCGCCATTCACATATTCCAACAGCCGGTATTGATAAGTGCGCAAGTCGGCCCGCGTGTTGTAGGCGCGCACTCCAGTGACGATGGCATCGAAGTGCTTCAAGTCGCCGTTCGCCAGATCGCCGCTGGTCAACAGCGTAACGTTGCAGCCTATTTGGCGCAACGCGTCCGGCATCTCATCGCCCGCGCCCATCACATAGCCAATGCTACGCGCTACGTTGCGAACATCCGATCGAACCACGGTTATGTCCGCAGGAGGAAACAGGGCTTGTGGTGGAATGTGCGAATAGTTGATCACATCCATTCCAACTCGGATCCAGTGGCCGTTTATTTTGGCCACCGCTTGCGCTTCTCCCTTGGCGTCCGCTTGCGGCGGCGTGACTTCAAACCGCATTGTGATTTCCTCTCCGGGCTGGCTGAAACGAAAGTCTTGCGCTTCCGGAGTGACGCGCCAGCCCTTGGGAACTTGCAAGCTGACCGCGCCTGACGCGTCTTTCACGTTTGCGATGACTTGTATCTCAACCGTGCGGGCGCCCAAGTCCGGAAACATCCGCGCCAAGCGCGGGGTCTTCACTGCCACCTGAGGCTCAACGATCAACGGCCGGACCAGTTCACCACGTACTCGATCTGCGTAGCGATACACAACCGCCCGCTGAATGGCAAACTCGCTCCCGTCGCAGCGCAAATGAAATGTGTTTTCGAGCAAGGGCGGATTCTCGGCCAGGCCGATCAGTTGTTGATCTCGCACGGTATACACCGCCCCGTCTTTGGGTTCCTGGAGCCAATAGGGCTGCGAGTAAAGCGCGCTGGTCGCAACTGTACGCGTCTCCGATTTTGTCACGGGCTTGTTGTAGGGCAGTTCTTTGCCGTCCAGGCTCACGGCGAGCGGACCGCGATTCATGGCTGTGGCAGTGACTTCAAAGGCACCGCCCGGAACCGTGGCGAACTTATCTGCCGTCGCATCCAGAGACAGCCCGGATGTCAGTGCGATCGCTTCGTCGATCTCCCGGCGCTTGCGTTCCACCACCGGATGGTGCAAATCGGCCAGGAGCGAGCGCGCTTTCAGAAGCAAAGGGGTAGTTCTTTCCGGATGGGCGGGTTGGAAAGTGCGGGCGGCTTCGCTTAAAATCCGGCCCAATTCCCCGGTGCCGGGAATACTATCCCAGGTGGCGTCAATGCCTTCAAACGTGTCCGACTTGGCGGGCGGCCCGGCGACCGTGATCAGGTAGTTCTTTTGTGACCCTTTGCGCTCCATTGTTCCCATACCCTGGCTCTTGTGCTCGCTACGGCTCATGCCGGCAATCTCACCATAGGAGTGCCCCAGGATCGGATCGAATTCCCCGGGGTCGACTTCCACCTTGTTTCCCAGTTTTTCGGCTTCTTTCTCCTGCTCGGGAGTAAACGCGAAAACATTCCACATCAATCGTGTTGCCTGCCAAGGCTGAACGTACTTTAGCTGCTCGGGAAATCGCTTGGGATCGGCCGCCGCGGTAAACGCCTCCTTGCCCAGGATTGCCGAGACCTGGTGCTGGCCGTGCCCATCGCGCTTGGTTCCGGAAAAGCGAAGCACAATCACGTTGGGCCGGAACCGGCGCACCACCCACACCACATCGCTCAAGATGCGGTCATGTCCCCATTTTTCAAAAGTCTCTTCCGCAGTTTTGGTAAAACCAAAATCGATTGCCCGGGTAAAAAATTGCTCAGCCCCGTCAATTTTTCTCGCCGCCAGCAATTCCTGGGTCCGGATGACTCCCAGTTCATCTCCCTGCTCGGGACCAAGCAGGTTTTGCCCACCTTCGCCCCGTGTTAAAGACAAGTACGCCGTTCGATATTTCTTGCCGCGCGCGAAATATGCCAGTAAGGCCGTATTCTCGTCGTCCGGATGGGCGGCGATCATTAGTACACTGCCGGTGACTTTCAGCCGATCTAAGACCAGTTGGATCTGTGCGGAACCGGATAGCTCCCTTTGTCCGCATAGAGGGAAAAGGGCGCACAACAGGGCAACCGCTAGTTTGGCTATCCTGGTGCTAGGAGTTTTGGGGAACTGGTTGGTCACTTAAGCCATCTTACGAACTGGAGCCCAGCGATGCAAAGAGTCTCTGCCTGGTGGGGAACAGCGCGAAAACTGGTACGCAAACCGAAACGGCCAGTACGGCCGGACAAGGTACGCGTCGGGTTGGCGCTGGGCGGAGGATTTGCCCGGGGCATAGCGCATATTGGCGTGTTGCGGGCGCTGGAGCGACATAACGTCTCAATCCATGCCGTGGCAGGCGTCAGCAGCGGTTCCGTAGTCGCGGCCGCTTATGCCTCTGGCGCAAGTCCCGACTTTATTGAGAACCTGGCACTGGCGATGAAGCTGCGAGACGTTGCTCGGTTCACCCTCAGCCGGCTCGGGTTTGCGGGCAACGATCGGATGGTGCAATTCCTGGGACGCCTTCTGAAAGCATCTCGTTTTGAAGACATGAAGATCCCGCTGGCGATTGTGGCCACCGATTTGAACTCCGGCAAGCCAGTGATCTTTCAGGAGCGCGGCGATGTACATCTGCCGATTCGCGCCAGTTGCGCCTATCCCGGTCTGTTTCTTCCGATCCAGGAAAACGGGCGTTCTCTGGTGGATGGGTTCGTCAGCATGGAAGTGCCTGCGGCTCCGTTGCTGAGGATGGGCTGTACGCACGTAATTTCCGTCAACATCCCCAGCCCGGCTGACTGCCAGGATTTCGGTCATATGTTCTCGGTCATCAACCGCTGCTTCCAAATTATGGGGACCCAGGCAGAGCCGCACTGGCGGGCGCACTCGTCCGTGGTGATCACGCCAGCGGTTGAGGACCTGGCTTGGGACTCTTTCACCAGCGCCAAAATCCTGATCGAACGAGGCGAGCAGGCCGCTATCGCAGCCATGCCGGCCATCCGCCAGTGGCTGGAGCCGACCGCCGCGCCGGGGCGTAAGACGCAAGCTGTGGTCGCGTCCCTGGAGACTGCTTGACTAAATAAAAAACATGGGACTCGAGCCCGCGGACCGCGGGCCCACGGCCTATCCCGGCGCCGGGCGCATCCTTTGAGACTTCCTCACCACGTCGCCTCCAGGCGAGTCAGGCCAAGCGCCAAGGGGACACTGCTGCGATAGGTCTAAAGCGAAGGAGTCCGGACTCGAGCCCGCAGTGTCCCCGTCCATGTCAAAGCACCTACGTTAACTGTACGTTTCTGGTTTCGGGCAGTGTGAAGACAAGCACGGACCCAATCAAAAAGAAGGCGGAATTCAGCGCCAGCGCCGCTCCTAGGCCTTGATGGTCGGCAATGGCTCCCACGGCGAAAGGTGCGAGCGCGCTCACGGCGCGGCCGGTGTTGTACACAAAGCCTTGTCCGGCGCCGCGAATCGGCGTGGGATAGAGCTCGGCCAACATGGCGCCAAAGAGAGCGAAGAATCCGGTGCCGCAAAAGCCCACCAGCGGTCCTAGTGCGAGCAGCCAGGTTTCCGAATGCGCGCCAGCCCAGCGCGGCGTCAAGCCGTAAAGCGGCGTTGCGATGGCCGCCAGAAACACGTATACGAAGAAGGTGGGCCGGCGGCCGAAAGCGTCCGCAAACCAGCCGAAACTCACGTAGCCTAAAAATGCGCCCACCTGCATCAGAATGATCCAGCCACTGGTGCGGACCACGTTGAGGCCGGCTCCGCCTTGCTCCAACGGCGCCGAAAGAAAGCCGGGCAGCCAGGTGAACAGTCCCCAGTAAGCGAATAGAACAGAAGTTGCCAGCAATGTCGCTAAGGTTGTGGTGCGCAATAACGGCGGGCGGAAGAGGTCCAACAAAGGCGCGGTCGCAGTACGTTTGAGCCAGATTTCCGGCTCCTTCACCTTACGCTGGATCCACACCGTGAGAAAAGCCGGCAGGATCCCGATGAGGAACAGTGCTCGCCAGCCGAACCGAGGCAGAATCAGCGCGGTGGCGCCTGCAGCCAGAATGTATCCGAGGGCCCAGCCCGATTGCATCACGCCGATCGCTTTCGCCCGATGCTCCGGTGGCCAACTTTCGGATACCAACACCGCGCCGGCCGACCATTCGCCGCCGAGTCCCAGTCCAACGACGCCGCGCCATGCCAATAAAGACCACAACCCAGTTGCGGTAGCCGAACCCGCGGATCCAAACGAATACAACAGAATGGTGTATACCAGCGTGCGCGTTCGTCCGATCCGGTCGGCCAGGATGCCTGCTCCTATGCCGCCAACCGCCGATGCCAACAGCGTGGCCGAACTCACCAGACCCGCCGTCGCCGCCTGCCAGTGAAACTCCGCTCTCAGTGTCTGCACGGCGAAGACGTACAGCAACACGTCCAGCGCGTCTAACATATAGCCGAGCATGGCCGCCCAAAGCGCTAGCCATTTTTGTCGATCGCCGGCCGGAGGCAACTCACATAGTATCCTAGGAAGGAAGAAAACCCATGTGGGCACGGATCTGGCTCGCGTTGGCCCCTGTTGTACTCATTGCCGCAGATACACAACCACGAGTTTTGCGCCTGGCCGGTCAAATCTCGGCCAAGCGCGTCTACTCCATTGCGGCCCCGATTCTGGGTGGGCCGGAGAGCCGGCCCTTGGGAGTGATTTACCTGGTCAAGGCGGGCGCCAGGGTGAAGAAAGGGCAGACGATCGCTCAGTTGGAAGTAAAGTCGATGGCCGAACACGGGGACAGCGGGAGCGATCCGATGAAACAGGCGAAATCCGATATGGCGCGGCGCAAAGCCGAGCAGGCCGTGCAATGGGAGACTCTGCAGCAATCGCTGCGCCAGGCCAAATCTGACGCGGAGAAAGCGAAACTGGATGCCCGGTTGGCCAGCGATCTTGGCGACATTGAACGCGAGCTGTTGCGTCTCGGCGTGGAAGAGACGGAAACCCGCTATACGAAGTTGCTGGAGATGGTGAGGTTGCAGAGGGCTTCCTTCGATGCCGAACTGCGCATTTTGGATCTAACGCGCGAACGCGAGCAGCGCCAGCAGGACCGCTACGCGCGCGATCTCAAGCGACTCACGTTGACGGCGCCCATCGACGGGCTGGCGGTGATGCAAGGGCAGGTGGATCAGGGAGTACAGATTTTGCCCGGGCAGGTGTTCATGAAAGTGGTGGATGCGCAGTCCATGCAACTGGAAGCGCACGCCAACCAGGCCGAAAGCAGTCTGCTGCGCGTCGGTCAGAAGGCGAACGTGCGGCTGGATGCTTATCCGGAAGTTTCGATGCCAGGGCATATTTCGAGCATCGGAGCTTTGGCGGTGAGCAACGGTACAGCAGGTTATTACATCCGCAACATTGCGGTTAACATCGCCCTTGATGGGAGCGATGCGAAGCTGATGCCCGATCTGGCGGCTTCCGGCGATGTGGCGTTAAATTTGGAATGATTGAGGAGAAACATTGTGATACGTAAATGGTTTATGTTGGGAATTGGCGTGCTGCTGCTGACCGGCGCCGCCATGGCAGGGGAGAAAGACTTTCTGCACTGCTTTTATTTCACGCCACAAGAAGGCGCCACCAGCGCCGATTGGAAGGCGTTCTTTGCCGCCACGGATGCGCTGGAAGGTAAGGCGACCGGACTGAAGCATGTCTGGTATGGCAAACTGAACCGGCCCATGGAATCGGAACCGCCGCGGGTCTGGGGCGTCTGCATGGCTTTTGGTAAGGCTGATGATTTCAGGTCGTACGCCAGCTCGCCGGTTCACGCCGGCTGGGAAAAAGCATATTTCAAAGTTCGCCAGCCTGGCACCACGACCGTAGATTTCACGGGCCAGTAAGTGGCGAAAATCCGTCTCGCTGGCAGTAAAAGGCCGAAGGCCAGAAGCGACGTCCGCGCGGCGCTTCCGTGCCTGATCATCATCGTGCTCGGGACCCTGCTCATTTGCGTTGTATTTTATTTTTCGCTGCAATCCGGTAATCCATGAGACTTGACCAACGGAGGCCGGACCAGATGCGTCCGGTCCAAATCACCACCAATTATCTAAAGACCGCGGAAGGCTCCGCGCTGATTGAAGTCGGCAACACTCGCGTGCTGTGCGCGGCGACGGTTGAAGAAACCGTGCCGCCTTTTCTGCGGGGCGGCGGCAAGGGCTGGGTCACCGCCGAGTATGCCATGCTGCCCCGCGCCACTGCCACCCGCAGCCAACGCGAAGTGACCAAAGGGCGGGCCTCCGGCCGCACGCATGAGATACAAAGACTGATCGGGCGCTCGCTCCGGGCGGTCGTCGATATGGCGGCGCTGGGCGAACGCAGTATCGTGATCGACTGCGATGTTCTGCAGGCCGACGGAGGAACGCGGACCGCCGCGATCACCGGCGGGTTTGTGGCGCTCTCGCTCGCAATCCGGAAACTGATGCAGTTCGGCGCCCTCAAGACCTCGCCCATCCGGGAACATGTCGCCGCCATCAGTGTAGGCATTGTGAACGGTGCGCCGCTGCTCGACCTCGCTTATGACGAAGACTCCAGCGCCGATGTGGATATGAACGTGGTGATGACCAGCGGCGGCCGTTTTGTGGAACTGCAGGCAACCAGCGAGAAGATTCCTTTCGACGACGCTCACCTCGCCGACTTGATTGCCCTGGGACGGCGCGGCGTCGGCGAATTGATCACGCTGCAGGGACAGTCGCTCGGCGTCTGATGCGTGTCTACTGCGCGACCAGCAACCTGGGAAAACTGCGCGAATTCCGGCGTGGCCTGCAGGGAATCGTTGACATCGAGACAGTCCCACAGCTCGCTTCCATCGTTGCGCCGGAAGAGACCGGCACGACCTTTGAAGAAAACGCCGTTCTCAAGGCTTTGTACTATGCGAAGTTTTGCGATGGTCTCATCTTCACGGAGGACTCAGGACTGGAAGTGGACGCGCTGGGCGGCGAGCCGGGAGTGTATTCGGCGCGCTTCGCCGGCCCGCACGCCAGCGATGAGGACAACAACCGAGTGTTGTTGGAGAAGTTGCAAGGCGTCGAACATCGCGACGCGAGATTTGTGAGTGTGATTGCTCTGGCGCAAGATTCGCAGATCCGGCAGGTATTTCGCGGCGTGGTGGAAGGACAAATTCTGGACGCGCCCCGCGGACTCAACGGCTTCGGCTATGACCCGCTGTTCTACCATCCGCCCTTCTCGTGTTCGTTCGGAGAAGCGGCGCTCGAATCCAAAATGCAGGTGAGCCATCGCGGACAAGCGCTGGCCCTGATGCTTGATTTCTTAAAGGGACTCAAGTGTTGAATTTGAGAGTGAAGGAAGGATCGCACTTGAAACATCACCAGATATATTGCTCCGCGTCATCCCGGCGCTCATAGCTATCCAGCACATGCACCACGCGCAGGCGTTTCATCTTGACGGGGGAAAGCGCGCCCACCGGGATGTACACGATCCGGCGGTTCAGATGACTGGCGATGGAGCGGAAGACGGACCGGGGCGGTTTGGCGGCCACGTACACGACATAGCGTTGCACTGAATAATCCAGCGCCGCCATCAGCAGGCGTTCGGGCTTCGATTGGGCGAAGTCGTAATCGGGATCGGACCAGATATCGTACATCCGCCTCGGCGGCAACGTCATCAAGAAACCTCCGTATTCCGCGCGCCCGATACCCGGTCCCACGATATGGTCGAACGGGAACGTCGAGTAGAACGCCATGTCGGATTCATTCTGATGCTCGCCCAACCAGGTTGTTAGATAACCATAGCGATCCTCGCGATCTTCGTCGAAGATCACCACGACCGCGCCCACTTCGCCGGAGATCTTGTCCAACTGGCGCACATAGATTTTCTTCTGGTGCCAGTTTCGAATGGTCTCGCGAATGTCGATGCCGTCCAGCAGCGAAGTCTGAAACGGTTCCACGCGCGTACGCTCTTCCGACAGGATGCTTTTGGCCTTCTTCTTCAGAAAGCGGCCGTAGTTTTCGATGACCAAATCTTCCGGTGGATACGAACAGATGGCATTCCCGTTGGTTTCGCGGGCCCACTCTCCGGCCACGCGCTCTTTCTTGCGCGCCTTCAGAGTCCGCGGCAGCATACGCTGTTTGATCCGGGGCAGACGCCGGCGCAAGCGCAGCTTCTTGGTGTTGATCCAGACTTCCTCTCCAGACAGATTGGCCGTCTCCATCAAATCGCTGCTGGTTTGTTGGGCCGGATAACGGTTGGCCACCTGCCAAACCTCATAGGCGTAGTTGTCGTCCACCACCGAGCGGGCGGCCACCGTCAGATCGAACAGGCGCGCCACCAATTCATTGTCGATGGTCGCCAGATTGCGCGTGTAGCGGGCCAGCATCCGGCGCTGCCAGTGCGCCATCTTGTCGCCGGTGTTGATGCTATATTCTTTTTCCGCTTCCCGCAGCAGTTCAAACTGCACACGAGGGCGCTCAATCAGGGACTCTTCGGCCATCTCCAAGCGGTAGCTTTCGTAACGGTCCTGAAGATAGGGATACTCGACGGTGATCTCGGCCAGACAGTCCGGGTGCGGGTTGAGCAGCCGCACGTCGCCCAGATCGCGTCGCCGCGGAGCTTCTTGCGGTGTCTCCATTGCGTCCAGCAGCGGGTCCAACAGGTTGAGCGAAACCACCGCAACGATGGTCGCCATCGGGCGCGTGCCTTGCAGCTTCCAGGCCATGGCTGCGGCGTGTTCGGCGATTTCCTCGGTGCGCTCCTGCGGATAGACCCGATAGGCCTCGACATATTTTTCCAACCCAATGGCCCGGATCGCGTAGGGATCCGGATAGGCGTCGGGCAGATGGGGACGATCGGCGGAGTCCGGTTCGAGAAAGACCACCTCGGCGTCGATCTCGGTTGCCGTTCGCACCGCTTCGGTGAACGGGTCGCAAGGCTCCACGGGGATGTAGATGCCGCGCTCTTCATCGGTGGGATCCGGGTACACAATCACAGACATCTCCGGCAGCCGGGCCAGCGCCTGCAGATGAGCGTCCTCCAAGGCGCCGGGCAGTTCCACCGCGACCACGCTGGGCCTTTCGCTGAGCAATAGCTTACGCAGTTCGACGGCAAACTCCATCCGCCCTTGCACTACCGGAAAATACGTGAGATTGCCGCGCCGGGGAACAGCGCTGTCAGAAAACGGGGACATACCGCAACGCCTCGTCGCCGAGGATCTCCAGCACCGCGGTTCGCAACAGAAAAGCGTCGTCCCCGGCAATGGTGGACTTCAGCTTCATGGTGAACCGGGCGATGTTGATTCCATCGCGCAGGGAGTATCGTTCGTCAGCGGCGTGAGCCTGCTGCAGAAACTCCGTCACATAGTTCAGAATGTGCTCTTCGCTGAAGGGCAGATTCTCTTTGAGAATGGCGTACTCTTCGTGCCGCTCCGGAAAATCGATGGTGATCTGCGGCTGCAGCCGCGAATTGATGTACTCCGGCAGATCGAAGGTGGAGGAATCGTCGTTCATGGTGGCCACAAAGCGGAACAGCGGATGCGCTTTGATCTTGATTCCGGCGACCATGGACTCCACATAGCGCCGGTTATCGAGCAAGGGAGCCAAGCTGGCCCAGCTCTTCTCGCTCATGCGGTTGCCTTCATCCAGAATCACCACGCCGCCCCGAATCATGGCCGTGACCAGCGGAGACGCGACGTAGCGGAGGCGAGCCTCGCCTTCAATCACCGGTGTCACCAGTAGATCCTCGGGTCGCGTGTCCATGGTCGCCTGCATGATATAGACTTCGCGCTGCAGTCTCTTCGCCGCGGCGTAAGCGAGAGTCGTTTTGCCCACTCCTGGCTTGCCGAGCAAGCGCGGGCTCATGGGAATGTCCAGCGCATCGACCACCAGCCATGCGGCCAGCAGTTGGCGCATCACTTCGTCCTGCTCCACCCAGGTGACACTCAACTCATCCGGGTGGGCCAGGTGAAGGGCTACCCCCTCGATCTCAGCAACCATATGTATTTAGTGTACAGGGGCCAGGCGTTAGAGCGTGTTGCCTGAGGCGCCTGACGAAAACCACGTGGCTTTCCGCGTTTCGAAGACCTCATCCCCTCGAAGGGTTATGAGAACCGGCATTTCGCTGACCCCTCTTTCACGGTCGGGCAGGTCATCGGTTGTCCTGTCGGTCGTGGTGTGGCCGGACGGATTGCATGGGCATCACCGGTCCAGGAGTCGTCCCACAAGATGATATCGATTTTGGCGCGCCGTAAGTGTGTCTCTAAGAGTCCGAGCCGAGCAAGTCCTTTAGTGGATTTGAAACGCGCGATGGCCCTCGGCGGAGATTTGTCGCCCTCTGCAACGAATGGTACTAACACTTCGGAGTAGTCTGCGGAGCTACGCCCAGCAGATACTTGTAGGACACCTTAAGGCATGATAGGTTTACTCAGACACAGAAATCCCGAGTGAAAACACAGACGCTAGGATCTTCCAGCTCGTGTATCTGCAAACACTGTGCCGCCGGTCTAGTGGCACCAGCCATCCAGTAGCCCGAATGTAAACTCTCGGGTAATCGTGGACTTCCCGAGATTACCTTGTTTTTGGCCCAGTACAATTATTGTGCATTTTGCCTAGTACTTATTCGACTTCACCCCCAAGAATTCCGGGCGAATGTAATCACCTTTGTGGGTCAATCTTCGGTTGGTGCCCGGCGTCTGTTACCGGCCGTGAAAATGGCAGGACTGCCGATGCCCTTCTTCCGGCGTGTTCCCCTGACCAGAAGGTATAGAGCTTACTGCTATTGTTGACGTTCGCGCGCAAGGGCGAGCGGTGCTCACAATGCGTCCTGCGCAGGCAAGTGGCAACGATTTGCCGCGAAGTTAGGCGCGGTCCGACCGACAGAGAATTCGAGGTAAGAATAATGTCGAGTAAGTACCGGTACTAAAAGAGTTATTGGTACTGGAATTATGATATGAATCAATGACGTTCCGTGCTATATCTTATTACGTGGTTCGCTAAGGCGAATCCCGATTCACCTTATGGAGAGAGCAAAATGAAGAGTTTCTGTTTCTTAGCGATGGCTTGTATGATTGCAGGGTTTCTCATTGCACCGCCGGCGCAGGCACAATGTCCAGCCGGGTTGACCAGTCCTCTTTACTTGATCAACGGCACCACCTGGACTTTTCAAACCGCGGATGACGTTTTGGGCGACGGCGCCCTGGGTACCTTCACGGCCCAAGTCCAGCTTCCAACCAGTATCAACCCGTACTTGACCGGGATCTTGAATGTCACCATGACTTCCAACGTGCAAGGCCAACTCACTGTGCAGCAACAGTCGGTTGGCAGATACCAGATTGACGACAATTGTGCGAGCGGAGAGCTGTTTTTCCACGCTGGCCAAAATGCCTATCAATACGCGTTCGTGTTTTTCAACGGCCGGATGGAGATGTACATGACCAGCAATAACAACAGTGTCGGTAATGTGAGCGCTGGTCCTTTCGGGGGAAATCATGGTAAGGCCAGCCTGAAAACCACGTTTGCGTGCCCGACCGGTCTGGCTGATCCCCTGTACCTGCTAAATGGCACCGCTTGGTCATTCCAGGCGACCGACTTCTTAGGATCCTCGGTTGGGATCTTTAATGCCCAGGTACAACCGCCGAGTTCTTGGAACTCGAATTTAACCGGACAACTCGCAGTAACGGAGACAACGTCGGCCGCCGGGACCGTCTATAACAATCAAGTGTTCCCAGGCAAATACCTGATTAACCCGGACTGCTCGGGAGGCGAACTTGACTTCATGACCAATCTGAACTCAGTTCGTTATTTCTTCCTATTCGCGGAGAATCCTACACGGATGCTTCTGTTGAGCGACGTTCCGAATAACGGCAATGTTCCCGGCGCCGGTTTTCGGGCGAACCGTGGCGAAGCGAAGCCTTTCTAAGGCCAGGCAGATGGGGCGCAGGTCGGGATTCTGGGAACCCGCAGAGCGGCGATCGGCCGTGGGCTTTTGAAATCCCCGGTTGCTCTGCTCTGCAAGGGCTGCGCCGCCGGCGGCTTGGGGGACTCCCAATAGCCGACCGTCTAACCTTGGACAAATCGGGCAATCGTGGAAACTCACGATTGCCCGATTTGTTTTGCGGCGCCGCAGTTGCGCTCACCCACAAGCTGGTGTTCGTAGCCGGTACGACAAGTCGGATTCTGCATCTTTCCGACGCCGTCGAAGAAGAATTGTGCGGCTGTCAATGAAGCTATGAAATGGCGAACTCGGCGGCCCCGAACTCACTCTGGTGGGTCAAGTGAGTCGATCCCCCTCCGATGGCAGAGGGCGAAGGGCGCCGGTGAGCCAGTTCTGGGCCAAGTTCTTCGATGACGCCCGCCACCAGGCGCAGCAACTCTTTGCTCGCTTTGAAACGGGCCACTTTTTTGGCGGGACTCGTGACGTGAGCGCCGGTGATGGGATTTCTGGATGGCCGGGGAGGCCGAACACGCGTGTTGAAGGTTCCAAACCGGCGAATGTACACCGTGTCGCCTTTTTGCAAGGCTTGAATCATCGCTCCGAGCATGCATTCCAGCACGACTTTCGCGTCGCGGCGGCTCAAATTGCACACTTCAGCGATACGCTGGACCAACTGCGTCCGGGTGAGTAGCGATGCTTCGGGGCACTCCGTTGTCATAGCCTGACTGAAGCAAACGGAGTGCCAACAAGATTAGTCGTAAATCCACTGAGACTAGCGTGGGAAGCAGTCTCGAATCTGAGATGAGGTTACGAAACTGAGATCGCGGCGGCTTCTTCCGTTCGCACCTTGGCGGTATCGACAATCAACTTCGCAATGCGCTCGCGATGATACAGGGCGTCACCAAAAGCCAATTCCGATGCCTTGGCGCGACGGTAGTATAAATGACAGTCGTTTTCCCAGGTGAAGCCCATGCCTCCGTGCACTTGGATGGCGCGATTACCGCATTCCCGGTAAGCCTCGCTGGCATAGGACTTGGCCACCGAAACCGAAGCTACCGCATCGGGCGTGCCTTCAGTTATCGAATACGCCGCAAAGTACGCGGCCGAGCGCGAACTTTCCGTATAGACGAGCATGTCGGCGCATTGATGTTGCACGGCCTGGAAAGAGCCGATCGGCTTGCCGAACTGCTTACGCGTTTTCGCATACTCCACCGTGATTTCGAGCAAGCGCTGCATGCCGCCCACCATCTCGGCGGAGATCGCCACTGTACCGATATTCAAGGCGCGGTCGAGCGCCGATGCAGCGTGCCGGCCCGAGGCCAGCATCGCTTCCGGCGCCACCAAGACGTTCTCGAAGGTCACTTCATACAATTTTCGAGTGAGGTCCATCCCGCTCATGGCGGAGATGTTCATCCCGGCGGCGCCCTGGGGCACGACAAACAGCGCCGGCTCTCCATCCAGCCGGGCGGCAACCACCAGAAAGTCCGCCACTCCAGCGTCGCTAACAAACAATTTGCGCCCGCTCAAAGCGTATTTCCCACTCTTGGCTGCCGCGCGCATGGAGACCGCCGATGGGTCCCAACTCGCTTTGTCTTCCAAAAGCGCCAGTGTCGACTTGGTTTCGCCGGAACAGATGGCAGCCAGATAACGCTTCTTCTGGTCCGCATCGCCCGCTTCGTTGATCACCGCGCCGGCGGTGAGTGTGCTCAGGTAAGGTCCGGGCAGCAAAGCGCGGCCCATCTCTTCCAACACCGCCGCCAGTTCCACCGCGCCCATGCCGAAACCGCCGAATTCTTCCGGAAAGATGATACCCATCCAGCCTTGCACGGCCATCTTCTTCCACAGTTTTGCGTCGAAGGCATCTTCGGTCTCAATCAGCTTGCGCACATCCGCCGGAGGACATTCTGCCGCCAGAAACTTGCGAACCGTATTCTTCAAAGTCGTTTGTGATTCGTTCAATCCAAAATTCATGGGTCCTCCTAGTAGCTCTTGGGCAAGCCGAGCACAAAGTGCCCGATGATGTTGCGCTGCACTTCCGACGTACCGGCCTCAATGGTGTTTCCGCGCGTGCGCAGGAACGAGTAGGCCCACTGGCCGTCGTCTATGGCGTGTCCGTTTCCTTTGGTCAATTGGCCGTACGATCCGAGAATCTCCTGGGCCACCTGCTGGAAGCGCTGGTTTAACTCACTCCAGCAGATCTTCAGCAATGAGCCTTCCGGGCCAGGCTGGCCGGTCTGCATGATGCGCGTCAGCGCGCGCATTTGATTCAGCCGCATGATCTCCAGGTCGGCGTAGCTGGACGCCAACTTCTGCCGCACTACGGGGTCTTCCGCGGCCGGCTTGCCGTTGCGTTCGATGGTGCGGGACAAGTCGATTAGACGCTCGAACTGGCGCTTGAAGGCGATTTGCATGCCGGTGCCGAGGGTGGCCCGCTCATGGGACAACGTTCCCAGGGCAACCTTCCAGCCGTCGCCAATTGTGCCGAGAACGTTTGCCTTCGGTACGCGGACATCATGAAAGAAGATTTCGCAAAACTCGCTCTCGCCGGTCATCTGGCGCAGCGGACGCACTTCCACACCCGGCGATTTCATGTCTACCAATAGGTAGGTGAGCCCCTTATGCGTTTGCGAGGCGGGGTCGGAACGTGTCACCAGCGCGCACCAGTCCGCCGCCCAACCGTAGCTGTTCCAAACCTTCTGGCCGTTGACGGTGAAGTGATCGCCATCCAAGCGGCTCTCCGTGCGCAGACCGGCGAGATCCGATCCCGCATTCGGTTCGGAAAATCCCTGGCACCAAATCTCGTCGGCACTGAGAATCTTTGGCAGGAACCGCGCCTTCTGCTCCGCCGTACCGTAGTGAATAATGGTCGGGCCAATCAGGCTGAGGCCGAGCGTGTTGGCCATCGGCGGTGCGCTAGCGCGCGCCATCTCTTCATAGAAGATGGCCTGTTCCATCAGAGTGGCTCCGCGGCCACCGTATTCCTTGGGCCAGGACACGCCGGTCCAGCCCGCTTCATACATTTTTTTCTGCCACTGCTTCAAATACTGGAAGCGTGACAGCATGTCATCCTCGGTGCGCCGCGCTTCCCAATCGGTGGGAACGTTAGCCTGCAACCAGGCCCGCAGCTCGTTGCGGAATTGCACTTCCTGGGGATTCAGATTGAGGTCCATGTCCCCATAAGCATATCGCAAACGGCTTGATGGAGAGGTGTACATTTCCCGCCGCAAGGGTGGCGCCGGTGAGCGCGAGACCGCCAATCAGTCCGGGTCGTGTTGCCTTTAGGACGTGTGCGCCAAGGTCTCCGCAGCCGCGTAAGTTTTGTCTACATACTGGTCGAGGAGTTGAATGAACTCGGCCACGATGTGGTCGCCGCGG
>Ga0075015_100000114_pt1 | contig 22109 bp, 18 predicted proteins | sample AleBraG_ABR_2013_FD_71476 | JGI IMG/M metagenome (GOLD analysis project Ga0075015, IMG submission 71476) | Freshwater sediment microbial communities in response to fracking from Pennsylvania, USA - Alex Branch Run_MetaG_ABR_2013 | ecosystem: Environmental > Aquatic > Freshwater > Creek >...
GAAAACCCTGTATCGTGGTATATGGAAGTGCAATCATGGTCTCCATCGACCGAATGACCGACGAGGACTTCGAACGGCACGCCTTTGCAATTCTGCAACGGGAATTGGGGCTTGACGGATTAGCTCGTTTCCTGCGCCTAAATCGGGCGGGGGGTGGCGACTATACCCGCGATCGCCATCGCTGGCTCGAGGGTGCGACGATCGATGAGATCATGGCCGAAGTGCAGAGCAGGCGTGACCGGCCAGCATAACGGTGCGTTGTGCCACACGCTATTATAGCGACTCAAGTCCCAAACCTAGTGGTGGACTCTACTGAAGTTCAATTCCGTTGACGATCCTCTCGGCCTGAGTCCTCGTGAATCTGCCCGTGATCACAGCAGATGTGCTAATTGGTGACCGGAGCACAGGCGCCAACACGACTTGACCATCCAGGAGGATTGCTACGGGCTTTCCCATATGGTTCGCCGTAGCTGTGCGCATTTTCTCAGCCCCCGATGCATTGAACTCGACGCCAACGCTGTATTTCGCCGGGCCGCCGCCTGGAATGACTCGGGCCGATGCAATATCGCTATTGGTAACAATGACCTCATCGTGAAGATAGACCAACCGTTTGGAACCGGATACGTTCACCTCGCGCAGGCCGGGTGCCAGTTTGTCTTCGGCCAGTCTCACTTCAAAGCGAACGGCCGCCTGTAGATCGCCAACGAACAGCGACCATACCCGCGAGCCAGAGATTGAAGCACTGATCGCTATGAGTGCCAGCGCAGCGAATAAAGCCGATCTCGACCGGCTATTGGCGGGTACGCGGGCGCCGCACGCTGCCGCAAGGACCGCTTGACGGCGAAAGTCACGCTCGCCCGGGGGCAACTGTGGTTCGGGCTGAAGCGGGTCTGCTTCTCGCAATAGTTCACTAATGGTTTTCATTGGTGTCTCCCATATAGGCCTTGAGTGCGCCGGCCAGAGCGCGCCTACCAATCGACAAATGCCACCGAACCGTGATGATGGTGATCCCCAAGAGGCTCGCGATTGAGGGAATGGTTAACCCCTCTAATTCATTCATGACGACAATGGCCCGCCGGCGGGGAGGCAAGACGTCAAGTGCTTGCCATATAGCGCTCTTGGCGATCAGGGCCGCTTCGAGGTCCCGGCCGCGACTGGTTACATTGCCGAGTGCTGCCTTATCGAGGCGGTCGCGAACCGATGTCTTCCGCCACTGGTCACGCCGGACATTGATGAGCACTCGCACCAGCCAGGCCTCTTCATTCGCGGCGCCGGCGGGTATCGATTTCGGGAATCGGGCCGCTTTCAGAAACGTCTCCTGCACCAGGTCGAGCGCGTCATCGACACTGGGTGCAAGTCGCCTCGCCAAACGGTAGAGACGGTCGTGATGATCGTCGAACAAGGATGCAAGTCGTTCGGCCGGGTTGCCGGCTAAGACGACCGGAAGGGCACGGGCCACGGACTGTCCGTTCATATCTTGTTAAACGGTCGAAGGCGCCATTCTGTTGGCCGCGCGTCTTTGTCACTTCCCCAACCGCCGGTCCAAGCTGCCGCCTAGGATGATTACATCACGCCACCCCTGCGGGCGTAAGATTGGAACGTGCGCTGGTGCGTTCTCTTCCTGGCATTAACCACGTTTCTGCAAGGCGCCGAGGAGCGCTGGGTCTCGGCCAAATCTGCTCCTTTTGAAGTGCTCAGCAACGCGGACGACCGGGCCGTGCGCGAGAAGCTGGCCTATCTCGAGCAGTTTCAGGAAGCCTTTGGTGTCATTCTCGGAAAGAAAGATCCGCACCTGCTGTGGCCCTTGCGCGTGGTGGTGATGAAGAACGTGCAAGAGAGCGAAATCCGGCTGGGGCGAGACGCCTACATCGCCTCTGTACCGGAAAACGCGCCCTTTTCCACGGCTTTCCGCAAGCAACTGGTGCGCATGCTGCTCGATGCGAACACCAACCGGATGCCGGACTCCATCGAAAATGGCCTGATCGCGCTATTTTCTACTTTAGACGTCGAGGGGACTCATATCACGCTGGGCATCGCTGTGCCGCCCGCCGAGCGCAACCGGGACTGGACGCGGATGCACCTGCTGACCGTCAACCCGGACTATGCCGGGCGCACGCGAGTGTTCTTCAACAATCTGGAACAGGGCGGGGACTTCGACCTCGCTTACCGGAATGCCTTCCAGAAGAGCGGCGCTGAGGTGGAGAAGCAAATCGACGCCTACATGCAAGCGAGCGGCTTCGGCACCACCCTGGTCTCGGCAAAGCCTCTCAACGCCAATCGCGATATCCGGACGGCCGAGGTGGAAGGCGATGGGGGGAAAGTCGCCTTGGCTGACCTCCTGCTGGCTGCAGGCTCTCCTCAAGCTGGAAGCGCGTACGGGAAGCTGAAAGGGCTGGGTGCGGACGAAGGCAAAGCGCTGGTGGCGCTGAAGGAGAACAACGAGCGCGAGGCAAAGGAGCTGCTGGATGGCGTGATTGAAGGCGACAGCAAGAGCGCTCGGGCTTGGCTGGAGTTCGGGCTTCTGCAAGCAGGTCCGGCCAAGGCCAAAATCTGCTATGAGACGGCTGCCCGGCTGAATCCGTTTTGGGGGGAACCCTACAGGCAGCTTGCGCTGCTGGAAGACGACCTGAATGTCCAAATCCGCCTCTTGAAAAAAGCCACCGCCGTCGAGCCGCGCAATATTGAGTTTTGGCAGTCCCTGGCCAAGGTGGACGTGGCTGCGAACAACTACGTTGAGGCGGCCAAAGCCTGGGCGGGGGCGGAACGCGCCGGGGCCAGTCCCGAACAGCGGCTCCAAATGCAAGAGATGCGTTTGAAGGCCGAGACGCAGCGCGCCGATTTTGCCGAGTCGGAGAAAAAGCGGGTGGCTGAGGAGGAAGCGTCCGATCTGGCTCGCGTCAAGGCGGAAAGCGAAGCGGCGATTCACAGGGCCGAAGCCGCAGCCAATAAGAAGCTCAATCCGGAGGGAAAGCCGCTGCCCAAGACGGTGGAGTGGTGGAACGGCGATGCCAAAGGCCCCAAGGTTGAGGGGAGTCTAATGCGCTTCGACTGCCTGGGGACCAGCGCGCGGGTGGCCGTCCAGGGGCCGGACGGCAAGCTGGTGGAGCTTCTGGTCACCGATCCGGCGCAGTTGATGAAAACGCTGGCCTGCGGTGTGCAAAAGACGGCACGGCCGGTTCTGGTTCAATACAACGCGCGCGCCGACGCCAAGTTTCACACGGCGGGCGATGTGGTCGCGATCGAATTCCATTGAGAGAACAGCTAAAAAAGCTGGCTTTGGTTTGGCTCGGGAAGGATCCGGAAGCGGCGGTGGTGTGCTTTGCCAGCGGCGCTCCGGAATTAGCCGCGCAGATGGTGGCGGAGATGCGCGAACTGGTGCCCGGCCGCGAGCATATCGTTATCCGTTCGGACAATCTCAAACCCGCCTCCGTTTTCGGGTTGTATGCGCAAGTGAACCGGCGCTTGGGCCGCCGCCGCATCGGGCTGGCGCCAGTTTTGTTTGATGGCGACCCGCGGTACCGCTCTTTGCGACTGGCGGCCTGGTTGCATGCGCCCACTCGGATTCTGGCGTACAACCGAAGGCTGGAGCGTCACCACCTGCGGTTGCGAACCATCATCGCCAGTTGGCTGTTTCTGCGCGGCGTATCGCTCGACCGTATCTTTCTGCGGCCCAGTTGGCTGGTCCCCTGGAAGAAGGATCGCTCCGTTTACCCGGAATCTGTCGAGCAATTTGCCGGCCGCCCGCTGACCGGGCGTCCGGCGATTGCGGTGGTGACGCCTTACTTTCCCTATCCGCTTTCGCACGGCGGAGCCGTTCGCATCTTCAACCTACTGCGGCAGATGGCGACGGAGTTCGACATTTTCCTGCTGGCATTTCGCGACCGGGAATCCAACGCAGACCTGGAGCCGGTACTCGCATTGTGTGCGCAGGTGACGTTAGCGGGTAAGCCTCGCTACCGCGAACCACGTTGGTCCACCTGGTTACCTCCGGAGGTGTGCGAGTTTCGCTCGCAGGCTTTGTGCGACGCTTTGGCTCGAGTGCGCCGCGAGCACAAGATCCGCCTGGTGCAGGTGGAGTACACCGCACTGGCGCCCCTAGGGGGTCAGGTGCTGGTGGAGCACGACGTAACGTTTGCCCTGTACCGCCAGGTTTGGGAACGGACTCGCCGCCTGTCCGCGTGGTGGGACTACTGGCGCTGGTTTCGTTTCGAAAATCACTGGGTGAGGAAGTATCCGGCGGTTGCCGTGATGTCGGAGCAGGACCGCAAGCTGCTGGATGCTGGCAATTTACACGTGATTCCCAATGGCGTGGACCTGGAGCGCTTCACGCCTGAGCCGGAGCAGGACGGTGATCGGCTGCTGTTCATTGGCTCCTTCCGCCATTTTCCTAACATCGTAGCCTTTCGCTTTTTCTTCGCGAAAATCTGGCCCAAACTTCAGAAGGCGATGCTCACTGTTGTAGCGGGTCCCGACCCGCCGCTGTATTGGCGCCAATACACCGGGGAAAGCGAATTGCCTGCCGACGATGGCATCAGGATTCTCGGATTCACCGAGGATGTTCGTCCCCTTTACGCAGAGGCGAATATCGTCGTGGTGCCTACCTTGGAATCGGCCGGCACCAATCTCAAGGTGCTGGAAGCGCTAGCCATGCAGCGAGCCGTAGTGTCCACCACCACCGGTTGCCAAGGGCTGGACTTGACGCATGGCGAGAACGTCTGGATCGCGGACACGGCAGCGGAGTTCGCCCAAGGCGTTGCCCGCCTGTTAGACGACCGGCAGATTCGTCTCCAGATCGCCGAAGCCGGCCGCCGCCATGTCCAGCGTTTTGGTTGGAAAGATATCGGCGCCAAGCATAACGCGATGCTGCGTGGGTTGATGCCGGCTGTGGAAGTCACACTGCGACCGCTGAAAGCCGCCGATCTACCCCGAGTTCTAGAGATAGAGAGATCTTCCTTTTCCACGCCACAATGGTATGCGGAGGACTTTACTCGCTTCGACAGCACGGTCGCCTTGATCGACGGGATGGTCGCCGGTTTCCTGGTCTCGCGCCAGTTGGTACGAGGAGAACGCGAGATTTTGAACGTCGCAGTTCACCCGGAGTACTTGCGGCGGGGAGTAGCCCAAAAACTGATTCAGGCCGAGGTAGCGCGGTGGCCGGGCGCGCATTTCCTAGAGGTTCGGGAGTCTAACTCTCCTGCCCGCCGTCTGTACGAGCGTCTTGGCTTTGAGCAAGTGGGGACCCGGCCGGAGTATTATGAGAATCCACCCGAAACGGGGATTGTCATGAGGATTTTTTCATGATACTGTCACCTACAGGAGGCCATTGTCATGGCACTCCTGCACGATGTAAACGACTTGTCAATATCGCCCACCGAGCCTCTTCAACACAGGATCTGACTCGGCGTGAGCCACAAAGGAGACCAACACCTGATGGATAACACGCAAGACGAGCTGAAAGCGCACCTGATGCAGACGGACGAGGAATTCCGTCGTCTGGTCGAGCAACACGCACAGTACAAACGTCAATTAGACGAGATCGAGTCCAAACCCTATGTCACCCCTCAGGACGAGATCGAGGAGCACCGCATTAAGAAGCTAAAACTTCATCTTAAAGACCAGATGAACCAGATTCTAGGACGTCATCGGACACAAAGCGTCGCCTGACGCATCGCGTGCGCGGAAAGTTGAATTTGCAAAACGGGCCCCGGCAGCCAAGGCTGACCGGGGCTTTTGGCTTTGTGGGCCGATGATGCGATTGAGGCAACCGCCAATGGCGCGGCTGACGCCGACCAGCCCAAATCTAGCTTTTCCGCAAGTCCTGCTGCAACTCCACCAGAATTTCATCGCGCTCGTCGGTGGACAGCTCTTTTTCCAGCCGGCGCAACGCCAAACCCACCACATCCCGATGATGGAGGCGGGCGCCGACGTTCTCGCCTTCAGAAAGCTGCAACCACAACTCGTGGAGCCGATCTACATCCTCGGGCCAAAGGCGGGGCGGATGAGGGCCGAGGTTGACGAACACGGAAGGCCGGTCGGGGCGGATGATCTCGAGCGAGAAGGGATGGCGAGGTTCGGGGAGGGCCTCCCAGGCACGTCCGATCTGGCGGGCCAACTCCTCCGAGGGCATTCGTGCCGAGACACCCGTAACCAGACGAGACGCCTTGAGGCTTGCCGCGCCTTGCACCATGGCGTCAAACGGATTCACTCCGGGAACCACCAGCAGTTCCACCGTCTTGCCTTCCTTCTCGGCCACTTCCACCACGTGACTGAAGAGTTCTTTTTCGTAGTCGCTGAAAAGCTGGTCGTCGGATAACTCGTATTCGCCGGCGCCGGTGGAGATGGTGCGCACTGTCATCACGACAATGTCGTGGCGGCGAAGGTTGGTCTTCTCCAACACCTTCTTCAGGTGGTCCAGGTTGTGGTAGTCGCGCACGGCCACCAGCACCGATCCGGGCCGGGCGTGCAAGCTCCTGGCATTGATCTGCGATTGATGATCGAGATTAAACTCCTCAAATGGTTTTCCTGTCAGATGGTCTACGGAACGCCGCCTGGCGTTGACGCGTTCGGAGACAGTGAAGAGCACAAACACCACCAAGGTAAATGCCACGCCGTACTTGGTCGCATACTCTTTGGAGAACAGGTTGGCGACGGCCACAAAGCCCAGTACCATGGTGGTCAATCCCAGGCCGATGGGAATCTCGACGCCGCTGAAACGAATATTGAAGGGAAACTTGTATTCCTGATCGTGCCGCTGATAGCGCAGCACCAGCACTCCCAGCGATTTGAGAAAGAAACTCCAGACCACGCCGAACGCATACGCCTCACCCAACAGGTAAACGTCGCCGCGGCTGCCGATAATGGTAGCCAGTTGCAGCAGCGTGATGGTGTTGATGATGCGATACGTGGTGCCAAAGCGTTTGTGCGGCTTGCGGAACCAATCAAGCAACACGCCGTCTTCCGCCACGCGGTTGAGAACGCCGTTGGCGCCGATGATGGACGTGTTCACAGCACCCGAAAGAATCAAGACGCCGACAATCACGACAAATACGTGAAACACCAGGCGCAGCAGTTCGGGCCCGGCCAGGTGCATGGCCAGGCCGCCCAGCAGATTGTCCGAATACTTGTTGCGAATGTCGTCCACGCTCAGAATCATGCCCGCAAACACCGTGATGACACCCGTGCAGATCACCGCATACCAACAAACGATATTGGCGGTAATTTTCAGGTTCTTCATCTTCGGGTAGGCGATTTCCCGATAGACCTGCGCCAGGGTTTCAAAACCGCTCATCGAGAGCAGGGAGTGGCCGAATGCGATGGTAATCGCAATCAGCGGAATTTGCCAGAGGGTGGTGCCTTTGAACCATCCAAGAGCCGTAGATCCGAACTGCAAATTGCGCGGCAGGGGCGCGGGCGGCAGATTGAACTTGCCGCTGAGAAGAATCGTCAACGGACACCAGATGATCAGCGCCACCACCATGATGGTGGTGATTTGCATGATGCGCAGGGCTTTGCCGCTGGACTCGTGCAGGCCCTTGGTGTTCGCCCACCAGAAATAGATGGTAACCAGCACCGCGAAGAACGCGGCGAAATAATTTACGTTGAAGGGAAATTTCTGGCCCATCATGCCGGCAACTTCGTCGAGCAGATGGCCCAGATAAGCGCCCGCGCTGACCACGCTGATGGGTCCGGTGAGAACGTAATCGAAAACCAGAGAGGAGACCGATAGCCTGGCTACGAAAGGCCCCATGCTGTCCTTGACGACGATATAAACGCCGCCCCGGACAAACATGCTGCAGCTCTCCATGTACACGGAGCGCACCGCGAAACTGAAGAGCATCACGCCCAACACAAACCAGGGTGCTGCCGGACCGACCGCCACTTCGGCGATGCCGCCGGCATAGAAAGCCGAGGAAGCGAGATCGGAAAGAACGATGGATGCGCCGCGCCAAAAACTGATAAACGAAAGCGCGACGGTAGTGGCCACCACGACTTTTGCGGTCGTGGGGTTTTTACTCAGGTCAGTTGCCATGAAGGATTACAAAAACCATTCTAGTTCACCAGCGCCTTGCGGCCCGCGGGCGGTACAGTAAAATTGCGGATCCTTAATGCCCCCCAACAAAGCCCTGGACATCGCCGCTCAGCTTACTTGCCGTGGTTATCAGGCTTGGCTGGTGGGCGGCTGTGTTCGCGATCTGGTACTCGGGCGCGAGCCCAAGGACTACGACGTTTCGACCGATGCCACGCCCGGCGAGCTTCTGCGAATTTTCCCGAAGGCAGATCTGGTAGGTGCACAATTTGGCGTGGTCCTGGTGAACGGCGTGGAGGTGGCGACGTTTCGTAGCGACCTGGCGTATCGGGATGGACGCCATCCCGAGGGCGTTCGGTTTGAAACCGATCCCCGCCGGGATGTGCTGCGCCGGGATTTCACCATCAACGCATTGCTGCTGCCGCCGGAGTCCTGGCGGGATCTTTCGCAAGTGGTGGATCACGTTGGCGGGCTGGCGGACTTGCAGGCCGGCATCATCCGCGCGATCGGTGAACCGGAGCGTCGTTTTGAAGAAGACCATCTGAGGATGCTGCGCGCGGTGCGCTTTGCCGCCCGCTTCGGTTTCTCGATTGAACCGCACACGTTAGGGGCAATCCGGAAATTACACGCCTCCATCCGCTGCATCGCGGCGGAGCGCGTTCGCGACGAACTGATTCGCATTCTTACGGAGGGCGGCGCCCGGCGCGGCTTTGAACTTTTGAACGAAAGCATGCTGCTGGGAGATATTTTGCCCGAGGTGGCGGCCATGCAGGGAGTGGCCCAACCGCCTGAGTTCCATCCGGAGGGAGACGTCTGGACGCACACGCTGCTGATGTTGGAGGGCCTGGATAAATCCGCAACCCGGCCCACAGCGGCGTTGGCGATGGGCGTGCTTTTGCATGACGTTGGGAAACCGGGTACCTTCCGCATCGCTGAGCGAATCCGCTTTGACGGGCATGTGGAGTTGGGCGAGACGCTAGGTAGCGCCATTCTGGACCGGCTGCGGTTCTCCAACGACGATCGCGCGCAGATTTTGGCGTTGATCGGCAATCACATGCGCTTCGCCCATGTCCACAAGATGCGCGAGAGCACCCGCAAACGCTTTCTGCGCATGCCTGGCTTTGCGGAACATCTGGAGTTGCATCGTTTGGATTGCTTGTCGAGTTTCGGCGACTTGAGCAATTACCAGCTCATGAGGGAACAATTTGAACGGTTGGAGCCGGAACAGTTACGCCCCAAGCCACTGCTGAGCGGAAACGATCTGATCGCCGCCGGCTACCATCCGGGTCCGGCGTTTTCCAAGATGCTGGAAGCGGTGGAAGACGCGCAATTGGAATCGCGGATTTCCGATAAAGAAACAGCTCTGGCTCTGATCGAAGCCGCTTTCGGCCCACCCCAGCCTTCGCACTGATATACAATTGCCCCAGCATGTCCGCCAAACAAGAGTCCCTAAGCGGGAAAGTAGCTACGCCGCCGAAAACTCAGATCGTCCAACAACCGTACCCGCCCGCGGGTTACTCCTGGTATGTTGTAGCGGTCCTGACGCTGATTTACGTGTTCTCCTTCATTGACCGGCAGATCTTCAGTTTGCTGGTGGGTCCGCTGCGGCGCGATTTGCATATCTCCGATACGCAAGTCAGCCTGCTGATGGGATTCACGTTCGCTCTGTTCTACACCTTCTTTGGAATTCCGTTGGGCCGACTGGCGGACACCAAAAGCCGCCGCGGCATTATTGCAGCGGGTTTTGTCGCTTGGAGTTTGTTCACGGCCGCCTGCGGCTTGGCCAGAAGCTTTGCCCAGATGCTGCCGTTGCGCATGGGCGTAGGCGTCGGAGAGGCCTCGCTTTCTCCATCGGCTTACTCGATGATCACCGATTACTTTCCGGAGAATCGCCGCGCCACCGCCATCAGCGTCTACTCGATGGGCATATACATCGGTTCCGGCATGGCGTTTCTGCTGGGGGGGCTGGTGGTTAAATTCGCGGTGGCCAGGGAAATTTGGATCTTCCCCCTGATTGGGCAGATTCGGCCCTGGCAGGTGATCTTCCTGATTGTCGGGCTGCCGGGCCTGCTGTTCGCGCTGTTGCTGTTCACCGTTCGCGAGCCGATTCGGCGCGGGCTGGGCTCCGTTACCGCCAAAATGCCGTTTGGCGACGTCATGGCATATTTGTTCAAGAACAAATCCACGTTCCTCTGCCACAACGTCGGCTTTGGATTGCTGTCCATGGCGTCCTACGCGGCTGCGGGCTGGATTCCCGAGATGTACCGGCGCGTTTTCCATTGGGACATTCCCACCACCGGCCTTTGGTACGGAACCATTGTCGCCATCTTCGGTTCGGCTGGCATCGTTTCGGCGGGCCGCATTGCCGACTGGCTACGCGGACGCGACGTTCTGAACGCCAACATGCGCGTAGGCGTTTACATCGCCCTGCTGTCGATTCCTTTCACCATCGGCCTGTGCCTGGCGCCTTCGGGACAAGCAGGACTGTTCTGGCTGATTCCCACGTCCGTGCTGGCCGCCGCGCCGTTCGGGATCGCGCCGGCCGCCATCCAACAAATGATGCCCAATCCGATGCGTGGGCAGGCTTCGGCGGTCTATTTGTTCATCCTGAATCTGATTGGCTTGGGAATTGGGCCGTCCGCCGTCGCCATGACCACACAATACATTTTTCAGCGCGACAATGCGGTGAATCTGTCCTTGATGTACGTTTCGCTAGCCGGGTATACGCTGGCGGCGATTCTGTTGTTTGCGGGCTCCAAGCCGTTCCTGAACAGCTTGGACCGCTTGAAGGAATGGCACGCCACCAACTAGTGGCCGACCGCCTGCCCTACCAAGTAACGGAAGGAGCGCGCCCCTATGAGGGCATTGTGCGCCTGCCGGTCTGCCTGCTGCTGGACAACGTCCGCAGCATGTACAACGTTGGCGCGTTCTTCCGGACGGCCGACGGAGCGGCCTGCGAGAAACTGTTGCTTTCCGGGATCACCGCCCGGCCGCCCAAGAACGCCATTACCAAGACAGCTTTGGGCGCCGAAGACACCGTGCCTTGGGAGTATCACGAACCTCCGCTAGAAGCGGCGTTGGAACTGCGCCGCCGCAACTACGAGATTGCCGCGATTGAAACCAGCGTGAACGCCGTGGATCTTTTCGACTGGCAGCCGCAGTTTCCCGTTTGCCTGGTGTTCGGGCATGAAGTGGAAGGCGTTCGCCCACAACTGCTCGCTCTGTGCGATACCCACGTGCGCATTCCCATGCTGGGGCGCAAGCACTCCCTGAATGTCGCCACCGCCGGCGGCATCGTGATTTACGAACTTCTGCGGAAGTACCGCCGATTGTTAGAGAATACAAAGATACCGAGATGAAGTACAAACTGCTCTCCCTCTTGCTGCTTTTGCCGGCGGTGATTCCAGCCGACCCGCCCACCATGATCCCGCCTGTTCGCGGCACGCGCGAGATGGTGGGCGCCGCCAACAATTTCGAAGTCGAATCCGGATACCGGCTGCTGACCGAAGGCGGCAACGCCATTGACGCCGGCGTCGCCACCACGCTGACCGCCGCCGTCACCGAACTCAGCCGCTTTGGCTTGGGCGGAGAAATGCCCGCCCTGATCAAGATGAACGGCAAGCCAGTGGTGGCCATCAGCGGCATCGGCATCGCGCCCGCCAAAGCCACGGTCGAGTTCTACACCACTCGCAAACCGGAGCCCTGGGAAGATGCCAATCACATGCCCCCGGTGCCAATGCAGGGGATTCTCTCTGCGATTACGCCGGGAGCATTTGACGGTCTGATCGTCGCGCTCGACAAATACGGCACCAAGTCGTTTGCGCAGGTCGCGGCGCCCGCCATCGAATACGCCGAGAACGGCTATCCGGTGCCAGAAGAACTGGGCGGGATGCTGCGGAGCTATCGCCAGATCCTGAATCTCTGGCCGGATTCGGCCAAGTTTTTCTACCCCGAGGGCCAAATCACGCCACGCGGTTCGCTGCTCAAGGAGCCTACGCTGGCTCATACGCTGAAGGAACTGGCGGCTGCGGAGCGCAAGGCTCATGGGAACCGCTCCGCCAAACTGAAAGCGGTGCGCAATCTGTTCTATGAAGGCTCGCTCGCCAAGCGTATGGGTGATTTCTCTGAAACGCACGGTGGGCTCATCACACTTGAGGACTTGAAGAAGACTCGCGGCGAGGTGGATCAGCCGCGAACCGGCACTTACCGGGGGTACGAAGTCCACAAGACCGGTTTCTGGACGCAAGGTCCGGTCATGATTGAGGCTCTGAATATTCTCGAGGGCTTCGACTTGAAGAGCATGGGTCAAAACAGTCCCGAGTATCTGCACACGGTGGTGGAGGCGGTGAAACTCGCGTTCGCCGACCGCGACCAATACTATGGCGATCCCAAGTTCAGCAAGATTCCGGAAGAGGTTCTGCTTTCCAAGGAATACGCCGCCGAGCGGCGCAAACTGATCGATCCCAAGCACGCCTCGCTGGAAAGCCGCCCGGGAAATTTGGGCGCACACGCTCCGTTGCCGAGCAATCCGCCCGCCTTCGGCCCGGTCAACGACACCACCTGCGTGAATGTAGTCGATCGCTGGGGCAACGCGTTTTCGGCTACACCCAGCGGCGCCTGGCTTCCCTCCGTGATTGCCGGCGACACGGGCATCCCCTTCACCAGCCGTCTGCAGTCGTTTGTGATGACCGCCGGCCATCCGAATGAGTTGAAGCCGGGCAAGCGACCGCGCGTCACGCTGAGTCCGACGCTGGTCACCAAAGATGGCAAGCTCGCCTTTATCATGTCGACACCCGGTGGCGACAACCAGGATCAGGCCATGCTGCAAGTGATGCTGAACATGATTGACTTTGGCATGTTTCCGCAAGACGCCGTGGAAGCGCCGCGCTTTCAGACGGAGCATTTCTACAGTTCCTTCGGAGGCCACGAATTTGTGCCGGGCCGTTTGAATGTCGAAGGCCGCATTCCGCGCGCGACTGCCGATGCCTTGACGGCGCTGGGACATCGCGTCAATGTGGCGACAGACTGGAGCAACGGATCCGCTCCAACCGTGATTCAGCTCCGCGACGGAATCTTAAACGGCGGGGCCGATCCGCGCCGCGCGCGAGTCTTGTTCGGACGGTAGGACATGCCAAAGACCGCCGTTCAATTCCGGGAAGAGGCGGAGTTCTTGCGGGAATCCAGCGGCTCAAATATCGAAAAGACGCTGATCAAGGCGGTGAAGGTGCTGGCCCTCTTTCAGGTTCCTCATTACGTCTGTGGCGGCTTTGCCGTCCAAGAGCATGGCTATCGCCGACTCACGGTGGATGTGGATATTATCGTGCCGGACGTGGATTTTGCTCGCGAGAAGTTATGCATGAATGGTTTCCGCGAAAACGTCGGCTCCAAAACGACCGTGACTGACAAGGATGTGAACGTGGAAGTGAGTCTTTTACCGGGCGGAAGCGAGCTACCCATGCAGGTATCTGACAAGCAACAAATCCAGCCTTTGCAAAGCCTCATCTCATCCGAACTTTCGACCTATATGGACCGGGGTATCAAGCGAGCGCAAGATTACGCCGATGTGGTGGAACTCATCCAGGCCAACAGTCTGCCGCTCGAATTCGCGGTGCCCCCTGGAGTACTGGAGCTGTATCAACAGAAATGGGATGCGCTCCATGCCTCTTAAGCAACTATGATCGCCCGCCCCTTCACGCCGTTCATCGCTGGGTTCATTCTTGCGTGCGCCAGCGCATTCAGCCAGGTACCATCCGAGGCCGAGATTCGCAGGATCCTCGCGGACCGGGTCGGCGCGGAAAACGCCGGCGCCGCCATCGTGGTTGGCGTCATCGACGCAAGCGGCCGTAGGGTGGTTGCCTATGGGAGTCTCGCGAAGAACGACAATCGCCGCCCCGGCGGCGACACCGTCTTCGAGATCGGTTCGATGACCAAGGTGTTCACTTCCCTTCTGCTCATGGATATGGCGCGCCGCGGCGACGTCGCATTGACCGACCCCGCGTCCAAGTATCTGCCGGCGGGGGTCAAAATGCCCGAGCGGAACAACCGCAAGATCACCCTTGCGGATCTCTCCACCCAAAGCTCCGGCCTTCCCCGCCTGCCCTCGAACTTGAAGCCGAAAGACGAGATGAATCCCTATGCCGACTACTCGGTTCAGCAGATGTACGATTTCCTTTCCGGATATCAGCTAACGCGCGACATCGGCTCGCAGTACGAATATTCGAACCTGGGCGTGGGACTGCTGGGCCATGCGATGTCCTTGCGCGCTGGCATGAGCTACGAAGCGCTGGTGCGCTCCCGCATCTGCGATCCCCTGGGCATGACAGACACGCGCATCAGCCTGACTCCTGAAATGAAAGCGCGTCTGGCCGTTGGCCACAATGCGACGCTCACTGCAGTAGCGAATTGGGACATCCCGACACTCGCCGGCGCCGGCGCGCTCCGATCCACCGCCAACGACATGCTCACGTTCCTGGCCGCGAACCTAGGCTATATTAAAACGCCGCTCGCAGCAGCCATGGCGGACCAGATTTCCATCCGGCGCAAAGCTGGTGCGCCGGACATGGAGATCGCTTATGCCTGGCACATTCAGACTAAAGACGGCAGCTCCATCATCTGGCACAACGGCGGCACAGGCGGCTACCGCACCTACATGGGTTTTGATCCCAAGGCCCGTACTGGAGTGGTCGTGCTCACCAACATCTCCACAGATGCGGGAGCGGATGATATCGGGAGGTATCTACTCAATGCCAGCTACCCGCTGCTGAAGGTCAAGCCACCCACGGAACACAAGCAGATCACACTGGATTCTAAGATCTTCGACCACTACGTGGGGACGTACCAGTTGAACTCGTATGCTCTGCTGACCGTGTCGCGCGACGGCGACCGGTTTTACGCGCAGCTTACCGGACAGCCAAGGTTCGAGGTCTTCGCGGAAAGCGACCGCACATTTTTCCTCAAGGTTGCCGATGCGCAGCTCACTTTCGGCGCCACAAGCGTCACGCTCCACCAGAACGGAGCGGACAGCGTCGCAAAACGCCTCAATGACGCGGAAGTCAAGCGCGCCGTGGATGACATTGACACCCACAACGCCGAAATCGCAAAGCGGTTCAAGGAGCAGGCCCAGTCGGGTGGAACTGAGGCCGCGCTTCGCCGCGCCGTTCAGGAACTACAGCGTGGAGAACCGGACTACGAGCTCATGAGCCCACAACTCGCCGCGCTCACGCGCCAGCAATTGCCTCAACTGAAAACCATGATCGCCCAGTTCGGCGCGCTGCAATCGGTGTCGTTCAAAGGCGTGGGGCCGGGCGGCGCCGACATCTATGAAGTCAAGTTTGAGCATGCGACGACGGAATGGAGAGTCGCGCTCGGCCCGGACGGCAAGACCCAAAGCATGACCGTCCGTCCACTGTAAGAAGCCCTCTTTTGTTCGGCAGAACTCCCTGCATGTCCGTCTCAGTGTTGGGACCTCTGTTGCTACTTCGGCCGAAAGCAGGCATACTGCTGTCCCAAGGTCCGCCGTTCGTCGACGGCTATCTGGCGCTCGGCGGCGCTTAAGAACTGGACGGCGGGCCAATCCGTGTTCCGGGGCTGAGCCGTGACCAATTCGATCCTGTGAGTGGCCTGGAATCTGGCGACCAGGGTGGGCGTGATACTCCGATCCAGGTATTCGGAATCGTGGAGCTCCACAATCATACGAACATGTTTGAGGGCGGGTGTTTTGTCCGGATCCAGCAAGAAAACCTCGCAGCCCTCACAATCGCAAATCAACAGGTCTTCCGGGTGAAGGAGCTGCTCCAAACGCGCGGCGGTACACTCGCCCTCAATGAAGACCCGGTCCTGCACGTTGTTCAGCACGGCCATCTTCCGGCAGTCCGTTTGCGCTTGCGGGTTGATGTCGAAAGCGTAGATCCGGGCCGAGAGGAGGCGAACCGCCATGCCCACGGCATAGTAGCCCTCGTCGCAACCGACATCCACCACCGTAACGGCACGATCATGAGCGCAATACTCTTCGATCATGGCGCTGATTTCCGCCTCATATGAGCCAACCAGCTTGGGCGCCAGCGCGCTTCCCTGCGACTCCGGCAGGTAGCGCATGCCTTTGAACGGTCCCCCGTTCACGATCATTCCGTGGCGCTCGATAATGGCCCGCTCAATGGCCTTGATTCGCGGGCTCAGCAAATTCTCCCTTTTTTCGCGCTGGGCAGTCCGGATGCGCCGGGAGAGCTGAAACAGCGGCCGGCAATACGTCCAAAGAAATCGCTTGATGCGTATCGCCAGATCAGGAGACATAGGGAACGGAACCCTAATCGTATCATTCGCACTCTATACGCCGGCCTAAATTGCCGATCTGCGATAATCAAGAGAATGTGCGGCATAGCGGGTTACATCTCCGCTTCCAGGAGACCCGAAACATCCGTGGTGCGGTCCATGTGCGACGCCATTCGCCATCGTGGCCCGGATGACGAAGGGTTCCATGTCGAAGGCCCCTGCGGCATTGGCATGCGCCGGCTCAGCATCATCGATCTGGCTACTGGACACCAGCCCATGTCGAATGAAGACGGCTCCATCTGGGTCGTCTTTAATGGAGAAATCTACAGCTATCAACAACTGCGCCACGACTTGATCGCGCAAGGCCATCGCTTCCAGACAAACTCCGATACCGAGACATTGATTCACCTCTACGAGCAAGAGGGGCCCGCGAGTATCGCCAGGCTGCGGGGCATGTTCGCTTTTGCCATCTGGGACCGCAACCTGGGAAAGCTCTTGATCGCCCGTGATCGTTTCGGGAAAAAGCCGCTGTATTACGCCAACCGCCCGGAAGGCTTTTATTTTGCCAGCGAATTGAAATGCCTGCGCGCCGCGGGCATTCCGTTAGACCTCGATCGGGAAGCGCTCAAACTGTACCTGCAATTTGGATATATCCCCGACCCGAGGAGCGCCTTTCAGGGAATCAAGAAACTGCCTCCCGGCTTCTGGATGACCGTGGATTTGCAGGGCCGCGAGGAGACCGCGCGCTACTGGCAGTTGCCGCCGCCCCGGGAAACCGGGACTGACCGAAGTCGTGAAGACATTTGCCAGGACATCCGGACCACCTTTGACGAATCGGTGCGTCTGCGGATGATTGCCGATGTTCCGCTAGGCGCCTTCTTAAGTGGCGGCATCGACTCCAGCCTGGTGGTGGCGTCTATGGCGCGCCAATCCGATCAGCCCATCCGCACCTTCTCCATTGGTTTCGAGGAAGAAGGAAAGTATAACGAACTTCCTTACGCGCGTTTAGTGGCCAAACACTACAAAACCGATCATCACGAGTTGATCGTGCGCCCCAACGCGCTGGATTTAATTCCGAAACTGATCCGTTTCTTCGACGAGCCGTTCGCCGACAGTTCGGCGATTCCGACGTATCTGGTTTCTCAGTTCGCCGCCCAGCACGTCAAGGTGGCTCTGAGCGGAGACGGCGGCGATGAGCTTTTTGGCGGCTACCATTCGTTTTTTGAAGTGGAAAAGCTCAGCCGCTACGACGCCATTCCGCAGATGGGCCGGCGTGCGCTCGGAGCCATGGCCCGAGCGCTGCCGTATTCCGCCTACGGCAAGAACTTTCTTTATTCGCTGAGCCGTCCGCATGCGCTGGAACGGTATTTCGAATACATCAGCTTTAATTCCTATTCGCTCCGCGAGCAAGTGCTCCAGCCTGAATGGCTGAATCCGCCCGGCATGGGGTTCTTGCGAGCCACCTTTGGCGATTCCATCCTGGGCGACGATCACGATGCGATGTCGCAAGCGATGTATTTCGAGGCAACCACCAAACTCACCGGCGATATTCTGACCAAGGTCGACCGGATGTCGATGGCCAATTCGCTGGAAGTGCGCTGCCCGCTGCTGGATCATGAGCTGGCTGCGTTGGCCAACAGCATTCCCAATCACTGGAAAACCCGCGGCGGAAAAGGCAAGCTCATTCTGCTGGAAGCGCTGTCGGACACTTTGCCGCCGGAGCTGCTAAACCGGCCGAAGCGCGGATTCAGCGTGCCGCTGGACGTGTGGTTCCGCGGTCCTTTGCGCGAGTACATCGGAGACAATCTGCACGCCAAGAGTTTTCTGGATCGCGGCATCGTCTCCCAGCGGCACCTCGACGCCATGCTGGCCGAGCACTGGAGCGGCCGGCGCTTGAACTCCGGCTTTATCTGGCTTTTGCTGGTGCTGGAATTGTGGCTGAGCGAACTGGAATCGCCGCATTCCACGGAATCCTGCTACATTCCCGCAGGCATGCCGGCAGGCGATGTCTCGCTCAGCGCCGGATGATATACTCAGCGAAGTTAGCGGAGCACTTATGACGGACCACCGTTTGGGTGACGTGATTGACGATCATTGCATCAAGTGCCGTCGCGTTACCAACCACTCTATTGTTTCCATCGTGGAAGGGGAAGCAGCCAAGGTGCGCTGCCGCACCTGCTATCACGATCACGACTATCGGCATGAGCAGGCGCCCCCCTCCAAGAAGGATTTGAAGAAGCAGGAACTCTTCAAAGAGGTGCTGGCGACCGTAGCACCCGCCAGCGCCGAGGAGCTGCAGTTGGAAGAAGAAACCGCTGACAAGAAGAAGTTTCGCGGCAAACGAGCCTAGGCGGCAGACTCCAACGAAGCTCTCGATCGACTGCGCCGTTATCTGCGGGCTCGTTTGACGACTTGACCGGGTTTTGCTCCCGTGTGCTCGCCTTTGTGGATGACCTCGACACCGTTGACGAACACCTCGGACACGCCGGTGGTCAGTTGACGCGGCTTCTCGAAGGTGGCGAAGTAGCCCGCCTTCCGCAAGCGCCGACGATCGATGCCGAGATTCGATATGGGCAGTCTCGTCGTCTTGCGGATCGCCTCTTGTGTGGTCAGCAGTTTCTCGTCCCGTACATCGCGGGAGTAGACTCGAGCAAAGTTGCCAAACGTGCGCGGGTGCACGCTCGATTGATGCCGTATATAGAAAGCGCCTATAGGTCGACCTGTTTCAGTCTGGGCACCATCCACTGCACGACGCCGAGCGCGAAGAGATAGGCGGAGCCGGCGATGAAGAAAATCGGCCCGTACGATTTGTGCGAGAAATCCAGCCAGTAGCCGATGGCCGGGGCCACCAGCATGCCGCCAATGGCGCCTCCGAAGCCTCCCAGTCCGACAACGGAGCCGACAGCCGATCGGGGAAACGAGTCGGAAACCAGCGTATATAGGTTTGCCGACCAGCCTTGGTGCGCCGCTGCCGCTAAGCCAATCAGCGCCACCGCGGCCCACAGATGGTCTCCAACAAACATCAATCCCGAAACAGGAAGAACGCAGATCGCGCACAATAGCATCGCGGTTTTGCGGGCCCGGTTGACCGTCCATCCTTTGGACAGCAGATGGAAGGAAAGCCAACCGCCGCCGATGGAGCCAAAGTCGGCCGCAACGTAAACCGCAATGATTGGCGGACCCAAATGAGCCAGGTCCAGGCCATATTGGCCGTTCAAGAATCCAGGCAGCCAATAGAGATAGAAATACCAAACCGGGTCGGTCATGAACTTGGCGATCAGGAACGCCCAGGTTGGGCGCTTGTTCAGCAGTTGGTTATACGGAGGACTGGCGACGGTCTCCTCATGATCGCTTTCAATCAGCGCCAATTCCCCCGGCGACAGACGGGCGTGCGCGGCGGGTTGGCGATAGAAGCTGAGCCAGGCAATGAGCCAGATTACGTCCAAGCCGCCAGTAAATAGAAAGGCAGCGCGCCAACCGAAGTGCAGAGCAACCAGCGGGACCATAATGGGCGCGACGATGGCCCCGATGTTCGATCCGCTATTAAAAATGCCGGTAGCCAGAGCCCGCTCGCGCTTAGGAAACCAATCCGCGACGGTGCGGATCGCGCTGGGAAAATTGGCCGCCTCGCCAACGCCCAGGCCGAACCGGGCGATGGCGAACTGAACCGCGTTCCGCGCCAGCGAATGGGACATAGAGGCGATGCTCCAAACCACTACGGCCAGTGCATAGCCAGCACGGGTGCCCAGCCGGTCGATGATGCGGCCGGCAATGGGCATCATTAGGGCGTAGGCGCCGGAAAACGCAAACACCAACCAGCCAAACTGCGCTTCGTTCCAGCCCAACTCGCGCTCCAAAGTTGGCTTCAGCAGGCCCAACACCTGCCGGTCGACATAGGCGATGGTGGTGGCAAAGAACAGCAGCCCGCAGATGTACCAGCGCAAATTTCGAATCGGCCGGCGCCTGGGCCGGGCCTCCGAATCAGGCTGCCGGGCCGCGGCTTGCAGGCTCATGCGGGATTCCTACCCATTCCTGAAAGTTGGTGCGGAACAGGCGTTGGATATCGCGGGCAATCTCGCCGCGGGTGATGGGGCGTCCATCTTCCGACAGCAGTTGGTAAGCGTTGGCAAGAATTGGCGCTAGCGTGCGCCGCGTGTTCCGCCATTTGTACATCACCTGTTCCAGAATACGCGCATCCGAATGTTGCGGAATGAAACTGGTTCCCAGCATCTCCAGGCGTTCTCGCGTGATCTCTTCCACGATGGAAGGATTGTTTAGAAACCACCAGCAGCCAAAGGGCAGCAGGTTACTGAACTTGCGCGCATACACGCACAGCTCATGCTGATTTTCACGGCTCAGCACGCTGATGAGAAAACGATTGCCGGGGTTCTGCACGCATAGGCGCTCGACCGCGCGCAGGTCGGCCCTTCCCACGGCATCCCCCGCCAGACGCAGCGCCGGGTTCACCAGATAACGTACGCCGATCATCACCGAAAGGGGGAGGTTGAATTCACGGCAGACTGGCAAAACGGCGGACTCCAGTAAGCGCCCACGCGCGGAATGCTCCGGAAACTGGAACGTGTCTGGCAGAGAAACAGCCAGGTACACCGGGTGGATGCGACGCATCCAATCGGCGAGAAACCGGCGCACTTCCGACAAGGCTGCCGGCGAGGCATGCTGGTCCACGCGGTAGCCCTGCGCGGCCAGCACGCTCCAATGCTCCAGCCATTTGTTCACAATTCGATCCAGCCGGAGGGCAGGATGAAAGCGCGGATCGCGCTCCACCTTTTCCCAAGCGGACGCCTCCACCGGGTCCAGCGGGTCGTTGGTCATCACCACTTCACTCACGCCGGCCAAGGCCAGCACTTGATCGATGTGACGGTTCAAATCGCGCGACTGGAAGAATTCCCGCGCCTGGCGCAGGTCGGGACTGCTGGTGGACAGGCCAAACGCGTACAGCACGGCTACAACGCCGCGGGTCGCCTCAGAAATGGGAGTATTCTCCACAAACAGCGTGCGCCAGATCAAATCCGCTTGGTCGCGCTTGGACATCGCCCAGTATTGCTCCGGCTGCACAGCACAAGACCGGAAGAGCTCCGCTTCCAGATAGTGATACGTGATCAGTTCGTCGATTCCCCACAACCCGAGCTTGCCCAGCGACGGCATAAAGAGATGCGTGTGAACATCGATGAACGGCGTGGTCTGCAGTTCTTTCTCGACGATGGAGAGAAAGTCCACGGTGCTCATGAACCAGTTCCCGCGTTGACCCCGGATGCCAGAAAGCCGCCATCGACGGCGAGGCACTGGCCGGTGATAAAGCTGGCGGCGTCCGAGGCCAGCAGCACCGCGGCGCCCACCAATTCCTTCGGCTGGCCGAAGCGCCGCATGGGCGTTCGCATCAGGAACTCCCGGCCGCGGTCGGTATGGTCCAGCAGCTCTTTGTTGAGATCGGTGCGAAACACGCCGGGCGCGATCGCATTGACGTTGATATTGCTGGTGGCCCATTCCACCGCGAGACTGCGTGTCAGGCCGAGCAGAGCGGCCTTGGACGTCGCGTACGCGGCCACTCCGTTGAGACCGACAAATGAGCTCAGCGACGTTATGTTGATAATGCGCCCATGACCGCTGGCCCGCAGAGGCTCATAGAAAGTCTGGCAGGCACGGAGGACGCCGGTGACGTTGGTGTCCTGAGTTTCCAGCCATTCGCTCTCGGAAATGTCTTTCACAAGGGCTTTCGACATGCGTCCGGCGGCATTGACTAGGATGTCGACACCGCCCAGTTGATGCGCCACTGCGGCCTTCAGGTCGTTCAGGG
>Ga0075015_100000115_pt1 | contig 22030 bp, 17 predicted proteins | sample AleBraG_ABR_2013_FD_71476 | JGI IMG/M metagenome (GOLD analysis project Ga0075015, IMG submission 71476) | Freshwater sediment microbial communities in response to fracking from Pennsylvania, USA - Alex Branch Run_MetaG_ABR_2013 | ecosystem: Environmental > Aquatic > Freshwater > Creek >...
ATCCAGAGGCCGCCGGCGCCGACGAGGACGGCGTACCCCGCAGGCGCGAGCCAGCCGAGGGCGAGCCAGCGCGGGCCGACGAGCGAGACCAGCCCGGCCACCGTGCCGACCGCTACGCCCGACACCGCGACGGGCGCAGCGAGATAGCGGATCGAGAGCGTGTCGGGATGACGTCGCACGATCTCGCGACGCCAGCTGCCGTAGTCGAAGTACTGCTTCGACAGCGCGCGCAGGGTCGGGCGGGGACGGTAGGTCACGCGCATGTCGGGCGTGAACCACACGACGCCGCCCGTCTCGCGGATCCGGTAGTTCATCTCCCAGTCCTGCGCCCGCACCATCGACTCGTCGTAGCCGCCGACGCGCTCCAGCGCGGAGCGACGGAAGACGCCAAGGTAGACGGTGGGCGCCGGGCCCTCCTCGCCACCGACGTGGAACGAGGCGGCGCCGACGCCGAGCTTCGAGGTCATGGCCCGGGCTACGGCGTCCTCGAAGGGGGTCTCGCCCTCCGCCGCCATCACGCCGCCGACGTTGTCGGCGCCCGTGCGGGTGAGGGTCTCCACCGCGGCGGCGACGTAGTCGTCGGGCACGAGCGCGTGGCCGTCCACCCGCACGATGACGTCGTAGGAGGCCTCGGCGATGGCGGCGTTGAGACCGGCCGGGGTGCGGCCGGTGGGGTTCGCGACGAGGCGCACCCGCGGGTCGGCGGCCGAGATCTCGGCCGCGATCGCGTCCGTGCGGTCGCGGCTCGGGCCGAGCGCGAGGACCACCTCGAGGGGACCGGCGTAGGCCTGGCCGAGCATCTGGTCGACCGCGTGGCGCAGGTGGCGCTCCTCGTTGAGCACCGGGACGACGACCGAGACACCCGGCTGGTCGTCCTCCGACGACGGCTGCCCGGCGGGCGTGGGGGCGATGGACATGGCGTGAGAACCGTAGTCGACCGGGCACGGTGACCCACCTCACGCGGCGTTGCGGCACGGGAGTCCGAGCGCTTGCGTCGTACCGTGGACGGGTCGTCGGCCGACCAGGAGGGCTCCACGTGGCGCACGCACCGCGCATCAGCCGTACCGGGGTGTCGAGGACCGCACCTCGCGCGCGCCGCGGCCTGCGGATCGCGGCAGGAGTCGTCTCTGCGGCCGTGCTGCTCACCAGCGGCGTCGCCTGGGCCGGGGTGACCCGCTACCTCGGCCAGGTCTCGCACATCTCGATCCCGGGCCTCACCTCGAGCGACGACGCGGGATCCAGCGCCCCGATGACGATCCTGCTGGTCGCGAGCGACAGCCGCGCGGGACTGACCCGCGCCCAGGCCGATGCGCTGCACCTCGGCACGGCCGACTACGGCAAACCGCGCACCGACACGATGATGCTCGTCCACGTGAGCGCGGACGCGAACGCGGTCACCGTCGTCTCGCTCCCCCGCGACACCCTCGCCACGATCCCGACCTACGTCGACGACAGCGGCAAGACCCACCGGTCGCACCAGGCCAAACTCAACGCCGCCTTCGAGGAGGGCGGGGCGAAGCTGATGGTCTCGACCGTCGAGGCGATGACCGGTGTGACTATCAACCACTACGTCGAGCTTAACTTCAACGGCTTCCTGCAGATGGTCGACGCCGTCGGCGGCGTCGAGGTATGCCTGGCCAAGCCGCTCAAGGACCAGAAGTCGGGCCTCGACCTCCCGGCCGGACGACAGACCATCAGCGGCCCTCAGTCGCTGGCCTACGTGCGGGCGCGCTACGTCGACCCGACGGCTGACCTGGGGCGGATGAAGCGCCAGCAGAGGTTCGTCGCCTCGATCGTGAAGAAGGCGACGAGCGCAGGCACGATCCTCAACCCGATCAAGCTCAACGGGTTCCTGTCCGCGGTCGCCGGCAGCATCACCACCGACGCCGGGCTGGGCAAGGACCAGCTCCTCGCGCTCGCCGACCGGCTCAAGGGCACCAACCCGGGAAATGTCGCCTTCACGACCGTGCCGCTCGCGGCGCCGACGCGGGTCGCCGGACTGGGCCAGGTGCTCGTCTGGGATCAGACCAGGGCCCAGCAGCTGTTCACGGCGATCAACCACGACACCCCGATCGTGGCCCCGGTGACAACGGCCGCGACGGCCTCGTCCGTGCCCGCCGTCACGGTCGCGCCTGGGCAGGTGATGGTGAGGGTGTTCAACGGCACGTCCACCGCGGGGCTCGGCTCGAAGGTGGCCAACGACCTCGCGGGGGTCGGGTTCGCCGTGTCGGGCCGCGCGACCAACGCCCCGGTGCCGGTCGGCGGACCGACGGTCGTCGGCTACGACCCCAGGTTCGACCAGTCGGCCCGCACGGTGGCTGCGGCGATCCCCGGGTCCACCCTCACGGCGGTGGCCGGCCTCGGCCGCACCATCTCAGTCACCGTGGGCACGTCGTACACGGGCGCCCAGAAGGTGCGGGTCGCCGCGAGGTCGGTGACGCCGACCGCGCGCATGGCGGCACCCCAGGCCCGCACGGCTGCGGACGACCTCTGCGGCTGAGCACTGCACCTGCGGCTCCGGGCGTGACCCCCGTCACATCACGGAGCGGGAACGAAACATGCTGGTTACCCCTGGAGCGGGTGCAGTCGCTAGCCTGAACGGGCGGGATCGTTGTCCGGATCCGGCGTCCGACGGGGGACGACTGTGAGGCGACGTGAGTAGGCGATTGCATCGGGCCGCGGGCTCGCACCGGGTGCGGATGACCGGCCAGTACCTGGCCGACTCCGTGGTGTGGGCGCTCGCGATCTTCACCGCCGCCCACCTGCGCTTCCTCGACCTCAACACCCACCCGGCCAACCAGGGCCTGCTCTTCGGCTGGCTCGTGGTCACCGTGATTCAGGGCCTGGTGGGGCTGCAGGTGCATCTCTACCGCGGCCGCTACCTCTACGGCTCGTTCGACGAGGTCCGCGGCGTCGTGGTGACGGTCGGGCTCGCCGGGTTCACGCTCATGCTGGCCTCGGCGCTCATCGGCCCCCCGCGTCCCGTGCCGCTGTCGGCGGTCGCCGTCGCGATGGCCTTCGCGCTCGTGGGGATGCTCGGCGTCCGCTACGCGCTACGCATCTGGCGGGATCGGCGCAAGCGCCCGACCGACGCCGTCCCCGCGCTGGTCTACGGCGCCGGCGACGCGGGCGCGCAGCTGGTCACGAACATGTTGCGCGACCTCAACAGCCACTACCTGCCGGTCGGCATCCTCGACGACGCACCGCACAAGCAGCGCCTCGTCATCTCCGGCGTCCCGGTGCTCGGCACTGGCAATGACATGGCAGACGCCGTGGCCGACACGGGCGCGCAGGTCGTCATCGTGGCCATCACCGGCGTCACCGCGAGCACGATGCGCCGCGTGATCAAGAACGCCGACGCCGCTGGTGTCTCGGTGAAGGTGCTGCCGCCGCTGTCGGAGATCGTGCACGGCGAGGTGCAGGTCGCCGACATCCGCGACATCGACCTCGAGGACCTCCTCGGTCGCCACGAGATCGACATCAGCGTCGAGGACATCGCCGGCTACCTGTCCGGGCGGACCGTCCTGGTCACCGGGGCCGGCGGGTCGATCGGGTCGGAGTTGAGCAAGCAGATCCACCGGTTCGGCCCCGCCAAGCTCTACCTGCTCGACCGTGACGAGTCGGCCCTTCACGCCGTCGAGCTCTTGCTCTACGGTCGCGCGCTGTTGACCCACGACACCAGCGTGCTGGCCGACATCCGCGACGCCGTCCGCATGCGCGAGGTGTTCGAGGAGATCCGCCCTGACGTCGTCTTCCACGCGGCCGCGCTCAAGCACCTGCCCGTGCTCGAGCGCTTCCCGGAGGAGGCGGTCAAGAGCAACGTGTGGGGCACCTGGAACGTGCTCGAGGCCGCCGTGGCCTCCGGCGTCTCCCGGTTCGTCAACATCTCCACCGACAAGGCCGCGGACCCGATCAGCGTGCTGGGCTACAGCAAGCGGGTCGCCGAGCGGCTCACCTCCTGGGTGGCCGCCGAGGAGGACAGGGACTACCTCTCGGTGCGCTTCGGCAACGTGCTGGGATCCCGTGGTTCGGTCGTGACGACGTTTCAGGACCAGATCTCGCGCGGCGCCCCCATCACCGTGACCGACCCGCGCGTGACCCGCTACTTCATGACCGTCGCCGAAGCCTGCCAGCTGGTCATCCAGGCAGCCGCCCGCGGCCACCGCGGGGACACCCTCGTGCTCGACATGGGCGAGCCGGTGAGCATCGAGGAGCTGGCCCGCACGCTGGCCGCTCACGCCGGCCGACCGGCCGTGATCGCCTACTCCGGCCTGCGGCCAGGTGAGAAGCTGCACGAGGCCCTGGTGGGGGTCGACGAAGTCCAGCGGCCCGGCGGCCACCCCCTCGTGACGGCCGTGGACGTCCCGCCGCTCTCCCCGTCCGCTGTGCTCGCGGTGGGTGCAGGGGGGGACTTCCGCGAGGCGCTGCTCCGACTGGCCGGTTGGCCCACCGACGGCTCCGAGCTGCTCCCCGAGGACCTCAGCGCCTACGAGTCCACGAGGGCTCCGCAGGCCGGCGAGAATGACACCCGGGGCTGACCCCTCGCCGGTGATCCAGGTCATGGCGCCGTCCGGAACCCGACCAGCCCCTCGCACGTCCGACTATCGATGACGGGACATATGGACGACGACACGACGCCTGAGCCCGAGGACGCCGCCGCGGTGGCCGACCCGGGACCCCGTCGACGCCGCAAGCGCGTCCTGATCTCGCTCGCGACCGCATTCGTGGTGCTCGTCGCGTTTGTGGGCGGCTACGCCTTCTGGGCCAAGTGGCGGGTCGATCAGGCCCTCGCCAGCGTGCGCTCGGACCTCGTCTTCGCCGGGATCGACCCCGCCACGCGCCCCCCGGAGTCCCCGGACGGCGGGATGACCTTCCTCATCGCGGGATCCGACGTTGTCTCCCCCGACGCCACCACCGGTACCGAGGCCGGGCGCGTCCAAACCCAACTCGTGGCCCCGACCGTGCATGGAGTCGCCAACGCGGGTCCCGGCCGTTCCGACGTCATCATGCTCGTGCACGTGAATGGCGCGAACACCAAGGCGTCGGTCATCTCCATCCCGCGCGACTCGCTTGTCACCATCCCGGCCTACGTCGACGCCTCGGGCGTCTCGCACCCGGCGACGCAGCGCAAGATCAACGCTGCCTTCTCGCTGGGCGGGGGTCGCCTGCTCGTACGCACGGTCGAGGGGCTCACCGGTATCCGGATCGACCACTTCGCCTACATCGACTACGAGGGCCTGATCAGGCTCGTCGACGCCATCGGAGGCGTCGACGTCCTCAATCTGCACGCGACGTCGAATGTCTACAACAATCCCGCGTGGACGTTCCCCAAGGGTGTGATCCACCTCGATGGGGAGCTCGCCCGGGTGTGGGTCTCCCAGCGCAAGAACCTGCCGCGCAGTGACCTCGACCGGGCGCGCAACAGCCGCATCCTCATGCAGGCGATCGCGAAGAAGCTGGCGAGCCCGTCGGTGATGGCGAACCCGGTGGAGCTGCAGCGAGCGCTCGACCTGCTCTCGACGGTTGCCACCGTTGACGAGACCTTGACCCCGGGGGCGATGAAGAGCCTCGCTCTGCAGCTCAGGGGCATCGATGTGTCGTCGATCCTCATGCGCACGGCACCGACGACCGGCAAGTCGCTGGTGAACGGCGAGATGGTCTTCCATCTCGACGAGAAGCTGCTCCCTCTGCTCTGGCCAGCGGTCGCCAATAGCGACATGGCACGCATCAAGGAATCCACGCTCGCCTGACAGGCATCAGCCTGCCTCAGCCGCCACGACCTCGGCCAGCTCCTGGGTGACCGCCGCGTGAGCCGTCTGCCAGTCCAGTGATGTGCGATCCACATGCGGAGCGGATCCCCCAGCGCGCCACCAGTACGCGATCCCCCGCGCCAGGGTGTCGGTGTCTCCTGTCGAGCCGACGGCAGTGGCGCCAGGTGCGTCCCGGACGCCCCGGATGTCGTAGCCGAACGACGGCCGGCCGATCGCAGCCGCCTCCAGCTGGACCCGCGGGAGCCCCTCGCGCTCGGAGGTGTGCAGCAAGGCGTGCGACGCCGCGATCGCCGACACCGGGTCCTGGCGCCCGACCACGTCGACGCCCGCGGAGGTCGCCGAGCGGACCCGCTGCACGAGCGGCCCTTCGCCCAGCATCGTCAGCGTCACGTCGACACCCAGCCCGCGCAGGTTCGCCACGACGGCCAGCGCGTCGAGCGGGCGCTTGTTGCGAACCATCTCGCCGATCCAGACCAGTCGCAGGCCGTCACCGGCAGGGGGCATGTGCACGGACGCGAACCTCGCGAGGTCGAGGCCGACGCCGGCCGGCAGCCGCAACACAGGCGTACCAGGACGTGCCCGTGCGGCGAACCAGTCCTCGTCGGCGCCCGACAGCACCACCACGCCCGCCGTGGAGCGGAGCAGCGACCTTTCCACCGCCAGGAACGCCCGGTCGCGGCGCCGCGGGTGGTCGGTCACGTGCAGGCCGTGGCAGAAGTACACGACCGGCACGCCGGTGCGTGCGGTGCGCACGATCGCCGATGCCGTCGCCGTGTTCGTCAGGATCACGTCGAGCCGCTCGTGACGCGCCCACGCCCGCAACCGTCTATGCGCCGTCCCGTTGATCAGGCTGGGGTCGCGGGTGATGCCTCTGATCACGACCGAGCCCTCGATGCCTGCGGCAGCGCCCCCCTCTCCGGGACCGCTGGCGGGGGCGACGTGGTGCCCCTCGGCCCGCCACCGCTCAACCCAGGACGGGAAGAACGCGTCCAGCGTCACCGGGATGCTGGAGAGGAGTCCAATGCGCATCGGGGTCAGCCTGCCAGCATCGCGGCGCGCCAGGTGGCCGCCCAAGCCGTGAATGAGTAGTGCTCGCGGACTCCCTGCAGGCCGCGACCGGCCATCGCCGCTCGGTCCGACGAGGGTGCGGCGAGCACATCCACCAGTGCGTCGGTCCACTCGCCGGCCGACGACGCGGCAATGCCGCCCAGCTTCGCGAGCGCCGTCGCGTTCGCCCCGATGGGTGACCCGATGACGGGTACCCCGGCAGCGGCGTACTGCAGCAGCTTGTAGGCGCACTTGCCTCGTGCGAACGCGTCGTCGGGCAGCGGCCCGATGCCGACGTCGAAGGTGGCGAGCGAGCTGCGCCACGACGCCGGGGTCCAGCTGACCCGCTCCACCATCGGCTCCAGCGGACCGACATCTGCGTCGCCGGCGCTCACGAGACGCAGGATCGCCCCTGTGCGCCGGTGCACCGCGAGCAGGGAGTCGGCGACGCCGAACAGGTAGCGCTCCGTCGCCGGGCTCCCGAGCCAGCCGATGACCGGCACCTCAGCGACGTGGTGGTCGCTCCGCGTCTCGTAGTCGTCGGGCTCCACGCAGGTCGGAACGACGACCACGTCGCGGTTGTGCCGCGCCGCCCAGCCGGCCAGGACCTCGTTGCCCACCACCACGCGGCGAGCGTTGCGCGCGGCCCGTTCCGCCTTGAGCCGCTTGGGGAACAGCGCCGTGGGGTCCGGAAGGTGACGGACGTCGGCGAAGAGGGCGTCGTCGAGGTCGTAGACACCCGGCGTCCCCGCGCGCAGCAGGCGCGACTCGATGCCGCCGCGGCTGAAGGGCGACGCCTCGCGCAGCAACAGGAGCGGGCCGGCGACATCGAGTTTCCAGAGTCCGCGTTCCGCCCCCCACGCCGCGGCGGGCCGCCGAGCGAGGTCCGTCGGACGGTTGGTCGAGCCCCCGACGTAGTCCCGCAGGTCAACCTCCATCCCGAGGTGCGCTGCCCACTCCAGGCCGCGGGCCCGGGTGGTGGCAGCGTCGGCGCCGTACGTCGACACGAGAGTGAGGCGGTCGGCCATCACGGTGCCTCCATCGGCCGCGGAGGCCCGAGCAGCCATACCGAACCCGGGTGCATCGCCTCGCGCAACTGAAGGCGCAGCGCACGCCCACGCAACCGGAACCCCTCCGGGCGCAAAGTGATCGAGCGACTGACGTACTCGAGCAGCGAGGTCGAGACGCCCAGCGTCCGCGGGAACCGGGTGATGCCCGAGAGGTGGTAGAAGCGCACCCGGCTCACGCCGAGCAGGAGGTGCGCAAGTCCCTTAGAGCCGGCGGCGCTGACGCCGCCGACGTGATCACCGACCCGTTCCGACACGACGCCGATCCTCGCACCGAGGTCGTGCGCGCGGTGCGCCAGCGCGACGTCCTCGAAGTAGAGCTCGTATCGCTCGTCGAGGCCGCCGACATGCTGCCAGGAGTGCCGCGAGAAGAGCATCCACGCACCGTCGACCTGAACCGGCTGCACGCTGTCAGGCTCGGGGTCCCACCGGTAGGCGCGCCAGCCCACGAGCGAGCGCAGCAGTTCCCTGCGGGTGCTCACGAGCGGGTGGAGGTTGCCCTGACCGGTCCCTCCGCTGCCGTCCCCCAGGGCCCCCGAGACGACGAGCACGGCGGGGTCGTCGAGTAACACCGCAAGACGACGGGGATCTCCCTGCAGGACCACGTCCGGATTCGCCACCAGCAGCAGGTCGCAGTCGAGCAGGTCAGCGCCGCGGTTGACCGCCGCTGCGAAGCCGAGGTTCGAACCGGGGTCGTCGTAGGTCACACCGGGCCGCTGACTCAGCTCGCGCGTTGCTGTGTCGGAAGCGTTGTCGACGACGATGACAATGGCGTCGTCGGGAAGTGATGTGAGCAGGCCACCAAGAGTTGCTGCCGATTGGAACGCGACGACGACGACGCCCAGCGTCCGGTCGGCGTACCCATCCGTGTCGCCCACTGCCACGAGACCGCTACCCCCGCAAGCGGTGTCGGATGCGCTTGAGCGTCGGGTGGAGCCGGTTAGGCACGACCTTGATGACCGCCGCGCGAACCCCGCGCGGGAGGGTGTGCGAGACCGGCGCGCTGGCGAGGTACGGGTCTCGGTCCCAGTCAAGCCCCCAGCGGCTGCGGAGCAGGTTCACCTCGTCCGAGGTGACTCGAGGGTCCCGGGATTTCGACTCGAAGTGGTATAAGCTCGCCCACGGCGTCCAGATGATCCGGTGGCCGGCTGCTCGCACCTTGAGGCAGAAGTCGACGTCGTTGAAGCTGCCCGGCAGGAGCTCGGTCATCCCGCCCACCTCGTCGTAGACGACGCGAGACAGCATCATGCAGGCGCCTGTCACACCGGAGGTCTCACGCTGCACGACGAGGCTGTTGAAGTAGCCCGTGTCGTCGCCCTCGGCGCCGTACCAGACGTGGTAAGCCTCACCACCGTGGTAGTGGTGGCCTGCGTGCTGGAGCGTGCCGTCGCTGAAGAGCAGGCGAGCTCCAACGCAGCCCACACCCGGATCCTGCGCGATGGCCAGGAGTGTCTCGACGAAATCTGAGTCGATCAGCTCCATGTCGTCGTTCAAGATGAGCAGGTACTCACCCGATGAGCGCAGGAAGCCGAGGTTGATCTTCTCGCTGAAGTTGAACGGCCGGTCGTAAAGCACGGCGACCAGGCGTGCGCCACAGATCTCCGCCAGGTCGGCCATCACCTCCTCGGGAGTGTCCACGTCATAGACGACGACGAACTCGAGATTGGCGTACGTGGCCGACTCGACGATCCCGCGCAGCAGTTCGGTCACAAAGACGCGGTGCACTCCCCAGACCTGGCTCGACGACCCCCGTGTCGGGATGATCACGCTGACGAGCGGGTTCCCGGAGACTCGACGTCGGACTCGGTAGACGCTGGGACCTGGTACGAACTCCACGTCGGCGTCGATCCCGGTGCGCTCGCAGTGCTCTTGGACTGCACGACGACCGGCCTCGAAGGCGTAGGGCTTGGCATCGACGTCGCCCGCGGCAGACCCTGGGACGACGGCCCAGGAGTAGAGCACGTGGGGCACGTGCACGATCGTGCGCGCTCGCTCGGTCACACGCAGGACCAAGTCGTGGTCCTGGGATCCCTCGAAGCCTGCCCGGAACCCCCCGACCTCCTCCACCAGGCTGCGACGCAGCACGCTGAGGTGCCCGGTGTACATCTGCGAGCGCAGCCGTTCCGGCGACCAGTCCGGCTTGTCGAACACGTCGTAGGGCAGGCCGTCAGCGCCAACCTTGTCCTCGTCGGAGTAGAGGTAGTCCACGTCCGGCGAGGTCCCCAGGCCGTCGACCACGTGGGTCAGCGCGGAGGGTGCCAGCCGGTCGTCGTGATCGAGCAGGGCGACGAAGTCGGCGGTCGCCTGCGACAGCGCGTCGTTGGAGGCCGCGACGATCCCGCCGTTGAGCTCGTGCCGCGTGAGACGCACGCGCGGTTCGATCGCCGCCAGCCGGTCGAGCTCGGCGACCACGGTGGCATCAGTCGACGCGTCGTCGCAGATGCACCATTCCCAGTCGGGGAGCTCCTGCGCCAGCACCGCCCGGATGCAGGCCTTCAGGGCTTCTAGCGGGGGGTTGTAGACCGGGGTGACGATCGACACGACGGGCACGGCGGCACTCACCGGAACCAGCTGAGAACACGACGCACTGCCTGCACCGGTGCCATGACGATGCGACCCGCCCGCCAGGTCCACGAGGCGCGCATGACATCGATCACAGCCCGAGCCTCGTCGAGCTCGCCCTGTAGTCGGTCGGCCCGACGGCTTGCCGTGCCAGAGCTCGCCTCGAACCCGCGGGCGACGTCACGAGTGGTCATGAGCGCCCTGGTGAGGTCCTGCTCCCGCTCGGATGCCGCGCGGGCTCGTGCGAGCCGCACCTGGGTCTCCAGCAGTGCCTGGCGCTTGTCCCCGACCTCGGAGCGCAACCACACCAATCCGCTCTCGTACTCGTCGACCAGCGCGCGCGGCGCGACGTCTCGACGCTGGTACGCGACGGCCCACGGCGTGATGAAGCTGAGGTCGACGTCGAACCGTCGGACGAACCCGCGGTCGTACATCATGGAGGCCCAATGGCCACCCGGTCGCACGTTCACGTGAGTCGCCTCGGTGAAGTCCCACGGGGACGAGGAGAGCACGACGAGGTCGGTGACCGCGCAGAAGTGGTCGAACGCCTTCTCGGCGTCAGGCTGACTCAGATGCTCGACGACTTCGATGCACGTCACCAGGTCGTAGCGGCCTTCGAGCGGCTCGGTGAGCGAACCGACGCGCAGGCGACCCTCGGCCCGGGGGTCCCCGCTGGCGACTGCGGTCGGCGAGATGTCCACGCCGTGGGCGTCGACACCGAGCTCTGCCAGAGAGCCCACAAGGATGCCCTTCGCGCAGCCTGCGTCGAGCGAGGTGACGGGTCCGAATGTGGAGACCAACCTCGTCGCGATGCCGTCGAAGAAGGCCCGCCAGTGCTCGGAGCTCCAGTCGTAGTCATGACCGCAGTCGTGCGCGTAGTAGAAGGAGTCGTAGTGCTCCGCGCTCGTGCCGATGGGCACCCGCGACGAGCGCGACGTGGCCCGCGTGGGTTCGGTCTCAGGACTGGACACCACGGGCCTCAGGATAACTTGTCACCGCGGCCGCGCGGGGGTCGGGACGCGGTGGCTGCCATTGACCTGCCATCCGGACAAGACCTGGCTCGGCCTCCCCGCTGCCGCGCACCTTGAGCGTGGCCTGGTTGTCGGCGTGGTCGTAGGTGTGGCCCCGGTCGACCACAGCAGTGCGAACCATGAACATCCCGGGCTGCAGCGTGAGCTCGGGGATGCGGAACTCGACCACGCCCGCACCCGCGGGCACGACCCAGGGCCCCAGCTGCGCCGAGTTCGGACCCGCGACAGTGACGCCTGACTCGTGAACGAACCCGAGTCCGAAGACGGCGGCGTCGATCTGGGTGCGAGCGGTGTACCGGAGTCGGACGGTCACGGCCTGGCCGGGGAGCACGATCGAGACGGGGGAACCGTCGTTGTCGTGGAACGTCACCCGGTCCACTCGGACTTCGCCGCTTCCGTGACGATCAGCCACGTGCTCTGCAGTCTCACGGTCCTCGAGAGGCGCAGCAGCGGCCTCACGCTGGTTGACGCTCGCCACGTAGTCGCGCACCACCCCGCGGGCGTCGCCCAGGCCGCGCACCTCCCCATGATCGAGCCACACAGCGGTGTCGCACAGATCCTCCATGATCCCCAGGGAGTGAGACACCAGCAGGATGGTCGAACCAGTCCGGCGCAGGTCGTGGAGATGGTCGAAGCACTTGCGTTGGAACTCCTCGTCGCCCACAGCGATGATCTCGTCGATGGCGAGGATTTCAGGCCGGACGCTCACCGCGATGGCGAACCCGAGCCGGACGTACATCCCGCTGGAGTAGATCTTCACGGGTGAGTCGATGAACTCCTCGAGCCCGGAGAAGTCGATGATCCCGTCCATCGCGTCCTCGACCTCGCGGCGCGACATACCGAGGATGGATCCGTTGAGACGGATGTTCTCGCGGCCGCTGAGGTCGGGGTGGAAGCCCGCGCCGAGCTCGAGCAGCGCCGAGAGCCGTCCGTTGACGGTGACGTCACCGGACGTGGGCCGGTAGATCCCCGAGATGACCTTGAGCGCCGTCGACTTCCCGGATCCGTTGTGGCCCACGAGGCCGAACGTCGTGCCCTGAGGAACCTCGAACGAGGCGTCCTTCAAGGCCCACACCGCCTTGCCGGGACGCGACTTGCCCCGCACGACCCGCTCCTTGAGCCCGGTACGGCGTTCCTGCGACAGCATGAACCGCTTCGAGACGTCGTCGAGCGCCACGGCGACGTCCTGGCGGCTCAAATCTGCTCCCCGATGTCGAGACCGCGCCGGAAGTACGTGAGGACGGCGAGACCCATCGCGGCGGCGGTCCACGCGAGCAGGATCGCCCAGCTCGTGACGCTCGGCACGGACACCCCGTAGAGGATGGACCTGAACGACTCGACGAACTGCGCGAGCGGGTTCGCCTCGATGAGGGCCCGCACCGGGATGCCGTGCGATGACACCGGCACCAGCGTGATCGGGTAGATGATCGGGGTCAGGAAGAAGAAGAGCTGGAGCGCCACGGTGATCAGGTAGGCCAGGTCGCGGAAGTACACGTTGTACGTCGCGAGGATGTAGGTCACCGACGTCACGAAGATGACGAACACCGGGATCCAGATCACGAGCGAGAGCCACGCAATGCCCACGTTCCCGATGGCCACCAGGATCACGAGCAGGATGACGGCCTCGATGCCGGTCTGCATCATGCTGCTGATTACGGATCCGACGACCGGGGCGTAGGACGGGAAGTAGATCTTCTGCAGCAGCGAACCGGTCCCGAGCAGGGTTCCCACGGCCGTGTTCAGGGTGTTGGAGAACCCGGTCCAGACGACGAGGCCCGTGAGCAGCCACACGGCGTAGTTCCCGGGGCGTCCGTCCGCTAGGGGCGGAGGTTGGGCCCGGAAGATCGCCGAGAACACGACCGAATAGATGATGACCGTCGCGACCGGGACGATGATCGACCACGCCCAGCCGAGCAGGGTCCCCTTGAAGCGCGACTTGATGTCGCGGAGGGCGAAGTTCCAGATCAGACCGGAGTAGGACCAGGCCGGGGCGGCGCTGCGTACGCTCACGGCCACCCCTTCATCTCCTTCGCCGAAGCCCAGCCCCACGGTCATCCGACGGCTGTCTCGACCCGGAGGGAAGTCTAGGGTCGCCGGACTCGTGCTTGTGACAGTCCGGCACTTCCCCCGCTAGGGACGGGCGGCGACCCGAGGCTCCTCGAGAAGACCGAGCAGGTAGGCGCCGTAGCCGCTCTTGGCGAGGTTCTCGCCAAGCACTCGGAGCGTGTCGTCGTCGATCCAGCCGTTGCGCCAAGCCAGTTCCTCGATGCAGGCAACCTTCGTTCCCTGCCGCTCCTCGAGGACGCGCACGAAGGATCCGGCGTCATGCAGGCTCGAGAAGGTGCCGGTGTCGAGCCAGGCCGTCCCGCGAGGCAGCACACTCACGGCGAGGCGCCCTTCGCGCAGGTAGTGGTCGTTGACCGCCGTGATCTCGAGCTCACCCCGGGCGCTGGGGCGCACCTGGCGAGCGACGTCGACGATGTCCGAACCGTAGAAGTACAGCCCGGGGACGGCGTAGAAGCTGCGCGGCGCGGCCGGCTTCTCCTCGATGGAGATGGCCTTGCCGTCGTCGTCGAACTCGACCACGCCGTACTCAGAAGGGTTGGCCACGCGGTATGCGAACACGTGACCGCCCTCGACGTCCTGGAGGCCGCGCAGGCGCGTGCCGAGACCGGGCCCGTGGAAGATGTTGTCGCCCAGGACGAGCGCCGCACCCTGACCCTCGAGGAAGTCGGCTCCGATGAGGAAGGCCTGAGCGAGCCCATCCGGCCTGTGCTGCACGGCGAACTCGATGCTCATGCCCAGGTCTGCCCCGTCGCCGAGCAGCCGCACGAACGAGGCGCGGTCCTCGGGTGTGGTGATCACCAGCACCTCGCGCAGCCCGGCGGCCATGAGCGTGGCAAGCGGGTAGTGGACCATCGGCTTGTCGTAGACCGGCAGCAGCTGCTTGCTGACGCCGCGCGTGATCGGCCACAGCCGCGACCCGGTTCCTCCCGCGAGGATGAGACCCTTCACGGGGCAGGACGCTACCTGTCCGAGCACCCCGTTGTGTTCCCTACACTCGTCCCCGGGCCGGTGCGGCCTTCGGACCTAGGGGATGTCTCGTGCGCGTACTCGTGACCGGCGGAGCCGGCTTCATCGGTTCCAACTTCGTCCGGCGGATGCTCACGCAGCCCGGCTCCGACGTGACGTCGGTCACGGTCCTCGACAAGCTGACCTACGCGGGCACGCTCACGAACCTCGAGCCGGTGGCTGACGACCCCCGCTACTCCTTCGTGCAGGGCGACATCTGCGACACCGAGATCGTGGCAGCTACGGTCGCCGGGCAGGACGCGGTGGTGCACTTCGCTGCCGAGTCGCACGTCGACCGGTCGATCACCGGTGCAGCCGAGTTCCTGGTGACCAACGTCGTCGGCACCCAGACCATGCTTCAGGCCAGTCTCGAAGCCGGCGTGGGCCGTTTCGTGCACGTCAGCACCGACGAAGTGTATGGCTCGATCGACGAGGGCTCGTGGCCCGAGGACTGGCCGCTGCAGCCCAACTCGCCTTACTCCGCGTCCAAGGCGGGCAGCGACCTGATCGCTCGTGCCTACCACCGCACCCACGGCATGGACGTGCGGATCACGCGCTGCTCCAACAACTACGGGCCGCACCAGTTCCCCGAGAAGGTCATCCCGCTGTTCGTCACCTCGCTCATGGACGGCGGCTCAGTGCCGCTCTACGGAGACGGCATGAACATCCGTGACTGGCTGCACGTCGACGACCACTGCCACGGCATCGAGCTCGTGATGCGCGGCGGGCGCGCGGGCGAGGTGTACAACATCGGCGGCGGCACCGAGCTAACCAACCGCGAGCTCACCGAGCGGATCCTCTTCGCGACGGGCGACGACTGGTCCCGCGTGCGCCCCGTCGAGGACCGCAAGGGCCACGACCGCCGCTACTCCGTCGACATCACCAAGATCGCGACCGAGCTCGGATACACCCCTCAGGTGTCGTTCGAGCAGGGGTTGCTCGACACCGTCCGGTGGTACCAGGAGAACGAGTCCTGGTGGCGGCCGCTGCAGGCCCGCGCCGCGCTCGAGAAGTGACCCGCCGCTGGCTCGTCGCGGGAGCGGGCGGCATGCTCGGACGCGACCTCGTCGACGTCCTGCGCTCGGCCGGGGCCAATGTTGTGGGTCTCGGCCACGCCGACCTCGACATCACCTCGGCCCCGTCTGTCGCGGCCACACTCGACGACGTCGACCCCGACGTCGTGGTGAACTGCGCCGCCTACACCGCCGTCGACGCCGCCGAGACGGACGAGGGCGCCGCGCTGCTCCTCAACGGCATCGGGCCTGCTGTGCTGGCGTCGAGGATCGCAGAGCGCCCTGGTGTACGGCTCGTACAGATCAGCACCGACTACGTCTTCCCGGGTGACGCCATCGCACCGTACGACGAGGACGCATCGACCGGCCCGAGGTCGGCGTACGGACGTTCGAAGCTCGCCGGAGAGCTCGCCGTCCGCGAGGCCCTGCCCGACCGCGGGCTCGTCGTTCGGACCGCCTGGCTCTACGGCGAGCACGGCCCGAACTTCGTGAGCACGATGCTGCGGCTCGAGCGCGAGAAGGACACTCTCGACGTCGTCGACGATCAGCGCGGGCAACCCACCTGGACCCGCGACCTGGCGGCCTTCGTCCACCGCCTCGTCGAGGCCGATGCACCGGCGGGCGCCTACCACGGCACCTCGAGCGGCGAGACGACCTGGTTCGGACTTGCCCAGGAGGTGTTCAGCCTCGCAGGTGCGGATCCCTCACGGGTACGACCGACGACGACGGACAAGTTCCCCAGGCCGGCACCACGACCCGCGTACAGCGTGCTGGGTCATGGTGCAGCGACGGCTGCCTCCGTCGCGGCGATCCGCACCTGGGTCGACGGGCTGCACGCCGCGTTCGCCACCGGCAGGCTCTGAGAGGCGCGCCAAGTGGAGGTCAGGCCGTCTCAAGCGCCGGCACCGGGGTCGCCGGTTCCTCGTCCACCCAGGTGGTCGGGAGCTGCAGGCGCCTGCTGAGCGCCCAGGCGAGCCAGACCGTGGTCCCGAACGCGACCAGCGCGGCTGCCGTCGCCACTGCCCCCAGGTACCAATGGAACTCGGCGACCCGCGCCGGGGCCTTGCTCAAGAACGGGAAACCGGCGCTGTAGCGGACGACCGTCATACCCCACGAGTAGACGTTGAGCAGCAGGACCATCCAGACCGCCGCGCCGGCGGTCCACCGGCCGACCCGCGCCGGGTGCACTCCGCCGAGCATGGCCACGGCGGCGCCGAGGATGGGCAGACCCACGATGAGCGCCATCGAATAGCGGCCCTGGTAGGCGATCCAGACATCCTTGAAGACGAGCACGCCGACCGCCAGTGGGGCGACCACGGTCGCCCCGACTGTGAGGACCAGCAGTCCGAGCCGCTGGAGCCGGCGGCCCGCAGCGAACCCGACCAGAAGCAGGGTTCCGGGGAGGGCGATGCCGAGCCACTTCAGGCCTTCCGGCAGCGCGTAGTCCCGCCACCCGTAGATGCCCACGTTCTCGATGAGGTACCCGGGCAGTGTCGGGAACATGTCGAACACGTAGCCGAGTAGCGCTCGCACCGACGGCTGGTTCGGTGTCTCCACGAACGGGTGCAACCGCGCGAACACCAGCGCTGCCACGATCGCCACGAGTGGGACCAACGCCCAGCGAGCGAGCAGTCCGAGGTGAGTCGAAGCCGCTCCCCGCGACGCTCGCGGCGTAAGGAGTGCGAACGTGAGCAGCAGGCCCGCCAGCTCGGCGTAGGTGAAGGGGCGAGCGAGAACCAGGACGGCGGACGTCACGGCAAGTGCGGCTGCGCGCCGGTTCATCTCGTCCCTCGTCGTGCCGGGACCGGCACCGAACAGCCCCGCCGCTGCCACGCACATGCCGATCGCCGCGGCGATCTCCAGGCTGCTGGGGTTCACCGAGCCCAGGAAGAAGCCGACCAGGGGTGTGAACGCCCCCAGGACACCGAGCACGAGCCACCCGGGCCGGCGGAACCGGATGAGCCAGAACGGCAGACCGATCAACGAGACGCCGACCGCGACGGACAGCAGCCGCATCAGCATCCACGTCCCGGTCGTCGACAGGAAGGGCAGGTAGCTGACCCAACCGACCAGGGCGTAGTAGAGCGGGGGGCGCCCGCCGGCTGTGGACTGCGCCACCACGATCACATCGCCGGTCGGCGGGACGGCGGGGCACTTCCACAGCGGGATCTCAGGATGGAACGCCGTGCAACCGATCGCCAGATCGGTGCTTAGCTTCGCCGGGATGTGAACGATGACGCCGATCGGGCCCGAGCCGAAGTCGCCCCGCACGACCGCAGCGGCGTACATCACGTGCGCTGGCTCGTCCGGCACGGAGGCGAGCGGGTTCACCAGTGCCCAAGTCGCCGAGACCGCAGCGAGGAGGAGGAGCAGGAGGGAGACGGCTCCCCTCAGCGGGCCGGGTGCGCGGGCGTCAGGCTCCACGGCGTTCCGCCTCGGAGGGTCGTGCACGTCCGACTCGACCCCCGAAAACTCCATGGCGGTCACGATATCCGACGCTTGCGGCCGCACTCAGGCTCGCGCGACGGCCTACGAGCTGTTCTCGCCCAACTTGCGCATGGCCGCCTGCTGATCCGAGAGCGTCAGCCCGCGGCGGCGGGCGAACTCGGACCTCACGGCGCCCGTCGCGTAGGCCAGTCGTTCGTCACGCAGAAGCACCTTGGTCGTCGAGCGCAGCGGGCGGCGGTGGAATGCGTGGACTAGGCGGCCACTTGTGGTGAGCTCCATTCCGAGCGATCCCGCAAGTGCCCTGAGCCCCGGAACCGTGTAGAACGTGATGTGCTGCCCGGCGTCTTCGTAGTAGTAGTCCCAGGCTCCGGGCTTTGGAGCCGGCGACGGAAGCACTTGCGTGGTCAGCAGCATGAGGTCGGTGCAGGCCGCCACAGGAGTCAGCTGAACCACCGGATCGGGCAGGTGCTCGAGGACCTCGATCGCCGTGATCATGTCATACCGCTCGTCGAGTGTGCCCTCGAACCCGACGGCAAAGATGTTCTCGCAGAGCGGGTCATGGTGGTGGAAGTCGAGGCCACGGTCGCGCATGATCCGGGTGAGGGTTCCATAGCCCCCGGCGAAGTCGAGGAACCGACCCCTGCGCAGCCTCTCGGCGGTGATGACGGCGGTCGCGATATTAGCCAACTGGACCCCCCGCTCCAGCAACCCGACGTCCAGGGAGCTGATCGCGTCGGAGTACGCCTCATCGAGCCAGTCCGGCGACGGCAGAGTCACGGACCCGCACGCGGTGCACCGGAAGTAGGAGACCTCACGCTTGCGTAGGACCCGGCCCTCCGCGAAGGGTTCGAGCCGCCCCGAGCAAATCGCACACGGTGCCACCTCTGGCTCCTCATCGCGTCGACGTCGTCGGTCCCCCCACAGGTCACCCGACCAGGACGGTGGGACCCTACTCGATCCGCCGGGCCGCCCGCGGCGCCGGGCCCGGGTGCCGCGACTCGGACGACCACCGCCGTCCGTGACGCTCTGGCAGCGGTCGGGTACGGCAGCGGCCGAGCGCGGACCGAGAACGAATAGGATCGCGGCACCATCCACCGCTGCACCTGGGGGACCGATGTCACGTCGAGCTCTAATCACCGGCATCACCGGCCAGGACGGGCTCTACCTCTCGGAGCTGCTGCTTGCCAAGGGATACGAGGTGTATGGCCTGATCCGCGGGCAGAACAACCCGAAGGAGGGACTCGTCCGGGAGACGGTGCCTGACGTCAGGCTCATCAGCGGTGACCTTCAGGACCTCTCGAGCCTGCTGCGCGCCCTCGAGCAGTCCCGCCCGGCAGAGGTGTACAACCTCGGTGCCATCTCCTACGTCGCCTACTCGTGGGAGCAGGCCTCCCTCACCAGCCAGGTCACCGGCATCGGCGTCCTGAGCATGCTCGAGGCAGTCCGGCTGTGGGCCAAGGACGACCTCGCGTCGGTGCGCTTCTACCAGGCCTCGAGCTCGGAGATGTTCGGCAAGGTGCGCAGCGTCCCGCAGGACGAGAACACCCTGCTGTGGCCGCGGTCGCCCTACGGGGTGGCTAAGGTCTTCGGCCACTACATGACCATCAACTACCGCGAGTCGTACGGCATGCACGCCTCGAGCGGCATCCTGTTCAACCACGAGTCCCCCCGTCGTGGTCCCGAGTTCGTGACGCGCAAGGTGTCCCAGGCGGTCGCGCGGATCAGTCGCGGCCGGCAGTCCGAGCTCCGTCTCGGCAACCTCGATGCCCGCCGTGACTGGGGCTACGCCGGAGACTACGTGGAGGCGATGTGGCTGATGCTGCAGCAGGACGAGCCGGACGACTACGTCATCTCCACGGGGCAGACCCACCAGATCCGGGACCTCGTGGACCTGTCCTTCCGGCATGTCGGCATCGAGGACTGGGAGCCGCTCGTCGTGCAGGATCCGGCCTTCCTGCGCCCCGCGGAGGTGGACCTGCTCGTGGGCGACTCCACGAAGGCCCACGAGCGCCTCGGCTGGAGGCCGAAGGTCACCTTCCCGGAACTGGTCGCGATGATGGTCGACGCCGAGCTCGCCGAGCTCGACGCGAGCCTGCGGGCCTGAGTGGTGCCGATCGCGCTCGTCACGGGTATCGCCGGCCAGGACGGTGCCTATCTCGCCGATCGGCTCCGCTCCGAGGGCTCTCATGTGATCGGCCTGAAGCTGCCGGGCAGCGTGGATCCCGCGCTCGAGCCGTTCCTGTCGTCCGTGGAGCTGCTCGACGTAGACCTGACGGACGAGTCGTCGCTGTCCGCCGTTCTGGACGAACACCGACCTGACGAGATCTACAACCTTGCGGGGATCTCGTCGGTCGCCCTGTCGTGGCACGAGCCTGTCCTCACCAGTGAGATCAACGGTGTCGCCGTCGTGCGTCTGCTCGAGCTGATCCGGCGCTTCCCCGCGGCGCACGGACCGGCCCGCTTCCTCCAGGCCTCGAGCGCCGAGATGTTCGGGTCCCCCGCTCGCTCCCCGCAGGACGAGTCCACCGCCCTCGCGCCGGTGTCGCCCTATGGCCTGGCCAAGGCCTTCGCCCACCAGGCGGTCGGTATCGCCCGCGCGGCGCACGGCCTCCATGCCTCCTCGGTGATCCTGTACAACCACGAGAGTCCGTTGCGGCCGGTGACCTTCGTGACCCGCAAGGTCACCCGAGCCGCGGCGGCGATCTCCCTCGGCCTCGAGACCGAGCTCGTGCTGGGGACCCTGGACGTCTCGCGTGATTGGGGCTTTGCCGGCGACTACGTGGACGCCATGGTCCGGGCGGTCCGTCACGACGTGCCGGGCGACTACGTCGTGGCCACAGGGGTGCAGCACACGTTGAGGGACCTGCTGGACGCGGCCTTCCGACGCGCGGGCGTCGACGACTGGGCGCCCTATGTCCGAACCGATCGCGACTTCGCCCGGCCGGTCGAGATCACGGCGATGGTGGGCGACGCCACACGGGCGCGCACCGTGCTGGGCTGGGAGCCGTCCACGTCGTTCACCGAGCTGGTGGCGGGGATGGTCGATGCCGACCTGGCTCTGCTGCGGTCCAGGCCTCACACCTAGGACAGGCCCTCAGGCGCGTTCCGCGAGCGACCGGTAGAGCTCGGCATGGGCCTGCGCCGTGCGGTCCCACGTGAACAGGCGAGCGTGCCGCGGCCCGGCAACGCGCGCCAGCTCCAGCGAGGCGGGCGTCATCGCCTCGCGGAGCACGCGCTCGAGGTCGTCGACGTCCCCGGGTCGGAAATAGCGGGCGACGTCCCCGCCCACCTCGCGGCTGCACGACGCGTCGGCGAGCACGGCCGGTGTCCCCGACGCCAGGGACTCCAGCGTCGGGAGCCCGAACCCCTCGTAAAGTGACGGGAACACGAATGCCGTGGCGCGGCGATAGACCTCGGGCATCTGCGCATCCGGCGGCTGAAGCTTGTAGACACGGCGGCCGGCGCCGGAGGCGTCGATCGAGCCGAGTTCGACGTCGGTGAACGGGCCACCGCCGACGACCACGAGGTGCAGACCGGGGTCCTGCCGGGCCAGACTGGCGAAGGCCGCCAGGGCCGTCGCGAAGTCCTTGTACCCGCCACGGACGCCCACGAACAGCAGGTAGCGGTCGGGGAGGTCGAGAGTGTCGGCGCCGTCGGTGAAGAACTCCTCGCCGACGCCGAGCGGGATGACCTGCGTCTTGGCCCGAAGGTCGACGGCGTAGAGCCGCATCATGTCGTCCGCCGCGCTCTGCGAGATCGAGACGATCCCATCCGCCATCTCGCAGTAGCGCCGCTTGGCGAAATGCGGGTTCCCGAGCCTGAAGTAGTGCGGGAACAGCTCCGGCGTCATGTCGAACAGCGACATCACCCGCGGCCCGGTCCACGCTCGCAGGTAGGCCGGATGCGTGAACGTGTGGTGCAGCACGGTCGGCCTCGGGTCCGAGCGCAGGGGAGTGCGTGGGTGCCCGAGGAGCCGCCAGCTGAGCCACTCGGATCGCGCCCGCACGCCCCCGGGGGCG
>Ga0075015_100000117_pt1 | contig 21927 bp, 20 predicted proteins | sample AleBraG_ABR_2013_FD_71476 | JGI IMG/M metagenome (GOLD analysis project Ga0075015, IMG submission 71476) | Freshwater sediment microbial communities in response to fracking from Pennsylvania, USA - Alex Branch Run_MetaG_ABR_2013 | ecosystem: Environmental > Aquatic > Freshwater > Creek >...
GAACGTGGCCAGGATGGATCCACCAATGCCGATGCAAATGGTGATCAAGAATCCGCCGGGACTGCGTCCGGGCGTCAGCAGTTTGGCTATCGCCCCGACGATCAGCCCGGTGATCAGTGTCCACAACATGGATATTCTTCCTAGCCTTTCTGAGCCTGAGCGATTTTGGCCAGAGCGATGGCCAGAACGCCACTCCCGAGAGTTTTGATGAGTGCGGGGTGCTCGGCGTAAATGCCACTGACGCGGTCGATGATGGACGGGTCCTGCTTTTCGGCATGAGCCGCCATTTGTTGAACCACGTCCGGTGGTATTTGCTGAGCCTGTGCCGGAGTGATCTTGCCACCGCTGGACATCACCGAGCTAAGAAGTCCACCCACCGCCGAACCGCCGAGCAGCGACGGCAACATCGGGCCGGCGGCAGCCATCAGTTCATTGATCACGTTGGCTTTTTGATCGCCGCTCGAGTTGCCGAACAGTTGCCCGGCTAGTTGCCCGAAGGGTGGTGTTTGGTCGGACCGCATGGCGCCAGCCAAGGCTCCCGCGATCGCGGAGGTTGGCGCGGCGCCCGCTACCTGGTCGAAGTGCGCGTCTGCCTGTGCAGGGTTGGCCGTGCCGCCTGCGTATTGTTGTAAAAGATTTCCAATCTGTCCCATCCAGCCCATGTGTCTGTTCTCCTTTGGCTACGAGGGAATGGTCAGTTCCTGGCCGACCTGAATTTTGTTCGGATCAGAGAGCTTGTCTTTGTTCGCTTCAAAGATCTTCATGTAATCGCCGGAATTGCCTAACAGTTCACCGGCGATCTTGGAGAGCGTATCGCCCGCCTTGACCGTGTAGGTTTTTGTTGGCGCCGGAAGACTGGAATCGACGCTGATGTCGGCGCTCAGATCGCTGAAGGTCGGGTCGACCGCTTTGATTGCATTCCATACCGCGTTCTTGATCGCATCGTTGGGCGCGGCGCCTTGCATAACGAGTTTGTCATCCTGCACGTGCAGGTGATCCAGACGCACGTTGGATTTCTTGATTAAATCCAGCACGCTGGCGTACTTCTGTTTACCTTGATCGAGGTCCATGCTTATCTCCTTGTGTCCTTCATTTGTGTAATGCAACTTACTGTCAGCGATCGTCCGCCGATCGTTGCAGCCCTTCTAAGTTAGCAGGAATTTTGCCGCCCGTGCGATTCTGAAAGAAGATGGGAAGTACTTTCGCCCGTCCGCCGTTCTGGCGGGTAATCGGGTGTGTATTCATGGGGATGTTGGCGTTTGGCGCGATGATCCCGCTGCTGCCGATCTATTTGCGGGATCAACTGCACAGCAGACCGCTGATGATCGGATTTGTCATCGGGCTGTCGTCGGCGTTTGCGGTGGCCGGGCGCTTGTTTGCGGGCCCAACCGCCGATGCGAAAGGCCGCAAATTCACTTTTGCCGTGGGTATTTCCCTCTGCGCGTGCGCCGGCATTCTGTATCTGCCGGTATTCGGCTTGGCGGGCGTCACGCTTGGCCGGGTGTTCCACGGAGTGGGCGAGGCATTCTTCATGACGGCGGCCGTCACCTGGGTGGTCGATCTGGCGCCGGCGCACCAGCGCGCGCAAGCGTTGGGATTTTTCGCCTCCGGCGTCTGGGGAGGACTCTCCCTGGGTCCATTGGCCGGGCAGATGTTCGGCGATTGGCAATATGCGTCGTTTTTCGTGACAGGATCTTCGCTGGTGGTATTCGCCGTGATTTGGCTGACCGAGGAACAGGCGCCCCTCCATCGCCATGCTCCGCCGCCCATCAAGATGAATATCCCGGGAAGCGTCTGGGTGCCGGGTTTTGTTTTGGGCTTCGCGAACGTGGCCTATGCGGCGATGGCTGGTTTCCTGGTCCTGCTGCTGCGCGACCGGGGCCCGGGTGGAAAATTCGCCTTCGCTTCCTTTGCGGTCTGCGTCTTGTTCACACGAACCTTGCTCGGATCGCTGCCGGATCGCATGGGGCCGCGGAAGACTCTGTTCCTGGGACTGGCGATGCTGATCGCTGGGTTGGTGCTGATTGCGATCACGCGCAATTCCACGGTGGCGACGTTCGCGTCCGCGCTGGTTGGCCTGGGCTATTCGTTCCCGTGGCCCTCGCTAGCGGTGGTGGTGGTCCGCTCGGTTGGCAACAATGAGCGTGCGTCGGCACTGGGAGCGCTAAACGCGTTTTTTGATTTGTTCGTTTCTCTGGGCGCTTTGGCGGCAGGCGCTTTGGCCGGAACTTTCGGCTACACGAGTGTCTTCTGGCTGGCGGCGGCCAGCGCCGGTTGCGCGGCAGTGATTGCCTGGGTTACAGGAGTCGGGCGGCAGACACCCGTGCTGGGCGAGGTGGCGTTGGAGGAAGTTGGGGTGTAGACGGCTGTCACCGAGGACAGTCTAAATCTAAAGCCTCTGCCACTTGGTGTCCAGCATCTACCAGCATTCGGTGGCACGGGGCTTTAATTAATTAATTAACAACCCCGGCCTCACGCTCAAGGGGACACTGCTGCGATAGTGTTGAGCGCAGGAGTTCGCCCTCGATCTCGCAGTGTCCCCGTCCGCGTCGGCGAACTTGCTGAAGTTCCGCCTGGCAAACATTTAGCAACATCATGGCACGGTGTAGACGTCTTAAAAATGTTCGTTCCGGTGGCGCACGTCAATTCCTCGAACCAGGAAAATGATGTCTTCGGCGACGTTGGTGGCGTGGTCGGCGATGCGCTCCAGGTTGCGGGCGATGAATAGCAGCAGCAGGGCGCGGCGCACGGCGTTACCGTCGGCTTCCATGCGCGCGGCCAGGCTTTCATAGATCTGGTTGCGCAGCAGGTCTACCTTGTCGTCCGACAAAAGGACCTGGTGGGCCAAATCGGCGTTGCGATCGACAAATGCGGTAATACTCAGCTCCACCATCGCTTCCACCAACGTGGCTTGGTCGAAAACGGGCACAAACGGCTCCAGCGGCGGCATCCGGATCAGTTCGCCCGCGCGGTGAGCAATGCTGAGAGCCAGGTCACCCATGCGCTCCAAGTCAGTGTTGATTTTCAGAGCCGCGATGATGAGGCGCATGTCCGCGGCTACGGGCTGATTGAGAGCAACCAGACGCGTGGCCAGACTGTCGATGCGGATCTCCAACTGATTGATCCGGTCTTCATCGGCGAGTACTCCCGGAATGAGGGATTCGTCGCGATCGAGCAGGCATTGCATACTCAAGTGAATGGACTTCTTCACATGACCGGCCATTTCGAGCAGATGATTCTGCAACTGCGTGAGCTCTTCCTCAAACCGGATCATGATCTATTCTAACGGCTGGCATAGCGTCGTACGATAAAGAATCGCTTCATGGCCAATCCGATCTTTCGGTCCCCTGCCGCTGAGCAAGCCTATTTGAAGGCATACGCCGCGAGTCTGACTCTCTGGCCGGTGCCTTACGAGCAGTTGGATGTGCCGGGTCGCTTCGGCGTAACGCACGTGGTCGCAACCGGGCCCGCCGATGCGCCGCCCCTGGTTCTGTTGCACGGCATGGGCGTGAGTTCCACCAGTTGGTATTCCAATATCGGTGCACTGGCGCGCGTCCGCCGCTGTTATGCGCTCGATTATCCCGGCGACGTAAACCGTAGCGTGTGTACACGGCCACCGCGAACGCGAGATGACGCGGCGGAATGGGTGACCGAAGTCCTGGATCGGCTCAAAATAGAGCAGGCCGACTTCGTGGGTCTCTCCTTCGGTGGCTTTCTGACCATGAACTATGCTTCAAAAGTGCCGCTGCGCGTGCGGCGGGCGGTCGCTTTGTGTCCCGCCGGTGTGCTGACGCCGGTGCGGGCAGAGTTCGCTTTGCGGCTGGCGGCGCTGCTGCTTTTCCCCACGCCGGCGAGGCGAAAGAGTTTTATGTATTGGATGCTGCGGGACCGATACGCCCGTCCGCCGCTGTTGGAGCAACAATTCACAGCGGGCCTCCAAGGGTCACGCTCGCTCATCCGCCTGCGGCCAGTGAAATTCAGCGATGGCGAACTCCGCGCGATACGTCCGCCGGTGTTGGTGTTGACCGGCGACCACGAAGTTTTGTGCAACCCGCAAGAGGTAGTGCGGAGGGCGCGCGCGCTGATTCCCCATGGCGAGGCGCAAAGCTTTCAGAATGCCGGGCACGCGCTGCCGCTCGAGTTGCCCGAGTTGGTGAATGAGCGGATGGTGCGGTTTTTGACGGAGTAGACCGCACTCGCGAAAGCGGACACCACAGTGGCAAAAGCGGACAGGCCGGCCTGGACGAACCGGGAAAACTGCCTGCAAACCACAGCAAAGCCGACTGGAAGCCCAATTGCCATGATTCGTTATAGTTACCTGTGTAGACAATGAAATGCTTGCTGTGCTTCCCCACCCTGGTTGGCTTCGTTTGGTCGTTTCCGGCCGGGGCGCAAACGCCGGAGATTTCCATCCAGGATCCGAAACCGATTCCCGTGGTCGGCCGGGTGCTGCGGCCGTTTCACTTTGAGAAACGGATCGTCTCTCCCGCCAATCTCTCCAACACGCCCCGTCTGCAGTCCCTGGTGCGCGGGGGAAATTTGTATCTTTCCTCACAAGATGTAATCGCTCTGGTGCTGGAGAACAATATCGACATCGCGGTGCAGCGTTACGGGCCCTATCTGGCGAGAGAAGTTCTGCGGCGCGCCGAGGGCGGAGGATTTCTGCGCAGCCTGGGCCTGCCGGTGGCCGCCGGTCCGGTGAGCGTGAGTCTGGCCGGTGTCAATGCAACGGCGGTGGGTTTGGCGGAAAGCGGATCGGGTGTGGGTTCGGGCGGCGGTATCGTCACGCAGTTGGGCACGCCGCCTCCGCAACTGGATCCTTACTTGTTCGCATACGGGAACTTCTCCCACACCACCACGCCGCAAAGCAATACGATTCTGAGCGGCACGCCATTTTTCCTGAATGATAGCCGGACGTATCAATTCGGCTATGGACAACAGTTTGTGATCGGCACCAGTATGCAGGCTACCTACAGCAGCTATCGCAGCGCGGTAAACAGCCTCTATAACGTCCTGAGCCCGTATACCAATGCCTCGCTGGATCTGTTTATTGCTCAGCCGGTGTTGCAGGGCTTTGGCGCCGCCGTCAACAATCGCAATATCCGGGTAGCCCGGAACAACCAGAAGGTCACCGACCTGCAATTCAAGCGGCAGGTGATCACCACGGTATCGGCCGTGTTGAATCTGTATTGGGATCTAGTGAGCTTCAACCAGGACATGCGCATCAAGGAACAAGCGGTACAGGCGGCGCAGAAGCTGTACGACGACAACCGGAAACAAGTGGAACTGGGGACACTGGCTTCCATTGAAGTGACTCGCGCAGCGGCCGAGCTTTCTTCCAGCAAGGAGGAATTGTTGATCTCGCAGACCAACGTCTCGCAGCAGGAAACCGTGTTGAAGAATGCCCTGAGCCGCGACGGCGTGGAGAGCGCCTGGCTGGATGAGGTTCACATCACTCCGCTCGATCGAATCGAGATACCCGAAAAAGAGGACCTGAAGCCGGCGGCGGAGTTGATTCAGCAGGCACTGGCCAACCGGCCGGAAGTGGAGCAGACGCGTATCAACGTGGAAAGCAAACGAATCAATAGCAATGGCACGAGAAGCGCCTTGCTTCCGTCGCTACAGGCCTTTGTAGACTTGACCAACAACGGCTTGTCCGGGGACTTGAACAAGCTCTATAACGGGAGCAACGGGCCGGCCGATCCCTACTTGCTGGGCGGGTATGGCACGCTGCTGGGGCAGATCGCCCGGCGCAATTTTCCCAACTATGCGGTGGGGTTCTCACTGAACATTCCGTTCCGGAACCGCTCGGCACAAGCCGACTACGTAGCCGATCAATTGGATCTGCGGCAGAGTGAACTGCAGTTGCAGAAGTTCGCCAGCCAGGTGCGGGTGGACGTGAAGAATGCCGTAATTGGACTCCAGCAGGCCCGGGCCCGGTATGAGACGGCGAGCGCAACGCGCGATCTGGCGCAGCAGACGCTGGCGGCCGAGCAGAATCGGTTCAAGTTCGGTGAAGCCACCATCGCGCAGGTCGTGCAGGCACAGCGCGACCTGGCCGCCGACCAAAGCGCGGAGGTGCAGGCCATGGCCAACTACACCCACGCCAAGATTGCGTTCGACGAGTCAGTAGGCCAAACGCTGGAGGTGAACCACATCTCGATGGGTGAAGCGATCGGGGGCCAGGTGGCGCGTCCTTCTCAGATTCCCGAGGGGACAGCGCGATGAAGTTGCGGAAACTAGCGGCTCTGCTGACAGCGGGAACCTGCCTGGCTCAGCAATCGGAGATTTCCGTCCAAAGGCCGCAAGCGCCGATTCTCACGCGCCCCTACAAACCCGCCAGTGTGCCGCCGGTCCAACTGAGAAACTCCGGCCGCTTCAAAGATCTGATTCGGGCCGGGAAGCTATATTTGACGGCGCAGGATGCGATTGCATTGGCCATCGAGAACAACCTGGATTTGGAAGTCGATCGCTATGGACCGCTGGCCGCCGAGTGGCAGGTGGAGCGGGCCGAGGCCGGAGGAGCGCTTGCGGGCGTCACTGGCCGGAACCAGTTGAGCAATCAGGCTACCAGTGGACAAGGCGTGGTGGGCAGCCAGGTGACGGCAGGACTCAGCGGCAGCGGCGGAGGCGGTGGACAAGGGACCGGCGGCGCGATCGTGTCCCAGATCGGACCGGTGACCGCCAACCTCGATCCAGTTCTGCAGAACACTACGGCTTTCTCGCATACGTCCACCCCGCAAGCCGAGCTTTTGCAGAGCCAAACCGTGGCGCTGATCGATACGCGGCATATCATTAATACCTTCGTCCAGCAAGGTCTGCTCTCCGGCGGCTATGTGCAGGCGACGCTGAATGAATCCTACTTGAAGGAAAACTCCCCCACGGACGTAGTGAATCCTTCCGTGGCGCCGGTGGCGCAAATCTACGTGAAGCACAATTTTCTGCAGGGTTTTGGCACTGGGGTCAATAGCCGCTTTATTCGTGTCGCGAAGATCAATATTCGGGCGGCCGACGAGACGTTCCAATCACAACTGTTGAACCTGGTGGCCGGCGTGCTCAATCTGTATTGGGATCTGGTCAGCGACCAGGAAGATCTGAAGGCCCGGCAGATGTCGCTGGCAGTGTCCAAAAAGTTTTACGAAGACACCAAGAAGGAGATCGAGATTGGCGCCATCGCCAAGGTGGACATCTACCGGGCCGAAGCCGAATTCAACACCCGGCAGCGTGAGCTAGCGATTTCCCTGGCGACCATCCGGCAGCAGGAAAATCTGCTCAAGAACGCCTTGAGCCGGAACGGTCTGGAGGATCCCGAAGTCGACGAATCGGAAGTGGTTCCATTGGATAGCATTCAAGTGCAGGAGAGCGAGGATCTGCCGCCTTTGCGCGAGCTGGTTGCGCGCGCTTTGAGAAAGCGGCCGGACGTCCGGCTGGCGAAGATCAATGATGAGAGCGCGGCGGTATCGGCCACGGGAACCGCCAATGGACTCTTGCCAATCTTGCAAGGGATCGGAGCGGTGACGGCGCACGGACTGGCCGGTACGCCGAATCCGCAGAGTGGACAGACTCCCGTTCCCAGTTCCGTGGGAGGTTTGGGAACGGCACTGGGCCAGGTTTTTCGCGGAGATTTTCAAGACCGGCGCGGGACGATGCAATTTCAAGGCGCGATTCACAATCGAGTGGCACAGGGAGACTACGGGATCGAACAATTGCAGTTGCGCCAGGGGGACCTTTTGGAGCGGCGCAACCTGAATGAGATCGTAGTGAGTATTTCGAATCAGGTGGTGGCGCTGAAGCAAGCCCGGGCGCGTTATGCAACGGCGCGGGACACGCGTGTGCTGCAGGAGCAGTTGCTGGAGAAGGAGCAGCAGAAATTCCAGCTTGGCAGCTCCACGCTGGACGATGTCATCGCGGTGCAGCGCAGCCTGGCGGGAGCGAGGTCGATCGAGGTGGCCGCCTTAGCCACCTTCAGCCGTGCCAGAGTCTCCCTCGACCAAGTGCTGGGGGAGACGCTGGAACGCAATCATGTTTCCGTGGATGATGCCCGCGGCGGGCATTTGAACTACAAATCGAGCCCGCCGAATCCGTAAGTTAATGCGAGTCGCCGTCCCGATCGACATCGCCGGTTACAGCGGAGTGGATATGGACCGTATCCTGTTTGGGTAGTTGCGCCGACTGCGCCGGCGGCGTGGTTTTGGGTTGAATGGCCTGGTTTGCCGGGTAGGCGGCGTAAGCGGAAGACGAAGAGATGGGGTTGATCAAGGTATTTCTCCTGCTTTGCTTATCGGTTGGGCCGGCCGAGGCTTGAATTGGATTTACTGGACCCTGCCTCAAGTGCTTTGTGGCCGCCTTTTCCGGGTCGTGGGCATGGGATCACCAGGCGAGATCACCTTTGCCAAAAGATTCTTTTGAGGAAAGTCCCTGCGATTCAGTGTGGCAATGAACGCTGCCTGCCCCTCCTCGGCGCAAGCGCAGAACGGATTGTCGCCAGGATCGGGCGATACGTCAACTGCAAGGCGGACGTCAAGGAATTCTGCTTCCTCTCTTAACCGGTTGATGATCTGGCCGATAAGACTGGGCCGGACCCCGAGTTTTCTGAGAATTTCCTTGTATTCCGTAAGGATCTCCTCGGTGACCAACCAAACGAAAGTCGCATTCTCTAGCCAGTCGCGAAGGAGCACAGCGCTCGGATTCCGCACGGCCCGGCGCGCTTTGAAGCCCGCGATTCCAGCCACGAGAACCGAGGTGTCGATCACACCTCTGCGCTGGTCTTTTCGACCCGCCAAGGGTGATCTCCGGCGTACGCTTCTTCCCGGCTCTGTATCGGTGAATCGCTTCCACAATCTGGGCTTCCGTGACGCCGGATAAATCGCCTGCGGCTGCGTCCAAACTTCGAGTAAGCTCGCGCTTCCATCCCGCCCTCTTCCTTCCCCGCGGCAGATCCGGATGCAAGGCAGCCCGAGGAAGCTGCCGGTCTAGTTCCTTTGCCAGGGTTCGGATGGGGATACGTACCTCAATCGGCTCGCCGCCTGTTGCCGGGCGAGACTGAAGCCACACGTACCGGGATTTGGACGGGTTCTCTTGCTTCAGGCTCTTTGACAGAGCGTGTGTGAATCGAGCAAGCACTTCAGTGGAGGTGCCCAGCGACTCCTTCAAATAGAAAGCCACCTTCGCCTCCAGAAGAAGGCGGTTGTCGAACCAGTAGAAGCTGTTCCGGCGCAACGGACGCAACACCTTGAATTGCACGAGATTTTGCAAGTCTTTGGGCGCCACCCCTAGGACCACGCTAGCCTGTTTGAGCTTCAGTTCGACGGTTTGCATCAGAATATACCGTCTATATTTTAGATGATATATGGGACGCAAGTCAATCTACATCGCTTCCCAAACTTCTCGGGAGACTCGATCGCCGCTTGTGGGCCTCCCCCAACCCCGGATGCTAAACTGGAGCTTCGTCCCACCCAATGCTCCACCGCATTACCGTGCACGGCGCACGGCAGCATAATCTGAAGAACATCGACGTTGAAATTCCGCGCAATACCCTCACGGTGATCACGGGTTTGAGCGGCTCGGGGAAAAGCTCGCTCGCTTTCGACACGATTTATGCCGAAGGGCAGAGGCGCTATGTAGAGACGCTGTCGCCGTATGCGCGGCAGTTTCTGGATCAGATGGAGCGGCCGGAAGTAGACTCGATCGATGGTCTGAGTCCGGCGATTTCCATCGAACAGAAGACCACCAATCGCAGCCCGCGTTCCACCGTCGGCACGATCACCGAGATTTACGACTACCTGCGCGTGCTGTACTCCTCCATCGGCGTTCCGCATTGCCCCAACTGCGGCAGCGAGATCACGCGGCAGAGCGTGGAGCAGATTCTGCAGCAGATTCTCGCTCTAAAGCAGGACGAACGCATCATGATTTTGGCGCCGATCGTCCGCGGGCGCAAGGGCGAGTACAAGAAGGAGTTGGAGAAGCTCTCGCGGCAGGGCTTTCTGCGGGCGCGCATCGATGGCGTTTTGCGGTCGCTGGACGAGCAGGTTCCGCTCGACAAACGCAAGAACCACACGATTGAGGTTGTGGTGGACCGCTTGCCGCTCAAGCCCGGACTAGAGAAGCGGCTGGAAGCTTCCATCGCAACCGCGTCCAAATTGGCGGACGGCCTGGTCATGGTGGCTGTGGTCAACGGGCCGGAGCATATGTACAGCCTGAAGCTGGCATGTCCGGAGTGCGGGACCAGCGTACCGCAACTGGAGCCGCGTTCGTTCTCCTTTAACAGTCCCTACGGCGCTTGTCCGACGTGTCACGGCTTGGGCAGCCGCTGGAGTTTCGATCCGGCCAAGATCATTGTCGATCCCAGTAAGCCGCTGTTCGACGGCGGCCTGGGACCGGGCGCCGGTTCCAGTTTCACGCAACAGCGAACGATCGACGCGGCCGCGAAGCTGAAGATCGATCTGCGCAAACCGTTCGAAAAACTTTCTCAGAAGAACCAGACTCTGTTGCTGGAAGGCGGGCCTGGATTTCCCGGACTCAGCAAGCTTCTCGATGAGACTTTTCAGGAAGCCAGCGCCGGCTATCGCGAGTGGCTGATGGACTACATGTCGGCCGACACCTGCCCCGATTGCCAGGGCCGCCGCCTGTTGCCGAGCAGTCTGGCGGTTCGGGTGAAAGGCGCGGGCATCGCCGACATTACTGAAGTCTCGATTGCGCGCGCCATAGAAACGGTGAAGAGCTGGAGGCTCAACGAGCGCGAACGGCAGATCGCGGCCCGCGTGATTGAAGAGATTGGTAACCGGTTGGAGTTTCTGAACGCGGTAGGCTTGAGCTACCTGAATCTGGCGCGCTCGGCAGCTACGCTTTCGGGAGGGGAAGCGCAACGCATCCGCCTGGCTACCCAGATTGGTTCCAAGCTGCGCGGAGTGCTGTACGTGCTGGATGAGCCGTCTATCGGCCTGCATCCGCGCGACAACGGCCGACTGCTGGATACGCTCACCCGCCTGCGGGACCTGGGCAACACGGTGCTGGTGGTGGAACACGACGCCGAAACTATTGAGCGCGCCGATTACGTGATCGACCTCGGGCCGGGCGCCGGACGCCTGGGCGGTGTGTTGGTTGCCGCCGGCACGCCGGCACAGATTACCGCCAATCCGAATTCGCTGACCGGCCGCTACCTGGCTGGTCTCGAAAAAATTCAACCCCCTTCCGGACGCCGCCGCGGGAATGGCAACCAACTGGTTGTGCGGGGGGCGCGCGAGCACAACCTGAAAGATGTGACCGTCGAATTCCCGCTCGGCTGTTTGATCGTGGTGACGGGCGTTTCCGGCAGCGGCAAATCGACGCTGGTGAACGATATCCTGTACCGCGCCATCGCCAAGGAAGTGTATCGCTCGCACGCGGTGCCCGGCGAGCATCAGGCCATTGAGGGACTGGAGCACATCGACAAGATTGTGGAGATCGACCAGGCGCCGATCGGACGGACACCGCGTTCCAATCCGGCTACATACACCGGCGTCTTTACGCCCATTCGCGAACTGTACGCGATGCTGCCGGAATCCCGCGAGCGCGGCTACAAGGCCGGCCGGTTCAGTTTCAATGTGAAGGGCGGCCGTTGCGAAGCCTGCCAGGGCGACGGCCTCAAACGCATCGAGATGAATTTTCTCCCCGATGTGTACGTCACCTGCGACGTTTGCCGCGGGCGCCGTTACAATAGCGAAACGCTGCAGGTGAAGTATAAGGGCCACTCAGTGGCCGATTTGCTGGAGATGCCAATCGAGCAGGCGCTGCCGATCCTGGAGAACATTCCGCAGATCAAACAGAAATTGGGAACTCTCAACGACGTTGGGCTCGGCTACGTCCATCTGGGTCAATCTTCCACCACGCTGTCGGGCGGCGAGGCGCAGCGCATCAAGCTGGCGCGCGAATTGAGTAAACGACAAACGGGCCGCACCCTGTATATCCTGGATGAACCGACTACCGGGCTGCATTTTGAAGACGTGCGACGTTTGCTGGATGTGCTACAACGCCTGGTGGACCTGGGCAACACGGTGTTGGTGATTGAGCACCAGATGGATGTGATCCGATCGGCCGATTGGGTCATCGACATGGGACCGGAAGGCGGGGAATATGGCGGCCAGATTGTGGCCGTGGGTACACCGGAGCAGGTGATGAAGGTGAAGAAGAGTCATACCGCAACCGCGTTGCGAAAAAAATGAGCAAGTACTCACAGAAGCCGCTCGATTTCGGTTCGGTCATAACGGTGCCGTTGGAGGCCCGCGGCGGTAAGGTGCGCGTTGCCGATTTTGCCACGCCGTATGCCGGTGGAGGGGTTGCGGGCTGGCTTGATTCTTTGCCGGCAATTTTGGCGGCCAACTCTTTTCGCGATGTGGTCTCAGCGCTGGTTGCCGCGCGACGGAAAAAACGCGCCATCATTTGGGGCCTCGGCGGCCACGTGATCAAGGTGGGCTTGGCGCTGGTGCTCATCGACCTGATGCAGCGCGGATTTGCCACGGCGTTTGCATTGAATGGCTCGTCCGCCATTCATGATTTCGAGATCGCGCTGGCTGGACAAACCAGTGAAGATGTGGAAGCGGTGCTGCCCGATGGAAGCTTTGGCATGGCGGAGGAAACCGGGCGCGAGATCACGTTAAATGGCGTCGACGATGCAACGTTGGGCTATGGCGAGGCGCTGGGGCTTCGCTTGCAGACCTTGGCGAAGCCAGAGTTTCGCGGCGCCAGCTTGCTGCATGAAACCTACCGCGCGGGTGTTCCGGTTACAGTACACGTGGCCATCGGCACCGATACTCCGCACACGCACCCTACCGCCGATGGCGCTGTGATTGGCGCCTATTCTCATCGCGATTTCCGGCTGCTTTGCTCCTTGGTTCGCGACCTGGATGACGGTGGCGTTTATCTGAACGTCGGGTCGGCCGTGATTTTACCGGAGGTGTTTCTCAAAGCCGTGTCGGTGGTCCGGAATCTGGGGCATCCGCTGGCGAACTTCACCACAGTCAACATGGATTTTCTGCAACACTACCGCCCGCGGGTGAATGTCGTGGAGCGGCCGCATGCCGGCGCGGGCGGCCATGGATATTCGTTAACCGGTCACCATGAACTGATGGTTCCTTTGCTGGCCGCGGCTTTGGTGGAAGCGGACGTATGAGTCCTTCGGAGTCCAAGCCAGAACCATTCTGGTCCTACCGCGATCTGTTTCTGTTCCTGGGAATCGCACTTCCGAGTTTGCTGGTCTCCGCGGCGATGGCGCGCCTGGCGGGGCCGCGATTGCACCTTTCGGAAGGTTTTGTGGAACTCCTCGCCCAGCTCTTGTGGTACTCGCTGGTGTTCGGATTTTTGATCGTGCTGTTCCGCTTTGCTTACCAGCAGCCCTTCTGGCGGTCGCTCGGGTTTGCTCCGCCGTATCCTTATGCCGGGCTGTGTTTTCTTTTGGGGCCGTTCTTGGCACTGGGTATGGGCTATTTGGGATATGTGCTGAAGACGCCGGAGATTCAGTCGCCCTTTGACAAAATGATGGCCGACCGGCCCACCGTGGTGCTGTTTGCGATCTTCGGCGTTTTTCTCGGGCCGTTGTGCGAGGAGCTGGCGTTCCGTGGGTTCCTGATGCCGCTGCTGGTCCGATCGTTCGGGCCGTTAGCGGGCATTCTTGCCACGGCTGCTCTTTTCGGCGCGATGCATGCGCCGGAGTACCAAAAGACCTGGCAATACGCTGTGCTGATTGGAGGCGCCGGGGCCGTGTTTGGCTACGTGCGCTATCGCACTGGCTCCACTGCTTCCGCGACATTTATGCACACCGGCTACAACCTGATTCAATTTGTGGCGATGTGGGCGCGAGCGAGCACACTTCCATGATCGAGACGATTCTCTGGACCGATGCCGGCGTGGTGATGATTGACCAGACCCGGCTGCCTCGCGAAGAAACCTACGTCACTTGCACCGGCTACCAGGAGGTGGCCGAGGCCATCCGTTCGATGGTGATTCGAGGGGCTCCCGCGATTGGCGTAGCTGCCGCGATGGGAGTTGCCATCGGCATGTTGAGCGCGCAAACGGAGCAGGAGTTCGAACAGATTTGTTCCACTCTCGCAGCAACACGCCCCACGGCCGTCAACCTGTTTTGGGCGATTGACCGCATGCGCACCAGGTACCGCGAACTGAGCGGGCGTCCGCTTACCGAAGTGCGCCAGGCCCTGGTGAGCGAGGCGAAGCAAATTCGTTTGGAAGACATCGCCATCAACGAGTGCATCGGGCGTAACGGGGCTCCGCTGGTTCCCGACGGCAAGGTTGTGTTGACGCACTGCAATGCAGGCGCTCTAGCCACGGCGGGATTCGGAACCGCGCTGGGAGTGATTCGCGCGGCGGTGGCCAGCGGCAAGAAGATTGAAGTCTTCGCCGACGAGACCCGCCCGTTTCTGCAAGGCTCCCGGCTCACCGTTTGGGAGCTGCAGCACGACGGGATTCCCACGACCTTGATCACCGATAACATGGCCGGGCACTTTCTCAAGTCGGGCAAAATCGGCTGCGTAGTGGTTGGTGCGGATCGCATCGCCGGCAACGGCGACGTGGCCAACAAGATCGGAACTTACTCGGTAGCCGTGCTCGCCCGAGAGAACAATGTGCCGTTTTATGTCGCGGCGCCCATCTCCACGCTCGATTTGACACTGGCTTCCGGCGATGAGATACCCATCGAGCAACGGGCGGCCCGTGAGGTGACGCATGTATTTGGAGTTCCGGTGGCCCCTGATAACACCGTTGTCCAAAATCCCGCGTTCGACGTGACACCACACCGTTACGTCACGGCGATTGTCACCGAGCGAGGCGTGGCCCGCGCGCCCTTTGTCGAGTCGCTGGCCGCGCAGGTGAATAGAGGCGGCTGACTTCAGTTCCCGAGCACAGGCGAAGCCAGGTAAAGCCGCGCTGTGCCAGACTGCCTACCAGGCTCTCATGCGCGATGGCCGTCGGAACTGAGTCCTCCGAGCGGCCGCTACCGGAACGGCGCAGACCCCACCGCCTTGGCGGCGGCGCGAGCACGCGTCGCCATCGCCCCATTCGGCGACAAACGTCTGGTGCGGTCCCGGATGATCTTGAAAGCGAATGCAGCGCTGGAACTTGCCATCCGGCTGTATGGCTTGGCAGAGGCCGGCATCTTGAGGGTTTGCCTGTTTCATGGCTTCAGTAAAGCGAACAAATTTGCAATCGAAACTCCAAATGTATCTCCTGTCGATTGGACGGCATACAGCCAGTCGACCGCGTAAGTTTTGCCGGTGCTGTCCGTCTCTTACCGCCAACTGCGGCACGGGACTTGCTAACCTGAGATTTCATGAGCGATATTACCGTCACGCTGCCGGATGGCAGCAACCAAAGTCTACCTTCGGGAAGCCGACCTCTCGACGTGGCGCAGAGGATCGGGGCCCGCTTGGCCGAAGACGCAGTAGTTGCCCGCGTCAATGGGCAACTCTATGATCTCACGCGTCCACTCCAGGGTGACGCCGAATTGCAGATTCTCACTTCCAAGAATCCCGAGTCGCTGGAAGTCTATCGGCATTCCACGGCGCATTTATTAGCCGCCGCTGTGCTGGAGCTCTTTCCCGAGACCAAGCTGGGGATCGGGCCTCCTACCGATACCGGCTTCTACTACGACTTTGAACGCGAAAAGCCCTTTACCCCAGAGGATCTGGAAGCGATTGAGGCCCGCATGTGGGAATTGCAGGCCAAGAATCTTCCTTACGAGCGCATTCTTACCCGCAAGACCGACGGCCTGGAGAAGTACAAGGACGACTGGATGAAGCACGAGCTCATTCAAGAGAAAGCCGAGGAGGTCTTCTCCGAGTACACGCTCGGCCCCAAGTTTATTGATTTTTGCCGTGGGCCGCACGTGCCGTCCACTTCCCGCATAAAAGCCTTCAAGCTCCTGTCGGTCGCCGGCGCCTACTGGAAGGGCAACGAACACAACGCGCGCCTGCAGCGCATCTACGGCACGGCGTTCTTCAGCAAGAAAGAGCTCCAGCAATACCTGGACCACATCGAAGAGGCTAAGAAGCGCGATCACCGCAAGCTGGGTCAGGAACTGGACCTCTTTAGCATTCAGGAACTAGCCGGCCCAGGCCTGATCTTCTGGCACGAACGCGGCGGGCTGTTGCGCAAGACCGTGGAAGACTGGATGCGCGACCAATATCTGGAGCGGGGCTACGCGCTGGTCTACACGCCCCACGTAATGCGGCTGGACCTGTGGAAGACTTCCGGCCATGCCAACTTCTTCGTCCAAAACATGTTCAAGCCGATGGAGCTGGACGACGCCGAATACCAACTCAAGCCCATGAACTGCCCGGGCCATATTCTGATCTACGCCAATAAGCCGCACAGCTATCGCGATCTTCCCGTACGCCTGGGCGAACTGGGAACGGTTTATCGCTATGAGCGCGCCGGCGTGTTGCATGGGTTACTGCGCGTGCGCGGCTTTACCCAGGACGACGCTCATATTTTCTGCACCCCCGAACAGATCGAAAGCGAAATCGTCAACTGCTTGCAGTTCGCCATCGATGTGCTCACCACCTTCGGCTTCCAGCAATATGAGGCCGAGCTCTCCACCTGGGACAAGGGCGTCAGCGGCAAGTACGACGGTACCGCGGACCAGTGGGACCTGGCCGAGAAAGCCCTGCATCGCGCTACGGAGAAGCTGAACATCAAGGTGAAGGTAATGCCCGACGAGGCAGCCTTCTATGGCCCCAAGATCGACATGAAACTGGTGGACGCCATTGGCCGCCCGTGGCAGCTATCCACCGTGCAGTTCGATTTCACGCTGCCGCGCCGGTTTGAGCTCGAGTACGTCGCCGAAGACGGCAAAAAGCATCAGCCGCTGATGGTGCATCGGGCGCTGTTTGGCTCCGTGGAACGTTTTATCGGCGTCCTGATTGAACACTACGCCGGCGCTTTTCCGGTCTGGCTGTCACCGATCCAGGTGAGCGTTTTGCCGATCACCGACCGGCAGTTGGAATACGCCCAGCAGGTGCTGGCGAGATTGAAAGCCGCCGGCCTGCGCGCCATCCTCGACGACCGCAAAGAGAAAGTGCAGCTCAAGATCCGCGATGCGCAGTTACAAAAGACCCCCTACATGCTGGTGGTAGGCGATCGGGAGGCCCAGCAGGACAGTGTTGCTGTCCGCAATCGCAAACACGGCGACCAGGGCGTAAAAACCATCGATGAGTTCATCGCCAGTATCAAACATTTGATCGTGACGAAGGCTTGTAGCGAATAATGAATTGGGTGACGTGGGCACTGGCCGGATTGTTAGCGGGTTCGGTGGTGTACTGCATCTTTACTGTGCTGGCCGCGCGCAGCTATTTGCACCAGAGAACTTCTTTAGCGTCCCAGCTCGCCCCAATCAGCATTCTCAAGCCCTTGGCTGGCGTTGACGAAGGGCTGGAAGCCAATCTGCGCAGCTTTTTTGAGCAGGAGCACGCGGAGTTTGAACTTCTGTTTGCGGCCCGGAATGATCAAGATGCTGCCATCCCAGTGGTGCAACGGCTGCAGGAGCGCTATCCCCACATCTCGTCCCGCCTGATCCTCACCGGCGATCCGCCCTATCCGAATGCGAAAGTCTACAGCCTGGACCGGATGTTCGCCGAGGCCCGTTACGACCTGCTGGTGATGAGCGACAGCGACATTCGCGTCAAGCCCGGTTTTCTCGAATCCATCGCCGCCGATTTCAGCGACCCGCGAGTGGCTCTGGCAACTTGTCCCTATCGCGCCATCGCCGGCCACAGTGTGTGGTCGATTCTCGAATCCGAAGGCATGAACACGGAATTTTTGGGCGGGCTTCTGGTCGCGCGCTGGATTGAGGGGGTAAAATTCGCGGTTGGGCCGACCATCGCCGCGCGCAAGTCGGCGCTCCGCGCCATAGGCGGCCTTTCCAAGCTCAAGGACTATCTGGCCGAGGACTACGTAATGGGCCGCGACGCCGCAAATGCCGGCTTTGGAGTCATTCTGTCGCGCAATATCGTGGAACACCGCATCGGCAGTGAGAGCTTGGCGGCCAATGCCCGGCACCGTTTGCGGTGGGCTCGCAGCACGCGCCGGTCGCGCCCGGCGGGTTACCTGGGGATGCTCTTCACGCACCCGCTGACCCTCTCGCTGGCGCTGATCGCCGCGGATCCCCACTGGTGGCCGAGCCTGATCGTGGCGTGTCTGTTCCGCATGGCCGCGGCCTGGGCCACCTCGGTGTGGGTGCTGGGCGTGCAACCACATTGGCTGCTGCTCCCGATCCAGGATTTGCTAAGCTTCATTTTCTGGGTAGCCGGCTTCTTCGGCAACACTATTGTCTGGCGCGGCCGGCGCTACTATTTGTATCCGGACGGGCGGTTTGAACTGCGGACGTAATCAAACCACATCGGCGCCGCGCTCGACGAGAAGTTCTCGCAACACCGATCGGTGGCATCGTTTCTCGTCCTCGCAGTAGCAACCCAGCGACAGATTGGTCTGATGCGAGAGTGCCGCCAGCACGTCCAATTCCCGGCTCCGGTCGGGCTCGCTCATCTCCCGCCGGAAGTTCTTGCGGAAGTCAGCCCAGGCTCGATCGTCTGCTGCTCCCAACGCGGCTTTCACCAGTTCGGCGCTGGGCGAAAGGTTGGGAAACCAGACGTCGTAATAGTCCAGCCGGGCGAAGTCCGGCTTTGGAACGCCACGAGGAGGCCGCCTAACCGTGCCGAGCCGCAAACCTTCGCCGGCTTTCCGTCGCGTGCCGAGTTGGACGATGAAGATCGACATAGGTCCCTACGTCAGTCTGCCACGGAACGAGTCGCGTCGGCTTTGAGAATTCCGCTACCACAGGCCGATGACTACCAACACGGCGTAGCAGCTCGACACCGCAAGAGCCTGCTGGCCGACGCGTTTCAAGGGCATCTGCAAGGAGGCCGCATCCTGCTGACGTCTTAGCTCCCATGCATAACAGGCGGCCACCAGCACCAATGCGGCGGTAATCCAGTAACGGCCCCAGTATGCAAAACACACCGCCGCAAGCACCAGCGCAGCCAGACAAAGGAGCGCGGCACGGCGCGAACCTGTATCGGCTGCCCCGCCTTTGCGTGCCGCAATCCGCGCGTCCAGCCGGGCATGCACGACGAAAATGCCCGCCGTTGCCTGCAGAGCGCTCAGCAGCCACAACAGCCAGCACCATCCGGATATGCTGCCTTTCACCGACAGGCAGGCGGCGATGGATGTTGCGCTCAACGCCACCGTGCTGGCAACCTGAAACCATTCTGAGCGCTGGCGGTTGCGCACGTTAATCATCACCGCAAAAACGGTAAAGGCGACGGCGCCCAGAAAAAGAAGTGCGAAAAAACGCCAGGCTTCGGTCAGCAACAGCGCGATACCGCAAACGGCGAGCAATAGCAGTTCGATCGCAGTCCACTGTTTGGCGGCCTGGGTCTCGGCATGCGGCTGTTTCCACACCAGGCGCTGGCGAGCCAGCACGATGAGCGGATCTTTGATGGCGAAGGCACACACGATCGCGAATAGGACCACCAGTTCCGGCCAGCGCACTTGCCGCAGCAGCACGGCGGCGCTGAGAAAAGGAAGCAGCAGCATGGCTGTGGCGCCATGCTCGCGTGGAATAAAGCTGTGTCCTGACGCGGAAACGGAGGCGGGCGTGGGATGCGCCATGCCTCAATGATAGTGTTCTTAGATAACAATCACCGCGGATCCATCCACGGAATCGCTCTTGATCGCAGCCAGCGCTTGGTTAATCTGCTCCAGCGGGAAAGCCGTCGCCTTGGGACTCAGATTGATACTGCCCGCCAGGGCCAGAAAGTCCGTCGCATCGGAGCGGGTCATATTGGCAACACTGCGAATCTGCCGCTCACCCCAAAGCAGCCGGTCGTAGTCGAACTCAGGCATCCGGTCGAGGTGAATTGCATTGATAGCGACCACGCCGCCCTTGCGGAGACTGGAAAGAGCGGCAATGACGACGTCCCCGCTAGGCGCGAACGTCACGGCCCGGTCCAACTCCACCGGAGGCCTTGCGTGTTCATCGCCAACCCAGGTGGCTCCCAGCGAGGCGGCCAGCCGCCGGTGCGACTCCCCGCGCGTTGACACGTAGACCTTGCACTTCCACGCGAGCAACACGGCAATCGCAAGGGCAGCGGACGATCCAAAGCCAAATAATCCAACGTTGTCGCCCGGCTCCACGCCAGCCACGCGAAGACTGCGGAAGCCGATGATGCCCGCGCAAAGCAGCGGCGCGGCGTGCAAATCATCCAGACTGGCCGGCAGAGGAAAAACGAAATCCGCGCGCGCCAGCGCATATTCCGCATAACCGCCGTCGACGCTGTAACCTGTGAAGGTGGGTGTGTCGCAGAGGTTCTCGAGATTCCGCCGGCAATAGGGACAACTACCATCAACGCCGCCGATCCAGGAGACGCCGACGCGAGTTCCGGCACGAAGCTCCGGCGTGCCACCTTCCACAATGTCGCCCACGATCTGATGTCCCGGAATCAGCGGAGATCGCAACGGCGGCAGTTCGCCTTCCACAATGTGGAGGTCCGTGCGGCACACTCCACAGGCGCGAACTCGCAGCAAGACCTGTCCGGGCCCGGCTACAGGCTGTGGAACATCGGCAATTTTTAAGGGATGGCTTAGAATATCAGCCGTTGCTTGCAGTATGGCTGCCTTCACAACTCTGATGATAAAGGAATGGCGCAAATCGGGGAACGATCCGCGCCCTTTTAGAGAGACTACTTCTTCAGACTCTTAACGTAAGCGACGACGTTGTCGGCATCGGCCCCGCTGACGGACGCGATGGGTTTCATCTTGCCTTTACCCTCGGCGATCACCTTTTTCAGATCGGCCGCGCTCAGCGACTGCACTTCCGGCGACTTCAGATCCTTCATTTCGACCTTCATCATTTTCGCCACCCCGGCGTTGGCGGTGCCGTCGGCTCCGTGACAGGATTTGCAGGACTTATCGTAAACGGGTTGGCCGGCTTTCGCATCGGCGGCGAAAGCGGCGCTCACTGACAAGGCTGTCAGAGCCAGTACGGTCAAAAAAGTTCGCATGGTATTTTGCTTCTCCTATTTTGCGTTATCTATCACAACACTCGAGTTCGCATCTTCTCACTCCGCATGCCGAGAGACGCGGCCCACGAAAATCTAAAAATTGTAATCCGGCGGCTTGATTCCTTTGACGCGGAGATAGACTTCCGCTTGGCCGCGATGGTGAGCCATGTGTGTTTGCACGCCCAGAAGGAGCTCACGCACCGTGAAGCTGCTTTTGCCACGGGCACGGCTTTCGTTCAGTTGGTCATCGGTAAGGCTGGACGCGATTTCAGCGCAGTAATCGAAGGACGCCCCCAGAGCCTTGATGGCGGCTTCCTTGTCCGTTTTCTCGGGTTTCGTGAAGGGGGACTTTGCCTTTGCCGCCGAGGCGCAGTATCCATAGTTCGCTTGGGCGATATGAAATATCTGCCCGCCGAACGACATTTCTTCCGGCACGGGCTTGAATTCGTAGCTTTCAGCGGGCATGGCTTGCGCCACCGCGATGGCCAGGTCCTTGGCCACCAGCCAGTGCTTGGCGAAATCGGCGGCAAAGCGCGATGCGCCGGCCTGATCCGCGGCCGGCGCGGCCAGCGGCAACAACAAAAACAAACCACAAAGTTTAGACATTCGCGAGTCTCCCAGCACCATCGTACTATGGAAACTTTGCTACGTTAGTGAAGGAAACTCAATAAAACCATATGAATGTTTGCGTGATCGGAACCGGCTATGTTGGACTCACAACCGGTGCGTGCCTTGCGTTTTTAGGCCACAAAGTTACCTGCATCGATTCAGACGAGCGCAAAGTGGAACTGTTGCGCAAGGGTGGTACGCCTATCTACGAGCCGCTGCTCACGGACCTGCTGGCCGACGCCAAACCGAACCTGCGATTCGATACGGACTACGC
>Ga0075015_100000119_pt1 | contig 21916 bp, 22 predicted proteins | sample AleBraG_ABR_2013_FD_71476 | JGI IMG/M metagenome (GOLD analysis project Ga0075015, IMG submission 71476) | Freshwater sediment microbial communities in response to fracking from Pennsylvania, USA - Alex Branch Run_MetaG_ABR_2013 | ecosystem: Environmental > Aquatic > Freshwater > Creek >...
CGACCTGCTCGACCTGTGCTTCGGCCTGCTCGACGGCGCCGGGATCATGCCCTACTACTTCTACATGTGCGACATGATCCCCAACGCCGAGCACTGGCGGCTCGCGGTCTGGGAGGCCCAGGCGCTGCAGCACGGGATCATGGGCTACCTCCCCGGGTTCGCGACGCCGCGCATCGTGTGCGACGTCCCCTACGTCGGCAAGCGCTGGGTGCACCAGGTCCACGAGTACGACCGCGAGCGGGGCATCACCTACTGGACGAAGAACTACCGCACCGGGATCGAGACCGAGGACGCCGCTGCGCTCGAGCGGACCTATGAGTACTACGACCCGATCCACAGCCTGCCGGCGGCCGGCCAGGACTGGTGGCGCGAGCACGGCCAGGCCAGCCTCGCGGAGAAGGACGCGAGCCGCGAGGTGCACAGCTGACCGGCCCTGCTCGAGCCGCCGGGTGAGCGTCGTCCCTGACACGCTCGCGTCGACGTGACTTCGGTCAGATCGCGGGCGGGCGGTTCTCGTACGGCGTCGACAGCACGACGCTCGTGCGGGTGGACACGTTCGCCGCGGCACGGATCTCGGCCAGCAGGTGCTCGAGCGCGACCGGGCTCTCGACCCGGACCTTGAGCACGTAGGACTCGTCGCCGGCCACGGAATGGCAGGCCTCGATCGCGCAGATGTGCTCGAGTCGGGCCGGCGCGTCGTCGGGCGCGGCCGGGTCGATCGGCTTGATCGAGATCAGCGCCGTGAGCGGGAGCCCGAGCGCGTCGTGGTCGACCACGATGGTGTACCCCTTGATGACACCGCGCTGCTCGAGACGGCGCACCCGCTGGTGCACGGCCGAGGTCGACAGGCCGGTGGCCTTGCCGAGGTCCGTGTACGACATCCGGCCGTCACCGGCCAGCAGCCGCACGATCGCCTGGTCGATATCCTCCACGTGCCCGATCCCCTCCCCTGCGACGGCCCCCGCGCCGACCACGTCGGGCCAACCTATCCCTCGACGAACCCGCGCTGCGCGGCGGTGAGGTCGCGGCGCAGCCGGGTCCTCACGACGTGAGCGAACGACCGATCACCATGCGCTGGACCTGGTTGGTGCCCTCGACGATCTGCAGCACCTTGGCCTCGCGCATGAAGCGCTCCACCGGGAAGTCCTCCACGTAGCCGTACCCGCCGAACACCTGCACGGCGTCGGTCGTGACCCGCATGGCGGTGTCGGTGGCGAACAGCTTCGCCTTCGCCGCCTCGACCGAGAAGGCCAGGCCCCGGTCCTTGCGTCGCGCCGCCTCCAGGTAGAGGGCTCGGGCAGCCGACACCGCCGTGGCGAGGTCCGCGAGGAGGAACTGCATGCCCTGGAACTCCCCGATCGCGCGCCCGAACTGCCGGCGCTGCGTGGCGTACGCCGTCGCCGCATCCAGCGCCGCCTGCGCGAGGCCGACGGCGCAGGCCGCGATGCCGAGCCGTCCCGCGTCAAGCGCCGCGAGCGCGATCTTGAACCCTTGCCCCGGCGCCCCGATCATCCGGTCGGCCGGCACGTGCGCGCCGTCGAGCAGCACCTGTGCGGTGCGCGAGGCCTTGGCGCCCATCTTGCGCTCGGGCGGCCCGCTGGAGAGCCCCTCGGTGCCGGAGTCGGCGAGCAGGCAGGAGATCCCCCGAGCCCCGTCGTCGGAGGTGCGGACCATGAGGTTGTAGAAGTCCGCGACTCCGCCGTGGGTGATCCACGCCTTGGTCCCGGTGACGACGTAGTCGTCACCCTCCCGGACGGCCCGCGTGAGCAGTGCCGCCGCGTCGGACCCCGACTGGGGCTCGGACAGGCAGTAGGCACCGAGCCGGTCGCCACCCAGCATGTCCGGCAGCCACCGCGCCTTCTGCTCGTCGGTGCCGAAGACCGCCACCGGGAAGCACGACAAGGTGTGCACGGACACCGAGATGCCGAGCGAGAGCCAGGTACCCGCGAGCTCCTCCAGCACCTGGAGGTAGACCTCGTAGGGCTGACCTCCGCCGCCGTGCTCCTCGCCGTAGGGGAGAGACAGGAGCCCGGACTTCCCGAGCATGCGCAGCTCCTCGCGGAAGAACGTGCCGTCGTGCTCGTAGGTCGCGACCTTGGGCCCGAGCTCGGCGTCGGCGATCTGGCGCACGAGGTCGATCAGGTCGACCGCCTCGTCGCTGGGCAGCATGCGGTCTGCGGGCGTGACGGACAGGGCCATCAGACGATCACCAGGTCTCGAGGTCGCAGGTTGACCCGCTCGCCGTCGGTCGTGCCGCACACGAGGATGTCCTCGATGCGCGCGCCGTGACGGCCGGGGAGGTAGATGCCGGGTTCGATCGAGAACGCCATGCCCGCCTCGAGCGGCTCGCGATTGCCGCTCACGATGTAGGGCTCCTCGTGCGTCTCGAGCCCGATGCCGTGACCCGTTCGGTGCACGAAGTACTCGCCGTACCCGGCGTCCTCGATGATGCTGCGCGCCGCGGCGTCGACGCTCTCGGCGGACACGCCGGGCCGGACGTGCTCGCACGCGGCCGCCTGCGCCGCCTGCAGCACGGCGTAGTAGTCGACGAACTCGCTCGGCGGCTCCCCCACGCTGTAGGTCCGGGTCTCGTCGGAGCAGTAGCCGTCGGGCATGGTGCCTCCGATGTCCACGACCACCGGCTCGCCGTCGCGGATCACCCGGTCGGACAGCTCGTGGTGCGGGCTGGCGCCATTGGGTCCGCTGCCCACGATGACGAAGTCGACGCGCACATGGCCCTCGGCGAGGATCGCATCGGCCATGTCCTTGCCCACCTCGCGCTCCGTGCGCCCGGCTCGCAGCCACTCGGGCACGCGTGCGTGGACACGGTCGATCGCCGCACCAGCCCTGCGCAGCGCCTCGACCTCGTCCGGTGTCTTGCGCAGGCGCAGCTCGCGCAGCACAGTGCCGGCGAGCAGCTGCTCGGCCCCGGGCATCGCGTCGCGCAGCCGCAGCACCTTCTCCGCCCACATGTGGTTGTCGACGGCGGTGCGCGCACGCTTCGGGAGCAGCGACGCGACGAGGGCGAACGGGTCGTCGGTCTCCCCCCACGTCAGGACCTCGAGCCCGAGCTCGCCGATGGGGCTGGCCAGGGCGGCGGGCTTCTCGAGCCCCGGCACCACGATCACCGGGTCGCCGTCGGCCTGGACCACCAGGCAGGTCAGGCGCTCCAGCGGGATGGCGTGATAACCGGTGAGGTAGCGCAGGTCGGGTCCCGGGGAGACGAGCAGCGCGTCAACCTCGGCCGCCCGGGCTGCGAGGGCCGCCCGGGCGAGACGGTCGGCGAGGTCGCGGACGGGCGGATGGTGGGGTGCGGTCACGGCGTCGACCCTACGCTGAGCGGCGCTCGGGCACAGGTCGGGCGGCTACGGTGTCCCCCGTGACCGACCGCCCCGAGCGGCTGATGCTGCTCGACTCAGCGAGCCTGTACTTCCGGGCGTTCTACGGCATGAAGGAGTCGATCACCGCTCCCGACGGCACGCCGGTCAACGCCGTACGCGGTTTCCTCGACTTCATCGCCCGGCTCGTCACCGACCACGAGCCGACCCGGCTGGTCTGCTGCTGGGACGACGACTGGCGCCCGCAGTTCCGCGTCACCGCGATCCCCTCGTACAAGGCCCACCGGGTCGCCGACGAGGTGGCCAACGCCGAGGAGGTGCCCGACGCCCTCGCCGCGCAGGTCCCGGTGATCGCCGCGGTGCTGACCGCGTTCGGGATCGCCCGGGTCGGCGCTGCGGGCTACGAGGCCGACGACGTCATCGGCACCCTCGCCGCTCGGGCGAGCGTCCCCGTCGACGTCGTAACCGGCGACCGCGACCTGTTCCAGGTCGTGGACGACGCGCGTCGCGTGCGCGTGCTCTACACCGCGAAGGGAGGGGTCGCCCGCGCCGAGCTGGTGACCGAGTCCGTCGTCGCCGAGCGCTACGGCGTACCCCCGCAGTCCTACGCCGATTTCGCCGCACTGCGCGGTGACCCGTCCGACGGGCTGCCAGGGGTACCCGGGATCGGGGAGAAGACGGCGGCCGCCCTCATCGCGGCGTACGGATCGCTCGACGGTGTGCGCCGCGCAGCGCAGGCGAGAGACCCCGGCGTGCGGTCGAGCGTGCACGACAAGGTGCTGGCCGCCCGCGCCTACCTCGACGTCGCTCCCGCGGTGGTCCGGGTGGCGCTCGACGTGCCGGTGCCCGACTTCGACGACCGCCTGCCCTCGGTCCCGGCCGACCCGGACACGCTGGGGGGGCTCTGCGAGCGCTGGGGTCTTACGACATCGGTCAAGCGCCTTCAGGCCGCGCTCGCGCGCTGACCGCGGTCAGGCGCTGACGGCGTGGTCGTAGGTCGCTGTCCCGACCGCGTCCACGTCGGTCACCGGCTCGGTGAGATCGATCACGGGCCGGTCGGCGCGCGCCTGCGCGGCCGCGGAGGCGAGCTCCTCGGAGAGCTGGTGGAAGGCCTCGCGACCGCTGCGGCGGAAGTGCAACCGGTGCTCGGCTCCGGTCCTGTCGACCACCAGGACGACGCCGCCGACCATGCGTGGCGCGTCGCGGAACACGACCTCGTCGATCTCGGCGGCGGGAAGCTCGAGCCGCCCGTCGTCGGTGCCGGCGTTGAGGAGCGCTCGGCCGTCGGCGTTGGTGGCGCGCACGGCGAGCACCTGACCGTTCCAGTCGATCTCCACGAGATGTCCGTGAAGCCTCATCACTACCCCGAACCCGGGCTCACACCCGCTCTCTAGTTCCTCGGCCACGGTACCTCGGCCGTCCCGGCCAGGCGAGTGGAACGAGGGAGTCACCCGCCGGACTGAGCCAGGTACTCCTGTGCGATCTGTTGGGTCGCCGGCACGCCCTGGGCCCACACGAGCACGACGTCGTCGCCCTTCGTCCAGCCGATGGCCGTCACGGCGGTCCCCCGCGCGCCGTCGGCCACCTGGACCGGAGTCGTCCCGAGCGTGGTCGCGGTGGGCGTCACCTTGGCGAAGCTCTGCACCATGAGGGGCACGAACCTGGCGCGCGAGTCCGCCGGCACGCTCGGGTCGAAGCGGTAGAGCTCGACCCCACCGACGGTCGTGCCCTGGTAGGTGAACTCACGGGAGATGCCGCCGCTGAACACGGCGCTCACGGCCGGGTTCGCACCCTGGGCGACCATGCCGGCATCCGCCCCGGCCGGATCGGTGTAGCCCAGCGGCGTCATCGGCGCGAGGACGGACTCGGGCAGCACCGCGAACGTGCCGGTCGAGGCGGAGGCGGTCTGGGACGAGGCGACGGGGCCCCGCGACGCCGGGCCCGTGGCCGACGCCGTGGGCGTCGGACCGCTCGGTGTGCTGCAGCCGCCCACGGCGAACGCCGCGACGGCGGTGGCCACGAGGGCGGGGACGGTCCTACGTGCGCGCACGGCACCTCTCTTCGATCGGTCCGCCGACGGTACCCCGGGGTTCCCTCGATCGCCGAACCGCCGTGACCGTGCCGTGTCCCGCCGCCCGCGGGTCATGGTGACGGTGTTCCGCCCCGTCGCCCTGCCGGTGGTCGGTCGGCGACCTCGCCCGCTCGGGCGGCGGCCAGCGCGCGAGCGCCCGGCTCGTCGCGGCGCACCGGTCGCAGGCGCTGCTCGTCCTGGGCGACCCGGCCCACGGCACGGCTCGGCCCCGGACGTCGCGTCCTGGTTCGCCCCCGCGTCCGGCCGAGCACCTGGCCCGTGGCGGACAACGACGAGCACGTGACGTGGGCCCGCGCCACCGCGCCCACGTCGGGATCACGGGAACGACCTGGTCGGTACGCCGGACCGGCGCCACGACGCAGATCGGGCTCGACTCGGGCCCGAGCACCCGCGGCGCGCCGTTCACACCGAGGAGAACGCCACCACGCCGCGCTTCACCGAGTCGACGGCCTCACGGGCGGTGCGCGACAGCGCAGCGCCCTCCGGGGTCCGGTGCGAGCCGGCCGCGTCGGAGATCTGGCCGAGGAGGTCCGCGAGCTGCTTGCACCAGCGGACGAAGTCGCCGGCCGCGAGGTCGACATCGCGCAGCACGGACTCCAGCCGGTTGCCCGAGGCCCATCGGAAGGCGGCGTAGGCGAAACCGAGGTCGGGCTCCCGGAGGAACTGCACCGTCTCCTCGGCCTCGAGCTCGGCGAGCTCGCCCCACAGGCGCACGGTCTCGGTGAGCACCTCGCTGACCCTGCCGCCGGGCATCCTCGGCGGCACCGCGTCCTCGGCGGCGCGAGCCTCGAACACCAGGGCCGAGGCGCAGGCCGCGAGCTCGGGGGCCGTGAGACCCACCCACAGTCCCTGGCGCAGGCACTCCGCGGCGAGGAGGTCCATGTCGTTGTAGAGCCGCTGCAGCATGCGCCCGGCATGGGTCACGGTCGAGGTGTCGTCCTCGGCCGAGAGGTAGCCGAGGCGGGTGAGGATCGCGCAGACCCGGTCGAACTGGCGGGCGATGGAGTTCGTCCGCGACTCGACGCGACGCTCGAGGCCGTGCGTCTCGCGCCGAAGGCGCAGGTAGCGCTCGGCCCAGCGTGCGTGCTGCTCACGCTCGTCGCAGCCATGGCACGGGTGCTGGCGGATGAGCCGGCGCAGCTCGCGCACGCGCGGGTCCTCCACCGTGCCCGACTTGGACTTGCGCGGGCGGTCGACCCGCAGGTCGCCGACGCTGTCCTTGAGCGTCGCCGCGAGGTCACGGCGTGAGTTGGCCGAGCGCGGGTTGAACAGCTTGGGGATCCGGATGCTCTCCAGCGGCTCGACCGCCGTCGGGAAGTCGAGGACCGAGAGCCGCTTGACCTGGCGGTCCATCATCAGCACCGAGGGCCGGGGCTCGTCGCGTTCGTGTAGCCCCGGGTCGATGACGACGGCGACGCCGGAGCGGCGTCCGCCCGGGACGACGATGACGTCTCCGGGCTTGAGCGCGGCCAGCGAGGCCGAGACCGCCGCGCGGCGCCGTACCACGCCGTCGCGGGCGAGCTCCTTCTCCCGATCGGTGAGCTGACGGCGCAGCCCGGCGTACTCCTCGAAGTCACCGAGGTGGCAGGTCATCGCCTCCCGGTAACCGTCGAGGACCTCCTCCTGGCGGCGTACCTGCTTCGCGAGACCGACGACGGCGCGGTCGGCCTGGAACTGGGCGAAGGAGGTCTCGAGCAGCTCGCGAGCGGCGTGGTGCCCGACGGACCCCACGAGGTTGACGGCCATGTTGTACGACGGCCGGAACGACGACCGCAGCGGATAGGTGCGGGTCGAGGCGAGGCCGGCCAGCGCGGCCGGGTCGAAGCCCTGATGCCACACCACGACGGCGTTGCCCTCGATGTCGATGCCGCGTCGCCCGGCCCGCCCGGTCAGCTGGGTGTACTCCCCCGGAGTCACGTCGGCGTGGGTCTCGCCGTTCCATTTCACGAGCTTCTCGAGCACCACCGTGCGCGCCGGCATGTTGATGCCGAGGGCCAGCGTCTCCGTCGCGAACACCATCTTCACGAGGCCCTGCTGGAAGAGCTCCTCGACCGTCTCCTTGAACGTCGGCAGCATGCCCGCGTGGTGCGAGGCGAAACCGCGCTCAAGACCGTCGAGCCACTCCTCGTAACCCAGGACGGCGAGGTCCTCCTGCGGCAGGTCGACGCACCGTTGCTCGACGATCGACCTGATCCGCGCACGCTCGTCGTTCGACGTGAGCCGCAGACCGGCGCCCAGGCACTGCTCGACAGCCGCGACGCACCCCACGCGGCTGAAGATGAAGGTGATCGCCGGCAGGAGCTTGTCGCGGTTGAGCCGCTCGACCATCTCAGAGCGCAGCGGGACGTTGGCACTACGCGGCCGGCGACCACCGCGCTGCGGGCGAGGCCCGCCGGCCTTGTAGTCGCCGTCACGCGGGGTCTCGCGGGTCAGCCGGGCGACGCGCTCGTCCTCGCGGGCGAGGCGCACCAGCTCGGGGTTGACCCGCGACTGGGCGTCGTCGACGAACAGGTCGTAGAGCCGCTGCCCGGCCATGACGTGCTGCCAGAGAGGTACGGGTCGGTGCTCCTCGACGACGATCCGCGTGTCGCCGCGCACGGTCGAGAGCCACTCCCCGAACTCCTCGGCGTTGCTCACCGTGGCCGAGAGCGCGACGACGGCCACGTGCTCGGGCAGGTGGATGATCACCTCCTCCCACACCGCGCCGCGGAACCGGTCAGCGAGGTAGTGCACCTCGTCCATGACGACGTAGGCGAGACCGTCCAGGGTGCGTGACCCCGCGTAGATCATGTTGCGCAGGACCTCGGTCGTCATCACGACCACAGGAGCCTCGCCGTTGACGGTGTTGTCACCGGTGAGCAGGCCCACCAGGTCGGCGCCGTAGCGTGCGACGAGGTCGTGGTACTTCTGGTTGGACAGCGCCTTGATCGGCGCGGTGTAGAAGCACTTGCGGCCCTCGCGCAGCGCGAGGTGCACGGCGAACTCCCCGACGATCGTCTTGCCCGCGCCCGTGGGTGCGGCGACCAGGACGCCCGCGCCCTCCTCCAGTGCGCGGCAGGCATCGAGCTGGAAGGCGTCGAGCTCGAAGTCGTAGAGGCCACGGAACTCGCCGAGGGCGGACTTCTCGTCGGCGGCCCGTCGGCGGGACGCGGCGTAGCGCTCGGCGGGCGAGGTCATGCCGGCAAGGCTATGTCGTGGGCTCCCACGAGGACGGCACCAGGAGGCTCACGGCGGCGGGGACGACCCGGACGTCGATCGGCAGCGGACCGACGCGCTCGCCGTCGGCGTAGGCCACCTGACCGGGTGCGTCGAGGTGGACGGTCGTGGCGGTGTGCTCGTGGACCTCGTCGATCTCGACGTGGGTGCCCTTGAAGACCCGCGGGAAGACGCGCAGGAACCTCGGGGTGGACAGCTCGTCGAGGAAGATGAACGAGAGCAGCCCGTCGTCGATGAGGGCCGCCGGGCAGACCTTCATGCCGCCGCCGTAGGACGTGCCGTTGCCGACAGCCACCAGCATCCCGGTGCGCTCCATTCGCAGCTCGTTCGACGTTCCCTCGTCGACGACAACGACGTAGGGCACGGCCTTGAAGCTGCGCAGCTCGGCGAGGATCGCGCGCAGGTAGCGGGCCTGCCCGGAAGGCCAGGTCATCGCGTTGGCACGCTCGTTGACCATGGAGTCGAACCCGCTGGAGAGCACGCCAAGGAACCAGCGGTCGATCCCGTCGGCGGACACCACGCGTCCGGCGTCGACCCGACGGCGCCGTCCCTGGATCAGTGCGTCGGCGATGATGTCGGCGACGTCAGCCGGCTCCTTCATCAGCCCGAGGCTGCGACCGTTGTCGTTGCCCGTGCCGAACGGCAGGATCCCGAGCGGGACGTCGGTGCCCGCGACCACCTGGAGGCACAGGTGGACCGTGCCGTCCCCCCCGCACGCGACCACCGCGGCCGTCGGTTCGCCCCCGACCGTGGTGCGCAGCCGCGCGAGAGCGTCGGCACCGTCGTGTCCGACGACCTGCACGACGTCGAAGCCGCGGTCCTGCAGCCGCGCGACGGCGGTCGGCGCGGCGACCGACGCCTTCCCCTTCCCGGAGACCGGGTTCACCAGCACGACGACACGCCCAGCACCACTCACGCCGCCGGACTCTAGTCCGCCCGAATACGTCCCTGGGTGCGATGGGGGCAACTGCGGCGCCCTGCATGCACCCGACGCCCCGTGGGCGACGCGTCAGCAGGCGCCCGAGGTGCGTGTGTCGCGCCCGGCCGCACGGTCACGTCGCACGGCGAAGGCTCAGGTGATGTCGTCGTCGAGGGGGCCCGCGGCGAGGTCGGTGGGGTCGAGGATCTGCTCCGGGAGGGCGGACGCCTCGTCATCGGAGAGCGGCCCGAACCCCTCGCGCTTGGCCTTGCGGGCACGCCGCGCGTCGTTGACGAGCATGACGGCGAGCGCGGCGAAGACGATGGCCATGAACGGCAGCGCGACCAGCAGCATCGTGAACGGGTCCGGGGTCGGGGTGGCGACCGCCGCGAAGGTGAGACAGAACACGACGAGCCAGCGCCAGGACTTCAGGACCCGGCGCGAGGACAGGACGCCGGCGAAGTTGAGCATCACCAGGATCAGCGGGATGAGCATCCCGATGCCGAAGAACAGCATGGTCTGGATGATGAAGCCGAGGTAGTCGTTGACGTTGATGATGTTCGCGACGTTCTCCGGCGTGAACCCGAGCAGCAGGTGCAGCAGCTGGGGCATCGCCGAGTAGGCCACCGACGCCCCGAACAGGAACAGCGGGGTCGCGGCGAGCACGAAGCCGTACGCCCAGCGCTTCTCGTTGCCGTGCAGGCCGGGGGCGAGGAAGCGCCAGAGCTGGTAGAGCCAGATCGGCGAGGAGATGATCAGGCCTGCCACGGCGACGATCTGCAGCTGCAGGGTGAAGGCGTCCGTGACGCCGGTGACCGACAGGACGACGGTCTTGCCCTGGGCCTTGGCCTGCTCGACGACGAGGTTGAACGGCTCCTCGACGAAGTGGAACAGCTGGTCGTAGAAGATCCACGCCACGATCGACCCGGCGAGGATGCCGAGCACCGCGCGGAACAGGCGTGTCTGGAACTCCCGGAGGTGCTCCATGAGCGTCATGGCGCCGTCCGGGTTGGACTGCTTGCGCGACCTCCCGCGCCGACCGGAGCTCACGTCACCGGCGACCACGACCGCGGAATCCCGAGTCAGACGCGCGGGGCGCCGTCAGCCGGCGGCGTCACCGGCTGAGCGAGGATCTGCTCGCCCGTCACGGGGTCGACGAGGTAGCGCGGTGCAGCCGGAGCTGCCGGAGCTGCCGGTGCCGCAGAAGGTGCGGCCGGCGCGGCAGTGACCGCGGGCGGCTCGGGAGGGGCACCCGCGGGGGCCTCGTCCGTGCGCAGGCCCTCCGTCTCGGCCTTGAGGATGCGGGCCGACCGGCCCAGACCTCGCGCGAGGTCCGGGAGCCGCTTGGCGCCGAACAGCAGCAGGATCACGAGAAGGAGGATCAGGAACGCCGGCTTCTCCAACAGGTCAACCATCGAGCGGTCCTCACATCACACGCGTCAGCGCCGCGGACGGACTCCCGGCGTCGAGGACCACGATAACCCGAGTCCCGCGGTCAGCGACCATGGGACAGGGCCATGTCCTGCGCGATGGCGTCGTGGGTCTCCAGCCACAGCACGAGGTCGAGCAGGTCGTCGTAGCCGATCGGACCGCCGGCGTGCGCCTCGCGAGCCTCGGCGGGGACCGGGACGCGGTCGACGTGGACGCCGGCCGAGGTGAGCAGCCGCACGACCTCCTCGTCCGCGGGCTTCTCGACGTCCTCGTGACACTGGGGGCAGCCGAAGGCGTAGGTGCGGCGCGAGCGGCTCTCCTCGAGCGCCTCGACGACATGGACCCGGACCTGGCGCGGGGTGAGGTCCACATCACCGCACATCGGACAGGTCGCCTTGATGGTGGCCATCGGATCCTCCTCCCGCTCGTCCGTTCCCGACTGACACAGCAGGTGTCGGCAGGTCCCCGGGGGGTTCTTGAGCGTTCGGCGTGCACAGATCTGCGCGGACGGTCGCCGGTCCCGTCACCCGTCGGGCCGGCCACGGGCGCGGCCGGACTCCGGACGGGACCCGGGAGGGGTGCAGCGGGGCGGTGGCTCAGGCGTCGTCGCCGTACGCCGCGAGCGCGGCGCGGGCCTCGGCCCGGACCCGCTCGAGGACGTCGGGACGGTCCAGGACGGTCACCGAGGAGCCCACACGCAGCAGCAGCCGGACCAGCCAGCGCTCGTCGGCCACGGGCATGACGACCCGCAGGCGCCCGCCCCCGAGGTCCGTGACGGAGTCGACGGGGTTCTCCTCGGCGATCCAGGCCACCTCCGGGGCCAGCGCCAGGGTCACGGGGGCTCCCTCGGGCCGCAGCGCACCGGCACCCAGATCGACCGGGGCGGCGTCCTCGGGGACCTCGGCGGCAACGTCGAGGAGCTCGGCCCGCTCGATGCGGTCGAGCCGGAAGGTCCGGACCGCCTCGGCGCGCCGGCACCAGGCCTCCAGGTAGGTGCGTCCCTCGAGGGTGAGGACACGCATCGGGTCGACGTCGCGCTCGGTGCGCTCGTCGAGGGAGCCGACGTAGCTCAGGTGCAGCCGTCGACTCTCGGCGAGCGCGCGCGTGACCGCCTCCGACACGGCCGGGTCGCGGGTGGTGTCGACCGTCACGGTCACACCGTCCGCGGCCGCCAGGGCCTCCCCCGCGGCCGTCTCGAGCTTGCTGGTGGCTCCGGCCAGCGCGACGCGGTCGTGCGGGCCGGGCACCTGCGCCAGCACCCGCAGCGCGACCAGCAGCGAGGCCGCCTCGTCGGGTGAGAGCCGCAGCGGGCGGTCGAGGGTCTGGGCGTCCAGCACGGTGATCCGGCCGTCCTCGTCCCAGAACTGGATGTCGACGAGGTCACCGTGCATGTGACCCGGGCGTCCGGTGCAGATCAGCAGCCACAGGTCGTTCTGCAGCTGCTCGGGGCTGACGTCGAAGTGCGCGGCCGCCTCGTCGATGGTGACGCCCTCGTGCGCGGTGAGCCACGGCACCAGCGCCAGCAGCCGAGACAGCCGGGTCGCAGCGGTATCCGGGACACGCGACACGCTGCTCATGCGGCTCCCTGCCCCGCTGCCGCCCGGAGCCGGCGTACGACGGCGGAGCGCAGCGACTCGGGCTCGAGCACGACCGCGGCCGCTCCCAGACCGACGACGTCGGCCGCCATCGCCTCGTCGTCGGAGTAGGGCACCACCAGCAGGTCACCGTCGCCGTCGGGCGTGGTGCTCTCCGCGCGGCGGCGCAACCCGTGCGCACGCCCGCTCGCGACCCTGATGCGGGCGGTGAGGGCACCGGGTCGCGGGGCCGACGCCGCGATCATCCCCACGACGTTGATGCCCTCGGGCACGTCGTAGGAGCCGGGCTCGCCGTACACCGCGGCCGCCCCCACCACCCGCGAGAGCCGGAACACCCGCGCCGCGCCGCGCGCGACGTCGTGCCCCACGAGGTACCAGTGACCGCGGCGAGACGCGACTCCCCACGGCTGCACCTCACGGGGCTCCGGGGCGTCCTCGCCGGGCTTGCGGTAGTCGAAGCGCACCACTCGTCGGGTGCGCACGGCCTCGAGGAGCACGGGGAAGGACGGCTCGGCCGTGGCGATCCGGGTCTCGATGCCCACCGGACCGTCGACCACGGCCCCGGATCCGAGCGCCTCGAGCTTCTGCACCGCCCGCTGCGCGGCCGGTCCGAGGCTCGCCTGCTCCCACACCCGGGCAGCGAGACCGAGCACCGCGAGCTCGTCAGCGGTGAAGTCGACCGCGGGCAGGGCGTAGGCGTCCGCCGCCACCCGGTAGCCCTCGACGCCCCCGACGCCATCGGACCCCTCGACCGTCTCGACGGGGACGCCCATGCTGCGCAGCTCGTCCTTGTCGCGTTCGAACATCCGCTCGAACGCCTCCTCGGACGGGCTCTCGCGGTAGGCGTCGATCGCCTCGCGCAGGACGTGCTTCGGGACGGGGCGCGCCGAGGCCATGAGCGCGAACAGCAGGTTGAGCAGCCGCTCGGTGCGGTCCTTCTGGCTCACGCTGCTCCCCCGGGGTCCGCGGGCCGTTTCAGCGTGCGTCGAGCAGGTCGATGACGAAGATCAGCGTCTTCCCAGCGAGCCGGTGGCCGCCCCCGGGGGGGCCGTAGGCGAGCTCCGGGGGGATGGTGAGCTGGCGGCGACCGCCGACCTTCATACCCGGGATCCCCTCCTGCCATCCCGCGATCAGGCCGCGGAGCGGGAACTCGATGGGCTCGCCACGGTTCCAGCTCGAGTCGAACTCGTCTCCGCTGTCGAACTCGACGCCGACGTAGTGCACGAGCACGGTCGCGCCCGGGACCGCCTCGGTTCCGTCACCGACGACGAGGTCCGCGATCACGAGTTCGGTCGGCGCCGCGCCGCCGGGGAAATCGATCTCGGGCTTCTCGCTCATGGCGTCTCCTGACGGTGGGTGGGGGCCGGTCACGCGGGTGCGCAGGACGTGACTATCAAGGTGAGGACACGATGTCGACGACGAACACGAGCGGCTCGTTCGCCTGGATCCCCGAGCCCGACGGCGGGTTCGCGCCGTAGGCCTGTGCGGCGGGGATGACCAGCAGCCGCCGACCGCCCACCCTCATCCCGGGGATCCCGTCCTGCCAGCCCTGGATCACGTTGGACAGCGGGAACTGCGCCGGCTGGCCGCGGTCCCAGGAGGAGTCGAAGGTCTTGCCGGTGATCGCGCCGACGCCGACGTAGTGCGCCGTCACCGTGGCGCCGGGCGTGACCTCCGCACCGGTGCCCACAGTGATGTCGTGGGTCGTCAGCTCGCTGACCTGGGCCGTCTGGGCCGTGACCGTGACCGTGGGCTTCGCCCCGGCGGCGCCCGTGACCGTGACGCCGGCCGTGCCCTCGACGTGCGGGCCGACGCTGGGGGTCGGCGTCGGGACGAGGTCGACGACGAACACGAGGGTCTCGTCGGCCTGGATGCCCGAGCCCGACGGCGGGTTCGCGCCGTACGCCTGCGCACCCGGGATGACCAGCAGCCGACGACCGCCCACCTTCATCCCCGGGATGCCCTTCTGCCAGCCCACGATGACCTGCGAGAGGGCGAACGTCGCCGGCTTGCCCCGGTCCCAGGAGGAGTCGAACTTCTTCCCCGACGCGGCGCCGATGCCGACGTAGTGGGCGGTGACGGAGTCGGTGGCCGCGACCGCGGAACCCGACCCGACCACGAGGTCGCAGACGGTGAGCTGCGCCGTCTTCGCGGTGTCGGCTCCGAGGGCCACCTGAGGGGCCGTGCCCGAGGCGCCCGTGACCGTCACGCCGGCTGTGCCGACGGTGTAGTCGGCGCTGCTCGGGGTGCCGGCGGGGCAGTCGCCGGCGGCGGCGGTGGAGCCCCCGCCCGCCGAGCCGGACGCGGACGACGCCGCCGCACCGCTCGAGGCGCCGCAGGCAGTCAGCGCGAGGGTCGCGGCGACGACGAGGGCGGCAGGAGCCAGGGAGCGCGGCAGGCGGTGCTTCACGAGGATCGACCCTAACCCGCGGCGCGGCGGCAGCCCGACACCAGGGCCGCGAGGTCGTCACGCCGTGATGACCTCCCGTTGACGCGCAGCCGGCCCGACGAGTTCCCCGCTGAGCCGCTCACATCGACGCGATCAGCTTCTCGACCCTCTCGTCGACCGCGCGGAAAGGGTCCTTGCACAGGACCGTGCGCTGCGCCTGGTCGTTGAGCTTGAGGTGGACCCAGTCGACCGTGAAGTCGCGTCGCCGCTCCTGGGCCCGCTTGATGAACTCGCCGCGCAGCTTGGCGCGGGTGCCCTGCGGTGGCACCGACTTGGCCTGGAAGACGTCGAGGTCGCGCGTGACCCGTGCGACGGCGCCCCGGGACTCGAGCAGGTAGTAGAGGCCGCGCGAACGGGTGATGTCGTGGTAGGCGAGATCGAGCTGCGCGATGCGCGGGTTCGATAGGTCCATGTCGTGCTTGGCCATGTAGCGCTCCAGGAGGCGCAGCTTGATGACCCAGTCGAGCTCGCGTTCGACGAGCGACAGGTCGCCGGTCGACACCGCCGTGATCGATCGGGTCCAGAGGTCGATGACTCGGCAGTGGATCGACCCGGGGTCGTCGAGCAGCCCGCGACGTCGGGCGAAGTCGGTGACGCGCTCGAGGTACTCCGTCTGGATCTCCAGCGCCGAGAGCTCGCGGCCGTTGGCCAGCCGCACCGTCCGGCGACCCGTCGGGTCGTGGCTGATCTCGCGGATCGCCCGGATCGGGTTCTCGAGGGTCATGTCGCGCATCACGCTGCCGTGCTCGAGCATGCGCAAGACGAGGTCGGTGGCACCGACCTTCAGCATGGTCGTGGTCTCGCTCATGTTGGAGTCGCCCACGATGACGTGCAGCCGGCGGTAGCGCTCGGCATCGGCGTGGGGCTCGTCGCGGGTATTGATGATCGGGCGCGAGCGGGTGGTGGCGCTCGAGACCCCCTCCCAGATGTGCTCCGCCCGCTGGCTGACGCAGTAGACCGCGCCCCGTGGGGTCTGCAGCACCTTCCCCGCACCGCAGAGGATCTGCCGCGAGACGAAGAACGGGATCAGGGTGTCGGCCAGGCGCGAGAACTCCCCGTGCCTGCCGACGAGGTAGTTCTCGTGACAGCCGTAGGAGTTGCCGGCCGAATCGGTGTTGTTCTTGAACAGGTAGACGTCGCCCGCGATGCCCTCCTCCTGGAGGCGCTTCTCGGCGTCGACGAGGAGGCCCTCGAGGATGCGCTCCCCCGCCTTGTCGTGGGCGACGAGCTCCTCGATGCGGTCGCATTCGGGAGTGGCGTACTCGGGATGGCTGCCGACGTCGAGGTAGAGTCGCGCGCCGTTGCGGAGGAACACATTGCTCGAGCGGCCCCAAGAGACCACACGGCGGAACAGGTAGCGGGCGACCTCGTCCGGGGAGAGGCGTCGTTGCCCGCGGAAGGTGCAGGTGACGCCGTACTCCGTCTCGATCCCGAAGATCCGCCGGTCCACGTCTATCCCGGGCTCTCGTCGGCGGCGTCGTCCGAGTCGTCGTCGACGCCGAGCAGCTCGGCCAGCTTCGGGCCGGTGATGCGACGGAACTTGCGGCGAGGACGCTCGCGGTCGAGCACGGCCACCTCGAGCTGTGCGGGCGTGAGCACGCGCGGGTCCTCGCTCCCGTTGCCCGCCTCGGGCGCGGTGCCGAGCAGCTCAACGGCGAGGCGTACGGCGCTGCCCAGGTCCATGCCGTCGGTCCATCGCTCCTTGAGCTTCTCCGAGATCGCCTCGGCGGAGCCGCCCATCGCGACGTAGCCATGCTCGTCGCCGACGGAGCCGTCGAAGGTGAGGCGGTAGAGCTGGTCGTCGTGGGTCGACTCCCCCACCTCGGCCACGACGATCTCGACCTCATAGGGCTTCTGCGTCTCGGTGAAGATCGTGCCGAGGGTCTGGGCGTAGGCGTTGGCCAGGCTGCGGCCGGTCACGTCACGGCGGTCGTAGGAGTAGCCGCGCAGGTCGGCGAGCCGGACGCCGGCCACCCGCAGGTTCTCGAACTCGTTGTACTTCCCGACCGCCGCGAAGGCGATCCGGTCGTAGATCTCGGAGATCTTGTGCAGGGCGCGGGACCGGTTCTCGGCGACGAAGAGCAGGCCGCCGGCGTACTGCAGGACGACGACGGACCGGCCGCGTGCGATGCCCTTGCGGGCGTAGTCCGCCTTGTCGCGGATGACCTGCTCGGGCGAGACGTAGAACGGCATGCTCATAGCGGTGCTCCTCTCAGCCCGTGACCGGCGCGACCGGGCCGTCGGGACGGGTCTGGCGGGCCGCCACCACGGCGCGAACCACCGGCTCGAGCTCCGCCTCGGGGATGCGGCGGTAGCCGTCGGAGTCGACGACCGCGACCACCGGCAGGATGCCGCGTGCGAGGTCCGGACCGCCCGTGGCGGAGTCGTCGTCGGCCGCGTCGTAGAGCGACTCCACCGCGATCGAGATCGCCTCGGCCGGCGTGATGTCCTCGCGCCAGAGCTTCTTGATCGCTCCCCGGGCGAACATCGACCCCGACCCGACGCTGTGGTGACGGTGCTCCTCGTACCGGCCGCCGGTGACGTCGTAGCTGAAGATGCGACCGCCGCCGGTCTCGGCGTCGTAGCCGGCGAATACGGGGACGACCGCGAGCCCCTGCATCGCCATGCCGAGGTTGCCGCGGATGAGCGTGGCGAGACGGTTCGCCTTGCCGTCGACGGAGAGCTGCGCGCCCTCGATCTTCTCGTAATGCTCGAGCTCGACCTGGAAGAGCTTGACCATCTCCACGGCCAGCCCGGCCGTGCCGGCGATGCCCACGCAGCTCGACTCGTCGGCCGGGAAGACCTTCTCGATGTCCCGCTGGGCGATGACGTTGCCCATGGTCGCGCGGCGGTCACCGGCCATGACGACGCCACCGGCGAAGGTCATCGACACGATCGTGGTGCCGTGCACGGCGTCGACCGACGTGCCGGGAGGAAGCGGGCGGCCGGCGGGCAGCAGCGACGGGTCGTGCATCGCGAGGAACTCGGCGAACGAGGACGACCCGGCCTGGAGGAACTCCGGTGGGAGCGAGACCCCGAGACCGGACTGACGGCCGTTGCTCACTGGCCACCCTTCTGGACGAAGCCGCGGACGAATTCCTCGGCGTTGGTCTCGAGCGCCTCGTCGATGTCGTCGAGGATCGCGTCGATATCGGCGTCGAGGGTTTCCTTGCGCGCCGAGAGGTCCGTCGACGGCGCCGCGGCCTCGTCGACCGGCTCGTCGTCGGCCGAGCGCGACTTGTGCTGCTGCTCGCCGCTGTCACGAGTGGGCATGGCGACCTCCTCACGTGCGGACCCGGCGGTGCGTCGGGCCTGCGACGACCCTACCCACGCCGTGCGTCATGCGCGTGACGAGTTGGCGCGGCGCGTCGCGCTAGGTGCGGTCGCCCAGCGCGGCGAGCAGGTCGCGCGCCGTCGCACAGCGGTCGAGCAGGTCCTCGACGTGGGCCCGGGTGCCGCGCAGCGGCTCCAGGGTCGGGACCCGCTGCAGGGCGTCGTGACCCGGGACGTCGAAGATCACCGAGTCCCACGACGCTGCCGCCACGTGCTCGGGGTAGCGGCGCATGCACTCCCCGCGGAACCAGGCACGGGTGTCGGTGGGGGGTGACACGACGGCGGCGGCGACCTGCTCGTCGGTGGTGATCCGCTCGAGCGTGCCACGCGCCTGCATGCGCTGGGCCAGCCCCTTCTCGGGTCGGACGTCGCTGTACTGCAGGTCGACGAGGTGCAGCCGGGCGTGGTCCCAATCGAGCCCGTCGCGGTCGCGGTAGCCCTGCAGCACGGCGAGCTTGGCGACCCAGTCCAACTCGCGCGACAGGCTCATCGGGTCGGTCTCGAGGCGCGTGAGCACCGACTCCCAGCGGTCGAGCACGTCGGCCGTCTGGACGTCGACGTCGGCCCCGAGCCGGTCCTCGACGTACTTGCGTGCCTGCTCGAGGAACTCCAGCTGCATCTGCACGGCCGTTAGGCGACGTCCAGACGACATCGCGACGAGGTGGCGCAGCGACGGGTCGTGCGAGACCTGGTGCATCTCGCGCACGGGCGCGTCCATCACCAGGTCGACGTCGAGGAAGCCGTCCTCGAGCATCGCGAGGACGAGCGAGGTGGTGCCGAGCTTGAGGTAAGTGGAGACCTCGGCGAGGTTGGCGTCGCCGACGATCACGTGCAGCCGTCGGTACCGCTCGGGGTCGCAGTGCGGCTCATCGCGCGTGTTGATGATGGGCCGCTTCAAGGTCGTCTCCAGACCGACCTCGACCTCGAAGAAGTCGGCGCGTTGCGAGAGCTGGTAGCCGTGCCGGCGGCCCTCCTGCCCAAGCCCGACGCGGCCCGAGCCGGTGACGACCTGGCGCGAGACGAAGAACGGGGTGAGGTGCTTGACGATCTCTGCGAACGGCGTGGTGCGGCGCATGAGGTAGTTCTCGTGCGTGCCGTACGACGCGCCCTTGTTGTCGGTGTTGTTCTTGTAGAGGTTGACCGGCTGGGCGCCCGGGATGCGCAGCACGAGCTCCGCCGCGCGCGCCATGATCCGCTCCCCCGCCTTGTCCCACACCACGCCGTCGAACGGGTTGGTGACCTCCGGGCTGGAGTACTCCGGGTGCGCGTGGTCGACGTAGAACCTCGCACCGTTGGTGAGGATGAGGTTAGCCAGGCCCGGGTCCTCGTCGGTGAGCTGCGAGGGGTCCGCGTCGGCGCGCGTGAGGTCGAACCCGCGCGCGTCCCGAAGCGGGGTCTCCTCGTCGTAGTCCCAGCGGGCCTTGAGCCGACCGGCGCTCACCATGGCACCCGCGTAGGCGTTCACCACCTGCGAGCTCGTGAGCATCGAGTTGACGTGCGGGTGCCCGGGCACCGAGATGCCGTACTCGGTCTCGATCCCCATGACGCGGTGCACGGTCATGGCCCGAGGGTACGTCGCGCACACCCCCTCCCGCCCGCGACCGTCCCGGCGCGTCCCCCATCTCCTGCGCCTGGCCCCACGGTCCGTGCACGGACGCGCACAGGTTCGACGCCGAGGTCCCCGGTGGCACGCTGGTGGTCACGGCCCAGGGCGACGGGACACCCTGCTCGTGCCGCACGGCGGGCCCGGGCTCTCCGCCCACCCGCTCGACGGGCTCGTGACCGAGTTCCTGCCCGGCTACCGGGTGGTCCTCTACCAGCAGCGCGGACTTCCGCCGAGCACGGCACGCGCGCCGTCCGACGTAGGCCAGCAGGTGCAGGACGTCGGGTCGGTGCTCGACGCGCTCGGCTGGCAGACCGCGGTGGTCCTCGGCGTCTCCTGGGGCGGACCCCTGGTGCTGCACACCGTGGCCGCCATCCCGGACCGGTTGCGCGCCGCCGTGGTGGTCGACCCGCTCGGGGGCGTGGGCGACGGCGGTGCCGCCGAGTTCGAGGCGGCGATGAACAAGGGCGCACCTCTCGAAGAGCCGGGCCCGTGCGCAGGAGGTCGACCGTCGCGCGATGGCCGGCGAGGGTAGCGAGGCTGACGCGCTCGAGGCGTTCACCCTGGGGTGGCCTGCGTTCTTCGCCGAACCCTCGACGGCTCCTCCGGTGCCCGACGGCACCAAGATCGCGCTCGAGGCCTCCACCGCCACCTGGGACTCCGTGCAGCGCGAGCTCCCCGGCCCGGCCGCGCGTCTCACCGGCGCCGCCGCGCCCATCGTGTTCGTCCACGGCGGCTCGAGCCCGATGCCCGTCTCCGCGTCCGCCGACAGCGCCGCAGCCATCGGTGCGGCGGCCCGGGTCGTGGTCGTCCCCGGGAGCGGCCACTTCGTCTGGCAGGAGAACCCCGGAGAGGTCCGCGCCGCGGTCGACCACGTGCTGGCGGCCCCTCCGGGCGCGTAGCCCGCCCTAGAGGTACTGGCCGGTGTTGGCCACGGTGTCGATGCTGCGCCCGGCCTCGGTGCCCTGCTTGCCCTGGATGAGCGTGCGGATGAACACGATGCGCTCGCCCTTCTTGCCCGAGATGCGCGCCCAGTCGTCGGGGTTGGTCGTGTTCGGCAGGTCCTCGTTCTCGCGGAACTCATCGACACAGGCCGTGAGCATGTGCTGCACGCGGATGCCGCGCTGCCCGAACTCGAGCAGGTCCTTGATGGCCATCTTCTTGGCCCGGGCCACGATGTTCTCGATCATGGCGCCGGAGTTGAAGTCCTTGAAGTACAGGACCTCCTTGTCGCCGTTGGCGTAGGTCACCTCGAGGAAGCGGTTCTCGTCGCTCTCGGTGTACATCCGCTCGACCGCGCGCTGGATCATCCCCTGGCAGGTCGCCCCGGCGTCGCCGCCGTGCTCGGCGAGGTCGTCGGGGTGCAGCGGCAGGTCGGCCGTGAGGTACTTCGAGAAGATGTCGCTCGCGCCCTGGGCGTCCGGACGCTCGATCTTGATCTTCACGTCGAGACGACCGGGCCGCAGGATGGCCGGATCGATCATGTCCTCGCGGTTCGAGGCACCGATCACGATGACGTTCTCCAGCCCCTCGACGCCGTCGATCTCGCTGAGCAGCTGCGGGACGATCGTGTTCTCCACGTCGCTGGACACACCGGACCCTCGGGTGCGGAACAGCGAGTCCATCTCGTCGAAGAACACGATGACGGGCATGCCCTCGGACGCCTTCTCACGAGCCCGCTGGAAGACCAGCCTGATGTGCCGCTCGGTCTCTCCGACGTACTTGTTGAGCAGCTCCGGGCCCTTGATGTTGAGGAAGAACGAGCGACCCTGCTCGGTGCCCGTGCGCTCGGCGACCTTCTTCGCCAGGGAGTTCGCGACCGCCTTGGCGATCAGCGTCTTGCCGCACCCGGGCGGGCCGTAGAGCAGGATCCCCTTCGGGGGGCGCAGCTTGTGCTCGCGGAAGAGGTCCGCGTGCAGGTACGGGAGCTCGACCGCGTC
>Ga0075015_100000121_pt1 | contig 21811 bp, 17 predicted proteins | sample AleBraG_ABR_2013_FD_71476 | JGI IMG/M metagenome (GOLD analysis project Ga0075015, IMG submission 71476) | Freshwater sediment microbial communities in response to fracking from Pennsylvania, USA - Alex Branch Run_MetaG_ABR_2013 | ecosystem: Environmental > Aquatic > Freshwater > Creek >...
CGTTTCGCGAAGCTGGTGGAAAGCTATCCTCCCGGCCGCACGCGCTCGGCTGTGATCCCGATGCTGATGTACGCGCAGGATGAAACAGGGTGCGTTTCGCGCGAACTGATTGAAGAAGTCGCCCGGCGCTGTAAGGTGACGCCGCTGCAGGTGGATGAGGTGGTCGGCTACTATTCCATGCTGCACCGCAAACCGCTGGGCAAGTATCATGTGCAGGTTTGTACCAATGTCAGTTGCCTGATCACCGGCGGCGAAGAACTCTGGGAGCAAGCGAAGAAGAAGCTCGGGGTCGGGCACAAAGAAGTAACCCCGGACGGCCAATTTTCGCTGGAAGAAGTGGAATGCATGGGCGCGTGCAGTTGGGCGCCGGCCATCCAGATCAACTACGACTTTCATCACAACGTGACGCCGCAGCGGTTAGATCAGTTGGTGGACGCGTTGAAGAAGGCGCACTAGAGATGGCTGCCAACGATCCCGCAACCAAGAAGGACATCCACGATCTCGACGCGAAGATCGTTGGCCTGGATGCCAAAATCGACGGACTTCAGTCTCGACTAGACGGACTCGAAACTCGACTAAAGGAATCCATCTCCGAAACGGTCCGCGACGCACAGACCGAGATTTTACGCGGCTTTAACGCGTTTCAGAACTCCTACAGTCCTCGAATGCGCAAAATGGAGGCCGATCTTTCCAACATTGACGCATCGACATCGCAGCGGCTTGAAGTCCTCGAGGCGCGCATGCTCGAGGTCGAGAAGAAGCTGATCATAGGAAACCGCTAGACGACATGCTCTATAACGAACCTAGTCCGCTGGAAACCAGGATTCTCTCCAAGCGCTTCGGCCTGCCGAACTCGGCGTCGCTCGATACGTATCTGGCCACCGATGGCTTCAAGGCATTCCGGAAAGCTCTGGAGATGACGCCGGAGCAGATCATTGAAGAGGTGAAGGTCTCCGCGCTACGCGGACGTGGCGGCGCCGGATTCCCGACTGGCCTGAAATGGAGTTTTGTCCCCCGCAACACGGAGAAGCCCCGCTACATCATCGTCAACGCCGATGAGAGCGAACCGGGCACGTGCAAGGACCGGCTGCTGATGGAGTACGATCCGTTCTCGCTGCTGGAAGGGATGATGATTGCCGGCCGCACAATCGGCGCGAAAAAGGGCTACATCTACATTCGCGGTGAATATCGCTACATCATCACGTTGATGGAAGTGGCCATTGCCGAGGCCTACAAGAACAATTGGCTGGGCCAGAATATCCAGGGCACCGGTTTCGATTTCGACGTCTACGCCCACACCGGCGCGGGCGCTTACGAGTGCGGCGAGGAGACGGCGTTGCTGGATTCGATTGAAGGCAAGCGCGGCGTGCCGCGCATGAAGCCGCCGTTTCCCGCCGTGTCCGGCGCCTGGCAATCTCCCACGCTGTTAAACAATGTCGAGACGTACTGTTCTATTCCGCCGATCATTCGCGACGGCGGCGCGGCATTTCTCGCTCTCGGGACTCCCAAGAACGGCGGCACCCACTTGGTTTGCCTCTCGGGGCACATCAACAAACCCGGCGTGTATGAACTGCCACTCGGCTTCAACCTGATGCGGATGATCAATGAAGTGGGCGGCGGCATGCGCAACGGGAAGAAATTAAAAGCCGTGGTGCCGGGCGGATCGTCCTGCCCGCTGCTGAAGGCGGACGAGTGCGATATCGCGATGGACTATGACACGCTAACAAAAATTGGCAGCATGCTTGGTTCCGGCGGCACCGTGATCCTGGACGAAGACACTTGCATGGTGAAGTTCGCGCTGCGCATCATGCGTTTTTATGCCCATGAAAGTTGCGGCTGGTGCATTCCCTGTAGAGAAGGCACCACCTGGCTGAAAAAGATTCTCACCCGCTTTCACGAAGGCGGCGGGCAGGAGAGTGACATCGACCTGCTGGGCGAGCTATCCAAAAACATGCTGGGCCGGACTTTCTGCGCGTTGGGAGATGCGGCTGCAATGCCCACCATCTCGATCGTCGAGAAGTTCCGCGACGAGTTTGAGGCGCATCTGAGCGGCAAACCCTGTCCCTACGACAAAGTGCGCGAAATGGTGATGGCGTAAACAAAACATGGCTGACCTGGTAAATCTGACGATCGATGGCAAGCCTGTGCAGGCGGCGCCAGGCACATTGCTGATCAATGCGGCCAAACATGTAGGGATCGAAATCCCCGCGTTCTGTTATTACGACGGACTGACGCTGCAGGCGGCCTGCCGCATGTGCCTGGTGGAAGTGGACAAGACTCCTAAACTGCAGGTGGGTTGCACGCTTCCGGTGGCCGAGGGCATGGTGGTGCATACCGACTCTCCGCTGGTGCGCACCGCCCGCAAGGGCACGCTCGAATTTCTGTTGACCAATCATCCGCTCGATTGCCCGGTTTGCGACAAGGGCGGCGAGTGCGAGTTGCAGGACATGGTTTTCCGCTACGGCGCCGGGGAGAGCCGCTTTGTCGAGCAAAAAGTTCATGTCGATGAAAAACAGTGGTCGCCGGTGGTCTTCTTTGACGCGCCGCGTTGTATTCTCTGCTATCGCTGCGTGCGCATCTGCAATGAGGGCATGGGCGTGGGTGCGCTCGGCGTGGGCAATCGCGGCGTGATTGCCGAGATCATCCCCAACGGATCCGATCACCTGGAATGCGACGAATGCGGCGCCTGCATCGACATTTGCCCGGTGGGCGCGCTTACCAGCGGTACGTACCGCTACAAAACGCGGCCTTGGGAAATGCATCACGTGGGCACCATTTGTACGCACTGCTCCAACGGCTGCAAAACCACCCTCGGCATTCGCAACAACGAGATTATTCGCGGCAACAATCGCGACAAATCCGGCATCAACGGCGAGTTCCTCTGCATCAAGGGCCGCTACGCCTTCGATTTCTCGCACAGCCAAGAACGGCTGCAATCGCCCATGATCCGGAAGAACGGAGCCTTGACACCCGCATCCTGGTCAGAGGCGCTGGAAGCGGTGGGGCGAAAGTTCACCGAAGTGAAGAATCGGCGCGGCAAGTTTGGCGTGGTTGGGTCCAATCACACCACCAACGAGGAAAACTATTTTCTACAGAAGTTCGCGCGGCAGGTGCTGGGCACAGGCAACATCGATCACCACCGCACGGGCGATGTCCCTTCCCTGCTGGATGCATTAAGCGGCAAGACGGACGCGCTGGCGACGGCGAACGATCTATACGAGCGTAAAGCAGTGCTGATTATCGGCGCGGACCTTTCGCAACAGCACCCGTTTCTGGCTTTCCAGGTTCGCGCCAATGTCCGCCACCATGACGCGCACGTTTATACGGTGACGCCCGGGCCAGTGCGCGAACACACAACCGCCATACGCAGCCTGATCGCCAAACCGGGCGAGGAACTCGCTTCGGTGGAGACACTGCGTGACGCATTAGGCAAAGCGCCGGAGTTAGTGATCGTATTCGGCGATTGCATCAAAGGCGACAAGGTGCGCCAGTTGGTGGCGTTCGGCGATTCGCTCGGAATTCCCGTCAAGTACGTCTGCCTGGTGGATTATTCCAACTCTCGCGGCGCCGCGGACATGGGGTTGCTGCCGGACCTGGAACCCGGCTACCATCCAGCAGCCCACCCGGGGCTGGCTCTGGACCAGATGCTGGCTACCGCCGATCTCGACGTGCTTTGGGTGGTGGGCGCCAATCCTTTGAAGCGGCACAAACTGGCTGCCGCCAGCGCGTTTATCGTGGTGCAGGAGATGTTCCTGACCGAAACCGCGCAGCGCGCCGATGTGGTTTTCCCCGCGGCGTCCGGCTATGAAAAAACCGGCACGGTCACCAATGTTTGCGGCCAGGTGCAGCAACTCAAGGCCGGCCTGAAATGGATGGGATCGAAGCCGGATTTGGAAATCATGCGCCTGCTGGCCAAAGAGATGGGCGCCAATATCGGCATCTGGAAGCCGGAAAATGTGTTTGCCGAGATTCGCGCGTCCATCCGTGGGTATAATGTTCCATTGCCGTTGATAGCAACGGGGGGAGCCTCGCAAACGGCCGCGGTGAACGGTCGAGTTCCGGTAACCTCGAGACCGGAATTGATCGAGTCCGCCCGCGACACATTGTTCACGTCCGGTTCGCTGGGCCGCTATTCGAAAATGCTCAGCGCGGTAATCGAATCGCCCGGCGCTTTGTTCAAAGGGTGAAGACCCACATGCGAATCCGATGAATTTTTTACTGATCAGTCTCATCAAGACGGCCGTTGTCCTCGCTGTGCTTTTGACTGGCTTGGCCTATTTGCAGTGGATTGAGCGCAAGGTTTTGGCCCACATCCAAATCCGCGTGGGTCCTTATCGCGTGGGCCCGCACGGTTTGTTGCAACCTTTGGCTGACGTGATCAAGCTCATCACGAAGGAAGGCTTTGTCCCTTCGCACGTCAACAAGCTGTTTTACTTTATGGCTCCGTGGCTGGCCGTCACCCTGGCTCTGATCTCCATCGCCGTGCTGCCCTTTGGCCCGCAGATTGAAGTTTTCGGCCAGAAGACATTTATGGAGCTGACTGATTTGCGCATCGGCATCCTGTTTGTTCTGGCGGTGAGCTCCGTCGGCGTTTACGGCGTGGCGCTGGCGGGCTGGGCTTCCAACAACAAATACGCGCTGCTGGGCGGGCTGCGCAGCTCCGCACAAATGATCAGCTATGAGTTGCCGATGGCTCTGGCCATCGCCGCTCCGCTGCTGCTGGTGAACACGCTGAGCTTTCGCGAAGTCGTCAACGCCCAAGAGGGCTACTGGCTGGGCTTCATCCCGCGCTGGAACGTGATTCCCGAGTGCGTCGGCTTTGTGGTGTTCCTGGTGGCCTCCTTCGCCGAGACGAATCGCGTACCGTTCGATCTGCCAGAAGCGGAGAATGAACTGGTGGCCGGTTTTCACGTCGAGTACGGCAGCATGAAATTCGCGTCGTTCTTCATGGCCGAGTACGCCAACATGATCACCGTTGCCGCCGTGGCGACCCTGCTGTTTCTGGGCGGCTGGACGCCCTTGTTCCCCGCGCCCTATTCCAACGTAATCCCGGTTTTGCTTTTTGCGGCCACCGGCTTGTTGCTGCTGATCGCAGGGACCGCGCCGGCCCGCAGGATGGACAAATACACATTTCCTGTGGTGGGCGTCATTTCTCTGGGCATAGCTTTGATTTTCGGGGTGTCATTTCTGGTACCGGTGGTGCAGACGATCCTGATGTCGCTGTTCTGGTTTTTGGCCAAGCTGCTGGTCATCCTGTTCATCTTCATCTGGATTCGCGGGACGCTGCCGCGTTTCCGCTACGACCAACTGATGCGCTTCGCCTGGACGATTCTGTTCCCCATCGCCATGGCCAATCTGCTGCTGACCGCGCTGGCGGTCGCCTGGACTACGAAATAAGATGACTCCATTCTTCTTCATCATTCTGGCCGGATTCGCGGTATTTTGCGCGATCAGCTTAGTCTCGCAAACACACCCGATCGCCAGCGCGCTTTCGCTGGTGGGCGTGATGGGCGCCCTGGCGGTGCTCTACCTGCAATTGGGCGCCGAGTTCATTGCGGCGGCCCAAATGATTGTCTATGCGGGCGCCATTATGGTGTTGTTTGTGTTCGTCATCATGTTACTCAACGCCGGCGCCGAGCAGGAAGCGCGCCGCGTTTCCCGTCTGGCGCGCTTCACCGGAATGTTGCTGATGGCGGTGTTCCTGGGCATCATCAGTCTTACCATCCAAGCGCAGTTCCCCAAGATGGGGGGCGTGACTTTTGGCGCGTGGGTAGGCGGAACGGCCCAAGAGATTGGCGTGCTGCTGTTTACCACTTACCTGCTGCCGTTTGAAGTTACGTCCGTGCTGATCCTGATTGCTCTGGTGGGCGCCATCGTTCTGGCGCGAAAGGAAATTTGACCCATGCCAGCGCTTCCTTTTCCCGACAGCGTTCCTCTGAGCTGGTATTTGATTCTCAGCGCGGTGCTGTTCTGTCTCGGTATCGCCGGATTCGTTTACCGGCGCAACGTGATCACGGTGTTCATGTCCATCGAGCTGATGCTCAACGCCGTCAATCTGACGTTCATCACGTTTTCTTACAAGCTGAAGCACATTGACGGACACATCTTCGCGTTTTTTGTCATGGTGGTGGCCGCGGCTGAAGCAGCCGTCGGGCTAGCCATCATTCTCACGGTATTTAAGAACCGCCATACTCTCCTGATCGACGAAGTGAACACCCTGAAATGGTAGCTGAATGAATCTTTGGCTCATCCCCGCATTCCCACTGCTTGGCTTTTTGCTGAACGGCCTGTTTGGCCGCCGCTTCTCCAAGCCGTTGATCAATTTGATCGCCGTCGGTTCTGTGATGTTGTCGTTCCTGTGGGTACTCAAGACCCTCAACGGTTTGTACCCGATAGAGCAACCGCATCTGGAGCATTACTTCACCTGGATTCAGAGCGGGAGTCTCAACATCAGCGTCGATTTCGGCGTTGACCGGCTGACGGCGGTGTTTCTGCTCATTGTCACTGGCGTTGGCCTGCTGATTCACACCTACGCCATGGGCTACATGGAACATGAAGGCGGCTATTACCGCTTCTTCGCCTATCTCAACCTGTTCATGTTTTTCATGCTGACTCTGGTGCTGGCGCACAACTACCTGCTGCTGTTTGTGGGCTGGGAAGGCGTGGGCTTGTGCAGCTACCTGCTAATCGGCTTTTACTTTCTGGAGAAGTTCGCAACCGACGCCGGCAACAAGGCGTTTATCGTGAATCGCATCGGCGACTTCGGGTTCTCGCTGGGTGCGTTTCTGATCTTCAAGCAGTTTGGGTCGCTCGATTTCACACAGGTGTTCGAGGGCGCGAATAAGATGCCAGTGGAGAACTCTTTCGGTTTGATGACCGGCATCTGCCTGCTGCTGCTGTTGGGCGCAACGGGCAAGTCGGCGCAGATACCGTTGTATGTCTGGCTGCCCGACGCGATGGCCGGACCCACGCCGGTTTCCGCGCTGATCCATGCGGCGACGATGGTGACTGCGGGCGTTTATATGGTCGCGCGCTCGTCGGCGTTATTTCTCCACGCGCCCATCGCCATGGACACGGTGGCCGTTATCGGCCTGGCGACGGCGTTCCTTGCCGCCACCATCGGTCTGACGCAGTTCGATATCAAGAAGGTGTTTGCCTATTCCACGGTGTCGCAGCTCGGCTATATGTTTCTCGGCTGCGGCGTGGGCGCTTTCTCGGCTGGCATCTTCCACGTGATGACGCACGCTTTTTTCAAAGCGCTGCTCTTTCTCGGAGCCGGCGCCGTGATCCACGGGCTTTCCGGTGAGCAGGATTTGCGCAAAATGGGCGGCCTCGCCAAGTACATGCCCATCACCTGCGCTACTCTCGCCGCAGCCAGTTTAGCTATTGCCGGCGTGCCGTTCTTATCGGGTGCGGCCAGCAAGGATTTGATTTTGGAAGCTGCCTATCAGCACGCCCCCTGGATGTACTGGGTCGCCGTCTTCACCGCCGGTCTTACTGCCTTCTATGTCTGGCGCGCCTGGTTCATGGCGTTTACCGGCGAGTATCGCGGCAAGAAGCAGGACGAACATGCTGACGCCGGACACGGGCACGGCGGGCATGGACATGGGCAGCCGCACGAGTCTCCTTTTGTGATGACCGGACCTCTGATTGCATTGGCGCTGTTGTCGCTGGGCGGAGGTTTCTTGAGCGTGACCAAATGGCTGGAGCCGATGTTCGCACTGCACGAAGAGGCTGTGCCATTTATGATTCGGCTCATGCCCGCGGTGATGGCCTTTGGCGGTATCTTTCTGGCCTTTGTGTTTTACTACCTCAAACCCGGTCTGGCTGATTCGTTCGCGGGAGCCTTTGGCGGGCTGTACCGCCTGGTATTCGATAAATACCGCATCGATGAATTTTACAACGCCGTGGTCGTGGAACCAGTGATCCAAGGTTCACGCACCGTGCTGTGGAAGGGCGTGGACGCCGGAGGGATCGATGGGGCGGTGAATGGCCTGGGACGGCTGTCCCGAGGAACGGGGAGCATCCTGAGGCTGATGCAATCGGGCAGTATCCGGGCCTATGCGGCCTGGGTGGTGTTCGGCTCGGTGCTGGTGATTCTGGCAATCGGCGTCGCAGGAGGCCTGCGATGAACCTGCTCACCGCCGTCATCTTTCTTCCGCTGATCGGCTGCCTGCTGACGCTGCTGTTGCCCAGGGAGAACGAGAAGTTGGTCCGGCAGTTCACGCTGGTCTGGTCTTTGCTGGTTTTTGTTATTTCGCTGTTTCTGATCTCCGGCGTATCGTCCGACCAGCGGCCCGCAGTTCCCGGAGCGTTTGCTTTTGACGTGAACTTCGGCTGGATCGGCACTCCGCCCATCCGCTATCACATCGGAATCGATGGCATCAGCCTCTGGCTGATCATTCTGACCACGCTGCTGACGCCCATTTGCGTGCTCATTTCCTGGAGCTACATTGGCAAGCACGTGCTGGCATTCCATGCGTTCTTGCTGTTGCTGGAGTTCGGGCTGGTGGGCGTGTTCTGCGCGCTGGATCTGTTTCTGTTCTTCGTCTTTTGGGAAGTCTGCCTGGTGCCGATGTACTTTCTCATCGGCGTCTGGGGGCACGACCGGCGCATCTACGCCGCGCTCAAGTTTTTCATTTACACCATGGCCGGCTCGGCGTTGATGCTGATTGGCATCCTCTTCCTCTATAACAAGACCGGCACGTTCGACTACCCGGCTGTGCTGTTGGCGTTGCAACGCGGCGCGCTGACGTATCCGGAAGAAATGCTGCTTTTCTTGGGCTTCTTTATCGCTTTCGCCATCAAAGTTCCGATGTTTCCGCTGCACACGTGGCTGCCGGACGCGCACGTGGAAGCCCCCACGGCCGGCTCGGTGATGCTGGCTTCCGTAATGCTGAAAATGGGTTGTTACGGACTGCTACGTTTCTGCCTGCCGATGTTCCCGACCGCGGCGCACAATAATGCGGGCTGGATCAATGTACTGGCCATCACCGGTATCATCTATGGCGCGCTGGTGGCGATGGTCCAACCCAACATGAAGAAGCTGGTAGCCTATTCTTCCGTGAGCCATCTGGGCTTTGTGGTGCTTGGTTTGTTCACGTTTACGCAGCAGGGTCTGGATGGCGCGGTCTATCAGATGCTCAACCATGGCGTCTCTACCGGCGCGTTGTTCATCCTGGTGGGTTTTTTGTATGAGCGCCGGCACTCGCTCGAGATCAACGCCTATGGTGGCGTGGCCACACCCGCGCCACAGTTGTCCACCGTCTTTATGATCACCATGCTGGCGAGCATCGGGCTTCCCACTCTAAACAACTTCGTGGGCGAGTTCCTGGTGCTGCAGGGAGCTGCGATCGCGCAGTTCCGCTTGGCGGTGTGCGCGTCGATCGGAGTGATTCTGTCCGCCTGCTACATGCTGTGGCTCTACCAGCGCGTATTCTACGGCCGGGCATCCGAAGAGGTCACCCATCACATGCACGATCTGGTGCCGCGCGAAGCTCTGGCGATAGTTCCGCTGATCTTGCTGATGGTCTGGATGGGCGTCTACTCGCAAAGTTTCCTGCCGCCGATCTCGGCAGCCAATACGGCCGCGCTGGCCGGTATCGAGGCCAGAAAAGAATTGCGCGTGCAAAACCAACCTGCCTTGCTTGCCAGCCTGAGGGAGTTCTTCCATGCTGCCCGCTAACTTCATGCCGTCCGGCGAGGACTACCTTCGCTTTCTGCCCGAAATGATCCTGGCGGTGGTGGGAACGCTGATCATGCTGCTGGACGCGATTCGGGGCGACAAGGACAACCAGAACCCCCTTTACGGTTACGCGGCGCTGCTGGCTCTGGGCGCGGCCCTGGGTGCTGCGCTGGGCGGGTACAGCCATCTGGGCCCGGCGTTCTCGGGCATGTTGCAGATCGATGGCTTCGCCACATTTTTCCGCGTGCTGGTGATCTGCGTGGGTATTCTCACGGTGCTGTCGTCCTTTCAGTATCTGAAGCGCGAGAACGCCGCCGCCGGCGACTACAACGCGCTGGTGCTGTTCTCCATTACCGGGCAATGCGTCATGGCGGGCGCCAACGAACTGATCATGATCTTTATCGGTCTGGAGATTTCGTCCATCGCCACCTATGTCTTGGCCGGCTATCTTCGAGACGACAAGCGCAACAATGAATCGGCTTTGAAATATTTTCTGCTGGGATCGTTCGCCACCGCGTTTTTGTTGTACGGCATTGCCTGGATTTACGGAGCTACCGGGTCCACCAACCTTATGCAGATTCGCGAATTGCTGGCCACGAGCCACGAAAGCGGAATCCTGATTGGCACAGCCGCGGCGCTGATGTTCGTCGGGTTTGCCTTCAAGGTGTCGGCCGCTCCCTTCCAGGTTTGGGCTCCCGATGTGTACCAGGGAGCGCCCGCGCCGGTAACGCTTTTCATGTCCGCCGGACCCAAGGCGGTTGCCTTTGCGGTGTTCGTCCGCGTGTTTTTCACCGCGTTCGAATCCATCGGAGCGCGTTGGGAGCCGTTCATTTGGGCCTCGGCGTTGCTGACCATGGTGGTTGGCAATTTCGCGGCTCTTACTCAAACCAACATCAAGCGCATGTTGGCCTATAGTTCGATCGCGCATGCCGGATATGTTCTGGTGGCCATTACCGCGCACAATCAGATAGGCGTGTCTGCGGTGATGTTCTATCTGGCGGCGTATGCGCTGATGAACATCGGCGCGTTCGCCGTGGTGACGCATTTCTCGCGCCAAGGCGAGCAATACGTGAACATTTCGGACTTCGCCGGCCTGGGCTGGAAGCAACCCATGACCGCCGGATTGTTTGCGATTTTCCTACTGTCGCTGATCGGCGTTCCGCTCACCGGCGGCTTCTTCGGCAAGTTCTACATTTTTCAAGCGGCGATCGATGCCCACCTGGTTTGGCTGGCCGTGCTCGGCTTGCTGAATAGTGCGGTCGGCGCCTATTACTACCTGCGCGTGTTGGTCGTGATGTACATGCAGGATCCGAGCGAGGCTACCACGAATGTGCCGCCGCTGGGCGCCGCCTTGCGAACCACGCTATTCGCCACGGCGTTTGGAACCTTGCTGCTGGGCATTCGGCCGTCGGTGCTGCTGGACTTCGTGCGCAGCTCGAGTACGTTCGGGAAATAGATAGCTTGAAATTGGGGACGGACGAGACGTTCCCGAGTTCCTCGCAGGCGCGCGCGGGGACAATCCTGCTGTAGTTCCAAATTGAAGGATTTCGGACGGGAGCCCGGAATGTCCCCGTTCACCTACCGGTCACTTTGCTGGCTCCCAGTACCAGGCTACTGGCCGCCGGCGTTGCGTACCTTCAGTAGGAAGCGCACCGAAACGGTCCCCATCGCCAGCACAGCTAGAATCAGGACGCCATAGAGCAACGATATGTGCCGCTCGCTCCAAGGTTTCTCGGGCGGCACGGGTTCACGATAGGCCGGGTTGCGCTGCTGCTCGCCGAATTTGGCGAGTTGAGCGCCTTCCAGATTCGCGCTCCAGGAAAGATCGTAAGATACGGTCTTCGCTTCGGCATTGCCGTAGTAGAGAAACCACTCGCCGGGATTCTCGGAGCGGAACTTCAGCACGCGGCGCCAGGTGCTGAATGAGATTTCGCCTGGCACCAAGGGCGGGTTGTCGCCGTTGTGGACGCGCAAGCGCAGGTAGCGATCCCACTGTTCCGGAAAGTGAATCGACAGCCGCTCCAGGTCGGCGGTGCGCGCCAGAATTCCGGTTCCGCAGGGATACCAGTTGCTTGCGTCGGCGCTGGTTTCTATATCCACGTTGCGATAGAACAGGCCCGGACCAATCTCGATATCCAGTGCATCGTGAGCAATGTCGGCCGCTCCGAGGTCGGCCACCCAGCCGGAATCGGTCACTCGCGGCGTGGCCGTTGCCAGAACGTCCCGCACGCCGCTCTTCTCCGACTGATAACTCACCCAGGCCCCGGACAGGCGCAGCGGATCGGTCCAGCCCATCACGGTCAAGCGCACATAGCGGCGCGTGGAAACGGGGTACTGCGCGCTCAACAAGGAGGCGTGCCGGTTATCCTGCGTGAAGTCGAAAACGAATGCGTCCTGCAGCACGGTAGACCAGCGTTTGGCGTCGTCGCTGGTCTCGATGCGGATCTTCTGCTGGAAGTTGGTTGCGTTGGATGCGATGCGCAGTTGGTTGTGACGCGGATGGCTGCCCAGATCGAGCATCGCTCGCACACCAACGCCCGGAGCCACCTCCTGGTTCACCACCTTGGGCTGGAATTCCTTGGTTTCCAGCGCCGGAGACAGCACCTCTAAAACGTAAGGAGCCTCCGTGCCGTTGCGAACCAATCGCAGATCGAGCAAGCGCTCCCGCGAGCCAGAGTAGACGGTTTGATCCACCACGACGACCGATATGCCCGCGCCCGGAGTTGGTTGCAGCGACCGGCGCTGGGGCCATTTGTCGGGAACAAAGTCGGCGTGCGCCAAGCCGGAAAGAAGAAGAAGGGCAGCAATCAGTGTGGCAGGTTGGCAGCACAGACTAAAGTCTGTGCCACTTGGTGGCACAGGCTTTAGCCTGTGCAGGCGGGTTGCCTTGGCAACCTGCCCGGCGTCGGACCGGCGCGCAGGATAGGATCCTACCTTCCTATTCATTTCTAGTCCAATTCTCAATGATGCCGCGGAACCGGGAATACAGAAACGAGGTGGCGAACAGCAACACGCCCAGGGCCGCAAACGCCGCGATTTTGTGGATGCGGTCCAGTTGCCAGACATCGAAGAAGTACAGCTTCAACACGACAGCGCCCATCAGCGCCAATCCGGCCAGCCGGTTGATGGCCGTTCGGGTGGCGACGCCCAACGAGACGAGCACTACCGCATATACCGCCAGGAGCACCGAAATTGCTACAGTCTCCACGCTGAGCCGATTCTCTTCCGCGGTGGTGCGGGCGGTCCAATCGATGATCTCCAGGCACATTCCCCACAACAGGAAGATGTTGCCGGCGATGTATTGTGGCAACGAAATTTCCTTGATTGTGCTCCAGTAAGCCGCCAGCAGCGCACCGGCGCCGGCGATCACAAAGGTCAAGAATCGCTGGTTGAACGGCGAAACTTGGCGGCCCACAATGCTGTCAAAGAGTAGCAGCCGGAGGAGCACCAAAGCGGTGGCCAGCAGACCGGCCCACACCAGGCGGTTGTCATTGAGCTTGCGGCCAATCCAGGTGAGCGCGGCGATTTCGGCCGCCCAGGCCATGGTGATCGCGAATCCCGACAACTGAATGGGAATCGCCAATGTGAGAAAGGCGAGCGCCGCGGCGGCTGAGAGCAGCGCGGGACGGTTGTCGGCCAGTTGCTGCCTCCACAACTGCATGCCAAAACCGAGATAGGTGGCTGCAACGCCAACTGCCAGCAGCCCCATCCAGGCGTGGTAATTGGTATTCAGCAGGCGATACGAAGCGCCAAAATACAGCGCCCCGTTGAGGGCTAACAAGAGCAGGTCCTGCGCCCGGGTCACTTCCCGGCGGATCAGACACCACCAGACGTTCCAGCCAAAGAACACCAGAAAAATCGCGGTCAGGCCGAGAAACGTGGGGACGCGCTCGAAGATTGACGGCTGGGAAGAAAACCAGATTGCATACCCGGCCCAGAAGGATGCGAACGTCGTGGTGACCAGGACCGCGTAGCGCCGGGTGTACGCCAGAGCGAGTCCGCCGACGGAGGTGACCAATTCCAATAACACGAAGTTCGGTACATTCTTGGTCCAGATGTTGCCGATGGCCACCATCACCGATAACTGCGAGGCCAGGAGCAGAGGCGACCACTCAAAGGCGGCGAAGGTCGCCCAAAACAACAAAGCGCCGACAGTGGCTGCCAGTTGATTGGAAGATGCGTACTTATCGGCGAACCAAGCCCAGTAGTAAAACAGGCTGGCCGAGACAGAGAGCACTTCCAAGTAGCGCCAGTGCCGGTACCGGACCAAAGCCAGCGAACCCAGGTTCAGCAACGTCAAAAAGAAGAACAACGCGAGCGGGCGGTTTTCTCCGGTATTCAGGAGAATTGGCGTCAGGTAGCCGCCAGCCAAGCCGAGGGCGGCAATCGCCATCGACTCATATCGCAACGCCAACGCGCAGGCCAGCACGGTCACGGACAACATGAAGACATAGGCAAGCTGAAATGGAATCAGCTTGTAATACGCGGCGGCGGCGTAGGTGCTCAGATACAAGACAGCTACGCCCAGCGCAGTGACTCCCTGGGCGAATGTGCGCTGGCCTTTGCGCCACAGCCAATCCGCTGCTGCCAAGGCGATCAACCCCGCCAGCACTCCGATCGCAACGCGGCCGCCTGGTCCGATCCAGTCGTTATCCACCGCCCACTTGAAGCCAAAGCTCGCTGCCAGGACCAATGTCAGCACACCCAGCCGGTTGAGGATGGTGAGACCGAACTGCGTCTCGAAGCCGGTGGACCGCCGTGGCGGCGGGGCCACTGGCTCAGGCTGCGGCGGCGAAGGAATCAGTGGCGGTGGGCTCACCGGTTGTTCGGCGACCGGCTGTGGCCGGGGCGGTGGCGGAGCCACGAACACAGGCGCGGGTGCGGCTGCCGCCGGCGGCTGCAGTTGCAGCGCCGCTTCAATCCGGAGCAGCCGTTCATCAATCTGCCGCTGATTCCGCACCATGCGGGCGAGGGCATCCGAGAGCGCGTCCAGACGGTTATCGAGAGGTTCGGGCACCCCCCAGGACTACTAGGAATTTGCGTGGCTGTCAACCCGCTTGCTTGCGGGGATCCAGTAAGGCGTTCAGCTTATCTTCGGAAAGACCGCTCATTTGGCGAGCCACTTCTCGCACGGTCCGGCCGCTGGCATGCGCTTCTTTGGCGATGGCGGCGGCCTTTTCGTACCCGATCTCGGGCGCGAGCGCCGTGCCCATGGCCAGCGACTGTTCCACCAAGGCGGCCGCGCGAGCCGCGTCCGCCTCCAGCCCCTGAATGCAGCGCTGGGCGAAGTTGCGCGAGCCCGAGGCGAGAATTTCGATCGATTCGAGCAGATCGTACGCCATCACCGGCATCATCACGTTCAACTCAAAATTACCCGCAGCACAGCACCACGCGATGGTGGCGTCATGGCCGATCACCTGCGCGCAGACCATCAGCAGGCTCTCGGCGATCACCGGATTCACCTTGCCCGGCATGATGCTGGAGCCGGGTTGCGTGGCCGGAATCTTCAACTCACCCAAGGCGCCGAGCCACCGGATGTCGTTGGCGATCTTGGTCAATGCGATGGCATAGGTCCGGAGCGCAGCGCTAAAGAACGACACCGCGTCTTTGGAGGCCTGAGCCTCAAAATGGTTGCTCGCTTCTACAAACGGCAGGTGATTTCGTTTCGCAATTTCGGCAATGGCTTCGCGGGCAAAGCCGGGAGCTGCGTTGAGGCCGGTTCCAATGGCAGTGCCGCCGAGTGGGAGCTCGTACAGTCCCGTCAAGGCGCTGCGCACGCGCTCCTCGCTCTTGCTCACCTGCGCAGCATAACCGGAGAATTCCTGGCCCAAAGTCATGGGGACCGCGTCCTGCAAGTGCGTGCGGCCGATCTTGACCACGTCGCGGAACTCGCCGGCCTTCTGGCGCAAGGCCTGCTCCAGTTGCCGCATGGCGGGCAGCAATTGCTCGTTGGCTTCCACTGCCGCGGCCACGTGCAAGGCCGTTGGGATGACATCGTTGCTCGATTGACCGCGATTGACGTCGTCGTTGGGATGGGCCTGGGCGAGCGCGCCAATCACCTCGTTGGCGTTCATGTTGGTGGAAGTGCCGCTGCCGGTCTGGAAAATGTCGACTACAAACTGGTCGTCCTGCTGGCCTTCGGCGATCTTCTCAGAAGCCTTCTCGATGGCTGCGGCTAGCTGCGGATTCAAGTGACCCAGAGCGCAGTTCGTTTTTGCGGCTACGCTCTTGATCAGCCCGAGTGCCCGGATAAAGGAGCGCGGAAAGCGCAGCCCGCTGATAGGGAAATTTTCCACCGCGCGCTGCGTCTGAGCGCCGTAAAGCGAGTCCCAAGGAACCTCGATCTCACCCATGGTGTCGCGCTCGGTGCGATAGACCATTTACTTTTTGTTTCCCGCCGTGTCGAACAGCGTGACGGGTCCGAGTTTGTCGAGCACCGGCTTGACCTTGGCGGCATCGCCCACTGCCACAATCTGCAGGTTGTCCGGCTGCAGGTATTGGTTGGCGACGCGCGCCACCTGCTCGGCGGTGACGGCCGAAATCTTGGCCGGGTAAGTGTCCCAGTAGTCGGCCGGGAACCCGTAGAGTTTCTGCGTGATGGCGAAATCCAGCAGTTGGTTCGGATCCTCCAGCGACAGCGCGAAACCCGCCACCAGGGCGCGCTTGTGCTCTTCCAGTTCGCTCTCCGGCACGGGCTGATTGCGGATGCGATCGATCTCCTTCAGAAATTCCGTCATTGCGCCCGCGGTCGCGTCGGTGCGCATGTTGGCCATCCCGATCCAGGGTCCGGCGTATTTGCGCGCCGTCACAAAGCTATATGCGCCGTAGGTGTAACCGTGCTCTTCACGCAGATTGATGAAGAGCCGTGACGACGCCGCGCCGCCCAGCACGTGATTCATTACGATCATTGGGATGTAATCCGGATCGGCCCGACGCACGGCAATATTGCCCAGGTAAACGTCCGCCTGCACCGCGCCAGGCCGGTCCACCAGGTAGATCTTGCGGCCTTGCACGGGCTTGGTTTGCGGTGTTTCCGCCACGGCAAACGTGTTCGACTTCCACGGCAGGATCTTGGTGAGCAGCGTCCGCAATTCGGCGGGGCGCACATCGCCGGAGACGCCGAGAATCGCGTTCTGGGGCGCGTAGCGCGCTGCATGCCAGTTCTTCAACATTTCGGGTGTGATGGCGTCGATGGATTGCGGGGTGGGCGAGGTCACGGAGGCAGGATGGTCTCCATAGATTGCCTTGTTCCAACGCTCGCCGAGGAGGAAATTCGAGGAAGAGCGGTTTTGCTGGAGTTGCGCTTTCTGCCGTTGCTTGAGCTTGTTCAGTTCGCTTTCCGGAAAGACCGGGTGCAGCAGTACATCGGCGCCCACGGCCAGCCAGTCAGCCAGGTTGTCACTGAGTCCGGCCATGGCCACCGTCACGCTGTCAGAGGCCCAGGGCGCGGACGGCGCGATGGTAGCTCCCAGGCGATCGCTCTCTTCGGCGATCTGCTTGCTGGTGCGGGAGGCGGTTCCTTCGCGCAGCATGGTTGCGGTGAAAGCCGCCAGGCCCGGCAGGTCGCGCGGATCGTTCAACGCCCCAGCGCCCTGGATGATCAAACGCATGGTGACCAGCGGCAGCTTGTGATCCTCCATCACCAGAACCGTTAGCCCGTTGTCCAGCTTGAATTCGGTGGCTTTGGGAAGTTTGACGCGCAGAATCTCGCGCGAGACCGGAGCGAGCCCTTTGCGCTCGATTTTGCTTAAGGGGACGTCCTGAGCGGCGAGCACAGTCACGAAAAGAAAAGCGCTGATGGTCTTCATTTGGGCAGTGTCACAATCACAGTGCGCTGGTTTACATTCAGATATGTTTTGGCCACGCGTTGCAGGTCATCCTTGGTTACGCTTTGCAACTTGGCGAAGCGCGTGTTGATGAGGTTGGGGTCGCCATAGTAGACGGTGAGCTGGCCAATCAGCTCCGCGCGAAACTGCGTGCCTTCGAGATGTTCGGCGTTGCGGCGCTTGGACAGCATGCGGACCTTTTCGAGTTCCCAATCCGCAATGGGCTCGGTTTGCAAACGATGAATCTCGGCGTAAATCAGCTTCTCGATCTCGGCGAGGTCCTTGCCAGGACGAACGGTGATTTCGAGAATGAATAGCGACGGGCCGCGAGATTCCTCAACGTGGGATGACACATTGATCGCCGCTTCCTTGTCGCGCACCAGAGTCTGATAGAGGCGCGAGGATTGTCCGGCGGTGAGAACACCGCTGAGCAACGATGCCGCATCCCAATCCGGCGTGTTGCCCGGCGCCACTTTGAAAGCGATGCTGATGCGGGGGGCACGCGCGAACTTGTCTTCCAGCGTCTTGCGGCGCTCGGCGGTTTGCTCCGGCTCTGCCAGGTCGGTGGCCGGGGGCGCGGGCTGAGCCGGGATGTCGCCGAAGTATTTTTTCACCTTGGCGAAGGCGTCGGCCGCTTTCACGTCGCCCACCAGCACCAGGACGGCATTGTTCGGGGCGTAATAGGTCTGGAAGAAATCCTTGACGTCTTCCACCTTGGCCGCGTTCAAATCCTCCATCGATCCGATGACCGAATGCTTGTTGGCGAAATTATCGTAGGCGGTCTCTTGCAACACCTCTGAAGTTTCGCCATAGGGTTGATTGTCGACGCTTAGACGGCGTTCCTCCTGCACCGCATTGCGCTGATTCTCCAGGTTGGCTTGATTCACCGCCAGCGAACGCATGCGGTCCGATTCCAAATACAAACCCAGATCGAGCTGGTTGGAAGGAAAAGACTCAAAGTAATTGGTGCGATTCTCGCTGGTCGTGCCGTTCATACTTCCGCCGTTGTTCTCCACCAGCATGAAGTGCTCGCCTTTGCCGACATGCTCGGAACCCTGAAACATCATGTGTTCAAACAAGTGCGCAAAGCCGGTACGGCCCGGGCGCTCATTGTGGGAGCCGACGTTGTAGGTGACGCAAATGGAGTAAGTGGGCGCCGAGTGGTCTTCAGAAATAACGACCCGCAGGCCGTTGGGCAGCTTGTACTGCTGGATGGGAATCTGGACGCTTTTGGGAGGGAGGGTCGCGGCGGTGGTGGCTATCGAAAGGAGCAGAACGAGGGAAGAACGCATGTCGCTGTATTTAGTTTACGGCGGATAATGGGGGCGGTTGCCAGCGCGCCAAGTGGTGACCGGTTCGATCTGCAACCGCGGTCGTTCGAGGCACAAACTTCGGCCGGGCTATGCTGCGGGGTGGATTTCGACTACTCCTGCGAAACTCGACGGAGATGGAATGGGGATTCCTTCCTCGCGCATGCCCTCCAAGTGAAACGCGACGGCCTCTTGGATAAGGCGTTCGACCTCATCTCGCGAATCGCCGACCGAGATGACACCCGGGAGGTCGGGAACGTATGCCCCCCACGAGGTTGGTCCTTTCTCGTAAATGACCGTGTACGTCATCAATTGTCCTCCCTTTTCAATCCTGCACTGCGCATGATAGCTTTCAGCGTTCCCACCGGCACGTCCTTCCCGGGTTGGCCAGCAACAGTGACCACCATCCCTTTTCCAGGATGCAAGAACTGACGGTGGCTGCCTTTGGTCGACTTGAGCCTCCAGCCGGCAGATTCGAGCAGGTGAATCAAATCCCTGACTTTCACCCTTCACATGATAGCGCCGCGGCTCTCGAACGCATGTGACTATATTTAGTTTACGGCTGCTATTGGAGGCGCAACCATGATTGGCGGTTCGAAAAGCGATGGCAATGTCAAAGATGTGGTCCCGTTTCTGTGCGTCTCCAGCATGGAGCGATCTCTGCGCTACTACCTGGACGGCCTCGGCTTCACGATGAAGAACAAGTGGCTGGTTGACGGAAGAGTGCGTTGGTGCTGGCTGGTGCTAGGCGGAGCGGCGCTGATGCTGCAGGAATTCAACCGAGAGGGACATGACTCGTGGACTCCCCAAGGTAAAGTGGGCGAGGGCGTGTCGCTTTGGTTTCAATGTGAAGATGCCATTGCGATCTACCATGCGGTTATAGCGAGAGGCATCGCGGCGTCGGAGCCGCAGGTCGGGAACGCGATGTGGGACACTTGTCTCGCTGACCCGGACGGGTACAAGCTACATTTCGAAAGCCCAAACGACACTCCCGAGGAAACCAGGCTCTCGGAAGTGAAGGGCTGACAGGAGGATTGTGACTAAGCAGTTTCCAAATGAGACCTCCGAATATCGTGCGGCTAGAGAGCAGCTACTCACGGCCGAGCGCGATCTGCGGAGGCAGGTGGAGCAGGTCGCAGCGATGCGCCGCGGATTGCCAATGGGCGGCCCAGTTATCGAAGACTACGCGTTCGAAGAGGGAGCCACGGACCTCGCTGACACAACAAACGTGCACTCCGTTAGACTTTCCGAGCTGTTTCGATCTGGCCTGGATACGTTGATCGTGTACAGCTTTATGTTCGGACCGGATATGAAGCAGGCCTGCCCGATGTGCACTTCGTTCATCGATAGCCTGAACGGCACAGCGCCGCACCTTGAGCAGCGAGCCAATCTTGCAGTGGTGGCAAAATCCCCCATCGGCCGCATCCGCGAACACGCTCGCGGACGAGGCTGGAACCATCTGCGCCTGCTTTCGTCGGCTCGTAACACTTACAACCGCGATTACCACGGAGAGAATCCCGAAGGAGGGCAGATACCGTCGCTCAACGTCTTTGCGCGGCGCAGTGGAAAAGTTCATCACGGTTACAACACAGAATTGGTGTTCCTGCCCGGAGATCCCGGCCAGAACCAGCGCCACATCGACATGGCCTGGCCTCTTTGGAATTTGCTCGATTTTACTCCGGAAGGCCGCGGCACGGATTGGTTTCCGCAGCTTAGTTACAGAAACGTTAACAGTTAGCCGGGCTCGGTTCCCGTTTTATCGGCGAAAGTGCTATCTTAAGATGCACTTTTAGTAATTCGAGTATCCGCAAGGAGCGCCATGCCGACCCAAGCCTTCTCCGCCGATGTCCAAAAAGCCCTTGACCAATTCCTCACTGCTGCCCAAACGCCAGGCACGAAACCGGTGCTGGTCGATGGCGCCCTCGAGCAAGTACGCTACCCTTTTCCCTCACCGTCGGACTGGCGCGATTGTTGGATCTACTTTCTCATGGTGGATCGTTTCAATAACCCGGCCGCTGCACCGAACTTCGCTTGGAACCGCAAGTACGGATTCCGCCAGGGAGGAACCTTTGAAGGCGTGCGTGCTCAGTTGCCGTATTTGCAGAAACTCGGCGTGAACGCAATCTGGCTCTCTCCGGTGGTAAAGAATACACGGCCGGAAAAAGACGGCTTCGCCTACGCTTATCCGGGCTATAATGCGCAGGATTTCCTGAGTCTGGAAGGTCGATTTGCTTCGGACGGTACTGAAGCCACCGCGGATATCGAATTGCAGGCGCTGGTTCAGGAAGCTCACGCGCGCGACATTTACGTGGTTGTCGATATCGTGCTGAACCACGCTGGCCGCGTGTTCGACTACGTCTGGCAGAATCAAATTCAGCCGTCGTTCACTGACAACGGGTTGCTCTATGGTCCGCCGGGCAATGAGCCGCCGATTGAGTGGATGAACGGCCTTGGGTTCGCGCGGGCAGACTGGCAGAACGCCGTAGACCCGGCAGGCGCTGGGCAAGATGACAGCGTCTGGCCCCTCGATCTTCAGCGGCCCGTCTTCTTCCGCAGACGTGGTTCTAAGGACAGCGACGCTCCGGGCCCGCCTCTCAGCTATGTTCCGGGAGACTTCGGCTCCATGCGTCAGTTGGTGGTTGAGTACGACGCCACTGTGGCCGGACAAGAGCAGCTCCGTCAGCAGTATGGCATCTCTCCGGTTCTCAGCATTCTGATTCGCGCTTATCAATACCTGATGGCGAAGTACGACATCGACGGATACCGGATCGATACGGTCAAATACATTCGTCCGGACATGGTTGCGACGTTCGGCAACGCCATGCGCGAGTTTGCGCAGAGCGCGGGAAAGAGGAACTTCTTCACCTTCGGAGAGATCTACGATACGGACGCCACGATCGATGAGTTTGTGGGCAGAAATGCCGCGGACGATCAGGGGTTCGGCATAGACTCGGCGCTCGATTTTCCGCTCTTCTTTCAACTGCCGGCGG
>Ga0075015_100000122_pt1 | contig 21788 bp, 19 predicted proteins | sample AleBraG_ABR_2013_FD_71476 | JGI IMG/M metagenome (GOLD analysis project Ga0075015, IMG submission 71476) | Freshwater sediment microbial communities in response to fracking from Pennsylvania, USA - Alex Branch Run_MetaG_ABR_2013 | ecosystem: Environmental > Aquatic > Freshwater > Creek >...
GCCCCGCCGCGTACCGGCGGCAAGCGGTTCTACCGGCCGCTGCGGATCGGCCACCTCGTCGAGGTCGAGTCCCGGTTGCTGCACACCGGGACGACGAGCATGCACGTCAGCGTGCACGTGCGATCGGGCGACCCGGCGACGACCGACCTCGAGCTCACGACGCACTGCCGCATCGTGTTCGTCCCGCTCACCGACGCCGGTCACGCGCACGAGGTGCGCCCGTGGGTCCCGATGTCGGAGCGGGACCTCGCGCTCGAGGCGCATGCGCTCGCGCTCGTCGCGCTGCGCAGCGCGGTCGAGCCCCCGATCTCGCACCACCTGTGACCGGACGCCGAGGCGCCGGGTCGTGCGTCGAGCGGAGCCGCCATACAGCGTCGAGCTGACGGTGCCGATCACTGCCGTGACGGTCAGGCGGCGACGCCGAACCCGCCGACCCAGGAGACCTTCTCGGCCGCGGCCAGCGTGATCTGCAGGAAGCCGAACGCCTCGAGCTCACGCGCCCGCTTGAGCGACCCGGCGTCGATGGCCCTGAGGCCGGCCGCGGTGATCACGTCGGCGAGCAGCGCTTTGGCGTCGGAGTCGTCGCCCGCGATCTGCACCGTGGTGGTGAGGTCGCCAACGGTGCCGGCGGCGAGGGTGCCCGCGAACGTGGTGTTGAAGGCCTTGAGGACCGTCGAGCTCGGCAGCAGGGTGGCGAGCTCGGCAGCGGCGGAGCCGTCGGCTGGGACGACGAGGGAGTCGAACGTCTCGAAGTTCACCGGGTTGGTGATGTCGACGACGATCTTGTCGGCGAGTTCGGCGCCGCGGGCCGCGACGATGTGGGCGAGGGCGGTGTAGGGCACCGCGAGGACGACGATCTTCCCGGTGATGGGCTTGGTGGTGTCGGTCTCGGCGATGACCTCGAGGGCGTGTCCGCCCTGGGTGACCAGGCCGGCGATGGCCTGGCCCATCGCGCCGGTTCCGACGACGGTGACGTGCGTCATGGTGTGCTCCTGAGGGGTAAGTGGTTGTGGCTTCAAGTAAGACACTACGAGGCAAAACTTGAAGCGTCAAGTTATGCGCTACGCTTGTCCCATGACCACACGCTGGCTGGACGACGACGAGCAGGCGGCCTGGGTGCGGTTGGCCGCGGTGCTGGAGCTGCTGCCCGGCGTCCTGGAGGGGCAGCTGCGCCGCGACGCCGACCTGTCGCACTTCGAGTACTGGGTGCTCGCGATGCTCTCCGAGGCACCCGAGCGCACGCTGCGGATGACCGCGCTCGCCTCCCGCACGAGCGCCACGCTGTCTCGGCTGTCGCACGTCGTGGCCCGCCTGGAGGGTCGGGGCCTGCTCGAGCGGTTCCCGTGCCCGCAGGACCGCCGCGCGACCAACGCGCGGCTCACCGCAGCTGGCTGGGACCTCGTGGTGGCCTCGGCCCCGGGGCACCTCGAGACCGTGCGTGCCTACGTGGTCGACGCGCTCACCCCGCGGCAGATCACCCAGCTCTCCGCGATCGCCGGCGCCATCCTCGACCGCGTCGATCCCGACCGTGCCGTCCTGCCGCGGTACCGCGGCTGACGCACCGTCTGTCCTGACGCGCCGGTGTCACCAGATCTCGATGCGCTCCTCGCGCGGTCGCATCATGGGTGCGAGGTCGGCGAGGCCGAACGCCGCCTGGACCCGTGCGACGGACCGGGCGTCCGCACCGAGGGAGGAGGGCATCGACGTGCCGTCGCCGTCCCCCGAGTGCGCGGACAGGGCACTGGCGGACATGCGTCGCTCCTGATCGCGTCCCATCCACGCTCGAGCGCGTGGGCTTCCGACGCGCGTCACGCAGGAGCGTTCATCGGGTGCTCGCCTCTGCCAGCGCTACGACTTCGGGACCAGGCTGCTGCTCGCGGCTGCCTTGGTGGTCGTCCGGGCCATCTGGCTCAGGGCGGCCAACGTGCTCTTCGCGGCCGTCTCCTGCAGACCGGGCAGAGTGAAGGTCTGCAGCATCTCCTTGCCGCTGGTCCACAGGCAGTAGCCGCCGCTGACGCCGGACACGGTCACCGGCATGCACCAGGTCTTGCCGGCGACGGCGCTGGCGTACTCGGTCGGGTCGCCGACCACGGTGTTCTGCCCGGGACCGTCGACGAGACCTGCTCGCACCTGGGTGAGCAGGGTCTGCGCGGCGTCGTGGCTGCGCAGCGCGCGCATCGCGAGCGGACGCTGGTCGTCGGGCACCTCGGAGGCGACGTAGATGGTGAAGGCGTTCCGCGCCCCGTAGGTCTGGCCCCACACCCAGGTCGCGCCGCCGTCGCTCAGGCCGTGGATGACGCTCGCCAGGATGACGCCGGGGACGGTGACCTTCTTCTGCCCGGCGAGGGTCTTCGGCGCCGTGTGCGTCAGGACATCGGGCTGCTCCGCGGCCTGCGCCGACGCCTTGGTGGCGAGGAACTTGGGGACGCCGTAGGCCGCGCCGGCGCCGCCGATGAGCACGGCGAGGACTAGCCCGATGACAAGCCGCCTGCGACCGCGGTGCTGCTGGTAGGGCGTGGGGGTGCCGGCGCCGCCGTCGAGTCCGATCCCGGGGGAGAACGCCGAGGGCATGTTCCCGAAGGCGTTGGGCTTGGCGCCGAAGGTCGACGTCGTGCCACCCGAGGCAGGCCCGTCGACCCAGGACGGCGTCACCGCCGGAGCGGCCACAGCTGCAGCCGGTCGGGCCGGCTGCACGGGCTGAGCCGGTGCGGTCGCCGGCGCAGCCCCCGCCTGCACCGCCGGACGTGCTCCCGGGCGCGAGCGGTCCGCGGCGTCGGACGCAGCGGCGAGGAGCTCGTCAGCAGGGAGAGGCGAGGCCGTCGGCGCTGCGGGGGGACGCGCTCCGGGGCGCGAGCGGTCGACGACGGCATCCTCGGCCGTCGGCGTGACGGGTGCCGACGGGGGGCGCGCCCCCGGTCGCGAGCGGTCGACGGCCGCGTCGTCGCCGGTGGCCGGGGTAGCAGAGAGGGCCGCCGTGGCCGCACCGTGCTCCGGTGCCGGCGTGGGAGCAGGTGCCGGGGTGGGCGTCGCCGCGGGAGTGGCGCGGGCTTCGGACCGGCCCGACGGCGCCGCATGGCGCGGCCCGGAGCGTGCCGGTGCCTCGACGGCGGGGGAGGCGCTCACGGCGGCGGCCGAGGGGCTCGCGACGGCGCCGGCGAGGGCGAGCTCGCGCGGTGCGGGGCGGGTCTGTGCGGTCCATCCCGCGCCGTCCCACCAGCGCACGGCAGACGGATCCGTGGGGTCGGCGTACCAACCGGCCTCTGGACTCACGTCGCCCCCTCTCGCGTCGTTCGACGTCACTCCCCACAGGTGTCTCGGCGGGAACGGCCGGGAACTGAAGGAGCGGGCCCGGTCAGCCGAACGGCTGATCATCACGGCCCGGGTGGTGCATCGACCCCCACGGGACTGCGGACGTCTGGCGCGGCGCTCGACTCCCTCACTCTGGGCGCCACCCGCGTGGGCGTCGGCCGCCACGGAGCGGCGAGGGGGTCAGGCGATGCGGCGCACAGCGAGCAGGGTGACGTCGTCGCGGCGCCACTCGGGGGCTCGGTCGCGCAGCTCGCCGAGCACCCGCGCCACGAGCTCGCGGGGCTCCCGGGTCCCGAGCCGGTCGACGATGTCCGCGAGATCGTCGTCGGAGAGTTCGAGGTCGGCATCGCGGGCCTCGACGAGGCCGTCGGACCAGGCGAGCAGGACGTCGTCCACGGCAAGCGCCGCCGTTCGGGTGGCCCACGCGCCGCCGAGCGCGGACAGCAGCGGTCCGGTCGGCTCGAGGCGGGTCCGGCCGGACGTCTCGCCCCGGGGGAGGATCCACCCGGCCGGGTGCCCGGCGTTCGCCCACTGCACCGTGCCGGCCGCCGGGTCGACGACTGCGACCAGCGCTGTGGCGAACCGTCCGTCCGCGGCGTCGGTGAACGACGTCGCTCCACGGGTGAGCGCGGTGCCCGCCGCGAAGCCGGAGCGCAGCGCGACCGTCATCACCGTGCGCAGCCGCTGCAGCACGAGTCCGGCGAGCTCGCCGTGACCTGCGACGTCGAGCAGGAGCAGGCCGGTGCGCTCGCCCTCGAGCGGCAGGGCGCCCCACCAGTCGCCGGCCAGCACGCCGTGAGCGGCGTGCACCCGCCCGTGCACCTCGAGCCGGGCGGCCACAGGGTCCGGGTCGGTCGCGAGCTCGGCCCGCAGCGCCGCGACGACCGGCGACTCCTGGGCGAGACCTTCGGCGGCCGCCCGTGCCGCATCGGACTCGGCGACCAGCGCACGGCGCATGGCCTCGGCGTCGGACCCGACCGCGCGGAGCTCCGGCGGACCCGTCGGCACGATCACCTGGTCGCGGTGCCCCTCCTGCGCCACCTCGCGGAGCTGCCCGCGCAGTTCGTCGAGCGGGCGCAGCACCCAGCGCCGTACCAGCACGAAGGCGGCCACCACGAGGACCAGCAGAACGCCGCCAGCGACCATCAGCGCGAGCGCCATCCGTCGGGCGACGCCGGCCAGTCCTTCGATCGCCACGTCGCGATCGGCGACCGACGCGTTCTGCACGGCCTTGGTGGAGGTCGCGACGTCGAGGTACGCCGCGTGCACGAGCAGCCCGATCACGATGATCGCCACGATCGCGACGACCGCCAGCACCGTGATGCGGGTGCGCAGGCTCGGGCCGCCGCTGCGTTCCATGCCGGTCACCGTAGTGACCACGACGACGCCGAGGGCGGTCCCACGACGTCTCGGTAGGGTCGGCGCATGACCGGGAGCACACCGCGACTGCGCGCGACCCTCGACCGCCTCCCGGGCTACGTGGCCGGCCGGCCTCCCGTCGGTGCCGCTGGGCTGACGCCGTACAAGCTGTCCAGCAACGAGAACCCCTACGCGCCTCTGCCCGGCGTCCTCGAGGCGATCGCGACGGCGGCGGCCGGGATGAACCGCTACCCGGACCCCGCGTCGACGGCCCTGGTCCACGCGCTGGCCGAGCGCCACGGAGTCCCCCGCGACCATCTCGCCCTCGGCACGGGATCGGTGGGTCTGCTGCAGCAGATGGTGCAGATCAGCGCCGGTTCGGGCGACGAGGTGCTCTACGCGTGGAGGTCGTTCGAGGCCTACCCCATCATGACGATCATCGGCGGAGCCTCGCCGGTGCAGGTGCCGCTGCGCGCCGACGAGACCCACGACCTCGACGCGATGGCCGATGCCGTCACCGACCGCACCCGTCTGATCTTCGTCTGCACGCCGAACAACCCCACCGGGGCCGTCGTCCGGCAGGACGACCTCGACCGCTTCCTCGGCCGCGTGCCCGACGACGTCCTCGTGATCGTCGACGAGGCCTACGTCGAGTTCGTGCGCGACCCGGAGGCCGTGCGCGGCCTCGACACCTATCGCGACCGGCCCAACGTCGCGGTCCTGCGCACCTTCTCCAAGGCCTATGGGCTTGCGGGACTGCGGGTGGGGTTCGCGATCGCGCACCCGCGGGTCGCGCGGGCGCTGCGCCAGACGCAGGTGCCGTTCGGGGTGTCAACGATCGCGTCGGCCGCGGCCATCGCGTCGCTGGCGGCCGAGGACGCCCTGCTCGAGCGCGTCGAGGCTCTGGTGGGCGAGCGCACCCGGGTGGAGGCCGCTCTCGCCGACCAGGGCTGGGTGCTCCCCCCGAGTCAGGCCAACTTCGTGTGGCTGCGCCTCGGCGACCGGATCGAGGAGTTCGTCGCGGCGTGCGAGGCAGTCAACCTCGCCGTGCGCCCGTACGGCGAGGACGGCGTACGGGTCACGATCGGCGAGCGCGAGGCCAACGACCGCTTCCTCGTCGTCAGCGCCGGTTTCGCCTGACGCCGGTCAGTGCGCGGCCCGGGCATCGTCGGCGAGCAGCTGCTCCTCGCGCCGTGCGCCCGCCCGTCGGCCGGCCAGCCGTTCGGCGCTCACGACGAGCATGACGCCGACCACGACGATCGCGCCGCCGAGCAGGAGGCCGAACGTCACCTTCTCGCCGAGCACCCACCACCCGAGCAGCACCGCGACGACGGGGTTGACGTAGGCGTAGGTCGCGACGAGCGACAGGGGCGCGTGGCCGACCACCCACACGAACGCGGTGTAGGCGATGAGGGACCCGACGACCACGAGGTAGGCCCAGCCCCACCACGAACGTGTCGTCGCGTGCGTCATGTCGACGAGCCGCTCGCCTCGCAGCAGGCCGACGCCGGTGAGCAGCACCCCGCCGGTGATCATCTCGTAGAGCGACAGGACGAGCGGGTCGCGCGGTGTGCGGATCCTCGGCTGCAGGAACGAGCCGTACGCCCAGCACGCCGTGCTCACGAGCATCGCCAGCGACCAGAACGTGCGCGGCCCGGAGCCCGCCCCGCCGTCGTGCGCCCCCGGTGCCACGAGCACCGCGATGCCGAGGATGCCGACGGCGACGCCGATCCACGTGACGAGCGGCGGGCGGTCGCCGGTGACGGCGCGGAGGATCACCACCCAGAGCGGCATGATCGCCACGATGAGGGCCGCGACGCCGCTCGGCACGTGGCGCTCGGCGAGGGTCAGGACGCCCATGCCGACCCCGAGCAGCAGCGCGCCGACGAGCATGGCGCCGCGCAGCTCCGGCCAGGGGACCACCAGCGCTCGCGGGCCGCGGCGCACCGCGAGGAAGCCGGCGAGGGTCAGCGCCGCGGTCAGGAAGCGGGTCCCGAGGGCGATGAGCGGCGGCATGGACTCGATCGCGACGGCGATGGCGAGGTACGTGGAGCCCCAGACGACGTAGACGACCCACATGGCCGACCAGACCGCCACCGAGGACGCGGGCTGGATCCCGCTCGCCGTCGCGTCGTCGGTCGTCGTGGCCACGGGCACATCCTGGGGGTCCGCGGCAGTGCGCGTCACATCCGTGGGAGGACGCGGTCCGGAAACCGCCTGCCGGGTGCGTCCGGAGTCCGGGCGGCGAGACGGAGCCCAGCGGGTGAGGCAAGCCTCACTCAGCACCGGGCGATCTGTGCAGGCGTCGCGGAACTGCGAGTGAGGTGAGCCTTCGCTCTGCGACACGGTTCACAGCTGTCTGCGGACCGGGTGCGTTCGAGGTGGAGCAAAGTGTCCACTGCATGGTTCGCGTTGCCGGCATCACGAAGGGGTCTGCCTGATGAATGCGCTCGATCTGGCGCGGTGGCAGTTCGGAATCACGACGGTCTACCACTTCCTGTTCGTCCCGCTGACCATCGGAACATCGATGCTCACGGCGATCATGCAGACGGCGTGGTACCGCACCGGGGACGAGAAGTGGCTCAAGGCCACCAAGTTCTTCGGCAAACTCTTCCTCATCAACTTCGCGATGGGCGTCGTCACCGGCATCGTCCAGGAGTTCCAGTTCGGCATGGCGTGGAGCGACTACTCCCGGTTCGTCGGCGACATCTTCGGCGCTCCGCTCGCGGTCGAGGCGCTCGCGTCGTTCTTCCTCGAGTCGACCTTCCTCGGCCTGTGGATCTTCGGCTGGGACCGCCTGCCACGCGGCCTGCACCTCGCCACGATCTGGGCGGCGGCCTTCGGCACGATGCTGTCTGCGTACTTCATCCTCGCCGCGAACTCCTTCATGCAACACCCGACCGGCTTCGTCATCAACCCGGTGACCAAGCGCGCGGAGCTCACCGACTTCGGTGCGGTGCTCACCCAAAACACGACTGTCGCGACCTTCGCGCACGTGATCTCGTCGTCGTTCCTGGTGTCCGGCGTGATGATCGTCGGTGTCAGCCTCTGGCTGATCATGAAGGGCAAGTCCGCGACGTCCATGCGCTCCACACTCAAGCTCGGTGCCTGGGTGGCGATCGTCGCCGGTCTGCTCGTAATGTACACCGGCGACGTCCAGGCCAAGATCATGGTCCAGCAGCAGCCGATGAAGATGGCGGCCGCCGAGGCGGTCTACACGACCGCTGAGAACGTTCCGTTCAGCATCATCACCGTCGGCAACCTCGACGGCAGCGAGGCCTACTGGGCCATCGACATCCCGGGCCTCACCTCGTTCCTCGCGACGGGGCACTGGAACGGTCCGGAGAGCACGGTCCAGGGCATCAACGACCTGCAGACGAAGTACGAGAAGGCCTTCGGACCGGGCAACTACGCGCCCTACGTCCCGCTCATCTTCTGGGCCTTCCGCGCCATGATCGGCCTCGGCGGGCTCGGCGTCCTCTTCGCGATCTTCGCGCTGTTCATCACGCGCAGGGAGAAGACGCCGACGAGCGCCACGATCAAGTGGATGTCCGTGTTCGCGCTGCTGTTCCCGCTCGTCGGGATCTCGGCCGGCTGGATCTTCACCGAGATGGGCCGCCAGCCCTGGATCGTATACGGCCAGATGAAGACGGCCGCCGGCGTGTCGCCGATCCTGTCGACGTTCACGGTCGGACTCTCGCTCGTCGTGTTCACGCTGCTCTACGGCGCGCTCGCGGTGATCGAGGTCCGTCTCCTGATCCGAGCCGTGAAGATCGGCCCGCCCGAGACCGTCGAGCTGATGGACGCGGATGACGCGAACAACGGCCAGACCCTGACCTTCTCGTACTGAGACCGGGAGCATCGACATGACTCACGACCAGCTCGCGATCATCTGGTTCGTCCTCATCGCCGTGCTCTGGTGCGGGTACTTCGTCCTCGAGGGCTTCGACTTCGGGGTCGGTATCCTGCTGCCCTTCATCGGCAGGAACGAGGCCGAGCGACGCACCGTCGTCTCGACCCTCGGCCCGGTGTGGGACGGCAACGAGGTGTGGCTGCTCACGGCGGGCGGGGCGACCTTCGCGGCGTTCTCGCTCTGGTACGCCACGCTGTTCAGCGGCTTCTACCTCGCCCTGCTGCTCATCCTCGTCGCACTCATCGTCCGCGGTGTCGCCTTCGAGTTCCGCAGCAAGCGGGGCACCGCGTCGGCGCCCAACTGGCGGCGCAACTGGGACTGGGCGATCTTCGTCGGGTCGTTCCTCCCCGCGCTGCTGTGGGGCGTCGCGTTCGCGAACATCGTCGCGGGCGTTCCGCTGGAGATACAGAACGGCAACAGCGAGTTCACCGGCAACCTGTTCACGCTGCTGAACCCCTACGCCCTGCTCGGCGGACTCGTCACCCTGGGCCTGTTCACGACCCACGGCGCGGTCTTCCTGGCGCTCAAGACCGAGGGCGAGATCCGGGTCCGCGCCAACAAGCTGGCCGGCCAGATCGGCCTCGTGACGGCGGTCCTCGCCGTCGCCTTCGGCCTCTGGACGCAGCTGTCGCACAGCAACAACAAGGCCGCCAGCGTCGTGGTGCTGGCCCTGGTCGTCCTCGCCTGGGTGGGGGCGCTCGCCGCGAACCGTCTGGGTCGTGAGGGCTGGGCGTTCATCGCCTCCGCCGCCACGATGGTCTTCGTCGTGACCTTCCTGTTCGTCTGCCTCTACCCGAACGTGATGCCGAGCTCCACGAACGCGGACGCCACGCTCACCGTGCAGAACGCGGCGAACTCGCAGTACACGCTGACGATTATGACCTGGGTCGCCGTGATCCTGACGCCGGTCGTGCTCGTGTACCAGTCGTGGACCTACTGGGTGTTCCGCAAGCGGCTCTCGCCCAGCCAGATCCCCGACCCGGAGCGCGGCTCCCTCGACCTCCCGCACGAGGTGTCGGCGTAACTGCCGGCATCAGCACCACGTAGCCTGTCGAGGTGGCCAAACCGCTCGACCCCCGGCTGCTGCACTACGCCCGAGGCGTACGCACGCTGCTGATCGGGTCCATCGCGGTGGCCTCCGGAACCGCTGTGCTCGTCGTCGCCCAGGCGTTCTGCCTGGGCGACGTCGTGTCCCGGGTGTTCCTGGGGGGCGCCGCGCTCGCCGACGTGATGAACGTCGTCCTCCTGCTCGCGCTGGTCGTGCTCGGCCGCGCGCTGCTCGCCACGGTCGGCGAGACCCTCGCGCAGCGGTCCGCGACACGTACGTCGTCGCAGCTGCGCGAGGCGCTTCTCGCGCACGTCGTGCGGCTCGGCCCGATCTGGCTCTCCGGCGAGCGTCGCGGCCAGGTGGCGACACTGGCGACCCGCGGGGTCGACTCGGTCGAGCCCTACGTCGCGCGCTACCTGCCGCAGCTCGTGATCGCCGTCATCGTGCCGCTGACGGTGGGTGTCGCGATCCTCACCCAGGACCTCATCGCCGCGATCATCGTCGCCGTGACGGCACCGCTGATCCCGGTGTTCATGGCGCTCATCGGCATGTACACGCAGTCGGCGACGGCCAAGCAGTGGACCACGCTCGGCGTGCTCTCGGGCCACTTCCTCGACGTCGTCGCAGGCCTCCCGACGCTGAAGGCGTTCGGCCGCGAGCGGGCGCAGGCGCAGCGGATGGCGGAGATCGACAGGCGCTACCGCGTCGCCACGCTCGGCGTCCTCCGGGTGTCGTTCCTGTCCTCGTTCGTCCTCGAGCTGCTCGCGACGGTGTCCGTCGCCGTCGTGGCGGTGTCGATCGGCATCCGGCTGCTCGACGGCGGGCTCACGCTGCAGACCGGTCTCACTGTGCTGATCCTGGCCCCCGAGGTCTACCTCCCGATCCGCGCCGTGGGCGCCCAGTTCCATGCCGCTGCCGACGGCATCGACGCTGCGGAGCAGGTCTTCGCCATCCTCACCACCGAACCGGCCGTGACCGGCACTCGCACCGACATCCCGAGCGGTGACGTCGTCGTCGACGCCGTCAGCGTGACCTATCCCGGCGCCGACATCGTGTCGCTCGCGCCGGTCTCGCTGACGCTGCGCGCGGGTCGCGTGACCGCGGTCGTCGGTCCGTCCGGGGTCGGCAAGTCCACGCTACTTGCCGCGCTGCAGGCGTTCGTCGCACCGACGTCGGGTGCGGTGCTCGTCAATGGCGTCGACCTCGCCACTCTCGACCCACAGGCATGGCGTCTCACCATCGGCGTCGTCGGTCAGGATCCGGTGCTGGTCGGCCCCACGGTCGCCGCCGACGTACGGCTGCGACGCCCGGCCGCGACCGATGCCGAGGTCGACGCGGCCCTCCGTGCGGCCGGGATCGACCCCGCGACACTGCCGAACGGCGCGGCGTCGCGGGTCGGCGACCTCGCCTCGGACGTGTCGGCCGGCCAGCGTCGCCGTGTCGCGCTCGCCCGCGTGCTGCTGGACCCGCCGCCGCTCGTGCTTCTCGACGAGCCCACAGCAGGCCTCGACGACGCGACGGAGATCGACGTCGTCGACGCGATCCGTCGCCTCGCCGACGCCGGTGCTGCAGTGGTCGTCGTGGCACACCGGCCGTCGCTCGTCGAGGGCGCCGACGAGATCGTCGAGCTCGACCCCGTGGGGGTGGGCGCATGACGACCGTCGACCTCACTGCCGCAGCTGTGGCGACCGTCTCGCCGGTGCGGCGGCTCCTGCCGTGGGTGGCCACAGAGTGGAAGCGATTGACGCTGGCGGTCTTCCTCGGGTCGCTGGCCATCGGCTGCGGCGTCGCCCTGCTGGCGGTCAGCGCCTGGTTGATCTCGAGCGCCGCGCTGCAGCCGCAGATCTACACCCTGAACCTCGCGATCGTTGGGGTGCGCGCGTTCGGTGTCGGACGGGGCTGCTTCCGTTACGCCGAGCGCCTCGTGTCGCATGACGCCGCGTTCCGCGCGCTGTCGCGGCTGCGGCTCGCGGTCTACGACCGACTGGCGGTCGTCGCGCCCGCCGGTGTGCCGGCGTACCGCCGCGGGGATCTGCTCGAGCGGCTCGTGCGCGACGTCGACGCCACGCAGGACCTGCCGCTGCGGGTGCTCGTCCCCTACGCCTCGGGCGCGATCGTGGCTGTCGCGTCGGTCGTGCTCGCGTTCTTCATCCTCCCGGTCGCCGGGCTCGTGCTGCTCGTGTCGCTGCTGCTCGCCTCGACCGTCGTCCCCTGGATCACGTCGAGCTCCGCGGCCGAGGCCGAGCGGCTGAGCGCACCCGCGCGCGGCGAGCTCAACGGCGACGTCCTCACGCTCCTCGACGGCGTGGCCGACCTCACCACGGCCGGTGCCGCGCAGGCCTGGCTCGACCGGCTGGCCGAGGACGACCGTCACATCGGCCGGCTCGCCGAACGGCGCTCGCGTGCCGCGGGGCTCGCCTCCGGGCTCGGAATCCTGCTCTCCGGCGGCGCGGTCGTCGTCATGCTGCTCGTGGCGATCCCCGCGGTTCGCTCGGGCGAACTGGTCGGCGTCAACCTCGCGGTGCTCGCGCTGCTGCCCCTCGCGACGTACGAGGCCGTCGTCGCGATGCCGACCGCGGCGCTGGCACTCGGACGCGTGCGTGGCTCGGCGCAGCGGGTGGTCGAGGTGCTCGACGCCGTCGACCCCGTGCCGGACCCGGCCGTCCCTGTCGCGGCGCCGGACGGCGTCGTCGGCGTGCACCTCGCCGGTGTCAGTGCCGGATGGCCCGGGGGCGACCACGTGCTGGAGGGGCTCGACCTCGACGTCGCCGCCGGCTCGCGCGTGGGTGTCGTGGGCTCCTCGGGCGTCGGGAAGTCGACGCTGCTCGCGGTGCTCGCCGGCTTCCTGCCCTACGAGGGCTCGGTGCGGCTCGGCGCCGTCGAGCTGAACGAGATGACCGGGGCCGACGCACGCCGCGTGGTCGGCTGGTGCCCCCAGCTGCCGCACGTGTTCGACACGTCGGTTGTGGAGAACGTGCGGCTGGCCAAGCCCGAGGCCGGCGACGACGAGGTCCGAGCCGCGCTCGACGCGGTGGGCCTCGGTCCCTGGCTCGACGCCGTGCCGCAGGGGATCGACACGCCGGTGGGCGACCACGGCGCCCTGGTGTCGGCCGGTCAGCGTCAGCGGCTCGGCGTCGCACGCGTGCTGCTCGCCGGGCACCCGGTGGTGCTGCTCGACGAGCCCACCGAGCACCTCGACGAGACCACCGCCGACGTCGTCGCGGCCGAGCTGCTGCGCGCACTCGAGGGCCGCACGGTGCTCTGGGTCGCCCACCGCCCGCACGGCCTCGACAGCCTCGACGCCATCACCCGCCTCACCTGAGCAGCGAGTGCCCGCGACGTCGAGCACCGGGTGCGAGGTCGGCGGGAAGTGGAAGGTGGCGCCGTCGAAGCAACACGACCCGGTCTTCATCACCGTGCCGCTCGGGTTCGACGTGCCGATGAGCCACATCGACTGCCCGAGCATGCTCACCTGCGTCGACCACCCGGCCACGCTGGACCTGACCCGCCTGGCTCCGGCCCTCGCTCCTCTGTTCAAGACCACCTCGGAGAAGCTGACTCCGGCTCTGCCCACGGCAGCTACGCCTACGTCCAGTCGCTGATCAAGGCGAAGAACCCGAACGTCGTCGGGCCGATCCCGACGAACCTGTTCCTGTACTTCTCGGCCCGCTAGGGCAGCCGGAAGCCGGACGGGCGGGTCGCCAGGTGACTGGCACCGCCCGTCCGGCGTCGCGCGCGGTGGCCACTTCCCCGTCCGGTTCCGACCGGAGCCGTCGAGGTGCTTTGATGCGGGGGACACGCGGCGTTGCGTGGGAGGTCGACGGCGATCCCGGCGACTCCTGGGCGGCGCCACTATCGGCTACCGCCAGGAGGTCCACCCATGACCGCAGACGGAGGCCCCGAGCTCGTCCAGCTCCTCACCCCCGAGGGCGAGCGGGTCCACCACCCCGAGTACGACGTCGACCTGACCGACGAGCAGCTGCGCGGGCTCTACCGCGACCTCGTCCTGGTCCGCAGGGTCGATGCCGAGGCAACCGCGCTGCAACGGCAGGGCGAGCTCGGGCTCTGGGCCCAGTGCATCGGGCAGGAGGCGGCGCAGGTCGGCTCCGGTCGAGCGCTGCTGCCCGGCGACTTCGCCTTCCCGACCTACCGCGAGCACGGCGTGGCCTGGGCGCGCGGCGTGCAGCCGCTGCAGCTGCTCGGGCTGTTCCGCGGCGTCACGAACGGCGGGTGGGACCCGCACGAGCACAACATGGCGCTCTACACGATCGTCATCGGCGACCAGACCCTGCACGCGGTCGGCTACGCCATGGGCATGCAGCGCGACGGCAGCGACGACGCCGTCATCTGCTACTTCGGCGACGGCGCCACGAGCCAGGGCGACGTCAACGAGGCGTTCGTCTTCTCCGCGGTCTACAACGCGCCGGTCGTGTTCTTCTGCCAGAACAACCAGTGGGCGATCAGCGAGCCGCTGGAGCGGCAGACCCGCATCCCGCTCTACCGCCGCGCCGACGGTTTCGGATTCCCGGGCGTGCGCGTCGACGGCAACGACGTCCTCGCGGTGCTCGCGGTCACGACCGCCGCGCTGCAGGCCGCGCGCGAGGGCCAGGGCCCCACGCTCGTCGAGGCGTTCACCTACCGAATGGGTGCGCACACCACGTCCGACGACCCGACCCGTTACCGCGTGTCCGCCGACCTCGAGGCGTGGAAGCTCAAGGACCCGATCGAACGCCTGCGCGTCTACCTCGCCCGCAACGGCTGGGCCGACAGCGACTACTTCGCCTCGGTCGAGGCCGAGGCCGAGGCGATGGCGATCCATCTGCGCGACGGCTGCCGCGCGCTGCCGAACCCGGTACCGACGTCGATGTTCGACCACGTCTACGCCGCACCGCACCCGCTCGTCGAGGCCGAGAAGGCCGAGTTCTCGGCGTATCACGCCTCGTTCGCGGGAGGGGAGCACTGATGGCCGCGACGACGATGGCCAAGGCGATCAACGCCGGCCTGCGCAAGGCGCTCGAGAACGACCCCAAGGTCTTGCTCATGGGCGAGGACATCGGCAAGCTCGGTGGAGTCTTCCGCGTGACCGACGGGCTGCAGAAGGACTTCGGCGAGTCCCGCGTCATCGACTCGCCGCTCGCGGAGAGCGGCATCGTCGGCACCGCGGTCGGTCTCGCGATGCGCGGGTTCCGTCCCGTCGTCGAGATCCAGTTCGACGGCTTCGTCTTCCCCGCGTTCGACCAGATCGTCACGCAGGTCGCGAAGCACAACGCGCGCTCGGACGGCCGTACGCCGATGCCCATCACGATCCGCATCCCCTATGGCGGCGGCATCGGTGCGGTCGAGCACCACAGCGAATCCCCGGAGGCGTACTTCGCGCACACGGCCGGTCTCCGGGTCATGTCGCCGTCGAACCCGCTCGACGCGTTCGTCATGGTGCAGCAGGCGATCGCGCATCCCGATCCGGTGATCTTCCTCGAGCCGAAGCGTCGCTACTGGGACAAGGCCGAGATCGACGAGGGCCTCGACCTCGCAGCCGCGCCGTCGCCCTTCGCAGCCCGCGTCGTACGCCCTGGCTCGTCGGTCACCGTGGCCTGCTACGGCCCGATGGTCCGCACCTGCCTCGAGGCGGCGACCGCGGCCGCAGGCGACGGCGTCGACATCGAGGTCGTCGACCTGCGCACGATCTCGCCGCTCGACGTCGAGACCGTCGCCGCGTCGGTACGCCGCACCGGCCGGCTCGTCGTCGTGCACGAGGCACCCGTGTTCCTCGGCCTCGGCGCCGAGCTCGCCGCGCGCATCACCGAGGAGTGCTTCTACTCCCTCGAGGCACCCGTCATCCGCGTCGGCGGCTACCACACGCCCTATCCGCCGTCCCGGCTCGAGGAGGACTACCTCCCCGACCTCGACCGCGTCCTCGACGGCGTCGACCGCGCGCTGGCGTTCTGAGATGGCGGCCGAGATGACCGACGTCCGCACCTTCGCCCTGCCCGACGTCGGCGAGGGCCTCACCGAGGCCGAGATCCTCACCTGGCACGTCAAGCCCGGCGACACCGTCACCGTCAACCAGACCATCGTCGAGATCGAGACCGCGAAGGCCGCCGTAGAGCTCCCCTGCCCATACGCCGGAGTAGTAGCCGAGATCTTCGTATCCGAAGGTGACGTGGTCCCGGTGGGAACCCCGATCCTGACGATCGCGATGCAGGGCGCCAGACCGACCGAGGAGGCGGGGGTCGACGGCCCGGCCTCAGGGATCAAGCCTGACCGCCCGAAGGACGGGCCGTCGACCCCCGCAGGCCTCGGCGTACCTCCAGTGCCGCAGGCGATCGACTCCGTCCCGACCTCGGCAGCCCCGGCCGCGCGCGAGGCGGTGCTCGTCGGCTACGGCGTCAAGCAGACCGGCACGCCCCAGCGCAGGGCAAGGGTCCTGGCGCACGACCCCCACGGCACCACCGCCCCCGAGGCCGGTCCGCCCGGCGAGGCCGTGAAGCCGGTCCGTCACGGGGGCCTCGAGATCGGCAGGCACGCCGAGGAGGTGCTCTCGCACCGCGCCGCCGTCCTCGCCAAGCCGCCCGTGCGACGACTGGCCAAGGACCTGCACGTCGACCTCGCCGGCGTCGACGCCACCGGTGCAGGCGGCGTCATCACCAGGGCCGACGTCGAGCGCACCGCGATGCTCACGGCATCGGTCCAGGACCGCGGGCGCGAAGGCTCGGCCGTCGCTGCGTCGGGCCTCGTGCAACCGGGCGTCCGCGACGCTTCGGTGCCGCGCGAGGTGCGCACCCCGATCAAGGGCGTCACGAAGGTGATGGCCGAGGCGATGGTGTCGAGCGCGTTCACCGCGCCGCACGTCACCGAGTGGGTCGAGGTCGACGTCACACGCAGCCTCGACCTCGTCGAGCGGCTGCGCGCACAGTCCGAGTTCGATGGCGTCAAGGTGAGCCCGCTGCTGCTCGTCGCCACGGCGCTCATCCGCGCGGCGCGTCATCACCCGGGCGTCAACGCCACCTGGGACGCCACGGCCGGCGAGATCGTCACGAAGAACTACGTCAACCTCGGCATCGCCGCGGCGACGCCGCGCGGGCTCGTCGTCCCGAACGTGAAGGACGCCAACCTGCTCGACCTCGTCGGCCTGGCCCGCGCGCTGCAGGACCTCGTCGACACCGCACGCGCCGGGCGGACCACTCCGGCCGACATGTCCGGCGGCACCATCACCATCACCAACGTCGGCGTCTTCGGCGTCGACGGCGGCACGCCGATCATCAACCCGGGCGAGAGCGCGATCCTCTGCATGGGTCGGGCGATCGCGAAGCCGTGGGTGGTCGACGGCGAGGTGCGGGTGCGTCAGGTCATGCAGCTCACGCTGTCGTTCGACCACCGGCTCGTCGACGGCGCGCTCGGCTCGCAGGTGCTCGCCTCGGTGGCCCGCTTCCTGGAGGACCCGGCGGTGGCCCTTGTCCTCGGCTGACGGCAGCGTGGAGCACCCGTCGGGTCGTGTGGTCGAGGTCGGCCACGACCCGTCGCTGCGCCGCGCGACCCTCGACACCTGGCTGCAGCCGGAGCACATCGCCTGGTCGGTACGCCATGTGCGCGAGCTAATCCCGACCGAGCGGATCCGGTCCTCGCCGGCCCCGCGGGTGCTGCCCGAGCGCATCGACGGCGCGTTGCTCGACGTCCCGGTCGAGGCGCACGACGGCCCTGTGCGGGTGGAGGACCTGTTGCGCGACGGGGAGCGCGACGCGCTGCTCGTGGTGCACCGCGGCGAGGTCGTGCTCGACTGGCTCGCGCCGGGTGTGCGCACCGACGAGCAGCACCTGGTCTTCAGCATCACGAAGTCCGTCACCGGTCTGCTCGCGGGTGCCCTGGCCACTCGTGGCCAGCTCGACCTCGCGGCGCGCGTCGGCGACCTCGTGCCTGAGGTCGAGGGCGGCGCGTTCGCCGACGCGACGGTGCGCCAGCTGATGGACATGGAGGCGTCGTTCGCCTTCGTCGAGGACTACACGCCTGGGCCGGACGTCGAGGCCTACCGTCATGCAGCCGGCTGGTACCCCGCGCCGCCCGGTGCCCCGGCGCTGCGCGAGTTCCTGGCGACCCGCGTACCCGATGGGCCGCACGGCGAGCGCTTCCGCTACCTCTCGCCGACGATCGACATGCTCGGCTGGGTGTGTGCGCGTGCCGCGGGCACCACCTGGGCGGAGGCGGTCGAGCGGCACCTGTGGCAGCCGTGCGGCGCCGAGCTGGGCGGGAGCGTCACCCTCGACCGCGAGGGGACACCGCGGGCGGCGGGCGGGCTCAGCGCCCTCCCGCGCGACCTCGCCCGGCTCGGGCTCGTCGTCGCGGAGCGCGGCGCGGGCATCGTGAGCGAGGAGTTCCTCGACGACCTGCTCCATGCCGGCCACCGTGACCGCTGGACCCGGGGCGACTTTGCGGAGATGTGGCCCGAGGGCGCGTACCGCTCCGGCTGGTACACCCCGAACATCGACCCGGACGTCGCTCTCGGGATGGGCATCCACGGCCAGATGCTCTACGTCGACATCCCGAGGCAGGTCGTCGTCGTGGCCCTGTCGTCCTGGTCGGAGCCGGACCTGGAGGCCTGGCACCTGGACAACCACGCCCTCTGCCGCGCCCTGGCCCACCGCCTCGCCATGTGACGGCTCGTCGGCCTCAAGCCGGCCTGTAACGGCCGGATGTGTCAGGTTCCGCCGAGCCTTTCGAGCACTTGCGGTGTTTCTCGCGGTACTACGGGGTGATGGCGAGAGCCTCGAGAACACGGCTCGCGAGCGCGGGGTCGCCGGTCACGCGGGCGCGGTCCTGCACCTCGGCGGACGTGACGTCGAGGCGGCCGGCGCCCAGGCGGGCGTAGGTCTCCCAGTCGGTGTCGAGCGCGATCGTCGGCGTCTCGGGCCGCGACACGGCGTCGATGTCGGTGCCGCGCAGGTCGTCGTCGATCCCGGCCCAGCGTTCGAAGGCGATCGGACCGGTGACGCTGACCCGGAACGTCGTGCCGGCGGGAGCCTCCAGGTTGCGGGCGAGGACGAACGACGTCGAGCGGGCCATCTGCTGGGCGGACACCTGAGCCCCGGGTGTCGCGAGGTCGCCCGGGTGCCCGACGGCGCGACGCATGTCCTGCAGGTGCGTCCAGCTGTCGAAGATCCTGATCCGCAGGAGGCGCTCGAGCGGCACCATGCTGCCGAACAGGCCCATCACCTCGCTCTCGAGCGACAGGTCGTCGAGCGCCATGACCTGCGCGAGGCGCAGGTCGATCAGCAGGTCGAGCTCGTTGCACGCGTCGGCCTGCGACAGGTGGCGGCGTACGTCGACTCCGGTCTCGGTCATCCGCGAGAAGTCGCCCCCGACGTGGGGGAACCGTGACCAGTCGACCTCGTGCTCGGGGTCGCGACGACCGGCGACGAAGGCCTCGGTCCAGCAGAGGTGCCGCACGACGTCGCCGACCGTCCAGCCGGGGCACTCGGTCGGGGTCTCCCACTGCGCCGGGGTCACGACGCGGCCGAGCATGCTCACAGCGCGCAGCGTCTGCTCCCACCCGTCGAGCAGGGCGCGCAGGTCGTAGGTGTCGGCCGCCATCGTGGTCATGCCCGGAGGCTAGTCCCGCGGCGCGTGCGGCAGGATCGAACCCGTGAGCCTCACCTCGGTCTGGGTCGCGCACTGGCGCGACACGCCCGCGCGCCCGGTGCTCCTCGACGCCGCCGACGGCGCGGTGCTCACCGGGCTGGAGGTCGACGACCGCACGGCCGCGCTCGCCGTGCGCCTGGCAGCCGCCGGCGTCCGTCCGGGCGACCGAGTCGTGCTGTCGTGCGGCCCGTCGGCCGCGACCGTGCTGGCCTACGTCGCTCTGCTCCGGCTCGGCGCCGTGGCCGTTCCCGCGAACACTGCGTACACGGCCGTCGAACTCGAGCACATTGTGGGTGACGTCGGGCCCGTGCTGGCCCTGGTGGACGACCCCGCGCGGATCGACGGGCTCCCCCTCGGGAGCCACCGCGCCGACCTCTCCACGCTGCCGCGGAGCGACGCCGCCGGATGGGCGGTCCTCGACGCCGCGGTGCCGGACGCCCCGGCGCTCGTCGCCTTCACCAGCGGGACGACCGGACGGCCCAAGGGCGCGGTGCTCTCCCACGGCAACCTCGAGGCCGGAGCCGCGGCTCTCGTGGAGGCGTGGGGCTGGACGCCGGCCGACCGGCTCGTGCACGCCCTGCCGCTGTTCCACATGCACGGCCTCGGCGCCGCGACCAACGGCACGCTGTCGGCTGGCGCGTCGATGGTCGTCCTGCCGCGCTTCGACCCGGCGGCCGTCGTCGACGCGGTGACGGCGCACGACGCGACGCTGTTCTTCGGCGTACCCACGATGTACGCGCGCCTTCGCGACGCGGGTCGCCTTCGCGACCTCGCCGGTCTGCGACTCCTCGTGAGCGGCTCCGCGCCGCTGGATCCTCCTCTCTTCCAGGTGATCGCGGCCGAGGCCGGTCAGGCGCCGATCGAGCGGTACGGCATGAGCGAGACCGTCATGCTCACGTCCAACCCGCTGCACGGCGAGCGGCGAGCCGGGTCGGTCGGCGTGCCGTTGCCCGGCGTGCAGGTGCGGCTCGGGCCCGAGGGAGCGGTGGAGGTCACCGGCCCGAACGTCTTCGCCGGCTATTGGGAGCGGCCCGAGGCCAGCCGCGAGGCGTTCACATCCGATGGCTGGTTCCGCACCGGCGACATCGGAGCGCTCGACGACGACGGTTACCTGCGCCTCGTGGGTCGAGCCAGCGACCTGATCATCACGGGGGGCTACAACGTCTACCCGCGTGAGGTGGAGGACGCGATCCTCGAGCACCCCGACGTCGTCGACGCCGCGGTCGTCGGCCTTCCCGACGACACGTGGGGCGAGACCGTGGCGGCCTACGTCATGGTCCGCCCCGGTCTCGACGCGGGCCCGGCGCACGCCGAGCGGATCGGCGCCGAGCTGGCCGCGCACGTGGTGCCGCGGCTCGCGGCGTTCAAGCGCCCCCGGCGCTGGACGGTGCTGCCCGAGCTGCCCCGCAACGCGATGGGGAAGGTCCTACGCGACCAGCTCCGGGAGCGGTGACGCGGGACCCGGGCGCGTCGGGGATGATGTCGCCATGACGCGCGTGGCCCTGATCCAGCTCGACGTGAACGACTCCGAGTCGGTCGCCGAGCGGATCGAGCGTGCTGGCGCGCTCGTGGAGGGGCTCGTCGACGTCGACCTCGCTGTGCTGCCTGAGCTCTGGCACGTCGGTGCCTTCGACCTCGAGGCCGCGCGCGAGAACGCCGAGCCGATGGACGGCGCCGTCGTCACGCGCATGCGCGCGGCCGCCGCGAAGGCCGGTCTCTGGCTGCATGCGGGCTCCTTCGCCGAGCTGGCCGGGGGCCACCGCTACAACACCTCGGTCGTGATCGACCCGTCCGGCGACGTCGTCGCGAGCTACCGCAAGCAGCACCTGTTCGGCTGGGAGGACGGCGAACCCTCGGTCATGACGGCCGGCGACTCCCTCGTCGTGCTGCCCACGCCGCTCGGCGCGACCGGGCTGGCCACCTGCTACGACCTGCGCTTCCCCGAGCTGTTCCGGCGTCTCGTCGACTCCGGCACCGAGACGTTCCTCATGGCCTCGGGCTGGCCGATGCCGCGCATCGAGCACTGGTCGGTCCTGGCCAGGGCGCGTGCGATCGAGAACCAGGCGTGGGTCGTCGCGTGCAACACCGCGGGCACCCACAACGGCGTGCAGATGGGCGGCCGGTCCGTGGTCGTCGACCCGCGCGGGACCGTCGTGGCCGAAGCGGGGTTCGACGAGGAGATCCTCTACGCCGACGCCGATCCTGCGGCGGTCCGCGAGTGGCGGAACGCGTTCCCCGTCCTCGCCGACCGGCGCCTCTAGGCCTGTCCGTGCCGATGCCGTCCGCGCAGCTCGCGCTCGTCGCCTGGATCCCCTGGCGACCGGCGCTGATCGCGGCCGTCGTGCTCGGGGTCGTGGCGCTGGTGCTGCGCACCCGGCCGGGGGCGGCCCGCGCCTCGCGCATCGCCGCCGAGGCCGGCCTCGTCACCGCGCTGTACGCCGGGTGGCAGTACGCCGGCTCACTCGTCGGCGGCAGCGCACCGGAGGCCCGCGACGCCGGGCTCTGGCTCGACCGGGTCGAGCGGTTCCT
>Ga0075015_100000123_pt1 | contig 21735 bp, 23 predicted proteins | sample AleBraG_ABR_2013_FD_71476 | JGI IMG/M metagenome (GOLD analysis project Ga0075015, IMG submission 71476) | Freshwater sediment microbial communities in response to fracking from Pennsylvania, USA - Alex Branch Run_MetaG_ABR_2013 | ecosystem: Environmental > Aquatic > Freshwater > Creek >...
GCGCGCAGTTTGCCACTGAAGTGAACATACGCATGTCGCTGTATTCGATTCCGTTTTTCCCCCAGTTTGAGGAGTTGACCGGTCAGCCAACCGGATACAAGCCGCACGGCTATCTCTTTGTCGCGACGACCGACGCGCATCTCGATTATCTGCGCACCAATCTGGCGCGGCAGCAGGCACTGGGCTTGCGGCAAGCGCGCATGCTAACGCGCGAAGAGATTGTGGCGGTGCTGCCGCAGATTCGATCGGACGATGTCCTGGCGGGCAGCTTCTGTCCAACGGACGGATTCGTCGATCCTCACAGCATGATGACCGGGTTCATGACGGTGGCCGGCGAGCACGGAGCGACGCTCGAAAGATCCGCGGGCGTACGCCGCATCGTAACGGAACGTGGCGCTGTCACGGGCGTCGAGACTGACAAAGAAATCATCGCCACGCACGTGGTGGTGAACGCCGCCGGCATCTGGGCGCCTGAGTTGGCAAAATCGGCCGGCGCGGATCTGCCGGTGAAACCGCTGCGCCGGATGTTGATTCCGACCGAGCCATTTCCTGGGATTCCGGACCGGCTGCCGATGATCGTCGACATGACAACTGGTTTCCATTTTCGGCCGGAGGGTGTAGGGTTATTGATGGCCTGGAACGATCCGGAAGAGCAGTACGGCTATCGCACGGAGTTCGATCCGGCATTTATCGAGAAAGTGCTCACGCGGGCGGCGGATCGCGTGCCGGTGTTTGCCGAGCTGGCGGTCAATCCGCGGCGCTGTTGGGCCGGGATGTACGATATGTCGCCCGACAAACACTCCATTCTCGGACCCGCGCCGGAAGTGCGCGGGCTTTACTACGCGAATGGCTTCAGCGGCCATGGCGTGATGCACTCGCCGGCCACGGGCAAGATTGTCGCGGACCTGATTCTGGATGGCAAAACGGATTTGGTTGACCCGAGCATTTTGAGTGTGGAGCGCTTTGCCCAGGGCCGCGCGATTCAAGAAACAGCGGTGTTGTAGAGAGGTGGACCAGCCGGTACTCGATCTGCGTGGCGTCTCAAAGCAGTTTCCCGGCCATCTTGCGGTCGCAAATCTCTCGCTGGCGTTGCGGCACGGCGAGTTCTTTTCCCTGCTGGGACCGTCGGGCTGTGGCAAGACGACTACACTGCGCATGGTGGCGGGCTTTGAACAGCCGTCGGCCGGTGAGATTTATCTGCGAAGTGAACGCATCGACCAGCGCCGGCCGTACCAGCGCAACGTCAGCACGGTCTTTCAGAACTACGCGCTGTTCCCGCATCTGACCGTGCAGCAAAATGTCGAGTTTGGGTTGCGCCGGCAGGGCGTGCGGACCGATCTACAAAAGCGCGTCCATGACGTGCTGGAGCTGGTGCAGTTGGGCGGCAAGGAAGCGCGGCTGCCCGCGCAGATTTCTGGAGGCGAGCGGCAACGCGTAGCTTTGGCTCGCTCGCTGGTGCTGGCGCCGGATGTGCTGTTGCTGGACGAACCACTCTCCGCGCTCGATCCCAATCTGCGCAAACAAGTACGCGCGGAACTGAAAGCGCTGCAACGGAACGTAGGCATTACGTTTCTGTTTGTGACGCACGATCAGGAAGAAGCGCTGTCGCTGTCCGATCGCATGGCGGTGCTGGCGGGCGGGCGTCTGGAGCAGCTCGGCACGCCCGAAGAGGTCTATCTGCGGCCCCGCACGCGCTTTGTGGCTTCCTTTCTCGGCTCAGTGAACTGGATGGACGGAGTAGGCGTGCGGCCGGAAGCGGTGCGGTTATCGGCGCAACATCCCGACGGCGCTCGCTCTAAGCCCGTGGTGGTGGAGCAAGTGCGGTTCCTGGGTAACTCGATTCACATACAAGCGCGGCTGGAAACCGGCGAAGCCATCATCGCCGAGACGTCGCGCCTCCAGCCAGCCTATTCGCCGGGCGATCGTTTGCACGCGTGGTGGCTGCCCGGCGACGAGCTGCGATTCGAATGACCCGCCTGCGCCGTCTCTTTCTCGCGCCCTCCTGGATGGTAACGGTCACACTGATTCTGGCGCCACTGGCGGTGGTTCTCGCCTATTCGCTGCTGACGCGCGGCGTGTACGGCGGGGTCATGCCGCCGTGGTCGCTGGAGAATTACGTGCGCCTCTGGGATCCGCTCTATCTGCGAATCGTCGGGCGATCGTTTTGGATTGCGGGAGCTTCCACGCTGTTCTGCCTGCTGCTGGGTTTTCCGCTGGCGCTGTTTGTGGCGCGATCCAGCCGCAAGAACCTCTACTTGAGTCTGGTCATGTTGCCATTTTGGACCAGCTTTCTGGTGCGGACCTATGCCTGGATGTTTCTGCTGCGCGACACGGGGCTCATCAACAGCCTGCTTCAGAAGGCCGGCTGGATACACGATCCGCTTCCGCTACTGTACAACGATGGCGCCGTGATCGTCGGTCTGGTGTATGCTTACCTGCCGTTCATGGTGCTGCCGCTCTATGCCACGCTGGAGCGGCTGGATCCCAATCTGGTGGAAGCTGCGGCGGATCTCGGCGCCCGGCCCGTGGCCACGCTGGCTCGCGTGATTGTGCCGCTGAGCGCGCCAGGAATGCGCGCCGGCATCGTGCTGGTGTTTATTCCCTGCCTCGGCGCTTATCTCACGCCGGACCTGTTGGGCGGCGGCAAATCGGTGATGATCGGTAACTTGATCCAGAACCAGTTCACCACCGCGCGCGATTGGCCCTTTGGATCGGCGCTATCGCTGGTGCTGATGGCGATGGTGATGATCTTGTTGTGGCTCTTCACGCGCCGCGATTCGGAGGGACTGTTGTGAACCGGAACAGCCGCGCGCTTTCACTGTACGCCGTGCTGATGTTTGTGTTCTTGCACGTACCATTGCTGATTCTGGCTGTGTTCAGCTTCAACTCCTCGAAGTTCACGCTGTGGGAAGGCTGGTCGTTGCGGTGGTACCGTGCGGCGTTTTCCAACGCACAGTTGGCCGAATCCACGGGTAACAGCCTGATCATTGCGGTGACGGCGACCGGGTTGGCCACCGTGCTCGGCACGCTCTGCGCATACGGTCTGTGGAAGCGCAGGTCGAGGACGCTGGCCGGTTCGCTGTACCTGTCGTTGGTGACGCCAGAGATCGTTAGTGGTGTGGCGCTGCTGGCTCTGTTCCAGTTCGTGTTCCGCTTTCTGCATGTGCAACTCGGAATGCATACCGTGATTCTGGCGCACGTTTCGTTCTCGCTGGCCTACGTGGTCGTGGTGGTAAGTGCGCGTTTGCGCACCGTGGACCCGGCGTTGGAGGAGGCGGCGCTCGATCTGGGTGCGGATGAATGGGGCGCGTTTCGCTATGTAACGCTGCCGTCCATCGCGCCGAGCATCGCCGCAGCGGCGCTGCTGGCTTTCACGGTTTCCTTTGACGACTACGTGATCACCAGCCTGGTGGCAGGCGTGAACTCAGAGACGTTGCCGATGGTAATTTACGCCATCGCCCGCCGGGGAATCAATCCGGTGGTGAATGCCATCTCCGCGCTGATCGTCTTTGGTCTGGGACTGCTGGTGTTGGTGTCGGAAAGGCTGCGCGCCCGATGAACCGCCGCTATTTTCTTCTGGGCGCGGCCTGCATCGGAGCCTGCAAGCGGGATGCGCGACCGCGCTTGAACGTCCTCAACTGGTCCGACTACATCCACCCGGAGACCCTTCCCAAGTTTGAAGCCGAGTTCGGTGTTCGTGTGCATTACGCGGTCTACGAAAGCAATGAAGAGATGCTGGCGCGCGTGCTGGGGGGCAACTCCGGGTGGGATGTGGTCTTTCCTACCGACTACGTGGTGGAGCCCATGCTGGCCAATCAGTTGCTTGCCCCGCTGGATCATCGCCTCTTGCCCAACGCCGGGAATCTGGAGGAACGCTTTCAACAGCCGGAATGGGATCCGTCGCTGCACTGGTCGATCCCGTACATGGTAACGGCTGCGGGCATTGCGTACAATCGCTCCCTATGGTGGGTTCCCGAAGCCTGGGCCGATCTGTGGGACCAGCGCTTGCGCGGCCGGATGACCATGCTGGACGATCCGTTCGACGTTCTGGCGGCTTGCCTCAAGAAGATTGGGAACTCCATCAATACGGGAGAAGCGGCTCAGCTCAAGGCAGCGCAGCAGCAGGCCATCGCGCAGAAGCCGCTGCTACGCGCCTATTTGAATGCAGAGGTGCGGGATCAACTGGTGAGCGGTGATGTGCTGGCTGCGCACATGTGGAACACCACGGCGCAACAGGCGATTGACGCTTCCCGCGGCATCGGATTCGCCTATCCGCGCGAGGGCTACGCAGTGTACCCGGACTGCATGGTGATTCTGCGGGAGAGCCGGCGGCCCGAGTTAGCGCACCGCTTCCTGAACTTTCTGTTGCGGCCCGAAATCGCCGCTGCAAACGCCCTGGCCGCCCGAACCACCACGACCAACGCGGCCGCCCGCAAACTATTTCCGCCCGACTTTCGCGACAATCCGGTGCTTTATCCGGACGCCGGGATTGTGGCTCGCGGCGAATGGGCGAAGACGGTAGATCCGCGTTCCCAGCGCCTGCGCGATCGCATTTGGACTGAAATCAAATCAGCATAGGAATGTTTTATACTGGGAGCGTGCTGTACTTTCTCGCTGGTCTGGTCTTGGGCGGTGTCCTGGTTGGCTTGTGGATGCGGGCCAAGCTCGCCCGGCTGGAAGCGGCACAGGACTTTGCGGACCACTCCGCCGCTAAGCTAAGCGAGACATTCCAAGGTTTGGCCGATGCCAGCCTGCGGTCTACGCAAACTGCGCTCTTATCGCAAAGCCATGCCGCAATGGAGGGCGCGGTCAAGCCGCTAGGAGACTCCCTGACGCGCCTGGAATCGCAGGTGCGGGAACTGGAGAGAGCGCGCGAAAAAGTATTTGGCAGTCTCGATCACCAGTTGCAATCGTTGGCGCGCGAAACGTTGACGCTGTCCAACGCGCTCCGCTGTCCACAAGCGCGGGGCCGGTGGGGAGAAACGACGCTACGCCGCGTGGCCGAACTTGCGGGCATGGTAAAGAACTGCGACTTCAGTGAGCAGGAAACGCGCGCTGGCGAAAATGGCCGCATTCGCCCGGACATGATCGTGCGTCTGCCGGGTGGGCGGCTGCTGGCCGTGGATGCCAAGGTGCCGCTTACGGCATACCTGGATGCCATGAGCGCGAAGGACGAGAATGGCCGAAAGGCCGCCATCGAACGGCATGCGGCGCAGGTTGGCGAGCACGTGAAGCAACTCGGCGGCAAGCAATATTGGGCTCAATTTCAGCCGGCGCCGGAGCTGGTGGTGTTGTTTCTGCCGGGCGATCATTTTTTCAGCGCCGCGCTGGAAATCAATCCGGCACTGCTGGAGGACGCGATGGCGCGGAAAGTGGTGATCGCCACGCCAGTGACGCTGATCTCGATTCTAAAAGGCATCGCCTACGGCTGGACGCAGGAGCAACTGGCCGAGAACGCCGAAGAGATTCGCCGCGTATCCAAAGAGCTGTACGAGCGGGTGCAGACGGTGTTTGAGTATTACGCCGACACAGGACGCGCCCTGGAGAGAACGGTGGAGGCGTATAACCGCTCTGTCGGCTCATGGGATTCGCGGCTGACGCCTGCGCTGCGACGTTTGAATGAGCTCGGTATCGGCAGCGCAGAACCGGCCGCGGTGGAACCGGTCGATATCGTCACCCGCCGGCCTCGCGCCTTGGGCGCCTGAATAGCTCGCGATATCCTTTCTGAATGCACCGGAGCTTAGCCCTACTGTTGCTGGCCTACGCGCCGTTGTTTGGCGGCGGAAGAATTCTCTTTCTAGACATAAAAGGCGGTCGAGTTTTGGCCGCCAATGCGGATGGCTCCAATGTGCAAGTCCTGGTGGAAGGGCGCAAGGCGTTGCCGGACGGCATCGTGGTGGATGCGCCATCCCGTCACATCTTTTGGACGAACATGGGCAAGCCCAAGGAGAATGACGGCTCCATCGAGCGCGCCGATCTGGACGGGACGCACCTGACCACAGTGGTTCCGGTTGGCGGAACTTGGACGCCGAAACAATTGAAGCTTGAAAGCCAGCAGGGTAAGCTCTATTGGTCTGATCGCGAGGGGATGCGCATCATGCGCTCCAACCTGGACGGCTCGCAAGTGGAGACGCTGGTGGAAACCGGGCAAGGCGATGCCGCGCGCGCCGATGCGAGAAACTGGTGCGTCGGGATCGCTGTGGACGTTGACGGTGGAAAGATCTATTGGACGCAAAAGGGCGGCAACAATGCCGGGGAAGGCAGTCTACGGCGCGGAAGTCTGGAAATGCCCAAGGGCCAGACGCCGGCCACGCGCTCGAATATTGAGGTGCTTTTCGACCATCTGCCCGAACCGATCGATATCGATCTTGACTTGAACCGGCGCATGATTTACTGGACCGATCGCGGCGATCCGCCGCGCGGAAATACGGTGAACCGGGCGCCAATGGATGCCGCCCATCGCGGTGAGCCGGAGATTTTAGTTGGCGGCCTGCACGAAGCCATCGGAATCGCGCTCGATCTGGCCGGCGGGCGGATGTACTTCACCGATCTGGGCGGCAACGTGTACAGCGCCAAGCTGGATGGGTCTGACCAGAAAACACTGCTCACCGGCCAAGGATCGCTCACGGGCATCGCCTACCTGGCCACCGCTCCCTGACCCTCGTCCGCCCGCAACAACCCGGAAAGATATATGATCTGTAGGTCCGGAGATCTGGTTGACTCTCACAGGCTCGGTAATTTCGATCCAGGTAGGCCGTCCGCAGCAGACAAGCTGGCGGCGGCGCCTTTTCCGCACGGGTATGAACAAGGCCCCGGTAAGCGGACCTGTGGTTGTCCGGCGGCTGAATCTGGCGGGCGATGAACAGGCCGACCTGAGCGTGCATGGCGGGCCAGACAAAGCTGTGTATCTGTATCCGTCGGAACACTACGAATACTGGATCTCCAAGTTGGGGCGAAATGATTTGGATTGGGGCAGCTTCGGAGAAAACCTGACGACGGCGGGCTTGGACGAACGCGAAGTCGCAGTGGGCGACCACCTGCGCATCGGCTCGGCCCTGTTTGAAGTGCGTCAGCCCCGCACTCCCTGCCACAAGCTCGCGTATAAGTTCGATCGGCCGGATATCATCAAGGCCTTTTGGAGAGCCGGCCGGTCCGGCTTTTATTTGAGCGTGCTGGAGGAAGGCATCATTCAAGCCGGCGATGATATTTTCGTGGAACTCACGCCGAACCCACGCATCACGATCGCGCAACTGCTGGCGCTACTCCGCGAAGCGACGGTGGATCTGGACTTGGTGCGCCGCGCCATCGAGTGCGAAACGCTGCCCGAGCCGTGGAAAGTCTCGCTGCGCGAGCGGTTCAGCGAAGCGGCGGTGCACTGAGTCCAAGTTATGACGCCAACCTAGAACCTGTGCGCTCGGGCCGCGAAAGGGCAGGGGTGCGTGAACCGTTTGCGGAGCCGGTTTATAGGTGAAGCTCGGCGATCTCGCGAATGCGCCGGAACCGGATGTCCTTTTCTCGCTTGCGGGTTTGCGCGATGTCGTACGACGATTGCATCCGCATCAGAGTATCCATTTTCACTCCGAATGCCTTCTCGATACGCAACGCCATTTCGCCGGACAGATCGGCCTTGCCATTCAGCAGGCTGGACAGGGCGGGACGGGACACCTGAAGTGCCTTCGCAGCGTCCGTAACGGACAGTCCCGCTGGTTCAACGATCTCGGTTCGGATGAAGTCTCCGGGGTGTGGCGGGTTCTTCATGCGCATAGATTTTGTCCTCCTGTTGTCAGTGGTAGTCTTCTAAATTCACGTCGCAGATGTGCCGGTCCGCGGGGTCGATGCGAAATGTCAAGCGGCGGTTGCGGGTAACGCTTAGGCTCCAGGTCCCTTTGCGGTCGCCGGTCAGGGTGTGCGCCTTCCACGCTGTGAGCGCACGTACTTCGTCCGGTTGGTCCAGATCGTCAAGGAAAGCGAACATCTTGCGCAACTTATCCGCCGTGTCCGCAGGAACGCCTGTCGCACTGGCTTCCACGTAAAGCCGTTTGAGGCCTTTGTGGGTAAAGTTGCATATTTTCACGGCAGACTGTAACCTGTAGCTTAACACTTTCCAAACGAACAGTGCGAGCTACGCACGTCTCATCGAAAATGCCGTTCATACCAGCGCATGGATCGCTCCGTCCAATCCACCACATGACGCGGCTCCCGCAAGCCATGACCTTCACGCGGGTAGCGCACCATCACCGCCTCGGTTCCGACATCGCGTAGAGCGATGTAGAACTGCTCACTCTCGGCGATGGGCACGTCATTGTCGTTTTCTCCATGCACCAGCATGGTCGGCGTGTGCGCGTTGGCCACATGTTTGAGCGCGGACCGCTCCCACAGCACGTCCATCAGGTTGCCCTGGTGCGGAAACACTCCCCACTCCATTTGTTCGTACTGGTTGTAATACGTCATGTAGTTATAGCTCACAATGTTCATGATGCCGGCGGTGGGGATGGCTGCTTTGAACATATTCGTCTGGGTGATCAGCCAACTGCTGAGTTGGCCGCCGTAGCTCACGCCTTCAACGCCCAGGCGGTCGCGGTCAATCCAAAGATACCGGCGCAGGGCCGCGCTCACGCCGTAGAGCACGTCCTGCGCTTCATTGCCGTTCTGGTCGCCAAATACGGCGTCCGTGAACGCCTGGCCGTAGCCGGTGGAACCGCGGAAGTTGACGTTCAAGACCGCCCAACCATGCGATGAATACACTTGATTCCTGAAGTTGAACGCAGGCCCTTGCTGGCCATGCGGCCCGCCGTGAATGTTGACGATGAGCGGATATTTGCGGTCCGCTTGCAAACCCGCCGGATGGGTGAGAAAAGCTTCCACGGTGAACTTGTTGTCGTTGCTGATGAAGGTGAACGATTCGACTGGCTCAGCGGTTTTTCCGTTCATTACCTCCCGATTGAGGTTGGTGAGTTGTTCCGGCGCAGTATCCCCGGTCTTCAAGTAGAGTTGAGCCGTGTCGTTGGTGGTGGAGAACGCATACGCGATCTGGTTGCCATTCACGGACCAGGCGCTGATGCTTCCCCGCCCTCCAATCATCAGGGAGGGCTTGCTTCCATCCACCGGAAAACGGTACAGGTGGCGTTCGCCGCGCTCCTGCACAGTGGTCAGCAAGGCGCGACCATCGCTGGTCCAGCCCGACTCTTCCTGCCGATTGTCGATGGCGGCGCCCAACTCGCGGCGGTTCTTTCCGTCGGCGTCCATCAACCAGAGATGCGTGTCCTCCATGGTGGTTTCCAGATCGGTGAGCCCGCGCTTGGTTCCCTCGTAGGCGACGGCCTTGCCATCCGGCGACCAGTGTGGCCGATACTCGGCGTTCTCGGTGGCCGTCAGTCTCCCGATCTCGCCCGTGGAAACATTCAACGTGAACAGGTCGTAGTTGAAGAACTGATCTTCATTCGGCTCTTGATTGGAAACGAAGGCGATCTGCCGGCCATCGGGAGACCAGTCAATAGAATGCTCGTAGTGATTGCCGTTGGTCAGTTGACGCGACTTGCCGCTGGCCACGTCGACCACAAATAGATGCAGCCGCTTGTTGTCATTGAAATGCGAATTGCCCTCGCCGGCGTCGGGTTTGTACAGATAGCGTGTGATCACGATCGGGTCGCCGGTGGCGTCAGCGGTCTCCGGACCTGGCTGCGCCGTAACGTAAGCAATCTGTTTGCTGTCGGGAGACCAAGCCGAGCGCGCGCCGGTGGTCGGCAAGGGACTGTTCGTTCCGTCCAGATGCGTCAACTCGCGTTTGCCAGTGCCGTCCGGATGAGCGATCATCAGGCTGGATTCGCCAGAGTAGCCGATCCACTGCCCATCCGGGGACCAGTACGGATCGCTGGATGGTTCGTCGCCTGAACTCAGCCCGATCGATTTGCGGTCCGCCAGAGTCATCACAAAAAGCTGGGTGACTCCCCGCTTACCCACGTCGTTGCGCAGGACCGTATAGGCTAGTTTTGCGCCATCGGGAGAAAACTGCACGCCCACGACTGAGCGCAGTTTCAAAAGATCGGACGACTGAAAGCCTGAGCCAAACAGCGTGGCCGCGGCCGCGATGGAGAGCAGCACTGTGATGCGCATAAGCAAGTGTACAGCGGCGCAAGCTGGACCGTGCTTGTGGCGTCCTCTCGCTTACCTTCCGGGCTGACGGGCGGGACCAAGACAAGTCAATTGCGCGGATGCGCTCAGGCATTTTGACGCCAGGGGAGGAAGCCCATTTCAGTGGAACACTCCCTTCGCGATTCACGTATGCTTGCAAGGGGGTGTTTCATCCGATGGGCTCCTTATTGCAAGATATTCGTTTTTCTTTCCGGATGTTACTCAAGCAACGAACGTTCACTCTGGTGGCCGTGCTTTCCTTGGCGATCGGGATTGGCGCCAACTCAGCCATGTTCAGCTTTGCTGACGGTTTATTGCTGCGCCCTCTGCCGATACGGGAGCCTAGCCAGGTGGTCACGGTGCAGGACAGAGCCGCAGTGGGACCCTTTTCCGGCGGTAATCTGTCCTATCGCGATTATGTGGATTATCGCGACCAAAACAAGAGCTTCAGTGGACTGATCGCGTACACCATGGTTCCGTTTGGCTTCAGCCAGCGGCCGGACGCTTTGCCCCAAGTCAAGTACGGTCTTCTGGTGTCGGGAAATGTGTTTCAAGTGATGGGTGTGCACCCGCTGCTCGGGCGCGACTTTCAAGCCGACGAGGACCAGGCGCCGGGCCGTGACGCGGTCGTCATTTTGGGCTACGACTTTTGGCGGAACCAGTTCAACGGCGACCGGGAAGTGATTGGCCGGACGGTTCGGCTGAACGGTGTGGATTTTACGGTCATCGGCGTAGCCCCGGAAAAGTTCACCGGCCTGGATCAGTACTTCCGCAACGCTTTATTTGTGCCGATTCATATGTCCCCGCGTTTGGCCGGAAATCCGAAGCACAATATTCTGGAAGGGCGCGATAACCGCGTGCTGAGCGTGAAAGGGCGCTTGCGGCCGGGCGTCAGTATCGGGCAGGCACAAGCGGAATTTGCCGCGCTCGCGCAAGGACTGGCGCAGACCTATCCGGACACCAATCATGACCGGACCATCACTATTCGGACGGAACTGCAGGCTCGGGTTGACCGCTCGGGACCGGATGCGGCGCTGGTGGCCATGATGCTGGGCCTTTCCGCTTTGGTGTTGCTGGTGGCGTGCGCCAACGTGGCGAGTCTGTTGTTGAGCCGCGCGCGGGCGCGCAGTCGAGAGATGGCGGTACGGCTGGCCATCGGCGCTGGACGTGCGCGGCTGGTGCGGCAGTTGCTTACCGAAAGCCTGCTCATCGGATTGGCTGGCGGTGTACTGAGTCTGGCGGTGGCGAGATTGGGCCTGGTGTTGGTGCAACGCATTCAGGTGCCCACCGACATGCCCTTGCTGTTCGATTTCCAACTGGACGAGCGCGTGCTGCTGTTCAGTCTGGCGGCGTCCATTGCCAGCGTTGTGTTCTTCGGACTGGCGCCGGCGCTACAGACTTCGCGGACTGACCTGGTGCCGGCCTTGAAATCCCTGGATGCCGACAGCGCCGGCAAGAACCGTTTCTGGGGCCGCAATGTGCTGGTAGTGGGCCAGGTTGCGCTCTCGCTGGTGCTCCTGGTGGTCACCGCCATGATGTACCGCGGGTTCAGTACGGTGCTCGGCGGCGGGCCAGGATACCGCACGAACCATCTGTTGATGATGAGTTTCGACCCCACGCTGGTGAAGTTCAGTGAAGCGCAGGCGCAGCAGTTCTACAAACAGATAGCCGACCGCGCCGTCACCTTGCCGGGCGTGAAGTCGGCTGGGCTGGCAGAATCCACGCCGATGGCGCCAAATCAGGACGCGACCGAGATCGTGCCCGAGGGCTATTCATTACCGAAAGGGCGGGAAAGCGTCAGCATCCTCAGCAACATTGTCACTCCGCGTTATTTTGACACAATCGGCATCGCGATCTTGCAGGGCAGAGGTTTTTTGGAGACGGACACGGCGGTTTCGACCAAGGTAGCGGTGATTAATGAAAACCTGGCAAAAAAATATTGGCCGAATCATGACCCGATTGGCCGGCGCTTCCGTTTGAAAAACGCTAAAGGCGATTGGGTACAGGTGGTGGGAGTAGCCCGAAACGCGAGATACATTTTCATCACGGAGCCGCCGCTAGAGTTTCTCTACATGCCGCTGGCGCAACACCCGCAACCGCGGATGACGCTGCTGGCGGAATCGGTGGGAGAGTCCTCGGGTCTGGTGACGGAGTTGCGCGAAATGGTGCGCAGCATCGATTCCAACCAGCCCATCTACGACGTCCGCACCATGGAAGACTTTTACGCCAAGCGGGCCGTAGACACACCGAATCTGATTCTGGAAGCGGTGGGTTCTCTGGGAATCATGGGTCTGCTGCTGGCGATGGTCGGGCTCTATGGGCTGGTGGCCAGTTCCGTGAGCCGGCGGACGCGGGAATTCGGCATCCGTATCGCCATCGGCGCCGATCGTGGGCACGTGCTGGGCTTGGTGCTACGCCAGGGCTTCGTGCTGGCCATCGCCGGCATCGCTATTGGCTCGGTCCTGAGTATCGCAGCGGCGCGCGGAATGAAGGCGACATTCCTCCTGTCGCAGAGCGATCCGATAGCGATGGTGGTGGTGTCTCCCTTACTCCTCTTGATCACCATGCTGGCTGCCTATTTGCCGGCGCTGCGGGCTTCGCGCGTAGATCCTCTCACGGCGCTACGCGACGAGTAGCGGACGTTCGCTCACGGAAGAAGGCGATCACCCGCTGCTCGGCGGCCTTGCTCGGTCCGTCTTCCCGCATGTGGATGGTGAGCACTGAATGCGGCGGCCGGTTGGACGGCGCCGCGTCCTGGTCTTCCAATTCAATCGCCTCAAACTTGTCGCCGAACTCGCGGCGATACGTCTCGAAGCGCGCATCGGGCACCATGGCATCGCTTTTAAAGCGCAACCCGATCATCGAGAGCCCTTCCTCCCCGAATCGTCTCCGGGCGCAAGCGATCTCCTCCGGGGAAGCGTCGATGCCCGCAGATCGCTTCTTCGAGCCCACCGGGAACGGCATCGAGGGCTGAGACAAGACCGGCGCCACCACAGCAGGTTCGGTCATCATCGCTAGTGCGAACCCACCTGTGAAGCACATTCCTACCGCGCCCACTCCCGCGCCGCCACATTCGCCATGCGCCTTGCGGGCCAGCGCCTTGAGCCAATCGACGATCGGACTCGATCGGCCGGCCGACCAAACGTTGAACTCGCGCCGGATGCAAATGGCGTGAGCCATCACGCGGAGCCCATAGCCATTGGTTACCGGCCGGCCCGGCTCGCCGAATAGGCTGGGCAGGAACACGGTCATGCCGGCCTCAACGACTCGATCGGCAAAACGAACCACCAGGGGATGCAGCCCGGGAATCTCGTGGATGACGATCACCGCAGGACCGGAGCCCCGCTGATAAACCGGCCTTGTCCATGGGCCGCTGGTGAATGGGAATTCGCGATAGTTCGCGAGCGCTGCCTGATAGTTGGCCATTATCAGAAATCGTAGCGCACGCGTTCACGCGGCCTGACCCCGGCCCAGCACAAACAGCGTAACGTCGTCCGTCTTTGGAGCGCCGTGGCGGAAGCGATTCAGGTCGTCGCGGCACGCCTCCAGGAGTCCTGCACAACGCTGCGCGGCGACAAGGGAGCGAAGCCGGTCCAAACCGTATTCGGATCCGGAGGCGTCGATGGCGTCAGAGACGCCGTCGGAGAAGATCACCATGCTCTGTCCGGGCTCAAAACACAATTCGCTGACCGAAAACTCGGTCGAGCCGAACATGCCGATGGGCAGATTGTCTCCCTCCAGCGCCCAGACATTGCCCTGGTGAACCAGAAACGGAGCAGGATGTCCGGCATTGCAGATCTCGACTCTTCCGTTGGGCAGGGCGCGGCCGAGAACCAGAGTGGCGTATTGACTGGGAAGCGAGCTACCGGAGAAAACCTGGCTGGCCTGCTCGATCATACACTGCAAAGACAAGTCGACGGAGATCAGCGTGCGGAACATCGCGTGCAACTGCGCCATCATCATGGATGCCGCCACGCCCTTGCCGGATACGTCGCCAACCATGAAGTAAAGACCGGCCGGACCCGCGTCAATCACATCGCAGTAGTCGCCGCTCACCACACCGGCCGGGTCGTAGTGATAGCGTACGTTCCAGCCATCGCGATCGAGATTGTCGCGGGGCAACAGGCCACGTTGAACCTGGGCCGCGAGTTCCAGATCGCGCTCCAGGGCGGCCTTTTCGTCTTCGGTGAGCCGGCAAAGACAGAATCGGATCAGCGGATCGGCAGCCAGCCGATCGGGTTCAATCGCCTCATGACAGGCCTCACAAATGCCGTAGGTGCCGTCCTCAATTCGTGCCAGAGCCCTATCGACCTCCTGGAGCAGAAGCTCTAAGCGGGCGGCATTTTCGGAATGCTGGACCGCGTGCCGCAGCTTGTGCCGCCGGTCAGAAAGCTGCTGGCGGATCGGCCCTTGCAGGATGGTAGCCACGTCTGATGAGATGCAACCGGGCTCCAGAACGGCGGACCTATATCTTGTTTGTTTGCAAAGAGGGCGTGACATGATGGATGCAGATGAGGACGCTGCTCGCCCTCGGTATCCTGTTCGCTCCATGTCCCGCCGATGGGCACCATTCGTTTACGGCGGAGTTCGACTCGAGCAAGCCAGTCACGCTGACCGGCGTTGTCACAAGGCTGGACTGGACCAATCCCCATGCTCATCTTTATTTGGACGTAAAAAGCGAGAGCGGTAAGGTGACCTCTTGGGCGCTTGAGCTGCGCAGCCCGAACGTTCTTCTGCGCCAGGGTTGGACCCGGGATTTGATTCAGCCGGGAGATGTGGTCACAGTGAACGGATTTCGCGCCAGAAATGGTTCTCCTTTCGCCGTGGTCCAGGACGTGACGCTGACCGATGGCCGCAAAATGCTACTTGTGCAGCGCCGCCGTGAGGATTTTTGAATTCGAACTTCCCCATGCGATCAACGTGCGATTGCCGGTTCGGGCGAGTCTCGGATAGCCTAGAGCCGCCCTGGCTCCCGTTGCGACTTGGAAAACCGGCCCGGCCACGCCTGCCGCATCCACCGCTCGAACCAAGAGCCGGGAGGTATCGTTGCCTTGCTCAATCCAGGACACGGTGGCGGCGCCATCGTCGTCCAGGACAATCGAGGTGAAGCCTTGGGAATGTCCGGTGCTCACCACCACGGGATTGGCGAAGGTTGATCCGCTGTCGTTGGAGAAAGCGATCTGCGTCCGGGGAGAATCGTCTGCGCCGGTGAACCACGCAATTGCCACTCGATCTCCTTTGGCCGCGACTGCCGGCCCGTTCACCGGGCAAGCGTCCAGCTTCCAATTGTCCGCATGAACATTTTTCGGCTTGGTCCATCGCCCGTTGTCCAGGCGGATGACGGAGATGTCTCGAATGTCGGCGGGCGTGTGGTCCCGATAGACCGCAAGCAAGCCCTTGGCCGTATTTGCCACGGCCGTGGAACAACAGGAGCACACGTCCATGTCGAGTGGCTCCTCTTTGATTTCCTTGCCAGTCGCGCTGACGACGGTCCGCATGAGGTAGGCAGGGCCATCTTCCCCTTTGGGCGTCTCCAGCCAGAACAGCGACGCTTCGTTCTTGCCGCTTTCGATCATCGAGACAAGCCCGTGTTCCACCGGCCGGCGATCCTGATGCGCCATGAGCGGTTGCGTCCAATGCACGCCGTCGGTGGAAGAAGAGACGTAGATGAATTCCGCTTCGCTGGATTCCTGGGGCATCTCCACCCAGTGAGCCATCCAAAACGTTTCACTCAGTTGCATCACTTCCGGGAGCTCTGCGGGATGACGGAAGAAATGGCGGTTGGTAGCAACGGTTCGCGGTTCGGACCATTTCGAGTCTTGCAACAGCGCATAGGACAGCTTATAGAGGCCAGCGCTCGATGGCTCAATCCAGCTCAGAATAGCGCCGCCACGCGGAGCGGCGGACCAGTTGGCTTGCAAGCCGCCATTGCCGGATGGATTGGGGAGAGGATCGGCGGTGAACGTTTGCGCGAAATCGGACGCGGCGATCAGACAGGCGAGGCTAAGAATTCTCATGTAGGGCGACACCCCAATTGTACGGGTCTAAAACCGCGGCAGGGCGCGCAACCGCGGCAAATCTACCGAGTGAACTAAATGCCAAGTCTGGTCGAAGGCTCCGGCGTAGCGCACATCTTCCCTCGTCCGTCCGGCGAGAATCACGTTCACGCCCAAGCGTGGATAGGCCAGCAAGCGGTACTGAACGCCGCCGCCGGCGCGCCAACGTTCCGCTTCCGGCACGCCCAACGTACGAACTACAGCGTTATAGTCGTCTGCGGCGGTAAACGGAAGCTGCGTCCGTATCGCCGGTGCATAAACGAAGCGGTTACCCACGATTCCGCCCCGATTTAGGCTGACCACGAGGACGCATGCGGCCAGTGACAGCGCTCCGCCGGCCACCAGTAACCGGCCCAGTCGCGATTTGGCGCTGCTCTCAAGCTGAATGGCAATCACCGGAGCAGGTTCGGCCAAATGCATTCTCGCTGTGCGAGTGCTGTCGTTCACCGCACGCGGCATCTCGATCACGCGCCGCAAGGCCGGCAGAACCGCGCCCGCTCTGTACTCGAGTTCCTTGGAGAGGCCGACAATCATCACCGGCGCTTCCACCCGGGAAATGGCGCCCCAGTAACGCCGCGGCACCCAAATCTCTTGATGGGTTTTGGTGTTCTGGACCAGGATCTCCGGCCAAGTAGCGCTCCTGTACAGCCACTCGTTATGCTCGATATTGAGAATCGCCGGATAGAAGGAAAACGGCCGCTGGCCCAGTTGCTCGATAGGCGGTGGGGCAGGCGGTACCGGCATTCTCTACATTGTACGGCGTAAGCTCGAACTATGTTCTCGCGTAGGCTGCCGTGGGCGCTCGATACCAATCCATTGACGAAGTTGGCGGAAGAGAAACGCGTAGCAGGCACGCCCGTTCTCGATCTCACCGAATCGAATCCGACGCGGGCGGGAATCGAATATCCGCGGGGCGAGCTTTTCTCAGCGCTGGCCGATCCGCGCGCGCTCCAGTACAATCCCACTGCGACTGGTCTCGCCGAGGCACGGGAAGCGGTGTCTGCGTACTACGGCGGCCGCATCCCCGCCGTGCAAATTCTCCTCACCGCAAGCACCAGCGAAGCTTACGGGTATCTGTTCAAACTGCTGGCTGATCCTGGCGACGAACTTCTGGTTCCCCGCCCTTCTTATCCACTCTTCGAGTTTCTGGCGGCGCTCGAATCGGTTAAGATCGTGCCGTATCGCCTGGAATACGATCATGGCTGGTTCATCGACCTGCCCAACTTGCGTTCCCAAATCACGCCGCGCACGCGCGCAATCGTTCTGGTGAATCCAAATAATCCCACCGGGTCGTTTCTCAAACGAAGTGAACTTCAGGGCTTGAATGAGATCTGTGCAGAGCACGATCTTGCGCTGATTTCCGATGAGGTTTTTGCCGACTATGCTCTGCGCCCGGATGGCGAACGCATTGCTTGCGTGGCGGAATCCGCGGCCGTGCTGGCTTTCTCGCTGAGCGGACTTTCTAAAGTTGCCGGGCTACCGCAACTGAAGCTGGGCTGGATAGCCGCCAATGGTCCCGGTCATCGGCAGGCGCTCGATCGGCTCGAACTGATCGCTGATACCTATCTATCGGTGTCGACGCCGGTCCAGTATGCCGCGGCGCGATTGCTCGCGGCGCGCACGGAAATACAGCTTCAGATTCGCGCCAGGGCTCGCGCCAATCTCGCCACGTTGGCGGGCCGCGCACTGGAGATGGAAGGCGGCTGGTACGCAACGGTGCGCGTGCCGCGAACGCGGAGCGAGGAAGAGTGGGTGCTGTACTTGCTCTCCCAACACAACGTCCTGGTGCAACCTGGCTATTTCTTCGACTTCGAATCCGAGGCATTTCTGGTGGTGAGCCTGCTCACGCCGGAGGCCATTTTTTCTGAGGGTATTTCTCGTATCATGACCTTGTGACCACAGCGGAACTCTACGCATTCCTGTCGGGACAACGGCTGGGAGTGCTCTCTTACGTCTCGGCCGCCGGTTCTCCGCAGGCAGCCCTCATGGGCATCGCCGTCACGCCGGAATGTGAGATTGTTTTTGACACAGTCAAGATGTCGCGCAAGTACGGAAATTTGTTGGCGCGTCCGGCCTGCTCAATTGTCATCGGTTGCCAGGGGGAGACAACGGTCCAATACGAGGGCGTTGCCCGGGAACTGAGCGGCGCCGAACTGGCTGTGTATAAGCAGATTTACTTCGCCGCCTACCCGGACGGGCCAGAACGGGAGAAGTGGCCGGGAATTACGTATTTTGTGGTGCGCCCAACTTGGGCGCGTTATTCCGGCTACGATCAGCGGCCTCCGCGGATTGAGGAGATGCGTTGGCCTTGATTGCCGTGGGCTTTCGGCTGCATACCGGTTGGGCCGCGATGGTGGCCGTGAGCGCGGATTGCAAGGTGTACCTGCGCCGCCGAGTGGAGTTGATCGACGACAGCGTGCCACGTTTTATGTATCATGCGGCGGCAGAGATGCCAGTGGCGGATGCCGAGCGCCTGATAGACAGTGCCCGCGAACTGGCGTTCGCCTGCGCGCAGCGCGCGGTGGCGGATGCGATCCAGCACCTGCGGGCCGCGAATCTCCGGGTGGTTGCGTGCGGAGTTTCGGTCGGCTCTTCGAAGTTGCCGGCCGATCTTTCTGCCATCTTGCGTTCTCATGCCTTGATTCACGCCGCCGAAGGAGTGCTGTTTCAAACTTCGGTGATCGCGGCCGCTGAGCAGCAAGGCTTATCCGTGACGCCTGTGCGTGAGAAAGGCCTGTGGGCGGGCGCCGATCCAAAACTCCGGGAGCGGATTGAAAAAATGCGGAGCGAGTTCGGGCCGCCATGGACCCTGGAACAGAAAATTGCAACCGCCGTCGCGCTGGCGGCACTCGAGGACAAATAGGATGGTGCGTTCCATTCTGGCAGTACTGACTGGGTATCTGATTTTCGCCACCTCGGCAGACCTGTTGTTCCAAATCAGCAAACAGGACCCACATCAGACCGTCAACTTGCTTTTCGGACTCGCCAGCACTCTGTATGGGATGGCATTTGCGATGCTAGGGGGCTACGTTGCCGGACGCATTGCAAGCCGCAGCCCTCGTGTGCACGGAGCCATTATCAGCGGCGTCACAGCACTGGGCGCTCTGGCTTCTCTCATCGCGCGGCCGGGCGCGGGGGCAATCTGGTCTGAGTTAGTGGCATTGTTTTTGATGGCGCCCATGGCGGTGGTTGGTTCCGCTCTTACGCCACGACGCCGGACTCCTCAATAACCAGTTCCTGCTTGGTGGCGTCGAGCGTTGCCATCACGCCTTCCGGCAGCGTCACTTGATCGCTGGTGTGCCCGATCGCCAGACCCGCAAGAACCGGGATCTTTAAATCGCCAAGAATGTTGTCCACGACCTCGCCCAGGGTGAAGATGGAGGCGGTGGACGCCTTGAAGTCGTTTGGGCGGCAATCCTCGCATTCGCCCCAGATGACTCCCGCCGCTGCGTCCAGCTTGCCCGCCAGCCGAAGCTGGGTCAGCATGCGATCAATGCGGTAGGGCTCTTCGCCCACGTCTTCAATGAACAGAATACGGCCGCGAGTATCGATTTCATAGGGCGTTCCGAGCGTGGTGGAGATCAGCGTCAGGTTGCCGCCGATCAGCCGGCCACGCGCCGTTCCCGGCCGCACCGTGCGCAAGGTGTGGCGCGGCCTCAGGTCGCTGTCCTCCGCGGGGTTGACTACAAGGCCAATGGGTTTTGTTTCAAACAACGCCTTGCGGAAATAGCTTTGGGTGAACCCGGTGAATCCGGAAAGGACAACCGGGCCGTGGAATGTCACCAGCCCCGCTTTCTTCTGAATCGCCAAGTGCAGAGCGGTGATGTCGCTGTAGCCCAGAAAGACCTTTGGATGGGCGCGGATCAGATCGTAGTCGATAGAATCGAGCAGGTGTTCTGAACCGTAGCCGCCGCGGATAGCGAATACGGCATCGATGGCCGGATCGCGGAACATGGAATGCAAATCCTCCACGCGCTCTCGCACGCTGGCCCGATACTCGGAACGCTGCCGGATGTAATTGCCCCACTTGGGCTTCAGAGAGAAATGGCGCATGGTTCGCTCCGCCGCCGCGAGCGTATCGGGATCGAACACGGCGGTAGAAGGAGCAATCACGCCCACCGTGTTGCCGGGCTTCAAAACGCGGGGACGCAGCAAGCGGGCTTCGGTAGACTGGGCGGAAAGCGCTCCGGCAGCGGCAGCGCCCGCGAGAAAAATTCGGCGGTTCATCGATTACTAGCATAATTGGAGCAATGCGGGCTTTGGCAGAAACGGCGCGTTGGGCGGCCGCCTGGCGCGAGCGCGAATCGTTGCGGGCCGACCGGCTCTTCCATGATCCATGGGCTTCGCTCCTGGCCGGCGCGGAAGGCAGGCGCATGTTGGAGCTGGCGGACGCAGCCAATTCCCGGCAGCAGAGCGTAGGGGCGCACTTGGCCGTTCGCACTCGATTCTGTGACGATCGTGCGGTCGCGGCTCAGCAAGTCGTCAGTGTGGCTGCGGGAATGGATGCGCGGGCCTTCCGGATGGACTGGCATCCGGGAGTCCGCTCTTTCGAATTCGACCAAGCCGAAGTGATGGAACTCAAACTAAAACTATTGAACCAACAAGTGCCACGTTGCTGCTGGGAGCCGTTCGCGGCTGACGTGCGCGAGGACTGGACGGGCCCGCTAGGCAATACCGGTTTCCAACACGCGGCCCCGACGGTTTGGATACTCGAAGGCATTCTGCAGTACCTGTCCGAGACCGAGGTCCATACTCTCCTTGCGCGGATCACCGCGTGCTCTGCTCCAGGCAGCATGCTTTGCGCGGACCTGCCGAGTGCTTCGTTTTTCCGGAGCCCGTGGACCCGGCCGGCCATGGAGGCTTGCGCAGTTCGCGGAGTTGGCTGGCAGTTTGCCAGCGACGACCCGGAGATGCTGGTCGAGCGTCACGGATGGAAGGCAGAAGTCCGTCAACTGGGCGAGGAGGGCGCCAACTATGGCCGCTGGACCGATCGCGTCTTCGACCGGAAGCTGACCGAAATACCGAGGTTCTTCCTGGTCTGCGCTGCCCGACCCTCGAACCTATGAAGGACCGCCCATCAATCAAAGAGAAGCTTCGGTTTAAGTTCCGTAAATCCACTGGCAAGGGGTTTGTCAAGAATGTGGAGCTCGATCCAGCGGCGCCGCCAGCTCTGCGTCTCAAAGCAGAGCCCGATGAGACCTTTATCGTTAGAATTGACTCGACAAAAGGCTGGCACTACTGGCTCAGTGATCGACGCTTGCTCCGTCAAGATACTGATTCATTCCAAGAGCTTTTGCGTTATGAAGCGATTCAAGGAGCCCACTGGGTGTTTTCCGATCTGCCGAACCGGTTGAAACAAGCGCGATCGTCAGCCGAGGGATCAAAAATGAAAAGCGACTACTATGATCGCCTCGAAATTGAGTTGCCCACGGGTGTGTCTATTTTGCGACGACGGACCAGAGGCCGGGCGGATGAATTCTGAGTTGGTCCTGGGCGACGTGAAAGGGCCAGTAATCATCGAAGTCCCCGCTGAGGTAAAGAGATCTCA
>Ga0075015_100000124_pt1 | contig 21613 bp, 17 predicted proteins | sample AleBraG_ABR_2013_FD_71476 | JGI IMG/M metagenome (GOLD analysis project Ga0075015, IMG submission 71476) | Freshwater sediment microbial communities in response to fracking from Pennsylvania, USA - Alex Branch Run_MetaG_ABR_2013 | ecosystem: Environmental > Aquatic > Freshwater > Creek >...
ATCGACTACGGCATCGTGCTGGAGGGTGAGATCACGCTACTCGTGGACGAGGGCGAGACCACGGTACGCGCCGGCGACATCGTCGTGCAGCGCGGCACCAATCACGGGTGGACCAATCGATCCGGAAAGAATTGCCGTGTGGCCTTCATCCTGATCGATGGACATTTTACCGGCGGCCTGGGTTGAACGACGCGGGTTGAGCGCTACGGGTTGAGCGCTACCGGTTGAGCGCCGCTCGCCCCTCTGAAGTTGTGGCTATTTCGGCGGTGGTCCGTAGCTGAAGGTCTCACTGAAGGTCTTATAGGGCTCGGGTAAGCGCGGCAATACCTGCTGCGATACCGTCGGTGCCCAGGACTTATAGTTTTCCACTTGAATGTCCCACGGGCTGGCACCTGGACCTGCGCCGCCACCCGCGCCGCCACCCGCAGCGCCTGAACCGGACTTGGCGGCGGCCTTTGACTCCGTGCCCACAGGCGCGGCGCTGGCCATCGCCGGCGGCGGCGCCAGGTCCTTACCCATGCCGCTCATGAAATCCGTCAATACCATTATGTGCCAGAAATGCCATTGGCCATCTTCCTTGATGAAGTCGACACCATAGCGCTCCCACAGCCAATTGCCGCCTAACTTACCCTTGGCGTCGGTCATGCCGATGGCCCCGACCGTGTACCACACGCCCTTGGCAGTCTGGCCGTCGCCGGCCACCTCGATGATCGGTGTGGTCAGTGTATGAATAACAAAACTACCGGCGTTGAGGTGAGACGCGTCGTTCTTGAGTTCCGGGTACAGCTTGGTCATGCGGGCCAGGTCAGTGACTTCGTTGGCCGCATGCTGATCGACGTAATACTTCTTGATCGACGCGGGGCCGATCTGGAAGCCTTGGTTCTGGGCCCAACTGATGTCCGGCTGCTTCTTTGAATACAGCTCGAACTCCAGATCATTCCGTCCGGCCGAGTGGTAGAAGGCGCGCCGACTCATGAGGTTCTGGATCTGCTGGACATCACGCGCCAGGTTGGCTGCCGCACGTGCGGTGACGTCCACGGTCTCGGTGGGGTTGGCCGAATTCTGCGCGCAACCCGCGAGGAGCATCGTCAGCACCATCGCGCCGATCCAGTGCTGCGAATCCACGATCCCACACGCCATCTTGGCCCTCATTGCTGCTCCGCCGGACTACCCACTACCACTTGAAGGACAGGTTCGCGCCCACAGTCCTGGGGAAACTGATCTGGTTGCGGTTGAGTGGGAAATCGCCGAATTGAATTTGCGCCTTGTCTTCGATGTTCTTCACCCACAGCGAGGTGGACCACGTATTGGCGTCATAGACCAACGAGGCATCCGTGCGCGTGTAGGCAGCCTGGAGCGAGCCGGGCCGGAAGCCGCGATTGTTCACCGAACTGTCGTAAGAGGAGGAGAACTTGGAATTCGCCTGCGCCGTCAAGGTGCCGCTGGCCAGCGCCCACTCGTGCCTATACCCAATCGTGCCCGTGCTCTTGGGCGTCGAGGCGATGGGCTGGCCGTCGAGCGCGATCGTGCCGTTGGCAAGGGTACTCAAATTCGGATCGGTCGCCGGATTGAAATTGCCGTAGTGCGCATCGGTGTACGTGGCACTGACGTCCAACTGATCGTGCGGTGTGATTCGATAACTGATTTCAACCTCCGCCCCTTTATTCACGCCCGCACCGGCATTGGCGATATATTGGAGGAAAGTCGAGTTGTTGATGCCCGCGGGAATGTAGCTCCCCGGTATTGGATACGGCCCGTTGAAGGCGTATTGCACCTGCAGGTTGGAGTAGTCGTAGTAGTAGACCGCGCCGTTCACCTGCAGCGTGTCGTCCAGGAAACGGTTCTTGACGCCGATCTCGTAGGCTTTGACACTCTCCGGGCCATAGGCCTTCGGCGGAGTGGCCGTGGTATCAAACCCGCCGGACTTGTAGCCGGTGGAAATCTGCGCATACAGCATCGATTTTGGGCGCAGATCGTACTCGATGCCCGCCTTGTAATTGGTCGCGCTGTAATTGGAATTGTAGAGCACAAAGCCGGTGTCATAGCCCGGGACCGCCACGCTGCTGATGCGCGCGGCCTGTGACTTCGTGTCCTGCGTGTAGCGCAGGCCGCCGGTAATGCGGAACTGGTCGGTGACCGGGAAGGTGATCTGGCCAAAGGGCGCTTTGGATATGGTCGGACTGGCGCCGGCGTTGTTCACGTCGTACAAATCAAAAGGTGCAGAGCATCCCGGTCCCGGTGGTCCCGGCGGGCAGATCTGAACATTATTGGTCTGCAAGCCATTGCCGAACGTGCTGCCGTTGTTGCTCCACAGGTAGTAATAGCCGATCACCCACTTGATGGGCGAGGACTCGGGCGAGGTCAGGCGCACTTCGCCCGTCTTTTGCGTTTCGTTGTTGGTACCACTCATACCGATGGGACCGAAATAGGTGCCCACCACCAGGTCGGACAACACATAGCGCGTGCTGTTGGTCCAGGTGGGGATGAAGGTAAAGGTCGCCCACTTCATTTTGACGTCGCTTTGAATCGAGGAAGTCACGAACCGATAATCAATGTTATCGGGCGGATGGAAGGAATCGACGAACCACGGATTGTTGGGATCGGTTTGCCAACCTGCCGCCGGAAACGGTGGCGATGGGAGCGGACCGGGGATGCCCACCGTGGTCGCCAGGTGCCCCTTCTGGCGGGAATAGTCCACCGTGCCGAGCAGGCTCCAATCCTCCGTCGGCGTGAACAGCGCCTTGACGCGTCCGCCCGTGACGTGCGAGGCAAAGCCGTCATTGGTGAAGTAACCGTTCCGGTCTTCCTTCATAACAGCAACGCGAAACGCCAGTTTGTCCGTTGCACCAAAATTTTGCGCGGCGTCGACGTGCTTGAGATCGTAGTTGCCCAACTGCAGATTAATCTTGCCGGCGAAGCTGCCAATCACCGGGCTGTTGCTGATGATATTGACGCTGCCGCCTTCGGCATTGCGACCCGCGAGGGTGCCCTGCGGACCGCGCAGCACTTCGGCACGAGCAATGTCATACAGACCAGCCGACAGCCGTTCGGAACGCGCCGTGTACACGCCATCGAGACTGATGGCCACGGAGGGGTCGACGAAATTGGAGTCGCCGTTGGCGCCGACGCCGCGAATATAGATCTCGCCACCCTGCGGCGTGCCCTGGACCTGCAATGAGGGCACATCGCGCAACATCTGATCGAGCACATTCTCCGCGTGCTTTTGCATCTCCTCGCCCGAGATGGTGGTGACGGAGACCGCCGCCTTCTGAACATTCTCAGTGCTCTTTTCGGCCGTGATCACCACTTCCTCGAGGCCGCTAGTAGCCGCAGCGCCCTGATCCGCCGCGTACAGCGAAAATGGTGAGGCGCACAACAAACTGACACAGGAAACCAGGCCCGAAACGGACAAAAGTGCTCGACGCATGGCGAAACGCCCCCCTGACAATGTTATTGAACCCGACCCCGTCTGTGGCACAATCCTAACAGAACTGCACACGTGTGCAACTTTTCCATAGGTTATGCTTCGGACGAGACTGCTCGGCCGCAAGAGGGGATATTCCATGGGCGCAGCCCGGCGAAAACCGCGTCGTAGACCCGCCACGTCCCATGACGTAGCGCGCGCCGCCGGCGTGTCCCGCTCAGCCGTATCGCGCAGCTTTACCGAGGGCGCCAGCGTCGCTGCCGCCACCCGCAAGAAGGTGCTGCTCGCGGCCCGTGCGCTGAATTATCGGCCCAACCTGTTCGCCCGCTCCCTGAAAACCAGCCGCTCGAACATTTTGGGCATCGCGCTCAGTGCGCTCGACAACCAGTACTACCCGGACCTGGTACAACGGCTGTCCGAACAGTTCGCGAAGGCGGGCTATCGCCTATTGTTGTTTGTGACGCACGGTATTGCCGGCCCGGATCCCATCCTCGATGAGCTGCTGAAGTACCGGTTGGATGCGCTGATCCTGGCCTCCAGTACCGTCTCCTCCGCGTTGGCGGAGGCCTGCCGCGACGCCGGCGTGCCGGTGGTCATGCTCAACAACATTGATCCGGCCAGCGATGTGGCCAGCGTCGCCACCACCAACGAGGCGGGCGCCCAAACTATCGCGTCATTTCTGTTGGCCGCAGGCCATAGACGCTTCGGCTTTATCGCCGGCCTGGACAGTGAATTGACCAGTTATGAGCGCGAATCAGGATTCACGTCGCAATTGCTCAAGAGCGGCATGGCAGCACCGGACCGGGCCGTCGGCCATTTCAGCTTCGAAGGCGCCGCGAACGCCACGCGCACACTACTGAAGCGCAAGCAGCGTCCTGATGCCATATTCTGCGTCAACGATCACATGGCCTTTGCAACGCTCCAGATCGCGCGCTGCGAATTTGGTCTCGAACCCGGTAAGGATCTGTCCGTAGTGGGGTTTGACAACGTACCGATTGCCGAGTGGCCCTTTTTTGGCCTGACTACCTACTCCCAGCCCAACGGGCAGATTGTGGCGCGCACCGTGGCCTTGATTCACCAGGCCTTGCACCAGCAGCAGCCTGTGACCCTCCACGAGCGCCTGCGCGGCGAATTGGTGGTGCGCAGCTCGGCGCGGCGACCCACTACGGGAATATTTACCACTACCGACGGCCAGACTGCTTGGCGACCGGACAAACCCTTGGGTTAATGCCCGCTGAGGGACGCACTCTTCGTCGCTATGCGCGCCAACAAACTCTTCCACGACTGAATAAACGCCGCGGCGCCGTCCGTCTGCAGCTGCGTCGCCAGCGCCACTACATCCACGCCCACGGAACTGCAACGCGTCAGCACGGCCTCGGCATCCGCGCCGCCCGCATCCATTACGCCTGCCACAGCGCCGTGATCGGCAAAAGCATGCAGCGTCTTCTCCGGCATGGTATCGATGGTATCTGGCGCGGCCAAAGCTTCGACGTAAAGCGTGTCACGGGCCTGCGGGTCCTTCACGCCGGTGCTGGCCCACAGGAGACGCTGCGCGCGTGCCCCCGCTAGCGCCAGGCGCTGCCAGCGCGGCGAGCCCAACAGCTCCCGATAGGCCTTATAAGTGCGCTGGCCTATCGCTATTCCCAGCCGATTGCGCAGGTCAGCCGGCAAACGCTCGTTCGCGGCCCGATCCCACCGGCTGACGAAAAGGGAAGCCACTGACGCCACGCGTGGATCGAGCCCGGCTTTCACGCGCCGCTCAATACCGCGCAGGTAAGCCTCCGCAGCCGCCAGGTACTGCTCGCGCGAAAACAGCAACGTCACGTTGACCGGCACACCCGCATAGATCGACTCTTCGATGGCACCCAGGCCGGCAGGTGTACCCGGAATCTTGATGAACAAGTTGGCGCGCGCCGCCTGCGCATGCAGCTGGCCAGCCACGGCGATGGTGCCGGCCGTATCCTGAGCGAGGAGCGGCGACACTTCCATGGACACCCATCCATCCACCCCATCTGTCGCGGTAAAGATCGGGCGAAACAGATCCGCGGCGCGACGCAGGTCCTCCAGCGCAAGCTCGGTGAATAAGCCCTCGCCGGACTTTCCCGCGGCGGCCTTGGTCGCAATGCCGGCATCGTAGGCGCCGCTGCTGCCGATGGCCTCGTCAAAGATAGTCGGATTGGAAGTGAGGCCCGTCACCCCGAACGCGTCGATGTAGCGCTGCAAGGTGCCATCATCAAGCAGCGTGCGAGTAATGTTATCCAACCAGAGGCTTTGACCCGTGGTGCGCAGTGCTGGTATGGAATTCATGATGCCTCCGAAAACTTTTGGCCGATCAATTCGGCAATGGTGTGGATGACCCGGTCAGGCGGTGGGTGGAGCCTCACCCCTTCCGCCTCGCGCGCGTAGTGTCCTTGGCGCACAAATACGGTGGTTACGTCTGTCCCAAGCCCCTGCTTGATCGACGCCAGCAATCCCGGCTTGTCATCCACCATCACATAGTGGCGCGCCGGGTAGGCCCGTCGCATCGACTCGAGCGCCTTCTCTTTGTGCACGCTGACCACCACCCGACCCTGCACCGCGTCCCAAAGCCCTGCCCGATGAATCTTATGGGGCTGAAACACGATATCGCCGTCAGAGAATATCACCGGCTGACCACTCGAGTGGAGTCGTGAGATGACCGCCAGCGCTTCCGGATACAGGTTGCGATGGAACGGGTAGTTGAGCAATGCACTGGACATGCGCAGCAATTGCGGCTCGAGATCACAACCCACGCGAAAGGCTTCCAGCGTGCCCAAGTAATCGGCAAAGCCCAGCTGCTCGCGCCGCAGCGCGTACAGCGCCCAATATCGATCCCGGCCGGCAGCACCGAACTCAAGCTCAAGCCGCTCGGAGATGTCCGCCGCAAAGCGGTCGTTGTCGAGCAGGGTGTTATCAACGTCAAGCAAGAACACGATGCGATCGTCGGCACGCTCAACGGGATTAGTCATGACGCTCCAGGCAAGCGGGCCCACAGCACAACGCGGATGAGGCACCTACGTGGCCATGATATACAACCTTACGGTCGTGGGCGTGATCTGACGGCCATAGGCCCGATCTCGCAGCCGCCGGCCTGCCCTCACAGCCGCCAGCGCGACTTACAATTTCAGGTTCGCGCGACCTGCAGCGTGATCTTGCCGGTGTAGGTCCCCGCCTTGAGCGGCATGACAACGCCATCGACCATGAGCGTGACCTTGGAGCCCTTGGTTGCGGTGATACCCGCCCCGTCGGCTAATTTCAGCGCATTCAAATACGAAGTCTTAGTGACGGTCCATTTTGATCCGCTTTCAAGCACGCAGATCAGTCCATGCGCCCCACTCGTCGGACCAAAGGTGTTCTTGACCTCACCAATAAGGTAATAAGTTTCTCTCGTCGGCTCCTTGCCGGTCGACGGCGCAGCCGTGGCCGTGGTAATCGCGCCTTCAAGAGAGGCATCCGACTGGAGGGTCACCGTGAGATCGCCCAAATCCGTCATGGCATGCACGAGATCCCCGGCCAGGCGCACGTGATTGAATCGGACCGTGACGTCACTGCCGGGTGCCTTGGCCGATCCCGGGCTCATGCCTGCCCCGGGAGCCATGGCGCCCCTGGCCATTATGGCCTTCATGAAGGGGTCGTCATTGTCCATGGTCTGCAGCAGGATGCCGTTGTCGGCCTGGAGCTTGGCGTTATCGATGACAATGCTCGCGCCGCGGCCTTTGACTTCGATCAGCGTGGATCTAGTGTGAAAGGCACTGCCCTTCTCGATTGTCACCCCCCCGCCACCGCCCTGATGCATCATCACGCCGAATTTGTTCGATCTCACCTGCGTCCCGTCGGTGAACAATCCTGTGCCCTTCCCTCCAATGATCAAGCCATAGTCGTTGACCTTGAAGGTGCAATGGCTGAAGGTATCGACGGCATCCTCGAGGGCATAAGCCCCGTAGCCGCTGCCCTCGGTCTCAATACTGGAGTCCGTCACGTACATGCGCACCACCCGCACGCCATCGGTGGACAGTGCGCCCCAGCCATGGGCCATGATGCGGGAGTGATTGTAGTAAACGGTGCCATGGTCGGTGGCGTTGGTCGCACGCACGGTGCCACGGAGGCCCAGCATCCACGGCACTTCCATCATTACCTTGCCGTCACCGATGTTGAACTGGTAGTTAGGAGGCAGAGCGCCGCTGAAAACTTCGATGGAAGAATTGTTCACCCGCATGGTGCTCTCGCCCGCGATGAACAGCGCGGTCCGGATCGCGCCCCGGGTGGTGATCTTGGCGTCGTTGACAGTAACGTCGGCGTGCCCACTCGAGAGTATACCCGCGCCAAACCCATCGGTGTCGTCACCGCCATTGCCTGTCAGGTCAATGCGTGGACCGTTGATGACGTAGTGGGAATCCCCGGTCACGATAATGCCGTTGAAGTTCTCTTCGCGCGACGTGATTGAGACGTGATCGGCCTTGGTGTCCGACACATCTCCTCCCACCAGCGCGGCCGACACCGACTTGGCCGGCACCACTTTGCCGTCATCCACATATAGCGCCGTTCGGAATGCGTGGGGCGCCACGCTGGCGGACTTGACCATGATCTCGTCTGTGGGCGTAAGCACCACTTGCCCTTGATAGCTGCCGGCCGCAATGGCGGTATCGGTCCCATTGACAGTCATTGTCAGGCTGTGTCCCTCACGCGCGGCGAGGGTGGCGCCCTCGGGGATGTTCAATCCTTTGAGCACCTGAGTCTCTGCCACAACCCATTTCGATCCGGGCGCAAGGACGGAACTCGGCGTAAGCGACGGTTGATCCACCCAGGGAGAACTGGCTCCCGGAGCACCAGTACTGTGGAGCATCATCAGACCTTGCAGCTTGCCGTCGTAGATTCGATGCAATTCCGCGACAACTTGAGTCGCCCTCATCGGTCGCAGCGCGGGGGCGGTAAACTTGCCGGACGCCTGCTGCTTGGCGAGCATGTCCGCATAGGGCTGCAGCATGGCATTGGGCACGAACGCCGATTCGGTTGGCACGGTCACCAGATAGGGCTCCGTCATACCCTCTACCATGGCCAGACTGACAACCACACCCTGCTCCTCATCCACGATGTTGGCGCGCGCCTGAGGGTCTGTTGGACGACCCGGTGGGTTGCCGCAGGGAATCGGCACCGTTCCGTCCGAATTGGTCATCGCGGGCGGCTTGTTCGCCTGATTCGCAGGTCCCACGGACTTCGCTACGTCAGGATTCTCGGCCACCACCTTGCCGTCCTCCATGATTACGCAGCCCGGCGCCACTTCGGGTGCCTTGATGCGGGTATCGAAGATGCTACGCCCAGCCTGCAAAAGCTCTGCCCTGGAGGCTCGACGTCCTGGCGGAACCGTTGACGTCCACGCGGGCGGAAAGTTCGCTGCCCCTTCCGAGCCGAATTGAAAACCGCCCTGACCACGGGATCGAGTGGTGTACAACTCGAGCTCGGAGATCTTGCTGTCCTGCACCTTTATGCGGCCATAAAGCAGAGTATCGTGCGGTCCCTCGCTGAGAGTGGCCATCAGAAACACTTGCCCCGTGGTCGGATCAATTACATCGTAGCGATTCTTGGCGCCACTGGCCGTTCGCCACACCACCATCATGTTCGGCGCCGAAGGTGCGGAGTTCTCTGTGGCGCCGTAGATCGGAGCCAGCGGCAGTGCCATCGGGTCGTGAGCGACGATCGATGCGATCACCTTATCTGCAAAGCCCTTCAGACAATCTCGATCACAAGCCGGAAATGCGGCTGGCGATACTCCTGGTGAGGCGAGCACAAGCGTGAGCGCCAGCGCGCCCCCGCTTATGCCTCGCAGCAGTTCCCGCAGTGTTACCGGCGTCATTGCTGCTCCGACTAGAGCTTCGCCGAAATCATCACACCGAAGGTGCGCGGATCGTTGACGAATGCCGAGGGCGGGTTCGCGTTGTACACCGATACTTTGTACAGCGTGTTGCCCAGATTTTTGCCATAGGCGGTAACCGTGTATTTGCCGCTCTCCGCGGCGAATGACAGGGAACTGTTGACGATCGTATACGCACTGGGCTGAAAGACTGGATTGATCTGCCTCGCCGCCATGTAATTGCTGGGATCGAAGTCTGACAATGTGGCGGCTTGATAGTGCGCGTCCACGTTCCAATTGACGCGGCTTCCGCTGGACAGAGCAAAGCTGTGCTCGTAGCTGCCGGACAGCGTGGTCTTGGGCGTATTGGGAATGGTGCCACCGTTTGTATAGAAGCCACCCGCCACAATGTCCTTGGTGTACTTCGCGGACTCGAAGGCCGGCGCCAGCGCCAGCTTGTCATTGGGACTGAACTGCGCCACCAACTCCAATTCCAGGCCGTAAAAGGTCGCCGGCAACGGGACCAGGACGGTATTGAGGGCACCGGTAACGGGATCCGGAATACTGGCAACGTTTTGAAATCCGCTGTAGTCGTTGTAGTAGAGGGCGCCGTTCAAAGTCAGAGTAGGGCCGAGTCGGTTCTTTGAGCCCACTTCGTAGGCCGTTACATACTCATTCTCGCTCTTGATTCCATTAACAAACCCGCCCGGCCGGTAGCCGGTTGACACGGACCCATACAGCAATTTGTCGGCAGCCACATCTGTTTCGAGGCGCGCTCTCCAATCCAAGCGGTTGAGCTTTACATCGTAAACGGTCGGAACGCCCCCGCTACCGCCCGGTTCGAAGGTTTGCGTCTCGACCACGTGATCTCGCGTCTCGCGCAATCCGCCCGTCAGGCGCGTAGACGATGTCACCGCGTAGGTGAGTTCACCAAATAGGCCCAGCGACGTGGGTGAGAAGGACTGCGCAAAGGCAAAGGCTGGGGTATAGACGGCTCCAGTGGCCGGCGGCATACCGGGCTCAAAGGCCGTCTTGAGCTTGTTGCCATAGTAGTAGGCGCCCGCCTGCCAGCTCAGCGCCGAGTCGTTCGCACTCGCCAGTCGCAGCTCGTGGGTCCAAGTCTGATTGATAGGCTGAGGCACCGAAAGATATGAGAAACCAAAGAAGCCGTTCCAATTGAAGCTGAAGGTGCTGTCGGTGGTCTGGTAGCCACCCAGGTAAGTCAGGCTGGCAGCCCCCAGTTTCCACTCCAGGTCGACGTAGGTCTTGCGGTACGAGATCGAGTCGGTCGAGCCGCCTCCTAATTTGGTGGTCCAATCCGAGGGGTTTGGATTCGTGGTCAGCAGCACCTGTCCGGGCCCACTGCCATCGGACTTGTAGGCAACGACGCCGAAGAGCAAGGAGAACGCGTCGCTGGGTTTGTACAGGAGTTTGACGCGCGTGCTGATGTCATTTTCATCACTTTGGCCGTTATTGAAAAACCCGTTGTGACGGATTTGATTGAACGCCGCGCGCACTGACCAATCGCTGGACAGCGGAATATTCAACGTGCCTTGGGTTGCAATCAGGTCATACGACCCATATTGAATTCGGCCCGAGGCTGAAAATTGCTGGTTTGGGTCATTGGTAAGGTAATTGACCGCACCGGCCGTCGCGCCGCGCCCATAGAGCGTTCCCTGCGGGCCACGCAACACTTCGACGCGGCTCATGTCGTAAAAGTTCGCGCCCCCGCCCATCAGCAGTACGCCATCTTCGTAAACGGCCACCGCTCCCACCGTATTGGGTGAAGGCGTGCCCAATCCGCGGATCGCAATGTTCGGCGGTCCACCGCCACCCTGCACGCTCTGCGCCGAAGGGCCGTCGGTAATGCCTTGAAGTACCACGCCGGGCACATTCTGCAGCACTTGGGCGTCATCGGCGGCTCCCAGCCTGGCCAGATCTGCGCCGCTGATCGCGGTAATCGACAATCCAACTTTCTGCAAATCCGCCGCCCGGTGCTCGGCCGTGACCACCACTTCCTCGAGATCGCTCCCCGGCGCGCTTGGCGCTGCCGTGGTTTGAGCTAGCGTCGGCAGCGACGCCAGTGACGCCAGGCAGACCACGATGCGCGCCGGCAGAACGAATACCCGCATTCTCTTGCTCACAAGCCTTCTCCCCATTTTCATACTTGGATCGATCATTGATTCAAAATCCGCATCTCTCCGCTGTGGTCAGCGGCTTCTCAATAGGTGTGTCCGGGCGCCTTAGCCGGCTGACACGCCGGCGTCGCCGCCCGCAGCGAGACGCCGCTTGGTAGCGTTAGAATATTCAGCGCGCCGCCCGTGCGACCGTCCTTCAATGGACTGAACTTCACCGTCACCTTGTCGCCCTTCTTGACGACATCCCGGCTCCAGCGATGCTCCACCTCAGTCATTTGGGGAGGCGAAGCGCTCTCGAATCCCCAGACATCCGAGGAGCCTTTGCCATTGTTGACCACCACCCAAAGCCATGAATGCGGGGACAGAAACTGCCAGTCGCGCACTGTGCCTGTCAGCGTCAAGCATTTGTTCATGTCGAACAGCACCTGCGAATGATGAGCGGAGGCGGTGGCGCTCACGAGCAGTGCGAGCAGGCTCAATGCTGCAAGGCGAACGGATGAGGGAGCGTGCATATCATTCCTCCGGCGGCGGCGTCAGATCGATGGTCTGGCCGTTGTCACGGTTGTTCTGCGCGCACATCGGCTCGGTAAGGGGCAAGGTTGAGCGCTGATAGATTCGAGTGTAGGTGTAGGCCTGGGCGAAAATTTCCGGATCGGTCAGCGTGCTATCGATTTCCAGCTGGTCAGGGCCTTTACGGAAAATGCGTTCAACCAGGTGCGAATGTCTGGTCGCTTGCAGGCCGTGATTCTGAAACAGCGAACCCTTGGGAAATCCGATGGTGTCGACAATCAGCGTGCTGCCGTCCCAATGACCGATGGAGTCGCCCATGTAGCTGTCGCGCATGTCATCGACACTCTGATGAGCACGGCCGTCGGTGTAGATGCGCCGCACTTCGCCATCTTCCACCAGCACGGTCACCCGACCCGGCGTGAACAGGTACTCATGCAGGAACCCGTGCTGCAACACCCCCGGCGTCCCCGCCGGCAGGCAGTTGGACAAACTGTTCTGCGCCTTGGCGGCGCGCGCGGCCGCTCTGAGCGCCTGATACTTTGGCGTAAGCGGTACCCGCCCATTGTCGGTGCCGAAACTGTCCTCGGAGGCCTCCCTCCCGCCACTGTCAGCGGAGAGCACCCATACTCCGGACCAATCCGGCAAGGCGGCCGGAGCGGACTTTTGACTGCAACTGATCATTGCCGCGACGGTTACGGTCACGGCCACGCACTGCGCTGCCAGCCGTGCGATGTCACTCTGTCGCCGAACGGTTTGAGTATTCATGCGGCTTGCCCTGTTGCCCGAGCACTTGAGGACCTTTGGACTGTTTGCTCTATAGCGCCAAATATCGACTGACCCTGCCGATCGAACATTTCCAGTCGGAGCGTGTCACCAAAGCGCAGGTAATCGGTTTTGGCCACGCCGCCCGCGAGTTGTTCGCGGGCCCGCAGTTCTGCAATGCACCCGCAGCCTCGCTCGCGCGCGGCATTGGCGAGCGCACCGGCACCTATTACCGTGCCGGCGCCAAGGTCCCGGGTCTTTGCGGCATGCGCAATCAGGTCGGCGTAGGTAAAGGCCGCGTCTTCGCCCGGCTCGAGCTCCCCGATCCTCTGTCCTCGGATGTCGCATACGTAGCGCCCGGATAACAGCCTGCCATTCCACAACGCTCCGACTTCGTCGGGGGTCACCGCGAAGGGCCCCATGGAACTGGCCGACTTGCCTTGTAGGAAGCCAAAGCCTCGGCCAATTTCCTCGGGGATGAGCCCACGCAGCGAAACGTCGTTCAGGATGGCCAGCAGCCGGACATAGCCTGGTGCGTCCCCCGCTGAAACCCCCTGCGGAACATCGCCTGTAATGACGACCAACTCCGCCTCGATATCGATGCCGTAGCCCGTGTCGTCACGCAGCACTATGGGCTCGGTGGGCCCCAGGAAAGGATCCGAGCAACCCTGGTACATCAGCGGCTTGTCGAAGAACTGGTCGGGCATGCGGGCGCCACGCGCCTCGCGGATGACGGACATGTGGTGTGGATAGGCGCTCCCATCCAGAAACGAATAGGCCCGGGGGAGCGGCGCCAGGAGACGCGCCACATCAATATCAAAGGCTTCTGCTCGCCGGCCGGCGTTCAGTTCGCCCGCCATGCGCAGCAGGTCGGGTGCCGCAGACTCCCAGTGGTCCAGCACATGTTGCATCGTCGGATGGGCCGGCCCGGCGGGGATCGCACGCCGTCGATCCCGGGCAACCAACAGCAGTGTGCCGTCGCGACCGTTCTCGTTGAGTGTGGCGAAGATCATGGCGTGCGCCGATACCCTGACTTCGCGCCGAACAGCGCCTCGCGATTGGACCAGTCGTGCGTCTTTTCCCACATGGCCAGTATGTCGGGGGCTTCACGCTCGAATTCGGCCAGCCGCTGCGGGGGACAGGTATTGGCAGTCAGCTCCAACCGATGGCCCGAAGGGTCGAAGAAGTAAATGGACTCAATGAAATCGTCGTGGTTAGTCGGACCAACCACCTCCAGCCCCTTGGCCTGGAGCGATCGCTTGGCTTCCAGCAGCGTTTCCACGCTGTCGACCTCAAAGGCAAAGTGCTGAATCCAATCGGGACTTTCCAGATCTTTCATGTTGCCCGGATCTTTGGGCACTTCGAAGAAGGCAATCTTGCTGCCATCTTCCATGTCGAAAAAAATGTGCAGGTGCGGGCTGTACCTGCCGGTGGACGGGACGTGATCCTCGCCCATGGCATGACTGAATTTAAGTCCCAGCACCTGGGTATAGAACTCCACGGTCTCGCGCGCGTCCTTGCACCGAAACGCCGCGTGATGCAGTTTCTTGCACAACATATCGCCCCCGTCTCGCTGCCGCTTTGCCAAATGTCCAACCAGCGAACATATGGCCGCCTTGTCAGTGGCGGATTTAGCGCCTATCTTGCGGCTTTTAATAGCTCCAAATACAGAGAGTGTTCGCTCAATGAACATCCTTCGAAAAGGTTCGCCGCGCACACCGCCCGGCTCGGTGGCCCGGGCCATGCTGCTCATTCGACTGCTGGCGCGTGCTGGGACCCGAGGGCTGGCACTGACCGACCTGGCCACCGCCACCGCGATGCCTCACGGCACTGTCCATCGCGTGCTCAAGAAACTGATCCATGAGCGAATGGTGCAGCAGCTGGCTGCAACCCGTCGCTACACGTTGGGCGTAATGGCCTTTGAACTCGGCTTGGCGGCCGCCGCGCAATTCGACATTCGCCCGGCTTGTCGGGCGGCGCTCACTTCATTGGCGGACGCGGTCGACGATACCGTCTATTTGATTGGGCGAAGTGGACTGGAGGCGGTCTGTCTGGACCGGTATGAAGGCCGCTCACCGATTCGCGTATTGGAGATCGAAGTCGGAAGTCGCCGTCCGTTGGGTTTGGGCGCCGGAGGCCTGGCCATCATCACGGCTCTCTCGGACGAGGAAATCGGCGATGCGCTCGAACGCCTCGCACTGGATCCGGGATTTCTTCCCAACCGCATCGATGAGGTATGGGCCTCGGTGGCGGCGACTCGGAAACTCGGCTACGCGGTGGTCCACGATCGCGTCACGCGTGGTGTGTCCGCCGTTGGTGTGCGCATTTTGAATACTCTGGGCGCGCCCGTGGCGGCCGTCACCGTCGCGGCTATCCATGAGCGCATGAAGCCCGCTCGGATTCAGACGCTGGCAGTTGAATTGAAGCGAACGGCAACGGCCATTGAACGAACCTTGGCTACGTTGGTGAACTGATCGACCCGTCGCAGTCGTCGAATCCAGACAAAGCGGGGATGGACAAAGCGTGTCCGGCGGGAGTACGGTTTCCCCATGAGCACCTCGGCGGATTCCGGCAAGCGTATCTATCTGCAGCACGGTGACGCGCTGCGCACCGTACCCCTGCATCGACCCGAATCACTCAGCACCCCCACGGTAGACTTAGCGGTCAAACGCGTGGCACCGGCGCAACTGACCTATCGAAACGGTCCGCTGCTGACCGCGCCGGAAGTGTTCACGCTGTTTTGGGGAACGGCATGGGAATCGGCGCAGGCGGCGCTGCTGACGCAGATCAACCAATTCTTTGACTACGTGTTGACCAGCGCGCTCATCGATCAACTCGCGGAATACAGCGTACCGGCCTACACCATCGGGCACGGCAGGCGCGTCGGCACGGCCACGACCACCAACCCGGTGTTGCCCGCATCAATTTCGGACAGCGCAATTCAGCACCGCCTGCAACAGGAGATTGCCACCCACCCGGGCCTGCCCGCGCCATCGCCCAATACTTTGTACTTCATTTACCTGCCGCCCGGCATCAAGGTGGTGCAAGGAGGCAGCGCCTCGTGCACCGGATTTTGCGGATATCACAACGATATCGCGGGTCAGATCTTCTATGCCGTGATGCCCTCCCCGGCTGCAGTGGCTGCACCGGTGGCCTGGCCTTGTTTGATGCCCTCACTTCGACCTCCTCGCACGAATTATGTGAAGCCATCACCGATCCCATACCCGGACAGGGCTGGTACGACGATGTGAACGGCGAGATCGGCGACATCTGCGCGTGGACCACTCGCAAGCTCGGCCCCTACACCGTGCAGCTGGAGTGGTCCAATCAGCGCAAACAGTGTGTGTAGCGCCTTAGGTCTCAGGATCGGATTGGCGCATAGCACCGGCGCCCACTATTTCTGGTAGCTGACCCTCTCATTCTTGAAGCACAACGCAAACAGCACCGACACCACCCCGGCAAAGACCGCCGGATAAATCCATATGCTGTGCCAGTCGTGCACGCCCGCATGCGCAAATTGGTCAGTGATCTGGCCTGCCGCCCAGAACCCGATCAGCATGCCCACTCCATAGGTGGCCAGTGTGATCATGCCCTGCGCCGCGCTCTTGTACTGTGCGCCCGCCTTGGAATCGGTGTAAATCTGCCCGGACACGAAGAAAAAGTCGTAACAAGCGCCATGCAGCGCAATGCCCACCAACAGCATCCATACCAGGCCATGCGCATCGCCATTTGCGAACAACAGGTAGCGCACCGCCCATGCCACCATTCCGAGCAGCAGCGTGCCCTTCATGCCAAACCGGCCCAAGAAGAATGGGACGGCCAGCATGAACAGCACTTCGGAGGCTTGACCCAGCGTTTGCTTGCCGGTGGCGTTGGCCACATGAATCTCGGTCAGGAATTGATTGGCATTCTGATAGTAGAACGCCAACGGAATGCAGATGAAAATGGAGGCGACGAAGAACACCAGAAAATTTCGGTCTCGCAGCAATCCTAACGCTTCCGCACCGAGCATCTCGCCGACGGATTTCGCCGCGCCTGCCGCGGGCGGAGTGGCCGGTAGCGTGAAACTGAACAGACCCAATGCCAGCGAGGCCGCCGCGCACATCAGGAATGTGTGCTTCAAAGCGCCAGCGGCCATGGCCTCGTGTGCGTCCCACGCGAACAGGTAGCTGATCACCAGCCCGGCGACGATCCACCCCACCGTTCCCCACAGCCGAATTCTGGAGAAATGCCTGGCCGGATCATCCATCTGGCGAAACGCTATCGAATTCACCAGCGCCAGTGTCGGCATGTACAGAATCATGTAACCCAGCAGGTAGGGGTAGAACACACTGAAGCTCGTCGCCTGCGAGAGCTCGTACATCACAACGGCGCCGATCAAATGAATGATGCCCAGTAAGCGCTCGGCGTTGAAGTAGCGATCCGCGATCAGGCCGATAACAAATGGCGCGATGATGGCACCCCAGGACTGGGTGGAATAGGCCATGGCCGACTGCGCGCCACTGGCGCCAAGGTTGTTGGCCAAGAAACTCCCCAGGGTGACAAACCACCCGCCCCAGATGAAGAACTCCAGGAACATCATGGTACCGAGTCGAAGCTTGATGGTTCTGTTCACGGAGCCACTCCCCTGGGTTATGCTCTGCGCCGCATTAATGTCACGCTGGCCGTCATGAGAACATATTTTCCGCGACGCATTCAAATAGTAGTGCAGCAGGCCACGCGATTGACCGCATTCGGTATGATTGCGCTCGTGGGATGGTACCCGTGCGCATCGGCGCTCGCGCAGGACCCAGACGACGAGCAAATGAGGGAGGGTCCACTGCCTGAATGGATGCTGATCCCGGCCTATCCCGCGCGCACCACCGACCCTGCCGCGGTGGAGCGAGGTCGGAAGTTGTACTCCGTCAACGGCTGCTCCTTCTGCCACGGCGGCGATACCCGCGGAGGCGATGGCGGGCCCAGTCTATTGCGTTCAGACCTGGTCTTGGGCGATCTGAAAGGTGAGCGGATCGGCAAGGTGATTAAGAATGGCGTGCCGGATACCAAGATGGTGGCCTTTGCACTCTCCGACCCGGACATTGCCGATATTGCGGAGTTTCTGCACAGCTTCAAGGTCACGGGCGGAGATCCGGCACGAAACAAACCCCCTTCTATCGTGACGGGCCATCCCGATGCTGGGCGCAGTTACTTTGACGCCCACTGCGCCGGCTGCCACTCCGCCTCCGGTGATCTGCAACACGTGGCCACTCGGTTTCCGAGCGCGCGCAAGCTCCAGCAACGTTGGCTCATGCCGCAGCGGGGGGCCGTCACTCGCGCCGTGATTTCGGCCGAGGATGGGGCAGCGCAGAGCGGAACTTTGCTCGCGCTGGATGAATTCATCGTATCCATCCGATTGGACGATGGCACCGAACGGAGCTTTGAGCGACGCGGCAGCACGCCCAAGATTGAATTGCATGATCCGCTGGCGGCCCACAAGGCGCTGGTGCCCACCTACAGCGACACCGATATTCACGATATCACAGCGTACCTGGTGACTCTCAAATGACCCGCACCCCACTACGGGTGATGGCCGTGGCGGCCCTTGCGGGGGCCATGACCCTGGCTCCACTTTCTTCCCAGGCCGCCGGTCCGGATGCCTCCGTGCAGGACGCGTGGCTCACGTACTCGGGGGATTTCAGCGGCAAGCGCTATAGCACGCTGACGCAGATCAATCGCTCAAACGTCAATCAACTTACGCTGGCTTGGGCGGCACGCGTGACTGCAGGTACGCTCGCTCGCGCAGGGCTGAATGCACCCCCCCTCAACGTGGGCGGCGAAGGCGACGGCCAGCTGTACTCGGCCATGCAGGCGGATATTCGTGCGGCCATTCTGTCGGTGGATGGCAAGCTGTATTTCTCCACGCCTGACAACGCCTGGGCCCTGGATGCGCGTGATGGACATGTGCTGTGGCATTACTTCTGGAAGACTCGCGGCGGCACACACATCGGTAATCGCGGCTTGGGGAAGTGGGGCAACTACCTGTACATGGAAACGCCCGATGACTACCTGGTATCCATCGACGCGCGCACTGGCGTAGAGCGCTGGCACGTGGTCATCGCCAGTTTCGAGGCGCAATATTTTTCCACCCCCGCGCCGACCGTCATCGGCAATCACGTGCTGGTGGGCACCGGCAATGACCTTGATGCGCCTGGAATGTTGCAATCCTTCGATGCGGAAACCGGCGCCTTGCAGTGGAAGTTCTATACCGTGCCCATGAATCCGGGCGATCCCGGACTGGATACCTGGAAGAGCCTTGATGCAGCCCGACACGGCGGCGGCAACACCTGGGCAAATGGCTCGTACGATCCGGAGACGCACCTCTACATATTTGGCACCGGCAATCCGACGCCCGCCTACTTCCCCGGGCTCCGGGGGAACGGTGATGCGCTGTTTACCTGTGCGATGATTGCCGTGAATGTGGATACCGGCAAGATGGCCTGGTACTACCAGACCTCACCCAACGATACGCACGATTGGGATTCGGCGCAGACCCCGGTGCTGGCGAATATTGAGATTCAAGGTCACGTTCGCCACGTCGCCATGACCGCCTCACGCAACGGGTACTTCTTCGTCATCGACCGCGTTACCGGCGCACATCTGGTGACGGGCAAGTTCTCGAGTACGGCGAACTGGGCCCGCGAGAGCTTGAATGCCAACGGCCAACCCGTGCGCAACCCCGCCAAGGACCACGATATCGGCGGCGCATTGGTCTCCAGCAGCAATGAAGGCGCCGCCAACTGGCTCCCGCCCAGCTACAGTCCCGACTACGGTTTATTCTACGTACCCGTGGCCGAATCATGGGCCATGTACTACCAGGCCGAAACCGATCCGTCAGGTTCCATGGGCCTGGGCGGCAAGGATGAGCTCGGCGTGACAACCAGTTCCTTCCTTAGAGCCATCGACCCCAAGACTGGAAAAATCGCCTGGTCGATTCAGTACCCGCTGGGGAATCATCTGGCCAACGGCGTGCTGACCACCGCCGGCAGACTCCTGTTCTCCGGCGACACCAGCGGCAATCTGGTGGCGCGCGACCCGGCTAACGGCGCGCCGCTGTGGCACACCCACCTCGGGACGGTCTCCAATGCGCCCGAGACCTACCTGCTCGATGGGCATCAATATTTGCTGGTGGCTGCCGGCGACACCTTGTACGCGTTTCGGCTATATCAGTGACCGGCGGCAGAACTGCAGGCAGCGCGCCACTTCTTTGACTGCATCGGATCCCGCGGGCACGGGGTATTCGAGTTCGACGCTGGCTGGAAATTGATAGTGCTGATCACGCATCAGACGCAACGCCTGCGCCAGCGGCGTGTCACCCTCCCCCCACACCATATTTGCGCCGCCATTGGCCTTATTTTTGCGATCTTTCAGATGCATGCTGGCGATGCGCTGATGATGTTTTTGAATGAAGGCGATGCCATCGAAATCGCCGGCTGCGGTGAAATGTCCCAAATCGAGGTTGATGGCGTTGCCGGCCGAGACGGCCAGCGCCGCATCCCATGCGGTGGGAGTGGCCTGCGTGTGGGCGTGATACGCCATCTTCATGCCATGTTTCGCAGCGGCATCGCCCAGACGCTTGGCCTGCGCCAGTTCAGCGGGTAATTCCACCGTGACGTGACTGGCGCCCAGAGCACGGCCTGCACGCAGGCCATAGTCCACCTCCCCGTCCGTACTACCCACTTCAAACACACTGGGTTTGAAGCCGTAGATGCTCACGCCTGCCGAATTGAAGAGTTTGCGCAACTGCACGAACTTATCCATCGACGCGTGCTCCCGCCACGTCACCGCTTGCTGCTCGAAGTTCCTTTGAGACGCCAGCAGCTCGACCCGCTCGTGCTGCTGCTCTGTGGTCAACGGGGCTTGATGCGGGTCCGGCGGCGGGCCGCCCATGCCTGGGAGCGGGCCATGGGCTTGCATGAATTGAATCAGACGATCCAGGTTCGGGTTTGCCGGCAGCCCCGCGTACTGCTCGGCCGCATCACCCATCAGCTCGATGGCGCTGATGCCGCTGTCCAGACAGTAACGCAGCATGGCCTCAGCGCTCTGATCCTTCATCTCCCGGAACGAATAGGTGATCGCACCGATCTGCACGCCGTGAATCCTGGAGTTGGGTCGGCTCGCGCCATGAGCCGGAAGCGCCAATGCGCTCAGCACGCCAGTTCCGGTGGCGATAAATTCGCGTCGCGTCAGACTCATATCAGCCCCCAAGGTAATTGCTTGACCCGCACTCTCACGCGCGCGCGCAGCTGCCGTCAATGCCCCAAGAGCGTTGGAGCGCGGCTTTGCGGGTGGATGTTGCACCGCACATCCCGAGCTCCGACGTGACCTGTCGCGACCCAGAAACGCCGAACTCATTGATTTAGGAGCCCGCTAACCCGGACTATGGTACACTCAGCCGCAGATCGCTTACGTCCGAGTGTCCTCCTATGCGTCTCATCAGCGCAAAAGAACCTGCGCCGTGCCGCCTGCGATCGGGTGACAGGATCTACGGTTGGATGGCTCGCGAGACGCTCTCTCCCTGACTTCAACGCTGTGCCTGCCTTGTCAAGATCCGACCGGGGCGAACGAGCTTCCCCTGGCGGTATTTGTGTTTATTTTGGAGTGAGTCAAGATCATGGCGAAGATATATGTTGGTAACCTGCCGTTTACGGCGACAGATGCGGACATCCGCACGCTGTTCTCGCAGCACGGCACTGTTGAGTCCGTGTCGCTTCCTACCGATCGCGAGACCGGTCGGCCCCGCGGCTTCGGGTTTGTTGAGATGAGCCAGGCCGATGCGGCCCGTGCCATTCAGAGTCTGAATGGCCAGGACATGGGTGGTCGTCCGTTGCGCGTAAATGAGGCGCAGGACAAGCCCCGCAGCGGCGGCGGCGGCGG
>Ga0075015_100000125_pt1 | contig 21519 bp, 20 predicted proteins | sample AleBraG_ABR_2013_FD_71476 | JGI IMG/M metagenome (GOLD analysis project Ga0075015, IMG submission 71476) | Freshwater sediment microbial communities in response to fracking from Pennsylvania, USA - Alex Branch Run_MetaG_ABR_2013 | ecosystem: Environmental > Aquatic > Freshwater > Creek >...
CTGGACGCGGTGGACCTGGAGCTGCCGCTGCCGAAGATCGCCGCTGCGATCGTGGCCGCCGTGCAGGCCTGCCTCACCGGTTCGACCACCGACCCGGTCGTGTCATGACCAGGGCACTGTCGCCGGCGGACTTCGAGCTGCTGCGCGACTACCTTCGCCGCACCGCGGGACTGGAGTTCGACGAGAGCAGGCGGACCGGGCTGGCCAGCATCGTCGACGATCGTCTGCGTGCCAGCGGCCGACCCAGCGTCACCTCCTACCTGGAGGCGCTGGGCGAACCCCAGTGTGGGCCGGAGCGGCAGCGGCTGCTGGACGCGGTCACCATCCAGGAGACCCACTTCCACCGGGCCCGGCCCCAGATCGAGGCTCTGCGCACCCAGATCCTGCCGGACCTGCTGGGCACCGCGGCCCGACACGGCCGCGAGGTGGTGGTCTGGAGCGCGGGCTGCTCCACAGGTGAGGAGCCGTTCACCCTGGCCATGCTGATGCTGGAGGTCGCCCAGCAGATCGCCAACCCGCCGCCGATGCGAGTGGTGGGCACCGACGTGTCCACCGCCGCCCTGCAGGTCGCGGGCGCCGCGACCTACTCCGGGCGCACCATCGACCTCGCCGAGCCGGACGCGGTGCAGCGGTGGCTGATCAAAGAGGCCGACGGCACCTACGTGGTCAAGGACGAAGTCAGGCAGCTGGTGCAGTTCGCCCACCACAACCTGGTGACCGACCCTCCGCCGTTCGCCGCCGCCAGCGTGGACCTGGTGGTGTGCCGGCACGTCACGATCTACTTCTCCCGCGACACCACCCGCTCCCTGGTCAGCCGGTTCCGGGACGTCCTGTCACCGACAGGGTGGCTGCTCATGGGTCCCGCCGAGTCCCTGTGGCAAGTCAGCGACGCCTTCGCGCTGCAGCCCGTGGGGGAGGCGTTCGCCTACCGGTCCAGGACGTCGGAGGGTTCCAGGCAGCGCCCAACGGCAAAGGCCCTGCGCCCACCCGCGGCGACGCCCGCATCTGCTGCCAGGACGGCGGCGCCCACACGACGGCACGCCACGACGGTCCCCGGTTCGCCGAGGGCCGGCACCAGCTCGCCTGCGCGCGCAGCCGGCGGACCGCTGGCCAAGGCCACCACGACAGCCGGTCCAGTGCCCGCAGGCACAGCCACGACCCCCGCGGCAGCGATCAACGCGGCCCAGGCCGCGTTCGACACCGGCGCCTACTCCCAGGCCGCCCAGCTGGCCTGCGATGCACTCGCCGCGGACCCGGTCAGCTCCGACGCGTACCTGCTGCTCGGCCACGCCCGACTGAACCAAGGGGACAACCCCGGCGCTGTGGAGCCGCTTCAGCGAGCGGTGTTCTTGGACCCGCTGGCCGGCCACGCCCACTTCCTGCTGGCGGTCGCCCTCAGCGCAGCCGGCCGGCACCAGCAGGCAGCCCCCGCCTACCGGGCGGCGGCGACCACGCTGCCCGGGGTGCCGCCGGAGACGGTCCGACGGATGCTCGACGGACGCAGGTTGGCCGAACTGGTGCAGTTGTGCCGCCGGCTGGCCGATGAAGCAGAAGCAGGAGCCGATCCCATCCGGAGGGGCGCGTGAGTGGGTACCTGACGTTCGTCATGGGCGGACGTGACTTGGCGGCACCACTTGACCAGGTGCGAGAGATCATCCGTGCCGTGGGAGTTCAGCCGCTACGGGGCGTTCGTGCGCCGGTCACCGGCCTGATCGAGCTCCGTGGCGACCCCCTGCCGCTGGTCGACCTACGGGCCGAGCCCGACATGGGCGGTACCGGAGACGTGGTTGTCATGGCACCAGGCCCAGAGGGCCCCGTGGGTGTCGCAGTCGACCGGGTGCTCGCCGTCGTCGAAGCCTCAGGCTTCGTCTCCGACCCCGGTCCGCGCCCGATCGGACTGCCCGGTTACGTCGTGGAGGTCCTACGCACCGCCGACGTGGACTACCACCCGGTGCTGCTCGTTGACCTGCGGCTCCTCGCAGGCCTGAGCCCTTCCACCAGGTCCGAAGTTTCCCACTAGAGCCCACCCAGCCACCCACCCAGACCAGGCCAGACGGTTCAGACGGTTCAGACGGTTCAGACGGTTCAGACGGATCAGACGGATCAGACGTAGCGTTCCAGGATCGACGACTCCGCCAGCCGCGACAGCCCCTCGCGGACCGTGCGGGCTCGGCTCTCACCCACGCCCTCGACAGCCTGCAGGTCGTCGATGCTGGCAGCCAGCAGCTTCTGCAGCGTCCCGAAGTGGTCCACCAGGCGGTCCACGACGGCCCCTGGCAGCCGCGGGACCCGCGCCAGCAGCCGGTAGCCGCGGGGGGCGACCGCACTGTCCAAGGCTTCGCCGGAGCCGTTGTGCCCGAGGGCGCGCACGACAGCGACCAGGTCGAGCAGGTCAGCGGAGGTGAGACCGTCAAGGTCGGAGAGCACATCGAGCACGGTGCGGTGGCGTCGCCCGGTGGGATGGGGCAGGTAGTCGCGCGCTACCAGCTCACGGTCGGCCTCCACACCGGCGATCAGCTCGTCCAGCTGAAGCGACAGCAGCCGGCCGTCGGTACCCAGCTCGGTCACGTAGCCGTCGATCTCCCCGGCGATACGCCTGACCATCTCCAGTCGCTGAGCTACCGCGCCCACGTCGCGGACGGTGACCAGATCCTCGATCTCCAGCGCGGACAGCGTGCCGGACACCTCGTCGAGGCGCTGCTTGTAACGCTCCAACGTGGCCAGCGCCTGGTTGGCCTTGGACAAGATGGTCGCCGAGTCCTCGAGCACATAGCGCCGGCCACCGATATACAAGGCGATGATGTGCATCGACTGGCTCACCGAGATCACCGGGTAGCCGGTCTGCTTGGCGACCCGCTCAGCGGTGCGGTGCCGGGTGCCAGACTCCTCGGTCGGGATCGACGGGTCAGGGACCAGCTGCACGTTGCACCGCAGGATCCGCGTCGCGTCCCGGTCCAGAACGACCGCGCCGTCCATCTTCGCCAGCTCACGCAGCCCCGTCGCGGAGAAGGCCACGTCCAGGGCGAACCCTCCGGTGCACAAGATCTCGACCGCCCGATCGAATCCCAAGACGATCAGCGCCCCGGTGCGGCCCCGCAGAATCCGCTCCAGCGCGTCCCGCATCGCCGTCCCGGGAGCCACCGCGGCCAGCGTCTGGCGAAGAAGTGCATCGCTACGGTCGGTGGCGCCGACGCGTTCGCTCGCTGACAAGCCCTGCTCCCGCCGTCTCTCGCGCGTGCCGACGACACTCAGTCTAGCTGTCGCCACCTGGACGTCATCGCTTCGAGCGCCCCAGCGAGGTCAGCGACTTCCAGGCAGGCAACCCCCGGCGGCGGATCACCAGAGCCCACAGGCACCAGCGCCCGGGTGAACCCAAGTCGAGCGGCCTCCGCCAGCCGTTGCGCCACAGCGCCCACGTGGCGGACCTCGCCGGCCAGCCCCACCTCACCCACGGCCACCAGCCCCGGCGGCAGCCGGCGCTCACCCGCAGCACTGGCAACCGCAAGCGCCACCGCGAGATCGGTCGCCGGTTCGGCCAGCCGGACACCACCGACAGTGGAGGCGTACACGTCGTTGTCGAACAGCCGGACCCCACCGCGGCGCTCCAGGACAGCCAGAACCATGGACAGCCGCGAGGAGTCCAGCCCAGACGTCGCCCGCCGCGGGTTGCCGAAGGCACTCTTGGCGACCAGCGCCTGCACCTCCGCCACCAGGGGCCGACGCCCCTCCAACGCCACCGTCACACAGGTGCCGATCGAGGGCCGAACCCCATGCGACAAGAACAGCCCGCTCGGGTCGGCCAGGCCCACGATCCCGTCGCTGCCCAGGTCGAAGCAGCCGACCTCGTCCGCCGGCCCGTAGCGGTTCTTCACCGCGCGAACCATCCGCAGCCGCGAGTGCTGCTCGCCTTCGAAGTGCAAGACGACGTCGACCAGATGCTCCAGGACCCGCGGTCCGGCGATCGAGCCGTCCTTGGTCACGTGACCCACCAGGATCGTGGCGATGTCGCGTTCCTTCGCCACCCGGATCAGGGCGCCCGCGACCTCACGGACCTGGGTGACACCGCCGGCCGCACCGTCGGCCTCGGCGCTGGACACTGTCTGCACCGAGTCGAGCACCAGCAGCTGAGGCCGGACCGCGTCGACGTGGCCCAGTACGGCGGCCAGGTCAGTCTCGGCCGCGATGAACAGGTCGGCGTCCAGGGCCCCGATGCGGTCGGCACGCAGCCGCAGCTGGGCGACTGACTCCTCTCCGGTCAGATATAGGGCGCGATGCCCGGCCCGGGCGGCCTGGGCCGCCACCTCGAGCAGCAGCGTGGACTTGCCGACACCTGGCTCCCCGGCCAGCAGCACGACAGCGCCGGGGACCAGGCCACCCCCCAGGACCCGGTCCAGCTCGCCGACGCCGGTGCTGCGGCTGGTGGCGGCGCGGGCGTCCACCTCGCCGATGGGTACAGCGTCAGCGGTCACCGGGCCCGAGGCGACCTGGCGCAGCTTCGGTCCGCCCACTACGTCGACGGTCCCCCACGCCTGGCACTCCCCGCAGCGCCCCACCCACTTGGCGGTCTGCCAGCCGCACTCGGCGCACCGGTACGCTGCGCGGGGCCCGCGGGCGGACCCTGCGCTCACGCCCGAGACCTTCGCCATGAGCGCAGCCTATGGGCGCCAGGTGACAGCGGTCTCGATCAGAGGGTGTCGGCGCCGCTGTGCTCGTCGACAGGTTCTGCGGTCTGCTCTGACGTGGCTGCGCTCTCCCGCTGCTCCACCAGGATCGCGACGGCGTCCCACAGGCCACCGTCCTCCGGTCCGGACCCGAGCAGGCCCGCGGCCTCGACGATCAGGTGCTGTGCGTCGCGCAGCAGCTCGTCCGCACGCTCGGGCCCTTTCGGCTGACGGGGGCTCTTGGTGATCTTCGGGAACGATCCCGTAGGTCTCCTCACATGTTCACGTTCTCACCTTCAGCCCTTGAGTCAAAGGAACTGGGTGTGAACAGTTCGTGAGCCTTGGGCCCCCGCACGGCAGTGCCAGCGCGGGCGTTGCCGGCAGCGCGGCGTCGGGGGACGGCTCAGCGGGCCGGGTCAGCCGGGTGCGGCGCCAGCAGGTTCCGGCCGCGCCGGCCTGCCCCGGCGAGCCGCTGTTCGCACAGCCGGGCGAGCTCGGTGTACGCGGCGGGGCCCATCAGCTCGGTAAGCTCCGGGGCGTTGGACACGTAGACTGGCTCGCGCCCGACGTGCGCCTCGGTGTTGCCTGAGCAGTACCAGGACAGGTCGTGGCCGCCGGCGCCCCAGCTGCGGCGGTCGTACTCGCTGATCGACACCACCAGGACCTCGGTGCCGTCGGTGCGGGTGACGCGGTCGAAGGTCCTGCGGATCGGCAGCTGCCAGCACACGTCCGGCTTGGTCTCCAGCGGGTGCCGGCCGGTGCGCTGCGCGAGGCGGTGCAGGGCGCAGCCGGGCCCGCCGGGAAAGTCGGCCCGGTTCAAGAACACGCACCCACCGTCCACCACCCTGGTTTTGCGGGCGCCCTCCTCGTCGGTCTCGACCAGCTTCTTGGCTCCGTGGAACTGCCAGTCCTGCGCGGTCAAGTCCTTCGCGAACTTCAGTGTCCGCTTCTCGTCCTTCTTCTCCGAGAAGTGCGCACCGAGGGAGCAGCAGCCGTCGTCGGGGCGCCCGTCCAGGACGCCGGCGCAGCCCGAGCCGTAGATGCAGGTCCAGCTTGACGTCAGCCATGTCAGGTCGCACCGGAACAGCTGCCCGGCATCGGCCGGGTCTGCAAACTCCACCCAGGCTCGTGGGAAGTCGAGGTCCACTTCAGGCACCGGGTCAGCGTACGGGCAGCTGTGGCGGATACCGTCACCACCATGCGCCTCGGGGTCTTGGACGTCGGCTCGAACACCATCCATCTGCTGGTGGTGGACGCACACGCCGGGGCGCCGCCGATCCCGGCGTTCTCCTACAAGACCGAGCTGCGGCTGGCCGAGCTGCTGGATGCCTCCGGACGGATCGGTACCCGCGGGTCGGCGCAGCTGGTCGCCTTCGTCACCGACGCCCTGCAGCAGGCCGAGGACAAGGGTGTGGAGGAGATGCTCGCCTTCGCCACCTCCGCGGTCCGGGATGCGCCCAACGGTGATGACGTCATGGGCCGGCTGCGGGCGGCCAGCGGGGTCGAGCTCGCGGTGCTCTCAGGGGAGGAGGAGGCCAAGCTGACATTCCTGGCGGTGCGCCGCTGGTACGGCTGGTCGTCGGGTCGGCTGCTCGTGCTGGACATCGGTGGCGGCTCGCTGGAGATCGCCACCGGTGACGACGAGGAGCCGGACGCCGCCAACTCGATGCCACTGGGTGCCGGAAGGTTGACCCGCGACCATCTGCCCAACGACCCGCCGCACAAGGACGAGGTCAAGGCGCTGCGCAAACTTGTGCGGGCCGCGTTCGCCCGCGACATCGGCCGGGTCATCAGGGCCGGGGCACCGGATCGGGTGGTCGGGACGTCCAAGACGTTCCGCTCCCTGGCCAGGCTGACCGGGGCCGCCCCGTCCACGGACGGCCCTTACGTTCGCCGGCTGCTGCGCCACAAGGACCTCGTCGAGTGGCTGCCGCGGCTGGAGGCCATGTCGGCCGCCGACCGGTCGGCACTGCCGGGGGTGTCCCCTGGTCGGGCCCGCCAGCTGTTGGCCGGCGCGGTGGTCGCCGACGCTGCGATGGACCTGCTCGGTGTCGAGCAGCTGGAGATCTGCCCCTGGGCCCTTCGTGAGGGCGTCATCTTGCGCAGGCTCGACCAGCTGGCCTAGCCGCCGGCCGGGCTTGGCGCTAGATGAACAACAGCTGCGCCCCGGCGGTGAGCTCGATGAAGTCGCTGGCGCTGATGATCGCCTGCACTCCTTCATACAGGTCGCCGGTGGCGAGGTGGTTCATGTCGGCGCTGAGCCGGCAGGCCCACAGGTGGCCGCCCGCGGCGACGATCTGGTCGAGGAACTCCGGCACCTCGGGGACCCCGAGGTCGGCGATCGACTGCTTCAGCTGGTGCGTCGCCATTGCGGTGACCCCTGGCAGTGGCGTGATGCCCATCGGCATGTGCGCCGCAGTGTTGCCCACCGGGGTGAACTTCAGGTCGTTCATGCGGGACTTGGTGATCATGTCGAAGCCCCAGAAGGTGAAGAACAGGTGCGTCTCCACTCCTTCGCCGAGGGCGGCGTTGGCCAGGATCAGGCCCGGGTAGGCCATGTCCAGGTTGCCTTTGGAGCAGATGATCGCGAGCTTGCGGTCGGTGTCGGCGTCGTCGTCGAAACGGGGGACGATGGCCTGCGCTGTGGTGGTCATGTCAGGTCCTTCGAGTGGGTGGGTGTCAGGTCCGGGTCAGCGGCCGGGTCCGCTGCGTCAGCCTGGCCGGGCCCGGTGTCGCCTGTCGTCTGAGATCGGCTCTGCCCGGGGCGTTCACACGCAGCCGTGGGGCTTTGGCAGGCCCGCGATGTAGGCCATCTTCTTTCCGGGCTTCTTCGGGAAGAGGGCGAACTGCTCTTTGGTCGGGATCCCGCCGACGGTTTGGACCCGCCGGGTGGTGGGTGTCTCGCCCTGGGTGTGGAAGTCGCGGCGCAGGAAGCGGATCACCTTCCAGTGCTCGTCGGTCAGGTCGATGCCGATGTTTTGGGCCAAGACCTTGGCCAAGCCCTCGTCCCAGTCGTCGTACTCGGTGAGGAATCCCTCGTCGTCGACGTGGATCGGTCGCCCGTTCATCGTCGTGACAGCCATCGCGCACTCTCCTTCGTCGTCAGCGTTCCGGCACCTTGCCGGCCATCGACATCCCGGACGGGATCGGGGTCTTTCGTCCAGGGAGCAGGACGTTCCAGTACAGCCACCGGAAGCAGACCTTGCCCACATGGTTCAGCGACGACTCCTTGAGCAGGCTGAACGGCCCCAGGTGCGCCAACGGATACCGCCCGCGCAACGGCTGGGTCTCGTAGTTGAAGTCGATGAGCATCCCCTTGTGGTGCCCGGTCTCGATGAAGCAGTTGGCGTGCCCGTCGAACCTGGAGTCCATCGCGAGGCCCTGCACGTGACGGACGAAGTTCTCGCCGAACGCGTCCATCGAGAAGTGGGCCACCGAGCCGGCCTTGGAGGCGGGGATGTTCGAGGCGTCGCCGATGGCGAAGATGTTGTCGTGGGCCAGCGACAGAAGCGTCGCGCGGTCGACGGGCACATAGTTGAGGTCGTCGCCCAGACCGGACCGCGCGATGAAGTCGGCGCCCATGTTCACCGGCACCGTGACCAGCAGGTCGTAGTCGAGCTCCCGCTCGTCGTAGGAGATGATCTTCTTCGCCTCGCCGTCGACGGACTCGACCATGAAGTCCGGCTCTAGCGCGATCTTGCGCTCGGCGAGCATCGAGCCGAGGTACTTCGACGAGACCGGCTTGGTGAACGCGCCCTCCAGTGGGGTCACGTAGACGATCTCCACTCGGTCGCGCAGGCCGCGGTCGGTGAAGTACGAGTCGGCGAGGAAAGTGAACTCAAGGGGCGCCACCGGGCACTTGATGGGCATCTCGCTGATGTGGACCACCAGCCGCCCACCCGGCCAGGTCGCCAGCTTCGCCGCCAGCGCCGATGCTCCAGACAGGGTGTAGAACTCGTGGACGTCCTCGCCCATGGCTTCAGCCATCCCCGGGGTGGCTTCCGGCCGCACTGTGGTGCCGGTCGCGATGACCAGCTGGTCGTACGGCAGCTCCCGCCCGTCGTCCAGGAGAACAGTGCAGGCATCGGCGTCCACCCGTTCCACCGATGCGGTCAGGAGCTGGACCCCGCTGGGGAGGAACTTGGCGCGCGGCTTGACGATCTCGGCCGGTGTGTAGGTCCCGAACGGGACGAACAGCAGCCCGGGCTGGTAGCAGTGGCTGTTGTCCTGGTCCACCACTGTGATGGACCAGTCCTGCTCGGTGAGCAGCCGCCGCAGACGGTTGGCTGCCATTGTCCCGGCGGTGCCGCCGCCCAGGATCACCAGGTTCCGGTGACTGGTCATGGATTCACGGTAGGAACTGTGCCGGCCGCGCTGCAGGGCCGAACGTCCCTGCGGGGACGGATCGAAGCCGGTCCGCCGGAACGGCCCGGTGAACTGTGGTCGCGTCAGTATGTTTGGCCCATGGTGACCAGGGGTGAGCCGTGACGACGTGCCCGGGGTGCGCGGCGTCGATGCCAGCGGACGTCGCCTTCTGCCGCGAGTGCGGAACGTCGATGTCGCCGGTGCGGGTGTGCGCGGCGTGTGGTGCCCCGGACGAGGGTGGCCGGTTCTGCGGCCGCTGCGGGGTGGCGCTGGGACCGGCACCTGCACCTGCACCGGCAGCCGATGGGCCGGTCGCTGAGCGCCGGGTCACCTCGGTGCTCTTCGGTGACCTGGTGGGCTTCACCACTTTGTCGGAGTCACGCGACGCCGAGGAGGTCCGCGACCTGCTGTCGCGGTACTTCGCCCAGTGCCGGACGGTGATCGGGCGCTACGGAGGAACTGTCGAGAAGTTCATCGGGGACGCGGTGATGGCCGTGTGGGGTGTTCCGCTGGCCCACGAGGACGACGCCGAACGTGCCGTACGTGCGGGCCTGGAGCTGGTGCAGGCGGTAGCGGCGATGGGTGAGGACCTCGGTGCCCGTTCGCTCGCGATGCGAGTGGGCGTGGTCACCGGCGAGGTCGCGGTGACTGTCGGTGCCAGCAGTGCCACCGGTGAAGGCATGGTCGCCGGTGACGCGGTGAACACCGCCTCCCGGGTGCAGTCGGCGGCCGACCCAGGATGCGTGTGGGTCGACGAAAGCACCAGGGCTTTGACCGCGGCCGCGATCTCCTACGCCGACGCCGGCGAGCACGTGCTCAAGGGCAAGGCGGCCACTGCCCGGCTGTGGCACGCCCGCGCTGTGGTGGCCGAGGTCGGCGGCGGGCAGAGGGTGGACGGGCTTGAGGCTCCGCTGGCCGGACGTGACCGTGAGGTCAGGATGGTCAAGGAGCTGTTCCACTCCACCCAGGAGTCGCTGCGTCCGCGGATGGTGGTGCTGGACGGCGAACCCGGGGTGGGAAAGTCGCGGCTGGCGTGGGAGTTCGAGAAGTATGTGGACGGGCTGACGGCGACGGTCCGCTGGCATCGCGGCCGCTGCCTGTCCTACGGGGAGGGCGTCGCCTTCTGGGCCCTCGCCGAGGCGATCCGTCCCCGGCTGGGGCTGACCGAGGCCGACTCCGGCGAGGTGGTGTCTGCGGCGCTGGAGGCCCGGCTGTCGGAGCTGGTGCCGGACAGCGCGGAGCGGGACTGGCTGCGGCCGCGGCTGGGGGCGCTGATCGGCGCAGGTCCCGGTGGCGGGTTCGCCCGGGAGGACCTGTTCGCGGCCTGGACCACGTTCTTCGAGCGGCTCGCCGACGGGGAGAGCGCCGTCGTGCTGGTGATCGACGACGCCCAGTACGCCGACGATGGACTGTTGGCGTACTTGGAGTCGATGCTCGCCTCCGCCGCTGCGCCGATCTTCGTGCTGGTGCTCGCGCGTCCGGAGCTGCTGGCCCGCCGCCCCGAGCTGGGCGGTCGCCGGGCCAGCGTGGTGCGACTGGACCCGCTGGACGACGCGGCGATGGCGACCCTGGTGGACGGGCTGGTGGTGGGGCTACCGGCCAAGACCAGGACCGAGCTGGTGGCCCGCGCCGAGGGCGTGCCGCTGTTCGCGATCGAGACGGTACGTGCCCTTATCGACCGGGACGCGGTCGTTCCCCGGGACGGCAACTACGTGCCGGCCGGCGGCGTCGAGGTGGACCTGGCGGCCATCGGTGCGCCGGCCTCGCTGCAGGCCCTGGTGGCTGCCCGGCTGGACGCGCTGACGCCGGCCGAGCGCGCGGTCGTGGCCAGCGCCAGTGTGCTCGGGGCGTCGTTCACCCGCGAAGGACTGGTCGCGGTCATCGCCTCGACCGAGGGGCTCGACGAGGCGCTGTCCACGCTGCAGCGCAAGGAGATCATCGCGATCCAGCAGGACCGCTTCAGCGCCGAGCGCGGGCAGTACCGGTTCGTCCAGTCCGTGGTCCGGCAGGTCGCCTACGGCACGCTGTCCCGACGTGACCGCAAGGGTCGTCACCTTGCCGCCGCGGACTTCCTGGCCACGCTGCCCGACCCGGGTGACGACCTCGCCGTCGTCATCGCCCAGCACCTGCTGGACGCCGTCGACGCCAGCGGCAGCGGCGAAGACGACGTGGCAGGGCTGGTGCCCAGGGCGTGCGCGCTGCTGGAACGTGCCGGGAACCGGGCCAAGTCCTTGGGTTCCCCCGGGGAGGCCCGGCGTCGCTTCGAGGCCGCACTGGCCCGCAGCAGCGACCCCGGTGACCAGGCGCGGCTGCACCTGGCGGTGGCCGAGGCCGCCCACGACGCGGGTGACTACGAGGCCGGGGTCACCCACGGCGGGGTCGCCTGCGAGCTGTTCGACACCCTCGGGCGCCCCATCGACGCGGGGGTGGCCGCCGGGGTGCAGTGCCGCTGCCTGCAGATCCAGTCGGAGTTCGCGACCGTGATCGCGCTCGCCGAGCCCCGGTGGAAGGCTCTCGACGGCGTCCCCGGCGCGGAGCGTGCGCTGCTGCGGCTGGCCGGGTCGCTGGCCGTTGCGTCCGGTGAGATCAGCGGCCCGGACGGAGCGGCCGCCACCTACGTGGAGCGCCGGATGCGGCTCGCCGAGGCGGTCGGCGACGGCGAAGCCTTGGCCGAGGCGATGATCGGGGTCGGGTCGCGCTACCAGGCGACCGGTGCCCCCTCGACCGCACGTGCGCTGTACGAGTCCGCGGCGGCCATCGCACGCACCAACGATCTGCCCGGCCCGCTGGCCCACGCGCTGATCAACTTGGCGACGGTCCTGATGAGCCGCGACCTCGCGGCCGCGATGGACGCGCTGCGCGAGGCCAGGGACGTGGCCCAGCGGTCCGGGATCGCCGGGTTCATGGAGTACGCGTCCGGCAACTACGCGTCCACGCTGTGGGCCGCGGGCCGGCTGCAGGAGTCCCGGGCACTGCTGCGTGAGGTCGTCGACAGTGCCACGACTCCGACCATCCGGCTCGGGGCGCACTGCCTGGGCGCCTTCCACGCCGACGCGGCAGGTGAGGCGATCGTCGCCTACGAGGGCGCCGACCCGGTAGCCAGCGCCTACGACCAGGCGGCCTTCGGCGTCGCGAAGGTGATGCGACTGACCGCTGTAGGTGACGGGGCGGCGGCCGCGGCGCTGCTGGAGCCGACCCTGGCGCACCTGATCGCCGCCGGCGGCCTGGACGACGACTTCATGCACTTTTGGCCCCCTCTGGTCCGGGCCGCTTTGGCCGGCGGTGACGCCGAGCTGGCGCAGCGGCTGCTCGCCCCGGTCGCGACTGCGTCCCCGGGCGTGGTGTCCGCGGCGGTGGCGGCTCACCTGCTGAACCTGCGCGGCCTGGTCGAGGCGGCCAGCGGGGCCAGCGCGGCGGCCGTCGAGGCCGACCTGCGGGCCGGGGTGAGCGCCCTGGCCGACTTCGGCGCGCTGACCTGGAGCTCCCGCGCCGAGGAAGACCTGGCCGCATGGCTGTTGACGACCGGGCGCGTCGCCGAGGCCCAGCCGCACCTGAAGCATGTGCGCGCCTGCTATGTGTCGATGGGTGCCACCGGGTGGCTGGGTCGACTCGACTGGCTGGCCTCGTCGATACCTGCCCCCGCGAGCTGACCTGCCCCGGCCAGGGCAGATCCGGTGCCTGCGCCAAGAAAGGCGCGCGGGTCTGCTCCGGCGCCGGGGGCGCCTACCCTGGACAGCGTGGCTGTGGTGCGCGTGCCGGAGGCGAAGGTTGCTCTGTCGACCTCGTCGACCTACCCCGAGTCGGCGGCCGCCGCCTTCGAGATCGCAGCCCGGCTCGGCTACGACGGCATCGAGCTGATGGTCTCCACCGACCCCGTCAGCCAGGAGATCGACGCTGTGCGGCGACTGTCCGACCACTACGGCATCCCGGTCCTGGCACTGCACGCACCCTGCCTGCTGGTCACCCAACGGGTCTGGGGCACCGAGCCCTGGACGAAGCTGGTCCGCTCCAAGGACGCGGCCGAGGAGCTGGGAGCCTCCACCGTGGTGGTCCACCCGCCGTTTCGCTGGCAGCGGGAGTACGCCAAAGCTTTCACCGAAGGCGTGGCCCGGATGGAGGGCGAGACAGACGTCTCGTTCGCGGTGGAGAACATGTACCCGTGGAAGGCCGCCGGCCGCGAGGCCGAGGTCTACGCGCCGGACTGGGACCCCAGCCGCGGCGACTTCGAGCACGTCACCCTCGACCTGTCGCACACGGCCGTGTCCGGCTCTGACGCGGTCGCGATGGCCGCTGCCCTCGGCGACCGGCTGGCGCACCTGCACCTGGCCGACGGCTCCGGCTCCAACCGCGACGAGCACCTGGTCCCCGGGCGCGGGTCTCAGCCATGCGCCCAGGTGCTCGAGATGCTGGCCCGCCGCGGGTTCGCCGGAACAGTTGTGCTGGAAGTGTCGACCAGGCGGGCGGCCAGCCGCGCCGTGCGCGAGTCCGACCTGGCCGAGGCGCTCGCCTTCGCCCGGCTCAACCTGGCCGCCGCCGCGGTGGACCCGACGTGACCGCTGCCGCCGGGGGGCGGTCGGGACGTCGTCCAGGCTCGGCCGACACCCGCGGGTCGATCCTGGAGGCGGCCAGAACAGCGTTCGCCGCCAGCGGCTACGACGCCACCACCATCCGGGCCATCGCCACCGCGGCCGGCGTGGACCCAGCCCTGGTGCACCACTACTTCGGCACCAAGGAGGAGGTGTTCGTCGCCGCCCTGGAGCTCCCGTTCGACCCGGGAACGATGCTGCCGGCCCTGCTGGCCGGCCCACGAGAGGGCCTCGGTGAGCGGCTGGTCCGGCTGCTGCTCACGATCTGGGCCGAGCCCGTCGGCCGCGAGCACGTCTTGGCACTGCTGCGATCGGCAATGACCAACGAGGCCGCAGCCACCATGCTGCGCGAGTTCTTAACCCGAGCGCTGGTCGGGCGGCTCGCCCCGATCCTGGACGTCGCCGACGCCGAGCTGCGGGCCGCGGTCGCCGGCTCACATCTGGTGGGACTGGCTCTGGTCCGCTATGTGGTGCGCGTCGAGCCGCTGGCCTCGGCCAGCGACGACGAAGTGGTCGCGCTGGTCGCCCCCACCATCGAGCGCTACCTGCTCGGATAGGCGCCCGGCGCGCCGGTCCCGCTGCTTGACTCGGTCCAGCCAACCGAGCAGAATTCAACATGTGGTGAATTCTGTTGCGGCGGTGTCGGTCGCCGGCCTGCGGGTGGTGCGGGGCCGGGCCGAGGTGCTGCACGGGCTCAGTTTCGAGGTCCGACGCGGTTCGGTGACGGGACTTCTGGGTCCCAGCGGGGGCGGGAAGTCCACCTTGATGCGGGCTCTGGTGGGCGTGCAGGCCAAGGTGAGCGGCACCGTAACGGTTCTGGGGCTGCCGGCGGGTACCCCTGAGCTGCGCCACCGGATCGGGTACGTCACCCAGGCCCCGGCGGTCTACACCGACTTGACGGTGCGTGAGAACCTCGCCTACTTCGCTGTGGTGGTCGGTGCTGCGCCCGGCGACGTCGACCGGGTGCTCGACGAGGTGGACCTGCGTGCCAACGCCTCGAGCCGGGTGGACCGGCTCTCAGGAGGGCAGCGCAGCCGGGTCGGTTTGGCGACGGCGCTGCTGGGCGCCCCGGAACTGTTGGTCCTGGACGAGCCGACTGTCGGGCTGGACCCCGTCCTGCGGCGCGACCTTTGGGCCACCTTCCATCGGCTGGCCGATGCAGGCACCACCTTGCTGGTGTCCTCGCACGTGATGGACGAGGCGACCCGCTGCGACCGGTTGCTGCTGGTCCGCGACGGGGACCTGGTGGCCGATGACACCGAGGCGGGTCTGCTCGCGGCCACTGGCGCACCGGATGTGGAGTCCGCGTTCCTGGCGATCGTGGAGGAGACCGGGACGGGGCAGGTGCAGTCGTGAACGGCCACATCCTGGCCGCGACCGCGCGTCGGGTCCTGCTGCAGCTGCGCCATGACCGCCGCACTCTGGCGCTGCTGCTGCTGGCCCCGGTGATGATCATGAGCATCTTGGCGTGGATGTTCTCCTCGACGCCGGGAGTGTTCGACCACTGGGGTCCGCTTCTGCTCGGGATCTTCCCGCTGATCATCATGTTCTTGGTGACCTCGGTGGCGACGCTGCGTGAACGCTCCGGCGGCACCCTGGAGAGGCTGCTGGCGCTGCCGGTCGGCAAGCTGGACTTCCTGCTCGGCTACGGCATCGCCTTCGGCCTGGCCGCCACTGTGCAGGCGACCGTGGTGGGCGCGGTGGCGTTCGGCCTGCTCGGCATGCAGGTGCGTGGACCGGAGCTGGCCGTGCTGCTGGTGGCGGTCCTGGTCGCAGTCCTGGGGTCGTCGATGGGTCTGCTGCTCAGCGCTTTCGCCAGCACCGAGTTCCAGGCCGTGCAGTTCATGCCTGCTCTGGTCATCCCACAGCTGCTGGTGTGTGGGCTCTTCGGTGACCGTTCTATGTTGCCCACGGCGCTGCAGCTTGTCGGTGACGTGCTTCCCCTGACGTATGCAGTGGACGCCATGCACCTGTTGCAGAGCGGAACCGAGCTCACCGGAGCGTTCTGGCGTGACATCGCTGTCGTCGCCGGCTTCATCGTGGCCATGCTGGTGGCCGGAGCGGCAACGCTGCGGCGCCGGACGCCGTAGCCTGGGCGGCACACTGCCGAGCAGGGAGGCCGCGTGATCCGCCGAGTTCTGCTGTCCGTGTCCCGCAGCGACCGCCTCAAGGAGGTGGTCTCCGGCGCCCCGGTGTCGCGGGGTGTCGTGCGCCGCTTCGTCGCCGGGGAGTCAGCGGCCGACGCCGTGGCCGCGTCCAAGGCTCTGGTCTCCGACGGCAGGCTGGTCACGATCGACCATCTCGGCGAGGACACCCTCGACCTCGCGCAGGCCGAGGCGGCCCGTGACGCCTACCTGCAGCTGCTCGCCCTGCTCAGCCAGGCCCGGCTCACCGCCGGCGCCGAGGTGAGCGTCAAGCTGTCGGCGGTCGGCCAGGCGCTGCCGGGGGACGGGGAGAAGATCGCGCTCGAGCACGCCAGGCAGATCTGCTCGGCTGCGGCGTCCGTGGGCACCACAGTGACCTTGGACATGGAGGACCACACCACCACCGACGCCACGTTGGCGGCCCTGGCCGACCTTCGGCGGGACTTCCCGTCCACTGGCGCCGTGCTCCAGGCCTACCTGTTCCGCACCGAGGCCGACTGCCGCGACCTGGCCCACGCCGGGTCCAGGGTGCGGCTGTGCAAGGGCGCCTACAAGGAGCCTGAGTCGGTCGCCTACCAGGACAAGGGCGACGTCGACCGCGCGTACGTGCGCTGCCTGAAGACCTTGATGGCGGGGCAGGGCTACCCGATGGTGGCCTCGCACGACCCCAGGCTCGTCGAGATCGCCGGGGCGCTGGCGGTCCGCCACGACCGGGCCAAGGGCTCCTACGAGTACCAGATGCTGTACGGGGTCAGGCCCGAGGAGCAAAGACGTCTGGCCGGGCAAGGGGAGAAGATGCGGGTCTACCTCCCCTTCGGGGACCAGTGGTACGGCTACCTGGTTCGGCGGATGGCCGAAAAGCCCGCCAACCTGGGTCTGTTCCTTCGCTCGCTGACCTCGAAGTCCTGACATGGCGCTGGTCGCGGTGCTCGGCGCCGGGGTGATGGGTGAAACCCTGCTGTCAGGGCTGCTGCGCGCCGGGCGCCGCGCCGAGGATCTGGTGGTGGCCGAGCGGCGGCCCGAGCGGGCGCAGGAGCTGGCCGAGCGCTACGGGGTCGAGGTGCTGGACAACGCTTCGGCCGCGGCGAAGGCCGACACCCTGGTCCTGGTGGTCAAGCCCCAGGACATGGCGTCGCTGCTCGACGAGATCGCCCCGCACGTGCGCACCGGCGCCTTGGTGGTGTCCCTGGCTGCGGGGATCACGACCGCGTTCGTCGAGGCCCGGCTCCCCGACGGGGTGCCGGTGGTGCGGGTGATGCCGAACACCCCTGCCCTGGTGGACGAGGGGATGGCCGCGTTGTCACCGGGCTCGCACTGCGACGAGGCCCACCTGGCTGAGGCCGAGGCGCTGATGCGCAGCGTAGGCAAAGTCCTTCGGGTCCCTGAGAAGCAGCAGGATGCGGTCACCGCGGTCAGCGGCTCCGGTCCGGCGTACATATTCTTCGTCGTCGAGGCGATGATCGAGGCGGGTGTCTACCTGGGACTGCCGCGTGCCACCGCCAACGAGCTGGTGATCCAGACAGTTGTGGGCGCCGCGAAGATGCTGCGCGAGACCGGCGAGCATCCGGTGGTGCTGCGCGAGAACGTCACGTCCCCGGCGGGAACGACGGCCGCCGCTGTACGCGAGCTGGAGGACCACAAAGTGCGGGCCGCGTTCTTGACTGCCCTGGAGGCGGCCCGGGACCGGTCTCGCGCCCTGGCCGGCGGCCAGGGCTGAGACCAGCCACGCCCGGCGGGCCAGCTGCCGCCGCTCAACCTACGATGGCCCGGTGTCAGCTGCAGTACGTCGACTCCTGCTGACCACGCTGGCCGCTGCCATGGTGGTGGCTGGATGCACCTCCGGTGTGCCGTCGGACATCGCGGTGGGCACTGTTGGCCGAGGAACCGTCACCGAGGTGGTCCAGGCCCCGGCCAACGTGGTCGCCAAGGCCACGGCGTCGATATCGGCACCCGCGGCCGGAACTGTCCGCGCCGTCCTGGTCAAGGACGGCGCCACCGTCCGGGCCGGGCAGGTCCTGCTCGCGATCAACAGCCCGGCGGCGGTCGCGGCCCTGAAGCAGGCCCAGGAAGCCGACCGGCAGGCCGCTTCCGCCGCCGCCGCCGGCTCCGGCACCGCCAGTGTCAGCTCGGCCGCCCTGGCGCAGGCCGACGCCGCCGCGGACCAGGCCTTCGCCGGCGCCAAGCAGGCGGCGGCGCTCATTCCTGACCCGGTCACCAGGGCCAGGGCACTGGCCCAGATCGCCCTCGCCCAGGCCCAGTACGCAGCGGCCCGAAGCTCCGCGGCTAGCGCCCTGGACCAGGCCAACGCCGGCCTCGGCACCCTGGAGCGGGCCGCCCAGTCGCTGGCTTACGCCCAGCGGGCCCAGGCCCACGCCACCTTGGTCGCCGCCCAGGGCGCCGTCGCCGCGCTGACGGTCCGCGCGCCCATCGCTGGGACTGTGGTTCTCGGTGGTGTCAGCGCCGCCGGCGCAGCCTCGTCGAGCTCGTCGCTGCTGGCGCAGCTGCCGTCGTCGCTGCAGGGCCAGGCTCAGTCGCTGGTGGGGGGCACGGACGCTTCAGGGGCGTCGGTGACCGGGGCGCTCGAGCCGGGCACCCCGGTCTCGGCCGGCGCCGGCCTGCTCACCGTCACCGACGTGTCAACCCTCACCCTGGCTGCCACCGTGGACGAGACCGACATCCTGCTGGTCAAGGCGGGCGTCGAGGCGAGCATCAACTTCGACGCCGTCCCCGATGCCACCTACGCGGCGGTGGTGACCTCCGTCGACCTCGCGCCCACCGCGTCATCGCGCGGTGGGGTCTCCTACCTGGTCCGGCTGGCGCTGGGAGCCGGCACCAACCCCGACGGCACCGCAGCGCCGACGCCGCGACCGGGGATGTCGGCGGTCGCCTCGCTGGACGTGCTCACCGCCACCGACGCCGTGACCGTCCCCGCGGCCGCGGTGTTCCGCGATGCCAACGGCAGCGGCAGCTCGGTGTGGCTGGTGTCCGCCGGCCGCGCCACCCGCCGGGAGGTGACCCTGGGCGCTCAGGGCGACACCACGATCCAGGTCCTGACCGGGGTCGTCCCAGGCGACCAGATCGTGGTCAAGGGCGCCGACCAGGTCACTGGTGGCCAGCAGGTCCCGGCGCAGTGAGCATCACGGCCGCAGCCGTCGAGGCCGTCGACGTCACCCGCGTCTACCAGCTCGAAGGCGTCCAGGTCGAGGCGCTACGAGGAGTCAGCCTGCGCATCGACACCGGGGAGTACGTGGCCGTCGTGGGGCCGTCAGGGTCCGGTAAGTCCACCCTCATGCATCTGCTCGGCTGCCTGGACCGGCCGTCGTCGGGCAGCCTGCGGATCGCGGGCCGTGAGGTCGCCGACCTGACCGGCAACGAGCTCGCCGCGCTGCGCAACGCGCGAGTCGGGTTCGTGTTCCAGTCCTTCCAGCTGCTGGGCCGAACCACCGCGGTCGACAACGTCGCCCTGCCCCTGGTCTACGCCGGGGTCGGGCGCGCCGAGCGGCGCGAGCGCGCGGTGGCGGCGCTGACCTCCGTCGGACTGGCGCACCGCCTGGGGCACCGGCCGGCACAGATGTCCGGTGGGGAGCAGCAGCGCGTCGCGATCGCCCGGGCCCTGGTGACGGGCCCGGCCGTGGTCCTGGCCGACGAGCCCACCGGAAACCTCGACACCCGCAGCGGCACCGAGGTGATGGCGCTGCTCGAGCAGCTCAACGCCGACCGCGGTGTCGCGGTGGTAGTGGTGACCCACGACCACCAGGTTGCCTCCCGGGCCAGGCGCCAAGTCTTCGTGCGCGACGGCGTCATCGAGCACGACACCGGTTCCGGATGAGAATTCGGGAAGCCTTCGGGGCCGCCTTCGACGCGCTGCGTGCCAACAGGCTCCGCAGCGCACTGACGATGGTGGGGGTCGTCATTGGGGTGGCGTCGGTGGTGATGCTGGTCGCGATCGGCAGCGGGGCGAAGCAGAAGGTCGAACAGCAAGTCGAAGGCCTGGGCTCGAACCTGATCCTGATCGTCCCAGGAGAGTTCTCCTTCGGCTCGGCGCCGGCGGTCAGCCAGCTGCAGCTCGGCGACATCGCCTACCTCGGACGCATCGTCGGAGACCCGCGTGCGGTCGCGGCCACCGTCACATCCTCCGAGGAGGTGGCCGTGGGCAGCCGCTCGGACTACGTCACGGTCAGCGGCACCAACGAGAACGTGCCCCTGGTCTTCGACCGGCCACTGGCCAGGGGGCGGTACGTGTCCGCGGGCGATGTCGACACCCGCCGCCGCGTCGCCGTCCTCGGTTCGCAGGTCGCCGTCACCGTGTTCGGGGACGTAGACCCTCTCGGGCGGCAGGTGACCATCGCCGGGGTCAGGTTCCGGGTCATCGGCGTGTTCGCTCCGCTCGGCTCAGCGTTCGGGGTCAGCCGCGACACCGAGGTCGACGTGCCGGTGACGGCGGCGCAGCGCCTGTTCGGCGTCGACCGGATCGACGCACTGGCAGTCAAGGCCCCGACCGTTGACTCCGTCGACGCCCTGCAGGCCCGCTTGGTGGCCGCGCTTGAGCGCAAGTACCCGGGGCAGAAGTTCTCGGCCGTCACCCAGACCCAGATCCTCGGCACCATCGGCACCATCTTGGGACTGCTCACCCTGGTCCTGTCCGCCATCGCCGGAATCTCGCTGCTGGTCGGCGGTGTCGGCGTGTCCAACATCATGCTGGTCTCGGTCCGGGAGCGGACCCGCGAGATCGGGCTGCGCAAGGCCCTAGGGGCCCGCGAGCTCGACATCGCCGCCCAGTTCCTCATCGAGGCAGTGCTGCTGACGGCGATCGGCGGCGGCATCGGGATCGGCCTGGGCGTCGGCGCCGCGGTGGCGGCGAACACCTTCTCGCCGCTGCCCGCCGTCGTCGCCTGGTGGTCCATCACCTTGGCGTTCGGGGTGTCGGTCGGTGTCGGGGTGTTCTTCGGTGTGGTCCCTGCCCGGCGCGCCGCACGACTGGAGCCGGTGGAGGCCCTGCGCAGCGAATAGCCGGGCCAGTGTTCTGTACGGTCAGGGGGTGAGCGAACGGGTCACGTTCGTGTGGGACGAACGGCTGGTGGGTTACGACTTCGGGTCGAGCCACCCGCTGGCCCCGGTGCGGGTCGAGCTGGCCGTGCGGCTGTCCCGGGACCTCGGACTGCTCGACGTCGACAACGTCACCGAGATCGGCGCCCACCACGCCACCGATGACGAGCTGCGCCTGGTGCACACCCAGCGCTACCTCGACGCCGTGCGCCGGGCCGGCAGCAACCCGAGCACCGTCGACCTCCTGCACGGGCTGGGCACCGACGACGACCCAGTCTTCGCCGGGATGCACGACGCCTCGGCCCTGGTGGTCGGCGCCACCTTGGCCGCGGTGCAGGCCGTGTGGTCCGGGGCGGCAGAGCACGCGGTCAACCTGGCCGGTGGCCTGCACCACGCGATGCCAGCGTCCGCCTCGGGGTTCTGCATCTACAACGACGCGGCCACCGCCATCGCCTGGGCGCTGGCCCACGGCGTGGAGCGGGTCGCCTACGTCGACGTGGACGTCCATCACGGCGACGGCGTCGAGGCGATCTTCTGGGACGACCCGAGGGTGCTGACCATCTCCCTGCACGAGTCCGGCCGGTTCCTGTTCCCCGGAACGGGGTTCCCCAGCGACCTGGGCGGACCGGCGGCCCACGGCGGCGCCGTCAACGTCGCACTGCCACCCGGCACCGGGGACGACAGCTGGCTGCGGGCCTTCGACGCCGTCGTGCCGGC